>Ga0187879_10002998_pt1 | contig 11352 bp, 9 predicted proteins | sample June2016WEW_19_1_FD_132423 | JGI IMG/M metagenome (GOLD analysis project Ga0187879, IMG submission 132423) | Peatland microbial communities from SPRUCE experiment site at the Marcell Experimental Forest, Minnesota, USA - June2016WEW_19_10 | ecosystem: Environmental > Terrestrial > Soil >... | reverse complement strand
TTCCCTGGCCTGATGTCCCAATGCTGGTTGAATAGAACAGCCATGTATCCTCCTTGTGTGATTTTGGTTCCCGGACGATTGGCAATCGACCAAAATCACATCGCTTTCCGACGCGCCGTCCTACGTGTGTCGCCGTAAGTAAGTCAGCGGCGAAAGAGCCTGGCCATCTGGTCCACAATGTAATCGGCGTCAGCCCCTTTGCGCAGCGGAATGAACTTGGCGGCGCGCGCCTGCACCCAGATCACGTTCTCCGGGTATGGCAGATCCTGATCCACCACCCACTCCATGTCCTGTGGCGCGCCGAAGTGTTTCTCGACACGCAAGGCGACACGAACGAGTTCGAGGATTTCATTGTCATCCAGGCACGGGAGATCTTGCAGATGGATTGGGACGTCCGCTTTGACAGTGCCGTTGCCTGTCGAGACGACCCACCGCGTTTTCTTGCTCACTTTGCGTTCTATGGCCAGGCTTGCCTTGTTCACAATGAAATTGTCGGGAGTGATCTCGCCGCTAACCACGCTCTCGCCGAGGCCCCAGTTTCCCTCGATCATGACATGGTCCAAGTCGCCGGTCGTGGGGAGAACCGTCAGTATCACGCCGGCGCTCTTTGCGTTCACCATCCGGATGACGGCAACGCCGATCGGCGTCTTGTCCACGGGCATTCCCTTTTCCAATCGAAATGCGATGGCCCGCGTGTTGAACGTGCTCTCCCAAACCTCAAGAACTCGGCGCGTCACCTCTGAGCCGCCCCGAACGTGAAGATACGTCTCCATCTGACCGGGCATGCTCACGGAACCGCTCGAGCGTACCGCCACCGCTAAATCGGGCGCGTCGCACCTGACGCACAGCGCCTCGTAGTTCCTTTCGATTTCGTCAGCGATACTGGCCGGCAGCGGGGTTTCCGCGATCATCTCCTTCGCTACCCGGCTGGCGTCCATCTGCCTCTGAATGCTCTTCTTCAGATCTGCGCCTTGGGATGCGAAGTAGGCTTCGATGCGCGCACCGAGCCCCGTCGCCCGCATGTACTCCTCGAAGCCGTCCACCGAAATCGCGAACCCCGGCGGGACACGCATCCCGAGCTTGGTCATCTCTCCTAAGTTCGCGCACTTCTTCCCGACGAGGTCGAGGTGCTCCTGTCCGAGTTCTTCCAGCGCATAGATCCACTTCCTTGCCATACAACTTACTCCGCGCTGGTCCCATGGACGAAAATGGCTAATGTAGGTTGCTAGCAAAACGCCGATTCGACTTTTGCCGATGTGCCTTCTTCCAAGCCTCGGCTGGTTTGGTCTTCCACTCGATACGGCGTCAATCCGAAACACCCTAGGAGTTGGTCGAGACGGGCCGCTCTTGCGGCCCGTCTTTCCTGCGAGTGGCTACTTGTCGAGAATGAAGAGCGCGCCCATGTTGGCGTCCATCCGAATCCGCTGGCCGGTCTTGATCTTTTGCGTTCCGACGAACACGTTCATCAGCACGGGAATGCCGTATTCGCGTCCCACGATCGCCGCATGCGATAGCGAAGCGCCTCGATCCACGATCACCCCTTTGATGAAAGAGAACACTGGCGTCCAACTCGGCGAGGTCGTCGCCGCGACCAGGATCTCGCCCGGCTGAACGTCGGCGAGTTCATCCTCGCTCATGATCACTCGCGCAGGTCCCTCGGCGGTCCCCGGAGAACCACACGTGCCGTGTAAGTCGGCCTTGAGTTCGGGCCTCACGACCGGCATGGAGCCAACCACGACCTTCAAGGCGATCGGGTCATTGGACTTCACAAGCACGGCCATCGCCTGGTCCATGTCGAAGCCCTCCTTGAGGATGACCGGAGGATTTGGCGTGCGGCACCACTCCTGCCATTCCGCGCGCCGACTTGCCACGATCGGTCGCAGATTGAACTGGTCAGGGTTGATCGCCGTCTTCCGAATATCCTCCGGCACCAGGAAGAATATGTCGTCCGGAGAATCGATCGCGCCGGCGCTCGCGAGCCGCCGGGCGATCCCCAACGCCGAGCGGCGCATCAACGCGTGCATGTATAGGTCGAGGTAGTGGTCATGCTCCTCGCTGAAAACGCCCGATTTCTGTGCCAGCCGCAACAACGTCGTGAACCACCCCTTCTGCTCGGGCGCGATCTTTTGGAGGACCTCTTTTTCGGCAGCTTCTCTCTCCTTGCCGAGTTTCTTACGTTCCTGCTCGAGGTTGAAGCCGCCGCCCTTCACAAGGAACTGTTTGAGGTTTGTCAGGGGCGGCGCCGGATCCTCGATCCATGTGGGTAGATTCATCTCGGACATGCGCTGCATGCGCCAGCCGTCCTCGTTCAGGAACGAACGGAACGCGTCCATGAACTCGCGTCCTTTCGGCGACGCTTCGATCTTCTTCGCGATGTCTTTGGGCTCGCTCCGCAGAATGATATCCGCCAGCCCCATCTGCTCTGCTTTTTTTGAAAACTCCCAAATCCGCTTGTCGACCTGAAGGACCTTGTTGTCGAAGCCGGTGATGAGCTTGTGAAAGAGCGGATGGGTGTCATCAATCTCCAGGAGATTGCGGCACATGTTCTCAAACAGGATGTAGGCCGTGAATGTGCCGTACATCATGTACATGTGCACTTCCCACATGCGCCGGCACACGTTGATTGTCTCCTCAAAGTTGGCGAGGAGATCGATGTTGCTCGCCTTATCGAGATCAAGTTTTTTTAGGCCCTCGTAGAGGCCCAGAATCTCGTCGAGTTGGCTGCGCCAGAGGCCGTCGTAGTCTTCGACGAAGGGGCGGATCGCCTCACGGAAGCGCTGTTCGCGCTGACGTTGCTCCGCTTCCGACTTGACGAGCAGGAGAGTCAAATAGCCCCCGCCGTTCTTGAACCGCCAGTCCCACCCCTTCACCGTCGGCAGCGAGAGCTTTTCCGCGCCGTACTGCATGCCATGCCGGCAGAAGTTGATCCAAAACCAACCGAACAAGGGCGTCCATGGCGGAACCGAGTGGGTCCCATCAAGGAACCAGGCAGGCGACTGTTCCAGGTCGGCCGTCTCATCGAATTCGAAGCCCGGAACCGTAGCCGAAAGCTTCGTCCTCTGAACAACATTGGCGTTCGTCATTGTAGTTCCCTTCCTTGGCTGGTCTGCGTTGCTCGTCGTACGACAGATGATTACTTTCAATGTTGACGTTTTATTATGCTACATTTGTAAGTTACTTATTTTTGGATTTGTTATTGCCTCGGCGTTGCAATCACCACTGATGTCCGTTAAAAGCGCCGCTCCAGCGGCGCATCCTCAGATGTAATGTTTGTCAGTTTATCAGATAATTGGGCCGATGATAACAAAAATTTCAATCCCTCGTCGCGTCTCCCTCGTGGGGAACATCGTTCATGAGATTGCCCGTCTGGCCGCCCTCGGTCGGATTAAACCCGGCGAGAAATTCCCGCCTGAGGCCGAACTGGCCGAACAATGGAACGTGGGCCGCTCGTCCATCCGCGAAGCCTTTCGCGTCTTCCAGATCCTGGGAGTGACGGAGGCCAAGCCCGGCCGGGGAACCATATTGATCAACACCGCGCCGCTATTCGCGCTGATCGACTGGTCACATTTTACCAGGGCTGGTTTGATCAACGACATCGTTGAAGCGAGGTTGGCGCTGGAGCCCATCATCGCCGCAATGGCGGCGACGCGGGCCGATGCAGCCGGCATTCGAGGCATCGAGGACACCATCGAGGCGGGGCGCCGGGCGATGGGGGACGAGGCAGCCAGTATCCAGGCTTCGCTGGATTTCCACACCGCCGTCGCTGTTGCTGCGGGGAACCAGACTCTGCTTCTGACGACGCGGCTGTTGCGCAGCCTTTACCTGGAATCCGCCCGCTACTCGCGCCGCCACCCCGAGAACTATTCAACTCTGCTGGTCGACCACGAGGAAATCCTGCGCGCCATCCGCAATCGGGATCCAGAAGCCGCCGCCGCCGCCAGCGAGGAGCATATGCGGCACGGCCTCAAGATCGTACTCGGCTCACGGGAAGTCGATGCGGGCCCAAAAAAGGGAAAGAAGAAGACTTCAGCGGAGAACGAGGGACCCGCAAAAAAAACAAAAAGTCGCTGACGCCTGATCCCCCTATTGGCGACGACCATTTCCTGGGGGTCGGCGGCGCACGATGCCGCGGTATTTTGCTCGGTTGAGCGCCGGTTGCGGCGCGGATCACGTAGCGACGTTGCCGGGCGGCAGCGGGGGTCGGGGCGCCGCCGCCGCGCCGCCGGCACCGTGCAGAGCGGCGTCGAGGATTTCGGCGATGTCGAGCACCTGTTGCGGCCTTGCATTGCCGCCCGCGGCCCGCGCCGCCCCCTTGCTGCCGTCCTCGAGCATCATCAGGCAGAATGGGCAAGCTGTGGCGACGACTTGAGCGCCGGCGGCGCGAGCCTGCGTGGCGCGGATGACGTTGATGCGTTCGTTCGGAGGCTCGACGGCGAAGGCGCGGCCACCGCCGCCACCGCAGCAGAACGAGCGTTCGTGCGATCGCTCCATCTCGGTTACGGCGGAGCCCGCCGCCGCCAGTACGGCCCGCGGCGCCTGGTATTCGCCGTTGTAGCGGCCGAGGTAGCAGGGATCGTGGAAAGCGACGGAGTCGAGGCCGATTTCAACGCCTTGCGGCCGCCGCAGGCGACCGCTCTCCATCAGCTCGGACAGCAATTGGGTGTGATGGACCACATCGTAAACGCCGCCGAAGTCCTTGTATTCGTTCTTCAGGGTGTTCATGCAATGGGGGCAGACGCTGACGACACGCTTGAATGCGCGCGCGTTCAGGGTTGTAACGTTGGCTGCGGCCTGAAGTTGGAACAGGTAGTCGTTGCCGGTCCGGCGGGCGGCGTCGCCGGTGCAGGCCTCGGCGTCGCCGAGAATGGCGAAATCCACCTCCGCCGCTCGCAGCAGCCGGACCAGGGCGCGCGCCCCCTTCTGCGCCCGCGCGTCCAGGGCCGCAGTACACCCGACCCACAGCAGGGTGTCCGTTGTTTCTCCGGGCGCCAGTACGCGCACGTCGAGGTCCCGGCACCAGTCGAGGCGGGAGAACGGCGTCCCAGCCCAGGGGTGGCCCCGCTGTTCGATTGACAGCATTGCGCCTGATATCCCGTCGGGGAGACGCCCCTCCTCCATCGCCAGATGACGCCGCATGTCGACGATCTTGGGGACATGCTCGATGAACAGGGGGCAGGCCTCCATGCAGGCGCGACAGGTGGTGCAGGACCAGATCGTCTCCTCGGCGACAGCGCCGCCGATCAAAGCCCCGCCCAGACCGGCGCGATGCCCGCCGACGCCCTGCGTCTCCAGCAGGTGGTCGCGCATGTTCATAATCAGCAGCTTGGGGTTCAGCGGCTTGCCCGCCGCATAGGCGGGGCAAAGCTCCTGACAGCGTCCGCATTCGGTGCAGGCGTAGAGATCGAGCGCCTGCTTGCGGCCGAGCTGGCGGATGTCGGACAGCCCGAGCGGCGGCTGCTCCAGATCAGGTGTGACGAGGCGGCCGGCCGGCGCCAGATCGCGCAGGAAGACGTTGGGAATACCGACCAACATGTGGAGATGCTTGGAGCCGGGAATGTATACGAGGAAAGCGAGGATGGCGAGCATGTGCAGCCAAGCGAACGCGGTCGCCCAAGCCGCCGCCGCGGTCCCGCCCAGGCCGGACGAAACCAGCGCCGCCGCCAACAATGAACTGACCGGCCGCCATGGCGCCGAGGGATCGCCGCCAGCGGCTAGGTGGCAAGCGTTCTGCATCAGCATGCCGACTACGACCGCCGTCACCAGAGCGAGGATGATTGCTGCGTCGCGCTGGTTGGAGCCCGCGAAACGGGCAGGCGCCCAAACGACCCGCTGGAACGCGGCCATCGCCACTGCGACCAAGAGCAAGACAGCGGAGACGTCTTGCCCGAGCGCGATCCAGGTTGGGCCGCCGATGACGGCGAGGCTGAACAGCGGCGACACGCCTTCGCCAAAAACCTGCGCCACCGCGGTGAGAAGAAACAGGAACCCGAAGAACATCATAAAGTGCATCAGCCCCGAATAGGGCTTACGCATCAGCCGCGCGTGGCCGAGAATGTTGACCAGCACTCCCCAGGCGCGAGGCGCCAGCGGTCTCAATCGAGGTTCGGCCGGGGCGGCCATCAAGGGTCGCGCGAGACGTTCGAAGCGGAAGGCGGACCACACGAACGCCGCCAGAATGACGAGCAGCCGGAGGGTGAGTTCGATCCGCATTTCTCAGTGCTTCGTCACGCCGCTCGCCCGGCCTGATGGGAGCGGGCGGCGAGGGTGTCCCGGAACGCCGTCATCACCTCCTTCCAGTCGCCAATGACACCGTAGTTGGCGATGCGGAAGATGGGAGCTGCGGGGTCGCTGTTGACGGCGACGATGACCTGTGACGATGAACATCCGACCAGGTGCTGGATGGCGCCGGAAATGCCGACGGCGATGTAGAGGTCGGGCGCAATAGTCTTGCCGGTGAGGCCGACCTGTTGGGCCTGCTGCACCCAACCCGAGTCGACGGCGACCCGAGAGGCCCCCACCGCGCCGCCCAGGAGATCGGCCACCTCGCGCAGCAGAGCGAAGGGCTCCGGGCCACCGAGCCCGCCGCCGCCCGAAACCACTACCTTGGCGCGATCGACGCTTATGCCTTCGACCTCGATTCGCGTGCGTGTTCCGCAGCTGGTGGCGAACGGCGGCGGCGCGAAGACATGGCGTACGGGCGCGGTCTCCGCCGTCTCGCCGGATTGGGCCGGTGCGAACGCGCGGGGGCGCGGCACGACGACCCACGGGCCGGCGTTGGCGCGCACCGTAGCGGCGACGGCGCCGCCCGAAACCGGCCGCACCGCCAGCAGGCCTCCTTCCGGCGTCACTTCGAGCTGCATCGCGTCTTGGACCAGCGGCCAACCGCCCCGAACGGCAAGGCGCGCCGCCGCTTCCGCCCCCAGAATAGTGCGCGGCACAAGGATCAGTTGGGGGGCCAGTTCGCCGCACAATTGGATCAGCGCCGCGGCATGCGCCTCGGGCCAGGGTGCAGCCAACCGGTCGTCCTCGATCACATGCAATGCGTCGGCGCCTGCGCAGGCTGCCTCCCGCGTTGCAGATTCCAGATCGGCGCCGATGACCGCGACGGCGATGCCGCCGCCGATGGTGGCGGACATATTCCGTGCCACCGTCACAAGCTCCCAGAATTCGGGCCGCAACTCGCGCGCATCGACCTCGGCGAAGACCAGAATGCCCGACATGGCTAGTGCTCCCCGCCGAGGCGAACAACCCCGGCTTGTAAAAGGGTTTCGGCCAGACGCGCACCGGCGCCCGGACCGGCCGACGCCTCGATGAACGTGCAGCTGCGGCCGGTCACGGGGATCGCCAGATCGATGACCTCCGGCGCCGAGGCCGCGGCGGCTGCTACGCCTAGATCGGCCAGCGCAAGTTGGCGCGGCTGCTTCCGGGCCGCCGTCAGCCGCGCCGCGACCGTGGGAAGGCGCAGCGCGCCCAATTCGCTGGTCACCGTCACCACCGCGGGCAGAGGGGCATCCATGATCACGGAGCCGTCCGCCAGCACGCGCTCGATCTCGACTCTGCGCCCGTCCGTCACGGTCACCCGCTTGGCCAGCGTCAGGATCGGCATGGCGAGCTGCTCGGCCAGGATGTACGGCACGAGCCCGTTGTCCCAGTCCGAGCCCTGACGGCCGCAGATGACCAAATCGGTGCCGCCGAGTTGGCGGATCGCCGCAGCCAGCGTCGACGCGATGGGATAGGAATTCCAGGTGTCGAGGGATGGATCCTGGACTAGCACCAGTTGGTCCGCGCCGAGCGCCAGCGCGCGCCTCATGACGTCGTTGTTGAAACGATCGCCTGCCGCCAGACATATGATCTCCAGACCGCCCAGCGCCTCGCGGAGCCGCAATGCCGCCTCAAGCCCCTGTTCGTCGAAGCCGTTGATCACCGGCGGGCTGCTGGCGCCGACGCGGATCTTCTTCCCCTGCGCATCAAGAACAAGAGAGGTCGCCGGGGTCAGCGGATCGATGACCTGCTTGAGACAGACGATGGCGCGCATGCGGCACTCCTCTTGGTCAGAACTCGCGTCCGGCCTGTTCCCAGATGCGCGGCAGACTGCGATCCTGGGCGATAATCTTGTAGGCGATGTAGCTGCTGCCGCGGCCGATGCCCCCCGCCGAATGCAGATTGGACGAGCACATGTACAGGTTCTTTACCGGCGTGCGGAAGCCTGACAGCTCGGGGAACGGCCGGAAGCGACCGAGCTGGGAAGCAAACATCGATCCCTCGGTCCAACCGCCTTCGATCATGTCGGGCTTGCCGGCCTGGACGTCGTAGGGACCGTAGATGCGTGTGCCGATGATGTTGTCCTTGGTCATGTTCGGCGCGTATTTCCGCCACTCCTCGAGCGCCCGCGTCGTGAACTCCTCCTTGATACGCCCCCAGTCGCGGCCCGAGAACAGGCGCACCGGCGCCGTGAAGTCCTCGATCAGGATGGTGTGCTTGCCCTCGGGCGCCCGGGTCCTGTCCCAGATACTGTCGGGCGCGGTCAGGATGTACGGTTGCTGCGGGAAGCCCAGCAGGAAAATGTCGTGCTGGTAGCGGCTGGCGAGATATTCGGGGTCCTTGGCGCCGGTATATAGGCGCGGCTGCGAGCCGACCCCGGGATTGATGTTGTCGGCGGTGTACTTGGGCAACTCGTGCATCGCCACGTTGCCCCAGAAGATTTGGCCGCGGTCGTAATGGATGTTCTTGATGCGGTGGAGCAGCTTGTCGGCGATCAGATGCTTGCGCAGCAGGCGCAGAAAGGTTTGCGGCACGCCCAGGTCGGACACCACCAGCGGCGCTCTGACGCTGCCGCCGCCGGCTAGCTGCACTCCTACTGCAGCGCCGCCCTCGACGATGATCTGGTCCACCTCGTGACCGGTGAAATATTGGACGCCCAGCTTCTTGCCCGCCTTCACCAGCGCATCGGTGATCGACTGGGTGCCGCCCTTGACGATGGCGGCGGGTTCGAAGGAAAGCACGAGACCCATGACGTGGACCAAGCTCTGTAGCCCCATCGCGTCGTCGGGGAAGCAGCCGCCCGAAGTCGGCGTCGCGCGCATAAAGAGGGTGCGCAGCTCCGGGCTTTCGAAATAGTCGTAGGCGACCTGTCGCGTCGACATGAACTGATGCACCGGCTCGATGCCGCTGTCGGGGATGTTGCACAATGCTTCCAGCGCGTCGGGCGTGCCCCATGGCGTCGGCGCTGTGAAGCGGTGCTTGTGGAACGCCTTCTTCCAGTGCTTTTGGTACTGCTCGAACAGCTTGAGATAGACGTCGGCGTCGCGCTGCGAGAATGACTTGATTTGATCGTACGTCTTGCGGACGTTGTCAGGCGCCTCCTCGGTGCGCCCGGTCGCCGGGTCGACCACGCGGAATCCCGAATAACCGATGAAGCTGGAGCCGTCTTCGAAGATCATGCCCTCGTTCTGCTCGGGGAAGACGTATTCCAGGCCTTCGTCGCGCAGGTTGAAATCCGCGTAGGCTGGATGGCCGTAAAAGCGAGTGAAGTGGGCGTGGGGATTCTGGCGGAAGCCGGGGGCCGGGGCCTCCTCGCTCACCGCGCCACCGCCGAGATCAGTGTGCCCCTCAAAGACCGCTACCTTGAGGCCTGCCTTGGCGAGGTAGCATGAGACGATGGTGGCGTGGTGGCCCCCACCAATCACGATGGCATCATAGGATACGTCTGCCATGTTCGCCCCCTGTCTTCAAATTAGACTGATGAACTGATAAACTGATGAACTGATGAACTTTATCGGCGGGCAGATAGTGTGTCAAGCGAAGGCACCTTTGGCCAGTCCGAGCGTGCCACGCAGAACCGCGTCATCGCCCTGTTTTGCCAAGAGCCGGGTTACCGCTGATCTGGGTTACTGGGCGACTGCCCGATCCAAGAGTGCATCAGGCGAAAAATTGGCGCGGGCTCGGTTCCTTGCAAATTCCGTAAAACGGCAGTAAACGGAAGGTGCGTGCTAAGTGCCGGCGTGCGCGAAGAGATTCGAACTCCAGACCCCAGATTCGTAGTTTGCTGCTCGATCACAAAGCATGATGGTCCGCGCATTGAGCCGTTAAATCGAGCCGACGCTTTCGACTGCAGCATGCTCACAGTTGCCGTGTGAGTTCCGTGTAAATAAGGCAAAACTCACACGGCACAGTAAAACCGCCCTGAACTTCGCCACCCACACGAGCTACTGGGCTTAGACAACCACCCGATCGACCCAGCACTGAATCTCACGGCGAGCGCTCCGTCATCTGACCGACGGGTGTGCCGGCTCAATGATCGTGTGTGCGCTGATCATCGCTTCGACCATTCTTACAAGCCGATCACCGAGACCCTTCGGGCCCATGCTCTGCGCCGTGACGCGGGCGCCTTCGAGCAACAGGAACAGTTCGTCCGCCAGCATTTCCGGTTCGGCGAGCGCAGCCGCGGCGCACAGCTGAACGAGGCGCTCGCGCTGCGCGGTCTTGAACGCTTCGATCACCCGCCGCGCCGGATGGTCCTTTTCAGGCAGTTCCACGGCGGCATTTGCCAATGGGCAGCCGCGTTCGTCCCCGCTGGCCACATGGGCGGCCATGTCCTTAAGCCAGGCACAAAGCTGCGCGGACGGGTCTCCCGGGTGGTCGGCTTCGAGCCGGTCCCAGGACAACTTGGCTTTTTCTGCCAGGCGTCGGAGGTATTCTGCAACCAACTCATCTTTCGAAGAGAAGTGCCGGTAGAGGGTCATTTTGTTCGTTTCGGCAACTTCAGCGATCGTCTCGACTCCGACGGCTCGGATACCGTGGCGATAAAAAAGCTCGGAAGCGGTCGACAAAATCCGCTCGCGTGGTGAAATTCTCTCGTCTGTATCAGCACTTATTCGTTTTTCTGCGGTGCTCATTGCTTCCCCCTTGACAAGGGTGTTACCGGTCAGTACCTATTCAAATGTAGTGTTACCGATCAGTACCACAAGGCCAGCAGGAAGTCACGTGGTTTTCGGCCCCCAGGGCAGACGGACCTGACCGAACGGAGGTCATCATCATGAAGTGCAAGGTATTCCGGGGGTTACGAATTCTACTCAGCGTCCTTGCTTTTGCGGCCGCGGGCAGCCGAACTGAGGGGCTTAGCCTGGTGGTCCAGCAGATCAGCGTCATTGGCGCCCGCCAATGGCTCGGCCTGATGGCCGGATCGATCGTTGCCGGCGCGCCCGTGATCGCGCCGCTAAGCGACCGCATCGCTCTTTCACTCGTTTACCGAGCCGGCCCAGCCACCGAGAGCGGCACTGACAATACCGCGTGATCCACCGAGCAGAACCAGCCCAATCAAAGGAGCAAATCCATGTCCAATATCCTCTACGT
>Ga0187879_10002995_pt1 | contig 11355 bp, 9 predicted proteins | sample June2016WEW_19_1_FD_132423 | JGI IMG/M metagenome (GOLD analysis project Ga0187879, IMG submission 132423) | Peatland microbial communities from SPRUCE experiment site at the Marcell Experimental Forest, Minnesota, USA - June2016WEW_19_10 | ecosystem: Environmental > Terrestrial > Soil >... | reverse complement strand
GGCAAATTGGTAGCGCACCTTCAATGAACGGGCGACGCTTATCGGGTTCCGGATGATCAGCACGTAGCTCTCGGCAATACCTAAATGCTTAAAAATGTCCTGCCAGAAGGGCAGCAGTCGCGCGGTTCTTGGATCTTTGAAACCCCAGAGTGGAAATTTTCCGAAGCGGGTTCTGACAGTTTCAACGGCCGCTCGCTTCATTGCCTGCATCTCGGGCACATTCCACATTTCGCTCCGGATTGGAGCGACACTATGCCAAACCCGCCCTATAGATGCTAAGAGGCGTTCATTTAGCTCATAAACCGCCGCATCCTCCCAAAAACCAGTGGGATTTTCTGGTGCCGATGGTAGCAAGTCTTCGCCCAGTTCCACACCGAGGGCCTTCAGCCCTCTGGTAATGGGACTGGTTCCGCTTCGGTGCATCCCTAAAAGTACAATGACTCTTTGTCCGGTAGCCCGCATTTCGGCAGTAGGTAGTTTATGAACAGTGGCCTCATATACAGGTCCGAGAGCCGCGCTCTCAAAGGAAACCTTCGGAGACCTGTTTGTTTCACTCTGACCCATGATTCGTCTCTAATCACATCCGGACGCGCTTGAAAAAACCGGCCCAGCTTCTTGACGACAATTCAAACTCACTCACTATCAACGCTCGTGAGAGTCATTGTCAAATGTTGTGGAGCGGGTTGTCCATGATCAAGCTCGAGCACCCTCAACGTGGCGGCGATGGCGCTGGCAAACAAGAACGCGCGCATCATCTGATCACTGCTCTCGCGGTGATTACTATCGTTCCGCAGTCTCTGCCGACGCGGGCTGACCAGCAGCCCAAGGATTTCCATCAGAGCCCGGAGCGTACCATAGAGCCTCTTAAAGAGGAATATATGGTTGCGCCCGCCTTCACCGTCCACCGACAATCCGCGTTTCGGAGCTGGGTCCCGTTTCGAGTCACGCCGACAATTTTTGCGGAGGACACTCGAACCCTGCGATGCATCATGCTTAAATCTATGCGAACTACGAATTCGTCGGAGGTTAGCATCAAGATCCTGCTCATAGGCGCAGCCGGCCAGATTGGCTGGGAATTGCGGAACACCTTGGCACCATTGGGCGATATCGTTGCGACCAACCGGTCCATACTTGACCTTATCGATGAAGACGCGATTCGTCGAACTGTTCGAAGTGCGCATCCCGACCTCATCGTCAACGCGGCAGCTTACACGCAGGTCGATCCCGCCGAGGCTGAGCCCGATCTCGCGATGAAGGTGAATGGTCACGCGCCTGGAGTCATGGCGCAAGAGGCCCGTCGCGCACATGCCGCGCTCGTCCACTATTCAACCGACTACGTCTTTTCGGGCTCCATCCGGCGCCCCTATCGCGAGGATGACGAGCCCAATCCGCTCAACACGTACGGCAAAACCAAGCTGGCGGGCGAGAAGGCTATCGCCGCGGTCGACGCGCCTCATCTGATCCTGCGCACCAGTTGGGTGTTCGGCGCTCGGGGAAAGAATTTCTTCAGCACCATCGTCGAGTTGGCGCGCGAGCGCGAGGAGTTGAAGGTGGTCGACGATCAGATCGGCAAGCCGAACTGCAGCAAGGCAGTGGCCGAAGCGACCGCCGAAATCCTCGCACGGGTGTCATCGCGCAGCAGTCGAAGCATTGTCGAGGGAATCGCCGAAGCGAGTGGCAGCTATCACGTTTGCGGCGAGGATCATACTAGTCGATTCGGCTTTGCAGAGGAGATCATTGCACTGTACGGTCGCCGCGCCGCCGCGCGTGGCCTAGCCCCGCTTCGCGTGAAACGACTCATTCCGGTCAGCAGTGCGGATTTTCTCACTCCCGCGGCACGCCCACACTACTCGGTGCTATCTTCCGAGAAGATGGCCCAGACCTTCGGCGTTACGCTGCCCTCATGGCGCGAGCAACTGGCCCTCGCGTTCGACGAGATGCTGCTTGGAGGCTCGCAATAGAACGTTCGGATGAGGCGCAGCGCAGCCTTACTGCGAGTGCGAATCAGAGCGCGATCGTCCAATCCTCCCGAGCTAAGGTGAGATTACGATTGTAGTAGGGGTCGCCACTCTTCAGGCAACTGCCCCATCGCTTCATGAATACTTCCAGGTCGCCGGGAACATGGATTCGGTGCCTCGTCGCGCTTTCGTAGTGATTGAGAAGCGCGAGCGGGGTGTAGACGACAAGATATCGTCGTTGCCTCAGTCGGAGGCAGAGATCAACGTCGTTGAACTCAATCGGTAGCTTCTCGTCAAGACCCTTGACTTCATCGAACACAGAGTGCCGCATCATCATGCAGGCTGCAGTCACGGCACTGCAGTCGCGGATGATATCGGCGAGGCCAAAGTAGTGCTGCGCGTTGCAAGACTTGAACCTGAAAGCATGACCGATCATCCCGCATATGCCTAGCACCATGCCGGCATGCTGGATTCGCCCATCGGCGAAGAGCAACTTCGCGCCAACCGCACCGACTTCAGGCCGTTGAGCTTGCTCGATCATCGCCCTCATCCAGTCTCTGCGAATTACCCGCGTGTCGTTGTTCAGAAACAGAAGAAATTTGCCTCCAGCCTTGGCTGCACCGAGGTTGTTGATGGCCGAGAAATTGAATGGTCCCGGGCAGCGATGAATCTGTATCTCGGCCGCAATCTCCTTGAAGTACTCCAACGTCTCAGGCTCAGCACTATCGTTGTCCAGTATGATGATTTCGTAGTTCTTGTAATCAGTGTTTCGATGAACGCTCTCCAGACATTGTCGCAACAGTTGGCAGTTGTCTCGGGTAGGGATCAGAATCGATACGAGCGGCTCGTCGCGAATATCGTACCGCACCGCATACAGACCTGGACTTATGATGTCGACCGCTCCGTCCTCTCCGCGTCGGCGCACGGCTTCGCCGATGGCGCGTGTGCTCTGTAGATCACGTTCAGCAACCTCGTCGGCCAGATGCGGCAACCAAACGGACTCATTGCGCCGGTGGTAAAGAACCTCCGGAAGGTGAGCAATCCTGTCGGTCTGTTCGACTGCGCGTAGCGCGAGGTCATAGTTTTGGCTGGGGGCGAAGCCTCGACGCAGACCGCCGAGCTTCTCGACGAGAGTGCTTCTGATGACGAAGCATTCACCCAGGTAATTCATCGAAAGGAGCAGATCAGGGCTCCAATCGGGTTTGAAAAACGGCTCGACCCTTCGTCCTTCGGAATCGAGTTTGTCTTCGTCCCAGTAAAGCAGATCATCTAGCGGGTTCCGATTGAGTCGCTTCACTACCTGGTAGAAGGCGGCGGCTCCGAGCTGACCGAATTGGTCAAGGAAAGTGATGAATTCACCCTTCACGAAGTCGCGGAGATCGATCGGCGCGCCAGCCGTGCGTCCAGGGGAGTGCCTCGCGACGATGCGCGGGTCCTCAGCCATGTAGCGTGCCAGCATGAGCTCGATAGATTGCCCCGCTGACTCATCGCTCGCGATACAAAGCTGCCAGTGATCGTACAGTTGCGCGCGCACCGAATCGATCGTCACCGCCAGCCAATTCTCAATGGTGGCGCTGCCGACGGAAAGCACCACGCTAATCAAAGGACGATATGGAAAAGAAGCCGCCGCGGCCTTCATGGTTTCGATGATCTCGGGGGTCAGCTTGTGCGACTGCAACCAGAGCTGATACCGTTTTCTCTCGTCTTGCTCATCGTTTTCAACCATTCGATTGAGCATCCAAAGCGCGATCTTCTCATAAAACCGGACTACGGAATTGTCGCGATAGCGCGCTATCCATCGCCGGTAACTGTTGACCATCCTCCACGCGTAGCTCTGCTGAATCTGCTGAAGCTCGCGGCGCATCGCTTCGCGCTCGCTTTCGAGTCGCTGGATCTCGCGCTTGAGAAAGTCGTTGGATGCTTCGACGAGGATCGAAGCTTTCTCTGCCTGTGTTTGATTCTGTTTCACAATGCGGAAATTGCCCGGGCTTCCGGCCGCCCTCTCGCTAACCGATATTTCGGCGATAGCGCGGCAGCCGCTCCAGACTGCTGCTCGAAAGCAAGGGATAATTCGCGTCCCGCGGGGCGAGTTGAGGAGCGGTGCATCCCCACCCGATCGCCAACGAAGGGTCGCTCCACAGCACGCCGCATTCATCCTCGGGATGATAGAAGTCATCGCACTTGTAGATGAACTCGGCAGTCTCCGACCGCACGATGAAACCGTGCGCGAAGCCTCGAGGAATGAAAATCTGACGCCGGTTGATGGAGGATAGAACGACTCCCGTCCACCGTCCAAAGGTCTCCGAGCCCACGCGGATGTCGACGGCGACATCAAAGACTTCACCCGCTACGACCCGGCACAGCTTCGCCTGCGGATGCGCGAGCTGGTAGTGCAAGCCTCGCAGAACGCCTCTGCGGGTGAGCGATTGGTTTTCCTGCACGAAAGCGGCGTCGATCCTCAAAGCGGCGAACTTCTCCGAATGATACGTCTCGAAAAAGCATCCGCGCAGATCTTCGAAGACCTCCGGCTCGATTATGCAAACGCCGGGCAACTCGGTTTCGATCCGCTTCACGCTCCATACTCCTGATTTATCAAGCGTCGCAAATAGCGGCCATAATCGCTACTCCCGAGTTCCTCACCACGGCGCATAACCTGCTCTCGAGTTATGTATCCCAGGTTGTAAGCTATCTCCTCGGGGCAAGCCACCTTGAGGCCTTGGCGGCGTTCTATGGTCTCGATGAAGTTGCTGGCCGCGAGCAGCGACGCATGCGTGCCGGCGTCGAGCCACGCCATCCCACGGCCAAGCCGCTCGACGGTCAATTGTCCGCGAATCAGATAGTCGCGAATGACGTCGGTGATCTCCAGCTCACCTCGCGCCGACGGTCGAATTGCGCTGGCTATCTCGACCACGCGCCGATCGCAGAAGTACAGCCCCACCATTGCGTAGTTTGATTTCGGAACCGCGGGCTTCTCCTCAACCGAGACCGGGTTGTCATGGTCGTCAAACTCGATGACGCCGTATCTTTCGGGATCGTTCACCCGATAGGCGAAAATTGTCGCGCCATTCGCTCGCGCCGCGCTTCGGCCTAAAATTTCGCTCAGCCCGTGACCGTAAAAAATGTTGTCGCCGAGGATCAGGCAGCAGGAATCGCCGTCGCAGAAGTTCTTACCAATCAGAAACGCCTGCGCGAGGCCGTCCGGAGAGGCTTGCGGCGCATACTCGAGCTTAAGCCCCCATTGCGCGCCGTCGCCCAATTGGCGCTTGTATTGAGGCAAGTGCTCGGGAGTCGAGATGATCAGGATTTCGCGGATCTTCGCCAGCATCAACGTCGTCAGCGGGTAGAAGATCATGGGTTTGTCATAAACCGGCAGAAGATGCTTGCTGATCGAGATCGTGACCGGGTACAGGCGCGTGCCCAGGCCCCCTGCCAGAATGATTCCTTTCACCTCGAGCGCCTTTCGTAGTTGACCGCCATCCAATCTCTGTATGCGCCCCCGTCGGCTACCGCGGCTACCCACTCGATGTTGGTAAGATACCATCGCACCGTCTTTTCCAGCCCCGATTCGAAGCTCTCCTCCGCGCGCCAGCCCAGTTCGCCCTCCAGCTTCGATGAATCGAGCGCATACCGCCGATCGTGACCGGGCCGGTCCGCAACATGCGCGATCAACTCGCGGTAGCTTCCCGATTTGCGCGGATACATCTCATCGAGCAGCGCGCATATCGCGCTGACCACCTCCATATTGGTGCGTTCCGCTCGTGCGCTGATGTTGTACAACTCACCAGCGCGGCCCCACTCGATGACGCTTCGTAGCGCGGCGCAATGGTCACTGACGTAGAGCCAGTCGCGAATCTGCTTGCCGTCGCCATAAATCGGCAGTGGCTCCTCGCGCAGCGCCTTGTGAATCATCAACGGAATCAGCTTCTCCGGATGCTGATAGGGACCGTAGTTGTTGCAGCATCGCGCGATTTGAGTCGGTAGCCCGTAGGTCTGATTAAACGCGCGCACGAACTGATCGGCCGCCGCCTTGCTCGCGGCGTAGGGGCTGTTGGGCGCGGGGACTTTGCTTTCGCCGCAGGGCGGCTCATCGAGCGGCAGCGAGCCATAGACCTCGTCGGTCGAGACTTGGAGGAACCTGAAGCCGTCCTTGTCGGCACTCGGCAGCCCTTTCCAATACTGTCGAACCTCATCGAGGAGGTTGAAAGTTCCCATCACGTTGGCCTGAACGAATTCCTCGGGAAACAGGATCGAGCGGTCGACGTGGGTTTCGGCGGCGAAGTTGATGACTGCGGCTGGCCGATGTTCCCCCAACAGCTCTCGCATCAGGCCGCGGTCGGCAATGTCCCCTGCGACGAAGCGAAGCCGGCCAGCTGCCGCCAATCCGGCCAGGTTGTTGGATCCCGCGGCATAGGTACCCTTGTCAACCGTGATTACCGGGACTTGCGACTCTTCGAGCCAGGTCTGGATGAAGTTAGAGCCGATGAACCCTGCCCCGCCGGTTACGAATATGGCCGGCTCCATAAGATTTGTCTGGCTTTTCACCTCTTCTTCGCCATCCCATCGAGCCGGTGCCTGACGTGCTTACTCGAGGTATTGCCTATCCACGTCTTTCTCACGTCTGGCGTCGTCCAGAGAACCTGAATTTGGTCGTTGATACAACAAAAGATTCGTTCCAATGTCAACAAGAACTCCCAAACACTTCACCGCACTAGAGACGCCTGAAACCCGGTTGTTTCCCGCGATACCGGGCGATCGCCCTTGCGCTCAGGCTGGAACTATCGGAGAAATATGCTCCGAGCGCCAGCGAGCGTGAATCCACCTGGTACTCAATTCATGAAGAGCGCGACCGATATTGTCGATATAAACAATGCGTTCACGGCGGCCGAGGCGCGTCTCGTCCAGAGAGATCGGCATCAGGCCGAACTTACTGAAGCGTTGACGATTGCAGAAAATGAGCGCGACCGCGATGCCGGCAGGGGCTAGTATCGATAGGGACGAAACACGCACCACCGATAGCTCGGCGAGTGCGGAGAATCAGGGACTCAGAATCGCCGAGCAATCGATGAAAGCTGAAATCGAATCGCGCGTCCAGATGTGATTAGAGACGAATCATGGATCAGATTAGTACAAGGAGGTCTCCGAAGGTTTCTTTTGAGAGTGCGGCTCTCGGACCTGTATCTGAGGCCACTCTTCATAAACTACCTGCTGCCGAAATGCGGGATACCGGACAAAGAGTAGTTGTACTTTTAGGGATGCACCGAAGCGGAACCAGTCCCATCACCAGAGGGCTGAAGGCCCTCGGTGTGGAACTGGGCGAAGACTTGCTGCCAGCGGCGCCAGAAAATTTGACCGGTTTTTGGGAGAATGCGGCGCTTTGTGGGCTAAATGACCGCCTTTTGGCATCCATAGAGCGGGGTTGGCATAGTGTCGCTCCAATCCGGAGCGAAATGTGGAATGTGCCCGAGATGCGGGCAATGAAGCGAGAGGCGGTTGAAACTGTCAGAACCCGCTTCGGAAAATTTCCACTCTGGGGCTTCAAAGATCCAAGAACCGCGCGACTGTTGCCCTTCTGGCAGGACATTTTTAAGCATTCAGGTATTGCCGAGAGCTACGTGCTGATCATCCAGAACCCGATAAGCGTCGCCCGCTCATTGAAGGTGCGCAACCAATTTGCTTTCGAAAAATCTTATCTCCTTTGGCTCGAGCACTCCGTAGAAGCCTATACCCATACGTGCGGCATGCCCCGCGTCGTGGTGGACTATGACGCGCTGATGGCTCATCCAGAGGAGCAACTCGGTCGCATCGCTGAGAAGCTGGCGTTACCATTAGACCTCGCGGTTGAGGACTCCATTAGAGACTACGCCCACGGGTTTCTCGACAACCGGCTGCGTCACAGCGCTTTTGAGCCGACCGATGTTTACCGAGACACTCACGTGCCCGATTTGGTCGCAAATACCTACGACATGCTTAGGCAGGTCGCGTTGGATCAGCTTGATGCGGATAGCAAAGAAGTTCAATCGGCGTTGTCATCGGCGCGGTCCGGCTTGGAAAGGTTTGCCTCATTTTTCTCGTATTCGGATCTCCTGGAAGCAGAGCGGGACTCGATTCGCCGCGAGCTTGAGGAAGTTCGAGACAAATCAAGAGAGGAATTGCAGCGGACCTTGGCGGAGCTCGAAGCCTTGAAGACAAAATGTCAATTGCTCGAAGTCGCCACGGAATCGCTCAAGAGTGACAAGGAGGCGCTAAGGTCGGAAAATGAAGCGCTTAAGCGGCAAGCGCAATTGCGGGCCGACCCAAATGCAATCCTGCGTTCCGAGGTTCACAATCTGTGGAATTCCCGGTCGTGGCGGCTCTTCAGGCCTTTGCGCAACTTTATCCGCAAGCGACAAGGGTTTGAGGAGGAAACTGAGCCCATTGTTGATTCCAAGCCTCAGCTGATTCAAACCGTCATCACGATTCATCAATCGTTGTCCTGGGAGCTCACTGCGCCGCTGCGCGTAATTTATCGGATGCTTCCATCCCGGGAGCGGAGAGGTAAGAAGCGCCTCCCTTCGCGCGGGGTTAGTTAATCCAGCGGGCGTTCGGTCTGCCAATCCGCAGCTTTGCGATTGTGATCTGAAGAAGCTTATGGCGTTTCTTCTGTCTGCAGCCGGGGAGGGAGCGCGATGCGCTGCGCGCGCGCTTGCTTTGCGCCAAATGGTTGGAATCGGCGCGATCAGAGCGATTCAAGCCGCGCTTCTTTTTCTGAGCTTCAGCGTTTTAGTCGCGGTCCCGAGCTTCGCGGCGGCGCAGAACCTGCTGCTCAATGGCGATCTCAGCGCGGGATCGGGCGGGACACCGGAGCATTGGAGGATAACGTCAGGCGCGCGGCCCGGGTCCTATAGATGGTCGCATGTTCAAGGCGCGCCGACGTTGGAGATCGCGACGGTCAAAGCCTATTCCCGTGACATCTACTGTCGTCAGGCGGTAACCCTCGCGCAGCCCGGCTGGTACTACCTGCGCGCCGAGGTGAAAACCGAGGATTCGAGCACCAGATCCGCGACAATTTGGGGTAGCACCAAAGCGGCGATCAGAATTTGGGGCCCGCGTTGGATGGCGGTTGCAATTCAGAGCAACCGGAATTGGGCGCCGATGGAAGCTTTTTTCAAGGTCGGTAACGCCAACGAGACGGTGCAAATCGGATGCGGCCTGCGCGCGATGTCGGCCGGCCGCGCGTTCTTCCGCAACCTCAGGCTGAGCAGGATTTCCGGTGCTCCACCGCCCGGTTCGCGTCAGCTCAAAATATCTCAGATCAGCTACCGGTGGGTCTCGGATAGGGAGATGTCAGCCTTGGGCGGCGTGGAACTCGCGTTGTCACCGCCCGAAGAATCGCTATTGAGCGATGTCCTGAACTTTCATGTGGTGGTGGAAGTATTCGTGGTCCTGGTGACACTCACCTATCTGGATTGGCGATACAGTAACGACGCATCCGGCCGGGACACCCTGAGGAAGTTCTTTCAAGACCGCGAAGTGAGGAAGAGCGCCGTCGTCGCGGTATTCATCTGTCTTACCCTGCTGGGGACGTGGCTGGTGGCGCGCGTGGAGTATCTTCCCGGGTTTGGCTTCTACGTGGTCGAACGGCACGCAGTTTCCGGCGACGAGCCGCATTACCTGGTTATGATCAACAGCTTGCTGTTCAATCACGACCTCCAGTTACAAACGCTCTACGACGATGTCGAGCGAGGCGGGCCGGAGGGCGGAGTGATAGCAAGCGAGCGGCGGTTGCAAGGAGACATAATACTCGAACGCCATACCATGGTCGTCAACCGGATCACCGGCCATCGCGCGATGGGCACTATGAAGAATAGAAATCCGGAAGCGGAATTCGCGCCTTCGCCTAATGTTTACGAAATTCCTGTGCATCCGGCGGGGTTTCCCATGTTGATGGCATTGGCGGTGGCGCCGATGCAGCCACGTGCCCGTGAGGTCGAGCCCGACGTCGGATTCATCCTGATGCTGGTCGCATGGTTGGGCATCGTGGCAACCTACCTTGTCGGACGCCAGGTCGGAATGGGTCGCGGGTGGTCGATGCTGGCGGCTTCGATGCTGTTTGCGGCGAGCCCATGGCTGGCATATTCACGCGCGTACTTCGCGGAATCGAGCATCGGTCTGGCTCTGATCCTGGGCTTGTGGGCGTTGGTGTCGGATCTGCCGATCCTGGCCGCGCTGGCCGCGGCGGCTGCTGCCATCATGAAACCTGGCTTCGCGCTGGTCGGGGCCGGCTTCCTGGTGGAAGAGGTCCGCGAGAAACGCTGGAAGGACGCAATCAAGATCGGCTTGGTGCTAGGGCTCCCCGCCTTGGAATTTTTGGCGAGCAACTTCTGGCTGCATCGAAGATTTCTAGTGTTGAGCCTAGAGCCGTCATTTCAGTGGCGTCAGCTGGTAGATACGCTGGTGGATCCCGCGGAAGGCCTGCTGCTATACGCGCCGTGGACGATTTTCGGATTCCTCGCGTGTGCTCGCGCATTTCCGTCGCGGTCTGAGGACTCGCGGTTGGCGCGTACGATGGCCCTTCCGCTGTTTCTGTTCCTAATCGTGCTGGGCTCGATCGGGTTTGGAGCCGGATGGTGCTACGGCCCCCGATACTGGGTGGCATTCTTGCCCTGGCTGGCGCTCGGGACTGTCGAGGCGATGCGACGGGCGGGCCGTTACCAGCGCGCACTATGTGCGGTTCTGGTGTTGTTCGGGGTTGCGATTGCAATTCCGGGCGCGTTGCGGTATCCGCAGCTGTTTCACAAGCCGGCACTGGACGCATGGCGAGGGCTTCACTAGCTTCTTTCGGCAATCGAGCTGAAGTGTGATATGTGGGGTCTGGTTTGGTGGTATTTTCGCAAGGCTTTGGCCGGTGAAGCGTAGCTGAAGTATTTATGAGTTCCACCGTCGCTAATTCGGCCTCGCCTATTGCTCCGGCCCACGCCTCGAAGTGTGAGTTGTCGATTGTGCTGCCCTGCCTGAATGAAGCGGACACCGTCGGTGCCTGCGTCATCAAGGCGCTAGAGACCATGGAAAGTCTGCGGATCGCCGGCGAAGTCGTGGTAGTCGATAATAGTTCCGATGATGGCTCGGCGGAGGTTGCGCGCCGCGCTGGTGCGCGAGTCGTCAGTGAATCCCGCCGAGGCTATGGAAACGCACTGCGACGTGGGGTCGAGGAGGCGCGCGGGCGTTTCATCATAATGGCCGACGCCGACGAGTCGTATGACTTGTCCGACCTGCAGCGTTTCGTTGAAGGGCTGCGCGCGGGCGACGACCTGGTGATGGGTTCGCGGCGGCACGGCCGCATCGAGCCCGGCGCGATGCCGAGGCTGCATCGCATCGGCAATCGGGTGCTGTCGGGGATCCTCAAGCTGTTTTTTCGCGG
>Ga0187879_10002984_pt1 | contig 11373 bp, 8 predicted proteins | sample June2016WEW_19_1_FD_132423 | JGI IMG/M metagenome (GOLD analysis project Ga0187879, IMG submission 132423) | Peatland microbial communities from SPRUCE experiment site at the Marcell Experimental Forest, Minnesota, USA - June2016WEW_19_10 | ecosystem: Environmental > Terrestrial > Soil >... | reverse complement strand
GACGGTGGGATTGCGTCGCTACGCTTGCAATGACACGGAGCAGCCAGGCTCGCGCTGCGGTCGTGGGTACCGGGCCGAGTCATCTGCTGCAACACAAACGTTGATAGCGACGGCTCTGTCTGTACTCTGCTCGCCCGCGACTCAGCGGCAACGGGCGCTACAGCGGAATTGCCAACAGGTTGGGAATATTGAACGTATCACAAATCGCGAGCTTCTCGCGAAACCGCGGTTCGCCCTCAGCAAACGTGATCACATCTAAATACTGCCCGACACTGAACAATTTTGTCTGCCCCTCCAGATCCGTCTGGTAGACGGTGAACGCGGCAGCAACATCATATTCGTCGCCGCGCGTCGCGATCACTTCAACGTTCGTAACCACGTGCCGCGGGTAATGAATGTTATAAATGTTCGCTGTCCGTAAGCTGCGCACCCGATCCAGCATCATTGCCCGGCTATCGCAAAACAGAATCGCCAGCTTCGGCTCGCGGTGCCAGTTCTCGCGCGGGATGACCTTGTAGACACCACGTTCGACGAACAGCTCCGGCCATTCCTCCAGCCGGTCGTCATCCAGCAGCCGAGCGTAACGATATTCCAGCGCCAGAATCGCGTTGTAGATGTCAGGCGCGACGTTCACACCATGATTCCCTGATAGTAGCGCCAGAACGCGCGCACTGCGTCCTCGCCTTGGGTATCCTGGTCCGGATCGGCGTTGACCGGTCCGAACTCCAGAAACGCGCAATCCTTGCCGTCACGCACAATGGCGCGTTGGATCAGCTCGACCGCCTCGCCGTCTTCCATCGAGATCAGGCCCGCCGGGCCGACCAGATTTGCCTGTTTCAGCCGAGCCGCCGTGGTCTCCGCATCGTCGTCGGCATAGCCGAAATAGGTCCAGTACAGCTCGAACTCATCTGGCGCCTTCGGCCGGATGTGACGTGTTGCCAACGTGTTCATGATCTGCTGCACAACCACACTGGGAAAAATACTGGTGATCGCCAGATTGATGTTGTCGTTGAAGTCGGGGCGGCCTTCCATCAGCGACGGATCGCTCAACGAGTAACCGGAAATATAATTGTCGTCCCCAACCGTCTCAGCGGTCGCCGGCTTCGCGAAGTCATCGCCATATTTGCCGCCTGCACTGTGCGCCCGCGCCCGGTCATGCCCTCGGAAGCCCTTCTGGTTGCTGCGATAGGTGCCGAACGTCGCATGAAACCCATGCAACAACGCAGCGTGATACGGATCGCGCGTGTTCTCGACATAGAGTTTCCAGTTGCCATGAATGCGTTGCCGCATATGGCCCAGTACCCTCACCTCGCGCGAGAACAGCCGATCGATCGCATCGAGCAACGGTTCCTCGAGGAATTCTTCCAAACTGGGCGCTGCCGGATCGAACGTCGCGAAGATGACACCCTTGCGCGATGCCACGTGCAACTTGCGCAAGCCGTGCGCGGTCATATCGAAGTCCGGCGCGTAGCCGCCAATCGGCATGTTCGCCCGCCGATACGGCACGCTGATCAGATCGCCGCGGCGGTCATAACACCACTGGTGATAGACGCACCGATGCTCCTTGGTATTGCCCCAGGCCTGCCGCTGCACGGTCGCCCCGCGATGCGCACAGCGATTGACGAACACATGCACGCCGCCATCCTGTGCCCGGCTCACCACCACCGGCGTATCGCCGACGAATGACGTCTTGAAATCGCCCGGCGCCGGAATCTCTGCCTCCAACGCCACGTAATTCCACAGCGGACCGCGAAAGATACGTTCCTGCTCGCGGTCGAACACGTCCTGGCTGGTGTAGATTTCGAACGGTACCCTTGTCCCGTCGGTAACGGGCCAGGCCACATCGGCGGTTTGCTGGGACATGGCAGTTCCTCCCGTCCACGACGCTATGCCAAATGCCGGAACAATGAAATGCCCGCGAGCTCCGTAACGTCGCGATCGGCACAACCTGCGGCGGCTCACCAGCTACTGCGCATAGCCCAGGACGGCATCAATCCTGACGGAACTTACATGTCGCGGAAAGCTGGAATTGACCAGCCCGGATGCAACCTTTGTTACCGGTGTTACCGGTGTTACGGGGGCGGCCCATTCGCCGACAGCGCACAAGTGGAGATTCCATGTCCGAAGATATCGCCACCTCCGTCGATGGAACGGCGCACGCGCCGGAGCCAACTCGACGAGACCTCCTGACACTCATTCCCCTTGCTGGTGCCGGACTTCTCGGGGCCTCGATCGCATGGGCACTGATCGATTCCATGAACCCATCCGCCGATGTGATCGCGGCGGGCGCTCCCATTGACGTTGACCTGCGGAAAGTGGCGCCGGGTCAGCAGATCATCATTCTGTGGCGCGGCTCCCCGATCGCCATTGTCAACCGACCTCCGGCCGCATTGCAGGTTTTGCAAAGTACCAGTCTTTTGTCGCGGTTGAGCGATCCCAACTCCACGGTGCATCAGCAACCGCCCTATGCGCAGAACTGGCACCGGTCCAGCCGGCCCGAATTCGCAGTATTGGTGGCCATTTGCACTCACCTTGGCTGTCTTCCAGGTTATATGCCGACACCCGATCCAACGACCCCGGCGCCCAACTGGCCCGGCGGATATTTCTGTCCATGCCACGGTTCGAAATACGATCTGGCCGGGCGGGTTTATTCCGGCGTTCCGGCGCCGTACAATCTGCCGGTGCCGCCGTACCATTTCCCGGATGCAAATACGGTCCGCATCGGCGAAAATCCGCCCGGTCAGGCCTTCGACCTGGCGTCCGTCGTGCAAATGTAGACGGGTCCGGCCGGTCGCTGACAACAATGTCCGTCGGCCGGTTCGGACCACGCTGACGGTGTGCATGCCGGCGTCACCGCCGCCGGAACCGATTGACTCCACCCGCCTGACCAACACATGACACGCCGATGAGCCAAATCCGTGAAACCTTCGACGTCGTGGTGGTTGGCGGCGGCCACGCCGGATGCGAGGCGGCCGCTGCCGCCGCCCGAATGGGCGCACACACGCTGTTGCTGACCCACAAGCTGGAAACGCTGGGGGAAATGTCGTGCAACCCCTCGATTGGCGGCATTGGCAAAGGCCATCTGGTGCGTGAGGTCGACGCGCTCGACGGGCTGATGGGCCAAGTGGCTGATGCGGCAGGAATCCATTTCAAGCTGCTCAACCGCAGCAAGGGGCCGGCGGTGCGCGGCCCTCGAGCGCAGGCGGACCGAACCCTGTACCGCCGCGCCATGCGTGCGGCTCTGGATACCGTCCCCGGATTGACCCTGCGCGCCGCGCCGGTGGAGGACCTGGAAATCGGGCCAGACGGGCACCTCGCAGCAGTCATCTGCGCCGATGGTTCCCGCGTGCGGTGCGCCGCGGCGGTGCTGACCACCGGCACGTTCCTGCGCGGCGTCATCCATATCGGCGATTGGAGCACACCGGCCGGTCGCGTCGGCGAGGCGCCCGCGATCGGCCTCGCACGGACGCTGGAGCGGCTGAACCTGCCGATGGGACGACTGAAGACCGGCACACCGCCTCGGCTGGATCGGGCGACGATCGATTGGCGAGGTCTGGCCGAAGACCCCGGCGACACCGCGCCGGAGCCGTTTTCGACACTGACCATGCGCATCCCGTCGCCGCAGTTGGCCTGCCGGGTCACCGCGACGACCCCGGCGACGCACGCGATCATTCGGGACAATCTGCACCGCTCGGCGATCCATGTCGGCAATATCAGTGGAGTTGGTCCGCGCTACTGCCCGTCGATCGAGGACAAGGTGAAGCGGTTCGCCGCCCGCGACCGTCACAACATCTTCCTGGAACCCGAAGGGCTGGACGATCCGACGATCTACCCAAACGGCATCTCCACCTCGCTGCCCGAGGAGGTGCAGCAGGCTCTGGTCGCCACCATCCCTGGCCTCGAGCATGCTCGCATTATTCGGCCGGGTTATGCGGTTGAGTATGACTACGTCGACCCGGTTGCGCTGTCGCCCGGGTTGGCATTGTGGGCACTGCCCGGCCTGTTCCTGGCGGGTCAGATCAATGGCACCACGGGGTACGAGGAAGCCGCGGCGCAGGGCCTCCTGGCCGGCATCAACGCCGCTCGGTTGGCCGGCGGGGCCGACGAGGTGCGGCTGGCGCGCTCCGAGGCCTATATCGGCGTGATGGTGGACGATCTGACGCTGCATGGGGTCAGCGAGCCGTACCGCATGTTCACCTCGCGTGCCGAGTTCCGCCTGTCGTTGCGGGCTGACAATGCCGATTTGCGGCTGACCGAGACGGGGATTGCCTGGGGCTGCGTCGGGCGCGAACGGGAAACCGCCTTTCGCGCGCATCAAGATGCGGTAGCAAGGCTGTTGGCCCAGGCGAAGGGGGCGGGTGGCACACCGTCGGCACTGGCTCGGGTGGGAGTAAACGTTCGGGATGACGGGCGTTGGCGGGACGTGGCCGAATTGTCCGCCTATGATGGCGTCGCCTGGGAGGTGCTGACGCGCGCGTTCCCGTTCCTGCTGGAAGCTCCACCGAAGGCCGTGGCGCAGATGCGGGCCGAAGCGGTGTATGGCGGCTATCTGCACCGGCAGCAGGCAGAAATCCGCAGCTTCGCGCGAGAGGAAGCGGTGTCGCTGGACAACCTCGCGTTTGAGTTGGTTGGTGGCTTGTCGGCGGAAATTCGTGACAAGTTGGCGACGGTACGGCCCGCATCATTCGGGGCGGCGGCGCGGATCCAGGGGATGACTCCGGCCGCCTTGGCGGCATTGGCGGCGTATTTGCGCAAGCGGGATGTGGCAGCCGCGGAGTGATAGCGCCACTACACACCGATCAACGATACTGGACACCGATCACGGATACTGGCGTCCGCGCCAGGTCCTGGCCAGGCTTTGGTACGTGCACATTGTCCGACTCTTGCACAGCAAAGCCCGGAATCGTCCGTATTACCTGCTTCACCTGCGTCGGCGTGATTAACCGTGTGCACTCGAAATGTCTGGGCGTGTCCTTGTGCCGCGGGCACCACAGGAAATCCTTGTGGTCGAACTGATGCCGCGGATCGTTCCAGCAGCTGTTGCAGGCGTGCCAGTTGATCACCCGGTATGGTGTTGCAAACTCATTGGACGGATGCGTGAAACCGCTGATCAGCACCACCGGACAGCCTGCTGCCCAGGCGAGCCAGGCGAGACCGGAGGACAGGCCAATGAACATTGCGGCGTGGCGCAACAATCGCGCACGTTCCGCCAGTGGCTCATCCCCGGTCCGATCTTCGGCGCCGTTGGGAATCTGGGTCCACATCAGGCCAAACCCATGCACCGGTTTCTGGTCGATGCAGATCACGCGGTAGCCGTTCTTCTTGAGGAACGCGACCACCTCCCGCCAGCCGTTCGGGTTCGTCCAATATTTGCATCCGCTGCTGCTTTGCACGGCGATCACGGCATAGGGCTCGGCAATCGGCCGGCTTTCGTCCGGCAGCGCAAGGTTGGGCGCAACCTCACCCGGATCGACGCCGAGAATGTAGCCAGCGGTGCGATGCAGGCCGACGAGGCGGAAATCAGTCGGCTGCCAATCGTTCGCCTCGTCGCCGAAAAACACGCCAAGCGAATAGGTGGCGTACATGGTGTCTGCGAGCCGTTGCTCGACCACGTCCTCGTGGGTGGCGAGGCGCAATCCCGGGTAGGCGTCGCGCAGCAGCGGGATGATCAGGCCGGAGAGCGCACAGGTTACCCGGCATTTCGGATGGGTTTCCGCGAACCGCCCGGCATATGGAAACCAGGCGAGGATGTCGCCCAAAGTGCCAACCGGGAACTGGATCAGTACGTCCTGATGGCTCGGGTCGTAATCATGCGTCATGACCGGGATCGGTTCTCCGGTCGCGCCGTCCTCGATCGACCAGATTTCGACTCGAAAGCGGACGTACCACCGCTTGGCAGAGTTCACGAAGGCGCCCTTGTTCTCGCTCTCAAACAGAATGTTGCCGGTGTCGAGGTCGTTCAGCCGCACCCGCCAGCTGCCATTTTCACGTTGTGGGAGCAACACGCGGCAGCCGAGGTTGAAGTCAAAACGGATGCCGTCCGGACCCCATAGAACGGGCGTCGAAGCGGCAGGTGGGTAGGGTGATTTGGTTTCCGGCGTTACCTCTTTGGCGATCGCCTCGAGGGGCGACGTGGCGCCTGGGCTGTCCGCGCCTGGCGCAATGCTCATGTCGGGTCCGGCGAGCCGCGACGAAGCAGACGTAAGACGGTCAGTCCGGGAAAAACACCAACGTGCGCAGCTCGATGCTCTCGCGCGGCAGTTTTTCCACGGGCGTGGTCGGGTCGTCGAATGACGTATGCGGCATGAACCGTGCCCGCCCGTCGCGCATGGAGTCGTAACATTTCAGCAGCAACACCTCATCGCGGATCATCACCGGAGCGTAGAACCAACGGTGCGCCTCGTTGTAAAACAAAGCGTAAATTTCCCCGGTGCGGTCGCGGTAAATCAGGTCCTGCGCGACCAGATCACCGTCTGCGATGGTGCCGGCGTGACACAGCGCGAGCGGCGCATCGAGCAGCGGCCCTTTGATCGGCCGCCATAAATTGATGATCGCAAACCGGTGTTTCAGCAGCTCCTCGGCCTCTGCGCCCATCAGGTCGCGGACCCGCTGCGGTCCGGAAAGTTCCGTATAGTCGCCATGAATTCGCGTGACCGGCTGGCGCGGGATACCGGGTGTGCGATCTGCGACGCCAGGGGTACGGCGGCGGATCGTGTGGTCGAAGATGACCACCCGGTTGGCACCGGTGGCCTCGGCGATGATCCACTCTGACTCGGGGTAGTAGACGCGGCGGAGTTCGTCTTCGTCATAAAGGTCGCCGGCCTCGGTCGGTGCGTCGAGCAACGCGAAGCCCTCGCGATCCAGCGACATGGCATCGCCGAGCGGCCGCATGTCATAGATCGGCAACTTACGGACATCGGGCAGCATGTTGGTGCGCGGCTGATCGGGTGGCAGGTCGTAGGCGTAAGTGTGCGGCTTCTCGTCCATTTTTGCGAGGTAAGTGAGCTCGCCCGTCACGTGCGGCAGGGTGTCGAAGTCCATCGATCGGCTCCTCGGCATTGGCGTCCCACTTAGATGGGGGACGTCGACGCAACAGGCAAGCGTCTAAGCAGGCTTGCGTGGGCAGCAACACGGACCAGATGGTCGGGATTCCAAGGGCGCAAGCCCGCTGAGGTTTTGAACTGTGCGCAAACCTCGAGAGGTTTGCTCAGGCGGCCGCGTGGATCGCCTGCCACACCCGCAACGGGTTGGCCGGCATTTCCAGTTCCTTAACGCCAAGCGGCGCCAATGCGTTCAGGATCGCGATCATCACCGAGGGCAGCGCCCCGACCGTCCCCGCTTCACCGCCGCCCTTGGCGCCCAACGGATTACTCGGCGTTGGCGAGGGATTGCTGACGATCGAAATGTTACACAGATCGTCAGCCCGCGGCATCGCATAATCCATGAAGCTGGCACTAAGCAGTTGCCCGGACTCTCGATCGTAGACCACTTGTTCCATCAACACCTGACCGACGCCTTGCGCCACGCCGCCGTGCACCTGGCCCGCCAGGGTCATTGGGTTGATCACGGTGCCGACATCGTCGATCACCAGATACCGTTGCAGATCGACCTCGCCGGTTTCGGGATCGACTTCGACCTCACAGACATGGCAGCCGTTCGGATAGGTCGCGCGTTCCGGCGCATAGGTCGCGTGCTCGATGAAGCCTGGTTCCATGCCTTTGGGCAACCGCGCCGGCTGGAAGGAGGCGATCGCCACCTGTTTCAGCGTGACCTTGCGGTCGGTGCCGGCAACGGCGAAGGCGTTATCGGCAAACACGATGTCGGCTTCGGCCGCTTCCAGCATGTGTGCGGCAAGTTTCTTGCCTTTCACGATCAGTTTCTCGGCCGCCATGGTCAGCGCCGTGCCGCCGGTGACCATCGAACGCGAACCGTTCGAGCCCATGCCGAAGGCTACCCGGTCGGTGTCGCCATCAATAAACCGAATTTCGTTGGCTGCGGTGCCGAGTTTCTCGTGCAGGATTTGCTTATACATCGTCTCGTGGCCCTGGCCGTGGGTTTTGGTGCCCATCAGCAATAAAGCCGAGCCGCTCGGCTGGAACCGGACCTCGGCGTATTCCGGCACCGGCCCGGCGGCTTGCTCGATGGCGTTGATCAGCGCGATGCCTCGTAGCTTGCCGTTTGCGCGGGATGCCTCGAGGCGCGCAGGGAAGCCGGCGAAGTCGCCATGTTCCAGTGCCAGATCCATGTTCCTGGCGAACGTCCCGCTGTCGTAGACCTGACCCAGAGGCGCCTTGTACGGCATCTGTTCCGGCTGGATGACGTTGCGTTTGCGCAATTCGATGCGATCGATGCCGAGTTCGTCCGCTGCTGCCTCGATGACCCGCTCCATCAGATAGATCGCCTCGGGCCGTCCGGCGCCGCGATACGGTGCGGTCGGGTTGGTGTTGGACAGCACCGCGTCGATCGTTACGTGGCACGCCGGCACGTGATATACCCCGGTCAGCGTAATGATCTGCCCGAACGGCGTCAGCAACTGCCGGTCGGAGGCGATATAGGCGCCGACGCTGGCCAGCATGTTCAGCCGCACGGCAAGGAATTTGTAGTTTTCGTCCAATGCCAGTTCGATTTCGCCGACATTGTCGCGGCCGTGCTCGTCGGCCATGATGACCTCGGACCGCTCGCAGCGCCATTTCACCGGCCGATCGAGTTTTTTCGCCGCCCACAGCACGAGGCGATGATCGACATACTGCCAACCCTTGGTGCCGAAGCCGCCGCCGACATCGTTGACCACGACCCGAACCTGGCTCTCGGGCACCTTGAACACCTGGGCTGCCAGCATGTTGCGCACTCGGTGCGGATAATTCACATCGGCGTATAATGTGTAACGATCCTCGAACTTATCGAACACGCCCAACGATCCGCGCGGTTCCATGAACTGAGCGTGTACCCGAGTGATGACATGACGGCGGCGGATTACATATTTTGCCTTCGCAAATGCCGCGTCGGTCGCTGCTTTATCGCCCCGCTCGAACGTATGAGAAATATTGTCGCCGTTTTCATCCCAGACCACCGGGGCGCCGGGCTTCGCTGCCTCGGCAACATCGGTGACGGAGGGCAGCGGTTCATAATCCACCACCACCAGTTCGGCCGAATCCTTCGCCTGTGCCAGGGTTTCCGCAATCACCATCGCCACCGGGTCGCCGACGTAACGCACCCGATCGCCGATCAGTGCGGGCCGCTGCGGTGCGAACATGGGCGAACCGTCGCGCTTTTTCCGTGGCATGTTGGCCTTCGGCATGCTGATGCCGTCGGCGACATAGTCGGCCGCGGTATACACGGCGACCACACCGGGCGCCTGTTTCGCAGCTTCAGTATCGATGTTGTTGATCCTCGCATGCGCATACGGCGAGCGCACGAAGATGCACCACGCCTGCCGCGGCAGCACATTATCGTCCTGATAATGTCCGCGACCGGTTAACAAGCGCACATCTTCATAGCGCCGGACCGGTTGCCCAATGCCGAACTTCATCGGTGCGTCAAAATGGTCAGCCATGTCATTCCCTCTCAACACCTGGCGACCGCAGGACTGAGCCGCCGCCGAACATCGTCATTGCCCGTGTTGCTGCCACGGCACCGGCCCATCTGTGTTTATCTGCGCATATCTGTGGGTATCTGTGTTGCAATTTCCTCGGCCCAGATACCGTGCGGGCCGCGCCGCTTCCACGTCAGTACAGCAAAAGGAAAACACAGATGGCTTCAGTTCTGGCCCAACACCTGTGCGCAGGTCGGCCATTTACACAAACCGCGTCGTGATCGTGCCAAGCGGGCCGTAATCGACCAGGAAGGTGTCGCCGGCGTGCGCCTCAACCGTGGCGGTGAACGAGCCGCCCAACACGAACTGGCCCGGCTCCAGCGCAATGTCAAACGGTGCCAGCTTGTTCGCCAGCCACGCCACGCCGTTCGCCGGATGGTTCAGCACCGCAGCGGCGACACCCGATTCTTCGATGACATTGTTGCGGTGGCACAGCACACCAATCCAACGCAAATCCATCTCCATCGGCCGGATCGGCCGGCCGCCGACGATCAGCGCGGCATTGCCCGCGTTGTCGGCAATGCTATCGAGCACGCAACGTGGCTGGTTTGTCTCCGGATCGACCCGGTAGGTCCGGCCATCGACGATCTCTGCCGCAGGGACCACATAATCCACCGCGTTCAGCACGTCGAATATCGTGCAATTCGGTCCCTTCAATCGCTTACCCATCACAAATCCCAGTTCGCATTCCAGCCTGGGCTGGATGAACCGGCTCATCGGAATTTCCTGACCCGTTTCGTAAAACATGTCGGCCATCAGCGAGCCATAGTCCGGCTCATTGATTGCCGACGCCCGCTGCATCGCGCGCGAGGTCAGGCCAATCTTATGACCTTTAACGACGTTGCCTTCACCACGCTTGATTGTGACCCAGGCGCGTTGCACGGCATAGGCATCCTCGGTGGTAAAACCCGGATGCAATACGCTGGGTGCACGCGTACGCTTCCGCTCCTTTTCGGCGACATGATAGGCACGGGCGAGCGCGTCGATGGTGGCACTGTCGAGCATGGCGGCGTCTCGATCCAGGAAGGTTGTGACCCACCGCCTATGCGAGCCGGCCTCGCCGGTGTCAATCACACAAGGCCATAGGAGGGACTGATGGACGGGATCGCACATCATCACACCGATCTGGGCGACGTACGCCTGCACTATGTCACCATGGGCCAGGGGTTTCCCGTTGTGCTGCTGCATGGCTGGCCGCAGAGCTGTTACGAGTGGCGCCATGTCCTGCCCGGTCTCGCTGCTAAATACCGTGTCATTGCTCCCGACCTGCGCGGACTGGGTGACTCGTCTCGGCCGCTGACCGGTTATGACAAAAAGACCGTGGGCAACGATGTCTGGCGGCTGCTGCAACGATTGAACATCGGCGAAATATTCCTGGTTGGCCACGACTGGGGCGGCCCCACCGCCTATGCAATTGCCGCCGCGCACCCGAAGGCCGTGCGCAAACTGGCAATCCTGGATGTGACCATTCCCGGCGACGGCAGCCCCAACATCAGCCAGGGCGGGCGGCGCTGGCATCACGCGTTCCACCAAACTCTCGATCTGCCGGAGGCGCTGGTAACCGGCCGCGAAGACATTTATTTCGGCTGGTTCTATCGCAACTACGGGCATCGGCCTGACGTCATCCCGGACGCCGATATCGCCGAGTATCTGCGCGTCTACCGGCAGCCGGGCGCGCTACGGGCGGGCTTCGGCTATTACCGGGCGATCCCTCAGGATATCGCCGACAACCAGGCGATCAGCGCCAACTTCAAACTACCCATGCCAGTGCTGGCACTGGG
>Ga0187879_10002983_pt1 | contig 11374 bp, 10 predicted proteins | sample June2016WEW_19_1_FD_132423 | JGI IMG/M metagenome (GOLD analysis project Ga0187879, IMG submission 132423) | Peatland microbial communities from SPRUCE experiment site at the Marcell Experimental Forest, Minnesota, USA - June2016WEW_19_10 | ecosystem: Environmental > Terrestrial > Soil >... | reverse complement strand
GTACCTTCGGGAAGTTTTGCGATCGTACGAGCCATCTGCGGTCCTCCTCTCATTTGAATGAGAGCAGTATACCGCGTATTTACTTAAGTGAACAGTATTGGTCTTCAGCCCCGCCGCAGAGCACAGGCCACTCCCAGGGGGCTTTAGCCCCTGAAGCCGCGTTGCTTCAGGGCCTGAAGGCCCCTTCAACCGCGCTCTGCGTACCGGCGGGGCTAAAGCCCCGCCCTTCCAGGACTCAGAATAATTGCGCTTATTAACACAACTAAGCACCAGGTCGGCCGCATGCCAAGGGCGCTGCGTTTCCGGGTTTAGGAGGCGCTGAAATCCTGCTACAATAGGCGACGCTTTGAACGACATCTTCATTTGCGAAAAAGAGGAATGAGCTATGAGCGAGCAAATCAACCGACGTGATTTTATCAGGCGGGCAGCGGTGAGCGGCGCCGGGCTTAGCCTGGCGATGTCCGGCGCCAGCACGGGCAGAGTGTTGGGCGCCAACGACAGAATCCGGCTGGGACTGATCGGCTGCGGGCGCCAGGGCTGTGACGACATGCAGAATTTCTTGCACCAGGGCGTTGAGATCGCAGCGGTGTGTGACGTCTATGAACCTAACCTACGGAAGGGCCTGGAGGCGGCGGGAGGAAAGGCGAAAGCGCTGAAGGATTTCCGCCAGGTCCTCGACGACAAGGAGATTGACGTGGTCATCGTGGCCACACCCGATCATTGGCATCCCCTTCCGACCGTCATGGCCTGTCAGGCAGGCAAGGACGTTTACGTGGAAAAGCCCATCTGCGTTGCCGTCGAAGAAGGCAAGAAGATGGTTGAGACGGCGCGAAAATATAAGCGAGTCGTGCAAGTGGGTTTATGGCAGCGCTCCAACGTGCACTTTCAGAAGGCCGTCCAACTCGTCCAGGACGGGCTCATCGGCAAAGTCACTTATGCGCGCACCTGGAACTACTCCAATATTTACCCGGAAGGAATCGGCAATCCGCCGGATAGCGATCCGCCTTCCGGACTCGACTGGGACATGTGGCTTGGGCCGGCTCCGAAGGTGGCGTTTAACTCGAACCGCTTCGGGGTGAGCGACCGCTGGTCGACCTTCCGCTACTTCTACGATTACGCCAACGGCTGGCCCGGCGATTGGATGGTGCACCTGATGGACATAGTGCAGTGGGCGATGAAAGTGGATGGCCCGCACACCGTCACGGCGCTGGGCAGGAAGTTTTACCTCAAGGATAATAGCGACACGCCTGATACCCTGCAGATTACGCTCGAGTACCCGGAATTTGTCGCGACCTACGAAAATCGGCTGTGCAATGACGCCCGGCAGCACGAGCACGGCTACGGCATCGAGTTTTACGGCACGGACGGAACCATGTTTGTGGACCGCGATGTCTTCCAAGTCTTCCCGCAGGAAGCGCTCAGGGGAAAAGGGAAGACTGCTGAAATGAAGATGGAACGGGAGGACGACGGCCTGGCAAACCACGTGGCCAACATGCTGGAGTGTATGCGGACCCGCAAGATGCCGCAGACCGACATCGAATACGGCTACCGCTCAACCAGCGCCTGCCTGCTGGGAAACGTCGCACTACGGAGTAAAGAGCGGATTGAATGGGACGTGGCCAGCCAGCGCCTCGTCAAGGGTGGCCCGGCGGCGCAAAAGCTGATCAGCCGGGAATACCGCGCGCCGTGGAAGCTGGAACTGAGTTAAGAGTCGAAAGTTCAGAGTCGAAAGTCAACAGTCACGAAGAAGTCGAGAGTCAAAAGTCAAGAAGTCGAGGGGTGTAAGTCTGTAGCGCTGGGCATATCGAGGGCTCGACTCTCGACTCTTGACTGCCCTTACGGAATCGAGAGTCGAAAGTTAAAAGTCCAGGAGTCGAGAAGCCGAGGTGTCGAGAGGTGAACTCTTGACTCTCGACTTTTGACTCTCGACTCTCAACTCTTGACCGCCCTTACGGAATTGATGTGACGTAGATGGCCGATCCCCCACCGGCGGCGCCCGGTGCGATGAAGGCCGTGGTTTGCTGCGAGTCGCCGACGAGCGAAAGAATCGGCTTGCCGGGCGCGGGTTGGACAATGGGTACGAAGTCATCCGCGGACGTCAGCCGTGTGACCTGACCCGCGCAGTAACAATAGAGCCCGATATCGTCAGGCGAATCCAGGGGCGTTGCGGCAAAGATGATATTACCTTCCGCGGAGGTCGTCTGACCCTCCACCTGCCCGAGGGGTTTTATCTCGGGCGCGTCGGCAACATGCCTGGCCATCACGGGCTGGGAAGGGTCGCCCGCGAGAAGCGCCGTTTGCACGTTCTCGCCTTCCATAATGACCAGCACCAGGTTAACCGGCGCCTGCCCCGCGCGGGGCGCAAGCAGCTGGACGGTGCCTGCCGGATCAGGCACAGGAATGATCTCCTGAAAGCTGCGAATGGCGACGGCCCTGAAGAACTGCTCGATTGCGGTCGTCCAGGGAGTGCCGCGCAGCGCCAGCGCCGCCTCATCGTGGTTGAAGAAGATGGGCTCGAAGAGGTCCTTCGGCGTGGGTGAAACACCCGCCGGAATTTCCAGTTGCTGCAACCCTCGCGGCGTCCAGAGGAACAAACCCGTGCCCGGTTTCTTTCCACCCCAGCGCGCGCCAAATAGGATGTTTCCCTGCGAGTTGATCAAAGGCGCTGAAAACTCGAGAAAATTGGCGTCGGGCGTCCCTGGAAAGGTGTCGGTGCTCGTCACCAGGGCCCTGGATCCGCTGCCGTCCACCCGGATAATCGCGCTGCTCGGAGTCCCCTCCGTGTCCTTCAATCCAGCCGCAAAGCAGATTGCTCCTGCGTCATTAAGGCTCGGAGCGCTGAAGGAATCATACGACGTCTTTGGAATCGGCGTTTGAAGGCCCTGAAAGGCCACCACAGAAAAATTAACACCGCTGGATACGACCACAGCCCGCAGCTCATTGCGCGGGCTCCGCAGCGAGGAAAGGAAGGCAATCTGCCGGTTGTCGTTCATCGCCAGGTCGATGAACGGGCCAAAGGCAATGCCCGGGTGTCCCGGAACACCGGAACCGGCGGACAGCAGCAGCCGGGTATTCGATTGGGCAGACAATCGCCAAGGCGCCGCGAGCAGTAAAATCAGAGCTACGAGGGAGAATGCCAGGCTGCGATCGACTCGGGTCATGAAGGTTCGGTCGGATTGGCGGCTGCCTTTCTCCCGCGCGGCTTGGTCGGCGCCGCAGGAGCAGAGTCGGGCGTGGCCGGCTCCATTTCATTCACCTTGGCCAGGGCGGCCGCCTCATCCGCCGTAATGACGAAGAATTGCGAAAGCTTCACGTCATCAAGGATTTTTCGGACGTGCACGTTTATATTCGATAAAACCATGCGGACAGAAGCGTTTTGAGCAGTCACGCGAGTCCCTGCAAGAAAGCCCAAACCGGTGGAGTCAATGTAAGGGACTTCGGCAAAATCGATGACGAGTTTCTTCGTCCCTGCGTCAATGAAATCCTTAACCTTTTGCCGCAGATAGGGTCCGTCACTCCCCGCCAGGAATTTTCCGCTCAGGCTTATGATGGCAATATCGTCGGCGAAACGGGCCGTGATTCTCACTGTTGCACCTCTTTGAAGAGCCGGTCAGAACAGGGTTTGAAAGGCTATGCTACGGGAGGGAGAGAAGGGTTGTCAAGTTGCGGATTTGCCCTTGACCTTCAGCCTTTGTACTTTACCCTTGCCGCGGGCATGTGTATGATGCCCACATCCCTGAAGACGAAAAAGGAGAATGTGCCGTGCTCCCATCGAAACCACTCGAAGGCCGCGATCGCAGGGAATTCCTGCAACTCTTGGGTGCCGGTGCGCTGGGGCTTGCTGTTCCGGACTGGAAGATTTTTGGCAGCGAGGCTCCGAGTTCCAAACCTTTGCGCGGTATCTTCCCTGTCGCTCAGACACCGTTTACGGAATCGAACAAGTTGGACCTGGACTCACTGATAAAAGAGGTCCGGTTCATCGACCGCGGGGGAGTGCATGGATTCGTCTGGCCGCAAATGGCCAGCGAGTGGATGACCCTGACAGAGGCTGAGCGCCTGGAGGGTAACGAAGCCATTGCTTCCGCCGGTAAGAAGTTGCGCCCAGCGATCGTAATCGGCGTGCAGGCGCCGAGTCTGGCCACTGCCGTCAGGTATGCGAAGAACGCGGAAAAGGTGGGTGCGGACGCCATCATCTCGCTTCCACCGTCGGAGTCGAGCGATCCGAAAACCGACCTCGAGTACTACAAGGCAGTGGGCGCCGCGACTGAACTCCCCCTGTTTGTGCAAGCGGTGGGGAACATTAGCGTCGACTTGCTGGTTGAAATGTATAAGGCCATCCCCACATTTCGCTATGTGAAAGACGAAGCCGGCAGTCCGTTGATGAGCGTGGGGCCACTCCGGGAAAGAAGTTCAGACCGGCTCAAAGTGTTCTCGGGAAGCCATGGGCGGGATTTGATCGATGAAATGCGGCGAGGGTTTGCCGGCTGCATGCCTGCCGCTCCGTTTGCTGACCTCTACGCCCAGACGTGGGATCTCTGGCATGCGGGTAAGCACGACGAAGCGTTGGCAATGCACGCCAGGACTTTGCTGATCCTCACCGAAATGCTGAGCCATGGCCCCGAGTCGGTGAAGTACGTTCTGTGCCTGCGCGAAGTCTTTAAGACCTATGGCCTTCGCACCAGGCAATCGCCAGGTTTCTCTTCCGCCGCCAAAGTCGCTGCCGGAGGTGATCAAGCGGAAGCATATCTCGATGAGGAAGGGAAGCAGGCCCTTCGAGATACGTTGACTTACTTAAAGCCTTACCTTAAGGCGTAGGACGGCAGAGTGAAATCGGAAACTGGAAACTCGAAACTGGAAACTCGAAATTCGGAAATCTAAAACTGAGGTAGTGCCCTAGTTTTGGCGTAGCGCTGGCCTTTAGGCCAGCATCTGCCGACCCTTCGCTCTGCTCAGGGCAGGCTCTAAAGGTCGCGCTACCAGGAAAATCAGGACACGGTCAGAACTTAGGGTGAGCTGACAATTTCGAATTTGTTTGTGGGTCGCGGCCTTTGGAATCTGGAATCTGGAATTTAAAATGCGAAAGGGATGGGCGAATGTCTACCGGCATAGGCTCGCGTCGTGATTTCTTAAGTGCCACCGCGGGGAGCGCCTGGGCGGGCGCGGGAGCGCTCGCATTTGCTGATCCGGGTGGCGCTGCTGCCCAGGCGGCTGGGATCAAGCCCGGAGACCTGCCCGACCTTACGATCAAAGAGGTCAAAGTCTATGCCGTGGACTCCGGCAGGGCTGGTGAAGCCGCCGGCGAAGGTTTAACCCGCATTGCCGCGATCGTAACCAAGGGCGGGATCGAAGGCAACTACACGCTGGCCGAGCGCTACTGGCACCCCAACTGGAGCAATCTGGGATGGCTCGAATATGCCAAGCGCCTCCTGCCGGGAAGGAGTGTGCTCGAGCTTCCGGCGCTCACCTCTCAGTGGACGCCCAGCAAGCGCCGAGTGGGGCAACTGTCCTACGCATCAGCCATCGATAATTGCTTGTGGGATATCCTCGGCAAGGCAGTTAACCTTCCCGTGTATCAACTGCTCGGCGCCTACAAAAATCGCGTCAGAGCCTACGCAAGTTCGCAACACCTGAAAACGGTGGGCGATTTCGTGGCGGACCTCCAGCACGCCAAGGGCGAGGGATTCACCGCCTACAAGATCCATCCTCCGGAGATGCCTGACGGCGGCGCCGATTACAGGCTGGATATCGAGGTCGCGAAGGCGGTGCGCCAATCCGCCGGAGATACTTTCACGCTCCTCTTCGATTCCGTGGGTGTTTATACGCGCGATGAAGCGATGAAAGTGGGCCGTGTACTGGATCAGTTGGGCTTCGTCTCCTTCGAAGATCCGATACCGACAACCGACATCGAAGGGCTCGCGCAATTGGCCCAGGCGCTGGACGTGCCCATTACGATCGGGGAATTCATCGTTTCACCTTACGACTACGCTGAGTATATACGCCGTAGAGCCTGCGATGTGGTGCGCTTCGTCGTCGACAACATCGGCGGGATCACGGGCGGGATGAAGGTCGCACGCTTGGCGGAGTGTTTCGGCATGGAGTGCCAGCCGCACAACTGGGGCACTGCGCTCGACCACGCCGTGCACTTCCATTGCGAACTGGCCATGCCGAACTGTGTTTGGTTTGAGATGACCCAGCCTCAGGGCATCACCGACCGGCCGTATTTCAAGGACAAAATCCGCATCGATAAAGACGGGTACATACCTGCGCCTACCAAGCCCGGACTGGGCTACGAGATTGACCGAAATGTGCTGGACAACCTGACGGCGAGGATTGAGCGTTAGTCTCCCGCTGGGAGCGCGGGCATCCTGCCCGCCGTTCGCGCCGCAATTGCACGCACGCTGCGGGCAGGATGCCCGCGCTCCCATGACGGCGTGAATGAGGTTCTCACGTGGGCTCTGCAGGGGCGGTTCGCGAACCGCCCCTACGAAGTCGCAGACAGATACCACTTGACAGCCATTTTCTATATATGTAGATTTCACCTATGAAAACCCCTCGCATTTCGCCGGAGACGTTGCGCGTCCTCGAATCGTTCCTCGAGCGGCCCACCGGCTGGCACTACGGTTACGAGTTGAGCCGCGAAACCAAGCTCAAGTCCGGCACGCTCTACCCCATTCTCATGCGCCTGGAAAAGCACAAGCTGCTGGAGGCTCGCTGGGTGGCGACGCAGGACGGCGTGCCGCCCCGCCACACCTACCGTCTGACGCCGGATGGGCTGGAGCTGGCTCGGACCCAGTTGAAAGAAGCTCGCTCGCGCTGGATGGTCCAGCAACCTGCCTTGAGTAGGGGTTGAGGGTCATGCAGGAAATGCCTCTTCGTCACGCTGCCACGCTACTCCTGGACTACGCCATCCGCATCGCGCCGCCGGAGTCGCGCGAGTGGGGCCAGGCCATGCGCGGTGAGCTGAGTTTCGTCGACGGCCAGTGGGCGGCGCTCGCGTGGGCCTTCGGCGGAGCGAGCGTGATGGTGAAGCACGCCTTGATCTCTCTTCTCATCCCGGGACGCCGCTGGCAGGCAATTCTATATGACGGAGGGCTCTTTGCCCGGAAGGTCTCTCTGCGCAAGGCGCTGCAAGTGACCGCCGCAGGCCTGACTCTGGCAACGCTGCTTTTCTTTGCGGCCCCGCCGTTCCGGCAGGCGCTCGGGTTTTCTTTGGCCGCGTGGGATGAACTGCTGCACATCACGGGCCGGAGCGGCGAGAGCCGGTTGCGAGCCCTTGCGAAACAGGCGGAGAGGCGACACGACGCAGCAGGGCTGGTCTTTGCAGCCGCCAGACTGTCGGATGCCGGCGAGAGTTCGCGCCTCGTACGCGAGGCTGTCCAACTCAGTCCTGATTTTGATTGGGCCTACGCAGTGGTCGCGGTGCGCCACTCAGACGCTCCCGAGGTGCTCGAGTGGATGCCACAACTCAGCCGCCGTGATCCGCAGAATGCCCTCCTGCGATTTATTGCCGCGGAGTCGATCGACGTAGCTGCAGCCACCAAACCCTCCGCGCGACCGTATTGGCAACCCAGGGAAGTTAATCCGGCCTGGGAAAGCGCCATGGCCGCCGCGTTTGCTTCTCCGAAATTCGACGACTATCTCGACCGTCTGAGAGCGCTGGATGCCGGTGTCATTCGCCGCTATGGGTTCAACGATCCGTACGCCGTGCTGTCCGCTGAGGAAGAGGGCTTGCCGAGCTACGCGTTCTCGGATTGTCAGAGATTCATGGTGTTGACCTTACAATCGGCGATGGAACTGGAAGCCAAGGGTGACCGCAACGCTGCGGTTGAGAAGTACTGGAGCGTGGCGCGCTTCGGCCAGGTCCTCGACTCTCGCGCCCATACCGATTCCGAGCGCCTGTTGGGACTGAGTCTCCAGACTACAGCTTATTGGCAGCTCGGGATCGCTTCACTTAAAGAGGGCAAAACCAACGAGGCTGCAACCTTCGCCTACCTGGCGGCAACCTTCGAGAAATCCATGCAGTCGTTGTGCCCCGGAGGAACTTGAACCCTGATTAAGAATACCGGGCACGGAGTGTCCGGCAAGAATGCCGCAGCGGCGGGGCTTGCGAAGCCGGGTGGGCCGTGGGTGTTTGGTGAGTACGTCACACTGCGGAACGCCGCCGTACTTCAGGTCTCCAGTTTGATCATGGTGGTCCTGGGCGCGCTGTTGCTCGTCGCTGCCTCGGTGCTCATGGCGGGAATTCGTACCGACGGGAGCGCCGGGGCTCCGCGCAAGGGTTCATGGGCTACTGTTCTTGCCCTGACCAGCGCGGTTGGACTGCTACTCTCCTCGGCGACGATTTATCTGACCTATCGGCCCTACTGGTATATCTTCCAGCACGCCATCCTGGAGGGTGACAGGAGCCAGGTCCACGACCTCGGTGAATTCCTCACAGCCATTCGAGTGCTGCCGTACGTCACGCCCGGCAGCGGTTTAAGGTGGAACCTTCGACTGTGCTTTTGGGCAGGTGTAACGCTGCTTGCTGTGGCCGGTCTGCTCCTCATCCTTCTGCGACACATCCCGGGCCGCGCGGGAACCGACAGGCTACAGAACCATCCGCGAGTCCCATAACGCGTGGCTGGGTAGCGCGGACCTCCGGTTTTGAGGTCCGCGGCTTTTCCATAGGACCACGGACAAGCCGTTCTGAGAACATGTAGGGGTAGGGCTTGCCCTGCTCCGGATGGTGCAAGTTCGACCCAGCCTGGGGGACGGCAAGCCGTCCCCCTACAATCTGTGTGCTGAAGGCACTTGCAGTGCGGTACCGCCAGCCACCGCCGTTTGCTCGAATTCCAGTGCGGCAGCTTCGCTGCCGCACCCCAAGGAGCGTCGGGCATTTTCTTCGTAGCGCAGGTGAGATGCCCGCGCCACATCAGTTCGCCGCCGGCGTCTGCTGAGCCTGCACCGTTTGCTTGGCCTTTTCAAAGGCGCTCGCTGCGTCAGTGCCGGCGCTGTAGCGGGTGACGATGGGCAGGGCAACCAGGAATGAGGCAAGCGCGCCGGTGGCAACTCCCGACAGGACCGGAATGAGACCGCCTCTAGGCGCCATCGCAATATACGCGAAGATGCTTCCGGGGGCCGGCGTGGCGACGAGGCCCGCATGCATCATGACAAATGTCGCTGTCGCTGACATCCCTCCGGCAATCATGGCCAGCACGGTCGCGGGGTTCATCAGGACATACGGAAAATAAATCTCGTGAATGCCGCCCAGAAAGTGAATCACGATTGCCCCCGGAGAAGATTGCTTGACTGCGCCCTTGCCGCACACCCAATACGCGGCGAGCAGGCCGAGGCCCGGCCCGGGATTCGTCTCGAGCAGAAAGAAGATGGACTTGCCGGCTTGCTTTGCCTCCGCGATTCCGAGCGGCGCCAGAACGCCGTGGTTGATGGCGCCGTTCATGAACAGGACTTTTCCCGGCTCGATGAGCAGGGAAATAAGCGGCAGGACTCCCGCTTGGGTAATTCGCTTGGCGCCGCTTCCGAGAGTAATCGTCAGCGCCTCGATGAATGGGCCGGCGACTGCGTAGGCTAATAGCGTCAGTCCTAAGCCCACCAGGCCGGCAGAGAAATTCGAGACCAGCACTTCCAGGCTTTTGGGCGTGCGTTTCTCCAGCGCCTGGTCAAGCTGCTTGATGGTCCATCCGCCCAGCGGGCCCAGTACCATGGCGCCGATGAACATCGGCACGCTGCTGCCGACGGCGACTCCCATCGTTGCTAACGCGCCCACCACTGCGCCACGGATGCCATAAACCAGTCTGCCTCCCGTGAACCCGATCAAGACCGGCAGCAAGTACATGATCAGCGGGGACACCAGCTTGGCAAGGTGTTCGTTGGGAATCCAGCCGCGAGGAATAAATAGCGCGGTGATCAGACCCCAGGCAATCAGAGCGGCAATGTTGGGGATTACCATGCCTGACAGAAATGCACCCAGCCGCTGTAGTTTTTCTCGCACCGTTCAACCTCCGGGAGACAGGAGTTAGAAGGAAGTGGTGAAGGGTAAAGGTAAAAGGGTAAAGGCTATAATTTACGGTTCGCGATCCACGCCCCGCCGCCACCGTGCATTCAAGGCCCCGAACTTTACCCTTCACCCTTTACACTTTACCCTTTGCTGATGTCTTCGAATTGCACTTCGGGCAGCAAGCGGTTGATAGCTGCTAGATCGGCGAACTTCGTACCTTCCAAGGTCACGGATGCGGCGCTGGCGGCCATGGCGAGGCGGAACGACTCGCGAAATGACAGGTGCGTGATTTCCCCATAAGCAAATGCGGCCACCATGGCGTCCCCAGCCCCGGTGCTGCTGCGCACCGCCACCGCCGGAGGGCGCGCCGACACGAGTTCCCGTTCGCTGGCTGCGACAGCGCCCTCTGCCCCCAACGAGATCAGGGCTATTCCTGCGCCCAACTCGAGCAGCTTCGAGGCAGCGTCGGCCAGGTCACGCCGGGTCGGCAGGGAACGCTCAAGTAGTTCTTCAACTTCCGCCCGATTAGGTTTGACAAGTGTAGGCTTGGCCTGTATGCCAAGCCTCAGGGCCGCGCCGCCGGTGTCCAGCATGCAGTTTGACCCTTGAGCCATTGCGATCCTCATGAGTTCGCGATAGGTGTCGGGCGGGGCGCCGGGCGGCAAGCTTCCCGAAAAGGTCATCACCTCACAGTGCGCCGCGTATTCTCTGATCCTTCCTTTTAGCGCGTCGAGATGCTTCGGCTGTACGTGGAACCCGGGCTCGTTAAGCTCGGTTTCCGTTCGCAGGATGGGATCGCGGATCTTCAGGTTTACGCGCGTTTCACCCGGGACGGTGACGAAGTCCGCTGGGATACCGTTCGAGGCCAGCGCCTCGAGGATCAACTGGCCGTCGTTTCCTGCCATAAAGCCGAGCGCACAGACCTCCGCGCCGAATTGCTTCAACGCCATTGCGACGTTGACCCCTTTGCCGCTTGCATCGGTACGCGCAACTTCTCCACGGTTCGTCTTGCCGACCTCAAAGCGGGGAACCGTGAGACTCTTGTCAATTGCCGGGTTCAGCGTGACGGTTGCGATCATGCGACCTGCTGTCTGGCGTCGATTTCCTGGCCTTCACATTCCAGCGGGCGATTTTACCCGAAGTGGAAGGGCATTGGGAGAGCAAAGTCCGCCCGCACAGAATCCGGAGGTAGCGCGGGCGGAGCCTGCTCGTAGGGGGACGGCTTGCCGTCCCCGCATCTGTGCTGGCCCGACGCGGGTAGGGCAAGCCCCATAAGCGTTTACTTAAGGCGCCGGGACTTCGAAAGCCGCGGAGCGGCGCCAGAAAGTAGCCCACGGCGTGAGCCGTGGGACGGAACGTGGCGTTAATATTCACAGC
>Ga0187879_10002976_pt1 | contig 11399 bp, 11 predicted proteins | sample June2016WEW_19_1_FD_132423 | JGI IMG/M metagenome (GOLD analysis project Ga0187879, IMG submission 132423) | Peatland microbial communities from SPRUCE experiment site at the Marcell Experimental Forest, Minnesota, USA - June2016WEW_19_10 | ecosystem: Environmental > Terrestrial > Soil >... | reverse complement strand
GCCCGCTGCGTCGTGTTTCTCGTCGCCGAAGAGTCCGGCTACATCACCGGCTCGACGCTGACCATCAACGGCGGCCAATATATGGTGTGATCATAGCACTTCCGGATGCAACGGCAGGCGCGGCAGAGCATCGCCATGGTGAGCTTCGCGTTCCATCGCTCATGGTCTCTCTCTATCTATTTGTTTTGCCGCATGATCTAATCTAAAAAGCCTGCAACTTTCCGAGATCAGGCGCCGGAGTTCCGGTTCAAGATTAAGATTTTGCGATGAAATTTCTCGATTCTGCCAGGGTTTATATACGGTCGGGCTACGGTGGCGCCGGATGCCTGTCGTTCCGGCGCGAGAAATTCATCGAATTTGGCGGTCCGGACGGCGGCGACGGCGGCCGCGGCGGCGACGTCTTCGCCGAATGCGTCGCGGGCCTCAATACCTTGGTCGATTACCGCTACCAGCAACATTTCAAGGCGGCCACGGGCATGCACGGCATGGGCAAGAACCGCGCCGGGGGCAAGGGCGCCGATGCGATTCTGAAAGTGCCTGCCGGAACCCAGATTTTCGATGAGGACGGCGACGTTCTTCTCGCCGATTTGACCGAGATAGGCCAGCGCGTCCGCCTCGCGCGCGGTGGCAATGGCGGCTTCGGCAACACGCATTTCAAGACCTCGACGAACCAGGCCCCGCGCCGCGCCAATCCGGGCCAGGAGGGCGAGGAGCGGGTCATCTTGCTGCGCTTGAAGCTCATTGCCGACGCCGGGATTGTCGGTCTGCCCAATGCCGGGAAATCGACGTTTCTAGCGACCGTCAGCCAGGCAAAGCCGAAAATCGCGGATTATCCTTTCACGACGCTGCATCCGCAGCTTGGCGTTGCGTCTTGCGATGGCCGCGAATTCGTTCTCGCCGATATTCCGGGCCTCATCGAAGGGGCGCATGAGGGCCATGGGCTCGGCGACCGGTTTTTGGGCCATGTCGAACGCTGCCGCGTGCTTTTCCATCTGGTCGATGCCGGAACCGAACATGCTGGCAAGGCCTATAAAACCGTGCGCCGCGAACTCGAAGCCTATGGCGGCGGTCTTTCGGAAAAGCCTGAAATCGTCGCCCTATCGAAGATCGACACGGTCGATCAAGCGAGTCTGCAAGCGCAGCTGCAGCGCCTCAAACGGGCCGCCAAGCAAACCCCGCTTCGGCTTTCGTCAGCGAGCGGCACAAATCTCACCGAGACCCTGCGCCGGATTTTGACGATGATCGACGAAGCCCGCAAAGCGAAGATGGCGCAGTCGGACGCCGTCGCGGAGTGGCACCCTTGAGCGCGGCAAGTCAAGTGGCGGCGGTGCCTTCAGCTAGGCAGCCCAGCCTCAAAACTTTCAAGCGAATCGTCATAAAGGTCGGCTCGTCCCTCCTCGTTGATCGCGGGCAAGGCGGCGTCAAGCGGGCCTGGCTCGAATCGCTTGGCCAGGACATCGCGGACTTGCACGGGCAAGGCGCTGATGTTCTCGTGGTTTCGTCCGGCGCGATCGCACTGGGGCGCACGGTGCTAGGCCTGCCCGAACGCGAGCTGAAGCTCGAAGACAGCCAGGCCGCCGCCGCCATCGGCCAGATCGCCTTGGCGCGCATATGGGCGGAAGTTCTGGCCGATCGAAAGCTGACCGCCGGCCAAATCCTCGTCACGCTCGGGGATACCGAGGAGCGCCAGCGCTATCTCAACGCGAGGGCTACGATTGGCCGCCTCCTTGATCTGCGCGCTGTGCCCGTGATCAATGAGAACGATACGGTCGCGACAAACGAAATTCGCTATGGCGACAATGACCGGCTCGCCGCCCGCGTCGCGACCATGGCAAGCGCCGATCTCTTGATTTTGCTCTCCGATGTCCAAGGTCTCTACACCGCGCCCCCAGCAGAAAACCCCACAGCAGAGCTCATTCCCGTGGTTTCGCGCGTGGACGCCGCTATCGAGGCAATGGCGGGGGGCGCCGCCTCACGGCACTCGCGCGGCGGCATGCGCACCAAGATCGAGGCGGCAAAAATCGCCACCGCCGGCGGCACCCATATGATTATTACTGACGGAAGGGTCGAGCACCCGGTCTCGCGCCTCAATGAGGGCGCGCCTTGCACTTGGTTCCTGACCGGCTCGAACCCTGTCACCGCGCGGAAAAAATGGATTGCTGGCTCGCTCGAACCGCGCGGCGCCTTGCATGTCGATGCGGGCGCAGCGCAAGCGATCGCCAACGGCAAAAGCCTATTGCCTGCAGGCGTGACGCGGGTCGAGGGGAATTTCACAAGCGGCGATTGTGTCTTGATCCGCGACTTTCGCGCAACCGAGATCGGGCGTGGTCTCGTGGCCTATGATGCGAGCGACGCGGTCTTGATCGCCGGGCGCAATTCCCAGGATATTTCGGGTTTGCTCGGCACTCCGGGGCGCGCGGTGATCATCCACCGGGACGATATGGTCCTCGCGCGCGACCGGATCGCCGCATGGGAGCCGGACGCCAATGGGAAATCTTAAACCGATCGAGGACGGCCATCACGAGGCCACTACCACGGACGTCATGGCCGGCCTCGGCCGCGCCGCCCGTGCCGCCGCGCATGCGCTATCGCTTGCTTCGACGAAGCAGAAAAACCTTGCGATCCGCAAAGCCGCCGACACGATGCGCGCGCGTGCAGCAGACATTCTCGCTGCCAATGCGCGCGACATGGCAGCCGCCAAGGCAAACGGAACTGCCCCCGCCTTTCTCGACCGGCTGGCGCTCGATAGTGCCCGCGTCGAGGCCATGGCCAAAGGCCTCGACGACATTGCCGCGCTTCCCGATCCGGTCGGGCGCTTTCTGGCAAAGTACGAGCGGCCAAACGGGCTGTTGATCGAGCGTGTCGCGACCCCGCTCGGCGTCATTGGAGTCATTTATGAAAGCCGCCCGGCGGTGACGGCAGACGCCGGCGCGCTGTGTCTCAAGGCCGGCAATGCGGCGATCCTGCGCGCCGGTTCGGAAAGTTTTTTTTCTGCGCGCTGCATCCATGACTGTCTCGCCGCGGGCCTCGACGCGGCGGGTCTGCCAGCGGCCGCGATCAGTCTCGTGCCGGTCACGGACCGCGCCGCGGTCGGCGAAATGCTCGCGGGGCTCAACGGCAATCTCGATGTGATCGTGCCGCGCGGCGGCAAAAGCCTCGTCGCCCGCGTCCAGGCCGAGGCACGTGTGCCGGTTTTCGCGCATCTCGAAGGCATCGTGCATGTGTTCGTCGAGCGCGATGCGGATCTCAGCAAGGCCGAAAAAATCGTTTTCAACGCAAAACTGCGGCGCACCGGCATTTGCGGCGCGGCCGAGACTTTGCTCGTCGATCGCGCCTGCGCCGCGACACACCTGGCGCCGCTCGTCGCAATGCTGCTCGACGCCGGTTGCGCAGTGCGCGGCGATGAAGCCACACGCGCCGTGGACGCGCGCGTAGAGCCCGCGAGCGAAGCCGATTGGCGCACCGAATATCTCGACAAGATCATTGCTGTGCGGGTCGTCGAGGGTCTCGACGAGGCCATTGCGCATATCGAGACCTTCGGCTCACATCATACCGATTGCATCGTCACCGAAAACCAGGCGGCGGCCGAGCGCTTCTTGAAGGAAGTCGATTCGGCCATTGTGCTGCACAATGCCTCGACGCAATTCGCCGATGGCGGCGAGTTCGGCTTCGGCGCCGAGATCGGCATCGCGACGGGCCGGATGCACGCGCGGGGACCGGTCGGTCTTGAGCAATTGACCTCTTTCAAATATCGCGTGCGCGGCACTGGGCAGATTCGCCCTTGAACTTCGCGCCCGCTGCCAAAGTCCCGCCTTTTGCAGCCGGTCTGCGCATTGGCCTCTTTGGCGGCAGTTTCAATCCTCCCCACGAAGGACATCGCGCCGCGAGCCTGCTCGCGTTACGGCGGTTGCGCCTCGATCGCATATGGTGGCTTGTGAGCCCCGCCAATCCGTTGAAGGACCCCCATAAGCTGGCGCCGCTCGCCCTGCGCGTCGAAGCGGCGCGCAAGCTAGCCCGGCATCCGCGTATCATTGTCACGGCGGTCGAGGCCGCGATCGGCGCCACTTACAGCTTCGAGACGATCATTTATTTGAAGCGGCGCTGTCCCGGCGTCCATTTCGTTTGGCTCATGGGGGCGGATAATTTTCGCGGCTTCGATCGCTGGCAACGCTGGCGCGACATCGCGCGGCTTGTACCTATCGCCGTCATCGATCGTCCTGGCTCGACGCTGACGGCGTTGCATGGCCGCGCGGCGGAAACATTGGCGCCGTATCGCCTCAATGAGATCAATGGCGCTTGTCTTGCGACAGCAACGCCCCCCGCATTCCTGTTTCTGCATGGACCACGCTCGCCCATGTCCTCGACCGCGTTGCGCGAGCACCCCCGCGTCATTTGAAGCGGCGCGCGATCACTGCCACACCCAAAAGAGCATGACCCAGCTGGCGACGCCAATCATGGCCGCAACGCCAACCGAGAAGGTCGCTGCGCAGCGGCGCAAGAGAGGCGCACCCGCAAGGCCTGCGATCCTCCAGCCAAGAGCAATGGCCCAAACTGCAGCGCCGCCCAGCAATAGAGCCCGTAAAGGACCAACGAAACCGAGTGCGAGGCCCTCAGCCCGCAACATGGTTACGGTGATCGCGCTAAGCCCGAGAAACACGCCACAGCCCGCGATGGGAATGAGGCTTTGCGCGAAATGATGAAATCGTGGACCAGGCTTGCCGCCAAGGCTGCGCGCGGCAAGCCACAGACACAAGGAGACTGGCACGCCGATTGCGAGCGCGGTCGCCCCGATATAGGCCAAAACCACAGCGCCATCGAGAACGGTCATTTGATCATTGACGGCTGGATAATCGGTCAAGATCCACCACGGCGGCTGCAGGCGCAACGGCCACAGCATCTGATGATCGATGAGCCAGCCGGCAATCGCCTGCTTGAGCGTGATAAACCAAGGGCTGACGCTCCAATGAAAAGCGCCCGCGGCGATGCCCATCAGGCCAAAGATGATCAACGCGCTTTCCCAAGGCTTTGGCGCTAATCCGGCGACATGCACGATCTCATGGTTGGGCGCGCGCGGTGCCAGGCTGATGGCGCCGCGAAAGCCGCTGCAGCGGCCGCACATATGACATTCGGAGGCGCCGCGCATGGTCTTGATCGCGACGAGCGGGGCGCAATTGACCATCCGCACCCCGGCATTGTGGGAGCGGCGCGACAAAGCCCAGGCCTGCTCATCAACGCCGAAATGCACCGGCGCAAGTTTGGCGAGCAAACCGAAGACGCCATTCACCGGACAAAGATAGCGGCACCAGACCCGGTGGTTGCGGCCATACAAATAGCCGATCACGATCGCACCAAAAGTCGAGCCGCCGAGAATGAGCAGCGCCGGTTTGGGATATTGGTAGACGCTGACCATCTGCCCGTAGATGGTGGTCAAGGCAAATGCCGCGAAGGGCCAGCCTTTCCAGGTGATCCAGCGGGGGACCGCATGACCTCGGCCAAACCGGCTCGCTGCCTCGGTCAGTGCCCCCTCGGGACAGAAGAGCCCGCACCAGGAGCGGCCAACCAAAACCATGCTGAGGAGGACGAACGGCCACCAGACGCCCCAGAAGGCGAATTGTGCGAACAGTGTCAGATTATCGAAGAGATGGACGAGCCGCCCGGGTAAAGGCAGGAATGCCGGAACCGCGACCAGCACGAGATAAACGAGGACGATCGCCCATTGGCCGCGCTGGATCAGGCGCTGATGCTGCTGCAAGCCCTCGCCGAGCGCGTTCAGCCCGCGTGTTAGGGTTGTCCCGCGTGGCGGCTCACACCGCGGGGGCGGCATGGGCTTCGCGAAGGACGCGGCCGGCTCGGGCGAATCCAAAAACACCCTCATGAAAACAGGTCTTTCAACGCTATTGCAAATCCAATCGTCCTCGGCATGGCTCATTTCGGACTTGGTCATTTCTGACTTGGCTCATTTCGCGATCAGCACCGCCTTCGGCGCATCAGGATGAAAATCGTCAAAAAAGGGATATTCGCCAGGGTCGAGCGTCCGGAACACGAGGATCGAAGTCGTCTTGGGCGCCAGGACCTTCTCCTTACGCAACTCATTGCTTTCGAATTCGGCGGGCGAATCGCCAGCGTTCACCAATTGCAGCTGGAACCTCCGGTTCGCTGGGACTTCGAGGCGTTGCGGCGAAACCGCCCCATCCTTGAACTCGATCGTGAAAACCGGCTCCTCCTCGGCTCTCGCAATAGCCGCGCCACAAGCGAGTAAGAGAGTGGCGAGAAAGATTGCCGCGAAATTACGCAAGCCGCCAACCTCCATCGCACCGTTCAATAGGCACCTTTTTTTCCAATTCCCGCATAGGTGAACACAAATTCGACGGCAAAAGTCTTGAACCAAGGAGCGACGCCGGTTTCCTTGTCGACATGGCGGCCGAAATGGGCGTGCGTATTTGCGTCCGGCGGCGCGATGGTGAGAATGAGCTTATACTTGCCCGGTCCCATCATCTTGACGTTGTCGCCATAATGGGGGCCGTCATTGGCGACCATGGGCATGAATTCGCCCTTTTGGGTTTGATTGTCATCAAGCTTCGTCAATTCATAGTTGACCGCTAGATAGGGAATCCAATCCCCTTGCGCAAACCCGTTCTGGTTGCCCTTGGCTGCCTTGATATCGGACTCGAGATGCACGTCGGAGTCGGCGGCCGGATGCATCACACCGGGGGGGTCCATTTCGATCGGCTGCAGATAGACCGCGCCGATCTCCATTCCGTTTTTCTCCTGAGGCGCGCCGACCGGATATTCCTTGGCCTCGACGGCACCTCCCATGAAGACCACGCCAGCCGCGCACACCAAAGTAAATCCAAGCCGCGTCATTTCGTCTCCCCGCAGAGCTCTGCCGCAATCCAAACTTTGGCTAATAATGAATAACTATAACAGAAAAACTAAAAATTTTATATTGAAATATACAGGTCGTAGCTCTGTCTTAGAGGCCTACTGTTTTACAATCATTTTAAAATAGCCAATTTAGAAGTATTTTAATCTGGAAAAGCCGGTCGATGGGGAGCGGCCCAGTTTCATTTTCTGCTTTCGCCCCAAGGCGGCCATTCAAAATGGCGGCTTCTTAGGCCCTTCCTGATCTAAAACGGATAGTCGGCCACCCGCCGCTCGGCGGATCAGCCGTCGGCGAGTTCATCGCGGAAAAGACAGAGGTGCAGGCTTGCGGCCCGGGAAGAGCGCAATGAACCGACCGTCGGCAGAGCAATCAGATGCTCCGGCTACGCAGGCGTAGCTCGCTTAAACATCACGTCATTAGCCTAGGATGGGCTAAAACGGATACTTACGATTTGCAGAGCTTAAAATATGAGAGCATCTCACGCCCGCGCAGCACAAGCATGTGCCTTCTCAAGCCACCCTTGCTCTTGATCCAATCGGATATCCTTTGCGGGTAGAATGACATCATAGACGCCGTAACCTCGGGATCTCGGCCCACAAGGTGATCTTCGTCCTTACCGTCGGCAGCCTCATGAAAATAAAATGCTGCGCGAGACGTAACACAAAGGTCGGGCGATCGAGTATAGAGCGTGCATGCTGATGCGCAGCGCCCATCAATAACGATCTTTTTTCCCTTAAGCTCGAAAGAACGCTCCCTTGCCATATAGTCTTCCACTACTCCGCCCGGGTCAAAGCGAATGATGGCGGGTTGATCGGTAACCATGTTATATTTGACCAAGTATCATCATACTTTCCTCTTGTTAGGCTATCCGTGTGATAAGTCGGTGATGGAGAGGCTAGCAATCGAGTGGCGGGCAGGCCGATCAAAATTGACCACACCGTAAAACTTTGCCGAGAGCACACCCTGGGAGGCTGAGTCCGGAAATTTTACCGCCGATGGTAACAGCGGGCTAATCCACCACCCCAATTATCAAGCATGAACCTGTCGTGCGGCGAAATTGTGAACATTGTCGCATATATCCGCAGTCTCGATCGGTGACGCGAGCTTATGTCTGCTTGTGACGTACTGGCTATATTCAGGCGGCTGTCGTCAGTGATGGCTTTTTATCTTCGGAGACCTTTAGGTCTGCAACGGTAAATGGCTGCCTAGGGTCAATTACCAGAAACTGAAGCTGAGCTGCTATCGGCTTCCCGGGCCGACGGATTTTAAAAAATAATCAAAATCAGAAGCATTATACATAAATTCTACGTAGATTACGATAAACACTCGCCAAATGCTGTTAATTGGCTTATATACGGATCGCAATTGCAGCTTCACGAGTTTTGGGCATGTCTCAGGTTATTTCCGCAAATCGCCTCATCGATGGCATCGTGGTCTATGCCAGCCGCAACGGTTCCTGGGCCGATGCGCTCGCCGCGGCGAAGATTTTTGCTAGCAAGGCCGAGGCTGAGGCAGCGCTTCTCTTTGCCCAGAATGATGTGAAGGGCAATCTCGTTGTCGATCCTTGCCTGGTCGAGGTGACGGAGGAAGCGAGCGGAGTGCGGGCAGTGACATTGCGGGAATCCATTCGCGCGCAGGGTCCAACGATCGACTTCCTGCCCCAGACGCGCGCCTTTGCCTATGAGGTGGAGCCCCTGCCGGACCATAGGGCCAAGCAAGAGACACAAGCGGTTTTACGAAATCAGCGATCGGAAGCCGCGCGCGAGAGCGTGGACTGATCCCTGCGGCGGACTTGGCCGATGCGATCGCGTGATAAAGCAACACAGCTAAAGGGCGGGCGTTTCGACCAGCACCGCTCAAACACTCAAGGGTAGAGTGCCCGGGCAGGGCGGAGCCGGCATGTATCGTTACGATGAATTCGACAAAAGCTTTGTGGCCGCGCGCGTTGCGCAGTTCCGCGACCAGGTCGCACGCCGTCTCTCCGGGGAGTTGGACGAGGAAAAGTTCAGGCCGCTGCGCCTGATGAATGGCGTCTATCTTCAATTGCACGCCTATATGCTGCGGATCGCTGTTCCCTATGGCACTTTGTCGTCGCGGCAAATGCGCAAACTCGCCTTTATCGCGCGGCGCTACGACAAGGGCTACGGCCATTTCACGACGCGCCAGAACATTCAGTTCAATTGGCCGGCGCTCAAGGATTGCCCGGACATTCTCGATGAACTCGCCGAAGTCGAAATGCACGCGATCCAAACCTCGGGCAATTGCATCCGCAATGTCACGGCCGATCAATTCGCCGGCGCCGCCGCCGATGAGATCGAGGATCCGCGCCCCTATGCCGAAATTCTGCGGCAATGGTCTTCGCTGCATCCCGAATATTCGTTTCTGCCGCGTAAGTTCAAGATTGCGGTCAATGGTGCCCCCAAGGATCGCGCCGCGATTAAAGTGCATGACATCGGCTATCAGATCGTCAAGAACCCGGAAGGCGAGGTGGGCTTTGCCGTCTATGTCGGCGGCGGCCTCGGCCGCACGCCCATGGTTGCGCATAAGATCCGCGACTTCTTGACGAAAACCGATCTTCTCGCCTACACCGATGCCATTCTCCGCATCTACAATCTCGAAGGGCGGCGGGATAACAAATACAAGGCGCGCATCAAGATCCTGGTGCATGAGAAAGGCGCCGACGTTATTCGCGCCGAGGTCGAGGCCGAGTTTGCCAAGCATCGCGACGGCGCCCTGACCTTGCCGCAAGCGGAAATCGACCGCATCCGCGCCTATTTCGCCCTGCCTGCTTTGCCCGCGCGCCAAACCGCGTCCCTTGCTTTCGAAAAACGCAAAGCAACCGATCCTGCGTTTGCCCGCTTCGCCGCGCAAAATGTGGTGGCGCATAAGATGCCCGGATATGGGGTCGTCACGGTCTCTTTGAAGCCCATTGGCGGCATTCCGGGCGATGCCAGCGCCGAAGAGATGGACACGATCGCCGATCTCGCCGAAGAATTTTCAGCAGACGAGATCCGCGTCGCGCATGAACAGAATCTCGTTCTGCCGCATGTCGCGCTCGATGATTTGCCGGAGCTGTTCGACCGGCTCTCCAGCCATGGTCTTGCCACCGCGAATAGGGGACTTGTCACAGACATTATTTCCTGCCCCGGCCTCGATTATTGCGCGCTCGCGACAGCGCGCTCGATTCCCATCGCGCAGCGTATTTCGGAGCGGTTCGGCGATAGCGCGCGGGCGCGGGACATCGGCGAGCTCAAGATCAATATTTCCGGTTGCATCAATGCCTGCGGACATCATCATGTCGGCCATATAGGCATTCTCGGATTGGAGAAGTCCGGGTCCGAGGCCTATCAACTCACGCTCGGCGGCTCCGCCGACGAGACTTGCAATGTCGGTGCGCTCACCGGGCGCGGTTTTTCATCCGAGGAGATCGTCGACGCGATCGAGACAGTCGTCGATACCTATTTGAAGTTCCGCACGAGCCCGGCAGAGGATTTTCTTGCCGCCTACCGGCGGATTGGCATGGGACCGTTCAAGGAGGCTCTTTATGGCCATGAATGAAGCTGCCATCCTTGGTGCCGCGGAAAAAGCCGCGCGGCTCGATGCGGAATTCGCCGGAATGGACACGCCGGAATTGATGCGCGCCGTGATCGCGGATCTTTTCCCGGGCCGGATCGCGCTCGTCTCCAGTTTTGGCGCTGATTCCGCCGTGCTGCTACACATGGCCGCGCTTATCGACAAAGCGACGCCGGTTTTGTTCATCGACACGCAGCTTTTGTTCAAGGAAACTCTGGCCTATCGTGACACTCTTGTCGCGCATCTCGGCCTGACAAATGTGATCGCTCTCACGCCGAAGCCACAACGGCTCGCCGAGGAAGACCCGGAAAATTTCCTTTGGGCGGGCAATCCCGATCGCTGTTGCGAAATCCGCAAGGTCCTGCCCTTGGCGGAAGCGCTCGAAGGTTATGATGCCTGGATCACCGGCCGCAAACGGTTTCAAGGGCAGACGCGTGCGGCCTTGGCCTTGTTTGAAGCCGAGGCCGGCCGCATCAAAGTTAATCCGCTCGCTCACTGGCCGGCGGACAAGATCACCGGTTATCTCGATGCCTTCGCCCTGCCGCGTCATCCGCTCGTCGCCAAGGGCTATCTTTCGATTGGGTGCATCCCTTGCACCTCGCCTGTAAAGCCTGGCGAAGACCCCCGCGCGGGGCGTTGGCGCGAGCGTGCGAAAGTCGAATGCGGACTTCATACATTGCCGCTTTACGCCGGTGCGGACATTTGACAATGGCGATATTCAAAGGCGATGGCTTTGTGCCGGATGACTGGCGCAATCTGGCGCAAGCAGAAGACCTCCCGCTTGAGGGCAAGGTCGTTCTGACCTTGCCGCAATGGCAAGCGATCCGCGCGCAAGCGATAAGGAATATCCCGCTTGGCCTGCTCGTTGAACCGGGGCAGAACCTGCAAGTGATCGCGCCGGACCTTTCCCGCTTTGCGCTGATCGCGGTTGCCTTTCCCAAAT
>Ga0187879_10002975_pt1 | contig 11399 bp, 5 predicted proteins | sample June2016WEW_19_1_FD_132423 | JGI IMG/M metagenome (GOLD analysis project Ga0187879, IMG submission 132423) | Peatland microbial communities from SPRUCE experiment site at the Marcell Experimental Forest, Minnesota, USA - June2016WEW_19_10 | ecosystem: Environmental > Terrestrial > Soil >... | reverse complement strand
GACATCACCGACCTCGACCAGGAAGGCTACAACAAGTTCATCCCCTACTATCTGCATCCCGATTCCGTCTACAGCGTCGGCCTCAGCAAGAGTTCATTCCGGGTGAAGGTTTCGGTCGGGTCGAACCCCTGGTCAAAACGCGAGCCCACCGTCAATCTAGCCCGGGTCTGCGAGCGCTATGGTGGCGGAGGCCACGCCCGCGTAGGAGCGATCTCCTTCGAAGTCAACCAGAGTGAAGCCGCCCACAAAGCCGCGCTGGAGATAGTAGAGGAGTTGCGAGCCAGCGTCCGCCAGCAAAGTTGAGAGGAGAAGCTCCGTATCAGCAGAATCCAGCCCCGGAGGGGCGTCCGAGCTTAGCCCAGCGCTTCAGCGCTGGGAAAAGTGGAGAGAATCGATCAAGTCCCGGAGGGACGACCGAGTCCCACTCTTTAGCGGCCACGCTTTAGAATGAATCCGCGTCAAGGATTCGTCGCCATGCACCCCACCATCCACGATCCCGAACACATCAAAGGCGTGCGCACCGTCGCCACCTTCGAGTTTACGAAAGGGATCGTCGTAGTGCTGGCGGGCCTCGGCGTGTTCTCCATGCGCCACAAAAATATCTGGGGAGTGACCGATAGCTTCCTGGAATTTCTTCACGTGAGTCCGCATCACCTCCACTTCCTCGGCGTCTTCGTCGCCCTCATGCACCGGGTCAGCGACGTGCGCCTGTGGAAGATCGCCACCGTGGCCGCTGTCTACGTGACGCTTCGATTCATAGAGGCATACGGATTGTGGTTCGTCCGTCCCTGGGCGGAATGGCTGGCGTTCGCCTCCGGCGCCATCTACATCCCCTTCGAAGCAGCCGACCTGCTGCGGCGCCCAGACTGGTTTCGATTATTGGTAATCGTGATCAACGTGGGGATCGTCCTCTACATGCTGATGCTGCGCCTGGAAGCAGCAAAAAAGCGCCACGCAGAACGGGCGCGTCCGTAGATCGCAGAGCGGCTCAACCCGGTGCCCCAGGTTCGCGTCCGTTCTTTGGGCGCTAACCTGGGTGGAGGGTGATCGGCACCGACGGGCTCTCCTCTTTCGTCACCATCGGGCACCGCGCCGCGTCACCGCTCCGACGCCCCAACCACTGCCTTCCTCCCAACTTTTTTCATCACATTTTTCTCGTACCCTCATCACAGACTTGTACCCCAATCGATGCGAAGATACCTCGACAGTGCACCATCGAGAACTGCGCCAGTCTCCAGAGACGAACGCGTTTCCGGCCTCAAACTTTTCATATGCTCTTTGACAACAAATGTCCAACATATGGCCCCAGTCAGCACGCTCGCAAGTGCACGCCAAACATCAAACTTCAATGCTAAGTCCTGTCGTTGTAACACGTTACATGTAACTACTTTACTATCATCGACTTAACTCATTTTAGGGGGAGGGGGGTACCCCCCACAAATTTCTGAATTCTTACCCGCCGGTTGGCCCACATCGTTGAGGTGGAGACGAAATAACTGCCGGGTGCCCCTCGATAAGAGTGAAGGCTCTGTCAAGGGCAAAAATATCCTGGGCATTGCCGAAGCACCGCTTGCAACATGGCGGGTGACGCAACTGAGAACTGAGAACAAAGAACCGCCTTACTCATTCAGCGAACAACTGCAATCCGCCGGCGGAACGTGCGCTTTTAGGAAGTCCGCCACGCGCTTGTAAGCGTCGATCTGATTTTCAACCCGAGCGAAGCCGTGGCCTTCATTCTCATAGACTTTGTATTCGACCACGCCGTTGCGCTTCTTGACCGCGTCCACCACCTGCTGCGCTTCTTCCTTGGGACAGCGCGGATCGTTTCCTCCCGCCAGCAAATATAACGGCGCCTTGATCCTGTCCACGAAGTTGATAGGCGAACGATCTTCGTACAGCGCCTTGTTCTTCACCAGATCGCCCATGGTCGCAAGGTCCGACTGCTGCAGCACCGGGTCTTCATTCTGAATCTCGGTGAACCAGTTCACAAAAGGCACAATCGGAACGCCCGCCGCCCACACTTCGGGAGCCTTGGTGACGCCCATCGTCGTCAAGTAACCGCCGTAGCTCGCACCCATCAGAATGAGCTTCTTGGCGTCCACGTAGCCAGTCTGTTTGATCCAGTCGGCGGCCGCGAGCACATCCTGCAAATCGCCGCCGCCCATATCGAAAAGATTCGCCTGCTGGAATTCTTTTCCGTACCCAGTCGATCCCCGATAGTTGGGAGCGATCACAATGTAGCCCTGGTTGGCCATGTACTGTACGAAACGATTGAACGTGTTCATCGTCTGCGCCGTGGGACCGCCGTGAACATACACAATCGCGGGATGCTCGCCGTTGCGCGGCAGGTTATAGGGCACATAGACGAACGCGGAGATCGTCCACCTACCATCTTTGCTGGGATAGTGAACAAGGTAAGGTTCGACCATGTCCTCGGATCGCACGCCGCCCACCAGCGAGTATGTAAGTTGCAGCGATTTGCCGTCCGCCAAGTTGTACACCCATAAATCGCCGGGAGCGGTCGGGCCGGTGTGGTAATAAAGCAACCGCGAACTGTCGCGACTGAAGGGCGAGGTCCTGCCAGCAGTATGGTTCACCCCTTTGGGCAGGGGCAGAGCGCGCACCTTTCCGGATGCCATGTCATACAGGTAGATGTCGGTGTTGCCATCTATATTTGCGGTGTATGTCAGAAACTTGCCATCGGGAGAAAAGCTCTCACCAGAAACCTCCCACTTATCGTTCGTAAGCCAGCGGATTTTTTTGCTCGCGATTTCAAGCAAGCCGACGTTGTCGTAGCCATCGCCGGCATTGGAGGTGATCAGAACGTTTTTGCCATCGGGCGAAACGTCATTAGCCGAGTAAGTGTGTTCACCGTTATGCGGCGTCAGCAGCGTGCTTTGCGCGCTGGCTACCTCGACCAGAAACACATTCGAGTCCGTCCCTTTCGATTGCTCCTGCGTGTAGACGATGAACTCACCGTCCGCCGACCATATGGGCGCGACGTTCATGCGGTCTTTGTCGGTTCTCGTGGTCAGGTGCTTCACTTCGCGCATGAGCGTGTCGTAAACGTCAATCTCGAACACAGACGACGTCTTAGGTTTGACCATGTAGGCGAGATATCGCCCATCATGCGACCAGGTAGGACTTTCCTCCGCGATCTCGCGGGTGTTAGTCAGGTTCACGACCTGTCCGGTTTTGGGCGACACCAGGAAAATATCCCATTGCTCGTCACCGTCGTAATCGGACATATAGGCGATCCACTTGCCGTCCGGTGACCAAGTCGGGCTGGTCTGGCGCTGATCGCTCACCGTAAGTTGCGTCGGCCATCCACCTTCGGAGGGCACGAGCCAAAGATTATTGCGCCCACTCAGATTGCTGACAAAGGCGACCGTCTTCCCATCCGGCGACCAGGTCGAACCGCCCACCTGGCGCGTCGTGTAAAGCTTCTCAATCGAAAGACTCTTCTCCACCCGGGCATCGGGCTTGGACGCAATCTGTTTCGGGTCAGTGATGGCTTGGGGTACGGGCGGAGTCTGGGATGCCACAAGAACGCTCATAAGTACGACCATAACAAACGGGCTAAGAATGCGCATGGCGCCTCGAAGTAAATTCGGAAGTGTGGAAAGTGTAGCAGTGTCACCAGGCTCTGCAGCAATGCTACTCGACAGTGACCTGGTAATCGCGCCCTTCCCACCGCGCGGTATTTTTCCAGTAGAACGTGAAAAATACTTGGCGACCTGCGGAGAGAGTTTCCGTCGGCAGATCGACGTGCTGAAGGTTCCATCCGCTTTCCTCGGGGTCGCTGTCCTGACTGCTTTGCCAGTTGTCCAAGCTCCAGTGCACCATGGCCGGTTCCATCAAGAGAATCCGAAGCTTCTTCCCGCCCGGCATGGTGTGAGCCTTGTTGTTGAAGCGCCAGTTGAAATACTGCGCCGATGTCTTCTTGGTCAGATAGCGTTCCACCGTTTGTGGAGGCTGATCGAAGATCTTTCCGTCGACCAGGGACCTGCGCAGTTTGATGTATTCCGAATGGGCCCACACCAGCGGGCACGCCGACCCCGACCCTTTTCCGGCGAACAGCTCACGCTCCGGGATATCGGTTGTGTCCCAGACTTGTTCGGGAATCAGGCGGCTTGCTCCGGTCGAACTTTCCATCACGCCCAGCAAGGCCTCGGCGGAATCGGCGCGTCCGGCGGCCAGCTCGTAGTGGGCTCGTTCACCCGCCAGCAGCGGCCATGGGCGGCCAATCCCCGTACCATCGAACGGAGATCCATCCTCGTGTTCCCCGTATCCGTCGCCGTTGTATCGGTACCACGCCGGACCTTGCGGAAGATTTATGCGCAGCAGTTCGTCGATGACCTTGATCGTGTTGAGCATTCGCGGATCGTCGGGCGCGCGCAACCCGAAGCGCACCAGGGCGAGCGCATCCGGGCTGACGATCTCGACTGCCGACGCATTTGAACTGCCGACGGCACGATTCTTGATAGGAACGAATCCCTGCACGGGCGCGGCCGCTCCGTCATCGTCTGGTGGCGTGATGCGCACGTAGTGGCCTTCAACTCCGACCTGCCGGGCGAGATCACTGTTCACGGCATAAGTCCAGCGTTCGATATTGTCGTTCCAGGTATCGGCCATCTGGCGCAGAAACTCGGCGGACTCGGCCTGGTCCATCGACTGCGCGAGATCGGCGGCAATGAGCAGGGCAGAGACTTCGGCGGCCACAGTGAACGGCGAATAGCCGCCGTCTTCTTCCCAGCGGTCTTGCTGCGTGACAGGACCGTTGGCCGCAATGAATGCCGCCGCTTTGCGCACCATCGGCCACCAGCGCTGGCTCTCACCGAACCTGCGGGGCGATTGGCGGCGCAGCAGATCGAACAGCAGAATCGGAAGGGCGGTTTCATCCATCTGCGAACCGCTCCAGTACGGTCGCCCGTCCAACCACATGTTCTGCGCCCAGTGTCCATCAGCCTCCTGAGTGGCCTCAAGATAATGCAACACGCGCAGCGCGTCGTCGTCAGCGCCCGCTGCCAGCAATCCGCCGGCATTCTCGACCAGATCGCGCGGCCAGACCAGATGGTAACCGCCCAGGTCTTCGTCGCCCTTGTTGAAACCCCAGGGAATGGAAAGGCTGGCGATGATTCCACCGAGGAAGTCCTTCGATTCGTGCGAGCGCAATACCGCCGCGCTGGCCCGGTATAAGTCTTTCTCGCGCTTCTTCCCGTCGAGCTTCTTCAGCGTCCGCTGCCAATCCTGCCAGTGAAAGGCGTAATCCTTGCGGGTGGTTTCGTAAGGGGTGAGCAGGGACGAGTGGGCTTGCTGGCCGGCTGACGCCCAGTTTCCGCCAAAACCGAGTGCGAGGATGAACTCGCCGTTACAGGCGGCCAGGTCAATTTCAGCGGTGAGCGCGACGTTTCCGTTCTCCGCGCGGTCATACTCCCATGTCATCTGGAAATTTCGCGACAGGTCTTGCCAGCCGTCCGACACGCCGGCAAATCCAACAGAACGTTTTAGCAACGGCGCGGAGCAGGCCAGGGCAAGCGCGAGGGAATCGCGCTGGGCAAAAAGCATCGGCTTTCCTTTGTAATCGCCCAACCAGCCGGTATTGCCGTATCCAAAATTACCCAAGTGCGACGCCAGGAGCGCATACAGGCGGTAGTCGCGCAGATTTCCCTGGCCTGGCACGAACCGAATCCTCTGCAACACCACGTTTCGCCGGGGATCGGTCAGCACCTCCTTCTCGATTCTGTACCGGCCCTGCTGGCATGTATTGGTCAGTTCGTAGACCGGCACTCCGGGTTCGATCGGAAGGTTTTGGAAGGTACAATGCCGTTTTTCTTCGGAGAAGAACCCACGGCCGTCGGTGACAATCAGGCCCAGGTCGCGGGTGCAGGCTTGGTCCACCCGGGGAAAATAGATTTCATTGAGAATACCGTGACTCAGCGTGAACCAAACCCTGCTGTGGAGGTTCAGCGCGGTGCCTACTCCGGTCTTGGCGCTCGAAGTCCAGCGCGGTTCGATCCCGGGCCAGCCCGGCGCATAACTGGGTGCATCACGATGATCATCGCTCACAGTGGGGTCGTCCTCACCGTCAAGCAGTTTGCCAGAAGATGCGGATTTGTGCTCGTTGGCCACCGGCAATGTGGATCGAATCCAACACAGGTTTAGATGCCGCCTCGCGACCGAAACTCGACAAGAGCGGCAGCCTCTAAGTACTTGGGAAATCTAGTGGGTTCATCAAAAATTCACCCCGCTGTAACCTTCCTTTAATACTTCGCCAATACAACTGTTGCTTCGCCCATAAAACAAAATTGCGCGTTTAATTTAAGCACGAGGGGACTCATCGAGTGATACAACGCATCGCGCTGCTGTTGGCCGGTCTCGCGCTGGCTCTCCCGGCCTTAGGGCAGACTCAATTGAACGGAGCAGGGGCGACTTTTCCGTATCCGATTTATTCCAAGTGGTTCAGCGACTACAACAAGCTGCACCCCGACGTTCAGATCAACTACCAATCGATTGGCAGCGGCGGCGGCATTCGCCAGGTGCTGAACGGCACGGTCGATTTCGGAGCCACCGATGGTCCCATGTCCGACGAGCAACTGAACGAGGCCAAAGTCAAGATCCTGCACATTCCGACCGTGCTGGGTGCGGTCGTGCCCGCTTACAACGTCCCGGGGGTTAGCGCCGAAGTCAAGTTTACTCCAGAAGCTTTGGCGGGTATCTTTCTGGGCAAGATTCAGAAGTGGAACGATCCGGCCATTACTCAGGCCAATCCCAGCGTCAAGTTTCCCGACAAACCGATCATCGTGGTTCACCGCTCGGATGGAAGCGGCACTACTTTTATTTTCACCGACTATCTCTCGAAGGTCAGCACAGAGTGGGAATCGACGGTAGGGAAGGGAACCTCGCCGAAGTGGCCTGTCGGTTTGGGTGGCAAAGGTAACGAGGGCGTGGCCGGACAAATTCGGCAGTTGGAGGGATCGATCGGCTACGTGGAACTGATCTATGCCGTGGAAAATAAGATCACGTACGGATCGATGAAGAACGCCGCCGGCAATTTCGTGAAAGCTTCGCTGGATGGAGTAACCGAAGCGGCGGCATCGGTGAAAGCGATGCCCGCCGATTTTCGCGTCTCTATCACGAATGCGCCGGGCGAGACGGCATACCCCATTTCCAGCTTTACGTGGCTCTTAATTCCCGTGCAGGCCAAGGACCCGAAGAAAGGGCAGATCATCGCAGATTTTCTGAACTGGATGGTCAGCGATGGTCAAAAGATGACAAGCCAGCTCAGTTACGCGCCGCTACCGCCGAGCGTGGCGGAGAAGGTGAAGGCCGCAATCAAAGAGGTCCACTAGGAGGTCCACTAGACGCCTATGGCAATCCGGAGATTGTCTACTGAAAATGGAAATGTTCCAAGGAGCAGAAGAAGAGCTTTTGCGCAGATCTAGCCATAAAAGACGGTTGTTTGCCAGTCCAAACAGCGAAAAAGTCTGGATTTCCGGGTTATTTCGCGGACCAAGGCAACTGGCAGCGGAATTGCTGTAAACGTAAGTTTGCTTAGTATGATGATGGGAATAATTGTGTATAACCGGGGCCAAATGAAAGGCGAAAAACGTCAAGAAAGTGAGACGCCAACTTGCGCACGCCCGAGTCAGCCGGTCGGTGGCGCTGATTACATCCAGAGATCAAAAGGAGAGAAAAATGAAAGCCGTTATTAAATTAGGTATCGTCTTGCTGTTGGCGTCTGTGTTACAAGCGCAGACAGCTGCACCGACGGCCAAAGCGAAGAAGAAAGCGAGCAAGCCCGCCGACGCGGCGGAGGTGCAGGCTTTGAAAGACGCGGTGGCGGCGCAACAGGAACAGATCAAGGCCCTGTCCGACCAACTGCAGCAGACCAACCAGCTACTGCAGCAGATGCAACAGGGCTCGCAGCAGGCGCAGACCGCCGCGGCCGACGCTGCCAACAAGGCCGCTGCCGCTCAAGCCGAGGCCAGCCAACAGCAGCAGGCGGTGGTTCAGCTGAAGAGCGATGTGGCCGATATCAAGGCAACCTCCACCAGCACGGCGGTGACGGTGCAGGAAACCCAGAAGAGCGTAAAAGAGCTGGAGAGCCCGCTCGCCATCCATTACAAAGGAGTCGCGATCACTCCCGGCGGATTCCTGGCGGGTGAATCCGTGTATCGCAGTCGGGCAACAGGTGGGGATGCGACTCCCTTTAACAGTATTTTCATGCCTGGCAGCGGCGCGAACAGGGTTTCTGAATTCTTTGGTTCCGGCCGTCAGTCGCAAATCACGATGCGAGCTGATGGCAAGATCCGCAGCATGAAGCTCACCGGCTATTATGAAGCTGACTTTCTTGCGGCTGGCACTACTTCAAACAATAACCAGACGAACAGTTACCTCCTGCGTCAACGGCAGGCATGGGGCCAGGCTGCGTTTGACAATGGCTGGTCCTTCGTTGCCGGGCAGATGTGGACTTTGTTGACGGAAAACAGGAAGGGCATCGACAACCTAAGCACGGCCAGGCCGATGACCATCGACCCGAACTATACTGTCGGCTTCACTTTTGCGCGGCAGTACGGCGCCCGCGTGGTCAAAAACTTCAATAATCGTTTCTGGCTGGCAGCGGCGTTGGAAAATCCTCAGACTACCTTCACCGCAACCAATGCTAATAACAATTTCGCCTTGGGCAGTGGCGGTGTGGGCGCCGGACTCTACAATCCCGGCATCACCGCTTGCACTACCTCCCTCAACTCCAGCGGCGCCCCGGTCACCGTTTGTACCAACGCATCCAACTATTCTTTCAACGCCATGCCCGACATCACCGTCAAGGCGGCCCTTGAACCCGGTTTCGGACATTATGAACTGTTTGGTGTCTTCAGCAGGTTCCGCGACCGCGTTTATCCCTGCGAGGTACCATCGCAGAACCCGGTACTGTGCGGAACTGCCAGTTCGGTGACAGGCGCTTACAACTACTCCAGGAACGCGGGTGGAGTGGGAGGGAATGCCCGCTTCACCATCCACAAGCACATGGACTTCGGGCTTCACGCCCTCTATGGGAACGGCATAGGCCGGTACAGCGCGTCCACTCTGCCCGATGCCACCGTCGACCCCTTTGGCAGGCTGGTTCCGCTGCGCAGCTATCAGGGGCTGGCTACACTGGAATTTCACTATCCCAAGCTCGATGTGTACTTCAATGGCGGCGAGGACTATTCGGGACGCCGCTATCAAACTGACACCCTTGGTACCGGCAAGGTGGTTGGGTATGGCGCCCCAAGCTACGCTGACGGCGGCTGCTACACCGAAACCTTACCTTCATCGTCGAGCCCCGGCGGCTACAATTTTGGAGGCCTCGGCAGTTGCAGTGGCCAGACTCAAAGCGTAATCGAAGGCTCCTTCGGGTTCTGGATCAAACCCTACAACGGGCCCAAGGGCAGACTTCAGTTCGGACCGCAATATTCGTACTTGGTCCGAAACGCATGGGATGGCGCCGGGTCTGTGAAGGGCACCGAAGTTAGTCCACACGCAATCGACAACGTGTTCTTTACCTCTTTCCGCTACTATTTGCCGTAGCGGGTGCTCAAAACCTCGCCCCCGGAATTCTCTCCTTTGCTCTGGGGGCGAGGGACTGTTTTCAAAGCCGGGAACAGCCTCCATCGCTCCCGACCTGGGAATCTTCCGTTCTTCGAAACTGCAATTCAATGCACACTCGCCCTGGCCGTGAGACTGCGGCAATTTCCGCAAGTTGCTAAAAGCACGAAGTGTTGTCGATGCTTCCCGCCCCTGACGGAATGGAACCGCAGATGCTATCTCGGTAATATTGATAAAGTCTATTAACAAAATAGACTTAATATAATTACCTGACCGAGGGGCCGCTGCGATGCGGCCTCCGATTGCGAGGCGTTTTCTCCCCCAATGTGCTGCGACCGAAACTAAAGAAGAAGAGGACTGCATTCATGAAGGCAATCAAGCACCTATTTCTCGCTATCCTGACGCTGGCGGCACTTGCAGGCGGCGCATGGGCACAAGTCTCGGGCTTTACCGCACCGGCTCCAACGAAGAAGCACAAGCCCGTAGCAGCGGCGCCCGCGCAGCCGGCGATAACGGCTGCCGACGTTCAAGCATTGAAAGACGGTCTGGCCGCCCAGCAGCAGCAAATCCAGCAACTTTCCCAGCAACTGCAGCAGGCGCAGCAGAACTGGCAGCAGGCGCAGGCCGCTGCGGCGGACGCTACCAACAAGGCGGCGGCAGCGCAAACCCAGGCCAGCCAGCAGCAGCAGACGGTGGTTGAGCTGAAGAGCGACGTGGCCGACCTCAAAACGTCCGCCACCAACGCGGCCTTGACGCTGCAAGAGACCGAGAAGAATTTCTCCGACTTTCAGAGCCCTACCACGCTCCATATCAAGGGCATCAGCATTACCCCCGGCGGTTTTGCGGAAGCCGCGTTTGTGCGTCGCTCACGGGAGCTAGGAGCTGATCTTCCCACTCCCTTCAATTCGCTCACCATGCCCGGCGCTTCGCAGAACCATCTGTCGGAGTTCTTCGGCTCCGCCCGCCAGTCCCGGCCAACCGTCTTTATTGCGGGCCGCTTGAAAAATGTGGAACTTTCCAGCTACCTGTCGGTCGACTTTCTCGCTGCTGGTGTGACCTCCACCGCTACCCAGACCAATGGCTACACTCCTCGTCTTCGCCAGGCCTGGGGCCAAGTCAAGTTTGACAATGGCTGGAAATTCCTTGGCGGCCAGATGTGGAGTCTGGTGACCGAGAACAAAGTGGGAATCGCGCCCAGCGACGACGTCGGCCGAGTGAACGATGCCCGGCCCAGTACCATCGATCCGAGTTACAATGTCGGCTTCACTTTCGCGCGTCAGTACGGGATTCGCTTAACCAAAGACTTCGGCGATAAATTTTCCGTCGCCGTCGCCATGGAAAACGCGCAAGGCACGCTCACCACGCACGGCAACGCCGACAATTTCCTGCTCGGCGAGGCGGGCGACGGCAAGAGCTACAACTCGTTGGGGACTTACACCGCCAATCCCGCACCCGACATCATCGCCAAGGCCTCCTTTGATCCCGGCTTTGGGCACTACGAGATCTTCGGCTTGGTCGACCGCTTCGCAGACCGTATCTTCCCCTGCGTGTTGAACTACGCGACCGCGGCCTGCGGAACTCTGAAGGCGGCTCCCACCACCGCCATCAACGCCTACAACGCCTCGAAAGAAGGAGGCGGCTTGGGCGCCAACGCCCGCTGGAACTTTGCCAATAAGCACGTGGTCTTTGGCCTTCATGGCTTCGGAGGCAGCGGTGTAGGCCGTTATGGTGCCGCTCAACTTTCCGATCTTGCCATTAGCGGGAACGGAACCGTTCATCTGATCAAGGGCCTCCAGGGCTTGACCACGTTG
>Ga0187879_10002974_pt1 | contig 11399 bp, 6 predicted proteins | sample June2016WEW_19_1_FD_132423 | JGI IMG/M metagenome (GOLD analysis project Ga0187879, IMG submission 132423) | Peatland microbial communities from SPRUCE experiment site at the Marcell Experimental Forest, Minnesota, USA - June2016WEW_19_10 | ecosystem: Environmental > Terrestrial > Soil >... | reverse complement strand
GATTGAACAACGAACTGTCGGTGGACGGCGCCGACGACTCCGACGACTGGATCGGCGGCTTCCTGCAAAATTTCTCGCCCGATGGCATTCAGGAATTCGCCGTGCGCACCTCGAATGAAGACGCCGACACCGGCTGGACCACAGCTGGGTCGGTCGTGATCACCACCAAGCACGGCACCAACGAATGGCACGGAGACGGGGCTTTCTACGAGCGCGCGGCACAGCTCAACGCCCGCTTCCCGATTGAGAATCCGGCGCCCAATCCCAAGCAGCCGTTCTCGCGGCAAAATTACGTGGGCACGCTGGGCGGTCCCATCGCAAAAAACAAGGTATGGTTCTTTACCTCGTTCGAGAATGTGCATGAGAATGCCAGCATCGCCTACAGCGCCGCCAGCACCGCGCAATTCAACGCGCTGGCGCAGTTGGCGTCGGATGGTCTGATCGATGTCAACGGAACGACGGTCCCGTCGATTGCGGTCCCAGCCAACGTTCCCATACCTTTCCGCGATTACCTGGGCTCGATGCGCTTTGACTGGGCTGAGTCTTCGAAGTCGCAGTGGTTTCTGCGGACGTCCGAAGACAGCTATTTGACGCACAACGCACTGGTGCAGCAAGCGACTCTGCCCTCCACCGGGCTGACCACGCACAATAACTACTGGAACACCGTAATCAGCAATGCCTATACTTTCAGTCCGACATGGCTCGGCAATCTGGTTCTCGGCGCGAGCCTATTGCACCTTACCCAGACGCGGAATTCGGATCTGGGCTTCGCGCTGGCGTTTCCCTTCAGTTCGACAGCGCTGACGATTTCCGGATTCGAAACGTTCGGGGACAACCAGTTTGCCACTCCGATTACTCTTTTCCCTGACTTGCGCAACCAGGACAAGTATCAGGTCCGCTATGACCTGAGCCACGTTGCGGGCAGTCATGCGCTGAAGTTCGGAGTCGACTTTATTCACGAGCCGGTGCTCAGCGGAGCGTTTGCGTCCACGGCGGAGAGCCTCACGAAATTCGGTTTGAATCCGGAGGACTATCTCAATCCTACGATCAATCCTTATGGTTTTACGCAGTTCACCATCGATCTGACCTGCACGCCAGAGATGATTGGATCGGTGCTGGTATCTCCCACCCCTAACACATCCTGCCAATCGACTCCCGCTGGCGACGGCAGTTTTTCGCAAAACGTTCAACGGTTGGCACTCTACGGCGAGGACTCGTGGCGCGTTTCGCATCATCTCACCGTCAACTACGGCCTGCGTTATCAGACCACCTTTGGGCTGTTCGAGGGATCGGGGCGAACTCAGCTGGAGAACAGTGCGTACACAACACTACAAGCGTTGCAGATTCCGATTGTGCCCAGCGTACCGCACGATTACCGCAAGCAAATCGCGCCACGCCTTGGGATCGCATATTCGCCGGGTAGCAACGAGAAGACGGTGATCCGCGCCGGATTCGGAATGTTCTACGACGACCTGGCGCAGAATGGATGGGCTACGGCATTTCAAGGCATCAACAACTCGAACGCAACTACAGGAACATGCAGCTTTAACCAAAGCACACTTGCTCTTAATGGCTCCGGTTGCCTGCAAGGTGGCATGGGAAGCACCGGCAACCTCCTGGGCTCCGATTACAAGACGCCTTACGCGATTCACATTACGGGCGGCGTGCAGCACGCCTTCAACGAACACTGGCTGATGAGCGTCGACTACACCCACGAGCAGGGGAATCACGGTTACCGCGCCTTCCCCTATTCCGGCGGCACGAATCTGTTCACCCCGCTGATTCCAACCTCAGATCCGAATTACACGACCGATCAGCAGAGCGTGGTGCCCAACGTCAATGTATTCGAGTCCGACAATCGCTCCAGTTACAACGCCCTGATGTTGCATTTGCAAGGCAATATGCGGCGCTTCAGTCTGGTCGCGAACTACCAGCTCTCGAAGGCGCAGACGTGGGGATGCCTGCTCGGCGAATTGTTTGACTATGTGGATGGCGTCTGCCAGGTACCGGGCGCCCCGTTCAATTTTCCGAATGCCGGGCAGTTGAACGCCTTCGGACCCGGCGACTACGGTCCCTCCGGCGAAGACGTTCGACACCGCTTCGTGCTGGCGGGAATCGTCCACATCCCCGGCGGTTTTGAATTGAGCACCATCAATCAGATCGAGAGCGCGCGTCCCATCACGATCACCACCGCGGACAACAGCGGGCGTATTTCAATTTCGTTGAACAACGGCCCGGACATGTATACCAGCCTCGACGAATTCCGCGGGACGCCTTACATCCAGTCGGACCTGCGCGTGACGCGGCCTATCAACATCAATGAGCGCTGGCGAGTCGATCCGTTCATCGAATTCTTCAACCTTTTCAACCGCAACAATCCGGGCGCGAATTTTGCCGTGAACATCTCCCAGATTCCGGCGACCTTTGACCCGAATGGCGCGGTCAATGGAGTCTGTAATCCAAACTGCGTCCCCCTCACCAGCCTGAAGCAGCTCGAAATCCCCGAGGGGGCTTTGGGAGATTTCTTTGGTCCCGGCACTACGGTTGGGATTCCGTTTGCGTCGCAGATCGGCGTGCGCGTGACGTTCTAGGTTCGAACCAACTCAACCCCGCGCGGTTGCTTTGCGGCGACACGTCGCTTGGAGGAATCGCTCCTCGCGGTCAGTTATAATCTTGCTACAGAGTAGCCGTCCGTGGCGAGCCGGCGAAAGCGCCTCGGATCCCGCCTTCTGGGGGCACCGTCGTGGGAGTTGGCTAGAACGCAACTTGGAGCTAGAGATGGAATCCCCGGAGAGAAGACTGTTGCGACTTTTGGTGGAACGCGCTCCCACGGGCGTGGAGTTCAGGGACGAAGTTCGAGCCGCGCTTCGTCCGGCAGTGGCTCCGGCGGACTTGCCCGGCGATGACGAATTCGGTATCTGGCGGGACGTCTTCGTCCAGCAAAAGCTGCCGTGGGGACGCTTTGTGCAATCCGCTCTGTTGCATACGGCCGCGGTTGCGCTCATATGGGCGATTTCGCTCGCGTGGATTCGGCAGCAAAGTATCCTGGCTCACGCCGCGTTTGACCGGTCGTCGCTGGTAACCTATTCGCCGGAAGAATATCTGCCAGCGCTCGACACGGGCGTATCCGAGACGCTGAAGTTGGCAAAGGGAGACCCGGTCTACGCGAAGCAGCCGATCCTTTCGGTTCCTCCGGAAGCGGACAACCGGTCCCAAACCATCGTCGTGCCGCCCGATCTCAAACTCGACCACGACGTCGCTTTGCCCAACATAGTGGCCACGGGAGCCGTCGTTCCGGCAGTCCCGCTGGATGCGACACGATCCCCGATGGCGCACTTGGCCGCGCCCGAGATGCAGGTCGTGGCACCCGCGCCGGACGTTGAGTTTGCGCCGGACCGGGTGGTGAGCGCGGCGATGAAATCGGATGTGATTGCGCCGCCTCCGGAGTTGATGCCTTCGACGAAGGGACGCGTCGGGGTTGCGAACATTGGCCCGAGTGAGGTGGTGGGGCCGGCGCCGCAGATCACGCTGGAGGAACAACATTCGCTGGCGGCGCGCGGGCGCGGACGTCTGCCGGGCGGGGGCGTGCAACCGGTGGGCCCTCCGCCGAGCGTGGTTGCGGCGGGCGACACCAGCGCGGGCGGACGGCTGCTTGCGCTGGGGATTCATCCCGTGGCGCCCACGGGGCCGGTGGCTGTTCCCGGAGGCAATCGCCGGGGGACGTTTGCCGCGACTCCGCAGGGGAAGGCAGGCGCTTCGGGAACTCCGGATTTGACGGGAACGAAATCGGAAGCGAATGGATCCGGCAGTCGAGGAACGCGCAACAACGGCGCTCTACCGGCGGGCCTGCGGGTGGGCGCGGCGGACGACGCACGCGAGATGGCTAGCGTTTCGTCGTCATCGTTATTGTCATCGTCGGGATCGACGCCGGACCCGCGTTCGAAGGCGCGCGCGGCATCTCCCGTCTCCGACGACAAACTTACCGAGGTGGACCGGCAGGTTTTTGGCGGCAAACGTCCTTATGCGATGACGCTGAACATGCCGAACCTGAATTCTTCGACCGGTAGCTGGGAGATCCGGTTTGCGGAACTCACGGAGGGAAAGAAAGAAGGGGAACTGGAGGCGCCGGTTGCCATGGAAAAATCGGACCCCGCTTATCCGCTGGAATTGATTCGCGCCAACGTGCACGGCACGGTCACGCTTTATGCGATCATTCATGCCGATGGGAAGGTGGGCAACATTCGTGTGCTCAACAGCGCGGACGAACGTCTGGATTCCTATGCGGCGCAGGCGCTGGCGCGCTGGAAATTCGCACCCGCCGAAAGAGCGGGGAAGCCGGTGGCGCTTGAAGCGGTGGTGAAGATTCCGTTCCGGGTGCGACGAAATTTCTGAGTCGGTTGTCGTGACGATGTTTAGAACGTACCAGCGGCTAAAGCTGCATTCAAAATAGGGCGGTTACCGCAGCGCTGAAGCGCTGCGCCACCCAAAGCCAAAAGCGCCGCCCCGCAGCGCCACCCAAGATCAAAATGCGACGAAGAGTTTTTCCGCAGCCAGTAAAGGTTGTTTGGCGGTTCTAAACGGCATGGCTGAAGCCATGCCCCTTCAAAGCCAAGCCGGACCCAACTTGATCGGAGCTTCTTAGCGGGCAGCGCTCGCGGACTTTTCGCCCTGCAGGACGGCGTACACTGCTGGATTCGCGCAGACTTCGTAGTAGTAGCGGTCGGTCCAGCGCAAGATCGATAGGTCGCGGACATCGACCTGAGCGATGCGGTTCTTGCGGATCGCAAGCTTGCGAAATACTCCGTTGGCGATGGGAACGGTGCCGACGAAGAACTGGCGCTCGTCGTCGATCCATGGGCTGTTAAAGCCAGACTCGCTCCGATCCGGCGCCCAGGGAGTAAGCGAGATTTCCTGCTGCAGTTTGCGGAAGGCTGCTTCACTCAGGCAGATTCCACCCACATTGAAGTTGAGGCGCATTTCTTCGGGACCAGGCTCGGGGCTGGCATCGTCACTGCTCTTCTTGTTGCTTCCGTTAGTGCCTCCGTCCCCGATCTGAACCGAGTAGACCTGGAAGACTCCGGCGTCGGGCGCGAGTTTCTTGCGAACGCGCTTGTTGCAGGAGGAGAGACGGTCGCTGTCATTGATGGCGTCGGAAATCATGATGCGATGCTCGCCATCCATCAGGTAGAGCGGAGGCGAATCCTGGTAAGCGATGCCCAAACCCACTTCCATGGGGGGCAGACCGGAGTTTCGCAGGAGTTCGTTGTACTCGCGCAGCAGGCTCACAATCTCCCACGCCAGAACGCAGGTGCGTCCGACTCCGAGCATGGCTTCGCCTTCGCGTTCGAGGAGCGCCACGATGATGGCATCGCCTTCGAGGAAGACCTTGGTGGCGCCGTATTTCGCGAGCAACTTATTTACGGGATCATAGAAATTCAAACTGAAATAGGAGGCGGCGTTCATGCCTTTTTCCATCAGCGAGCGGGTGAGGCGCGAAGAGTCGCGCACGTCGGCCTTCAGAATCACGTGGTGAAGGACACGATCCTCGGCGGGCTTCTGGTCTTCGGGAGGCAGGAACTCGTAGAGCATGCCGTTGAGCGTGGAGAGCTGGCGGACCTTGTCGTCGCTGACCAGGTTGATACTGTCAAAACCGACGGTGAGGGCTTCCAGGCCACGCAGGTCACGGTGATAACAAAAGAGGTCGTGCAGAAGGCGCGCGGCGAAGTGGCTGCGCTCGGAACTGCGGCAGGAGGCGACGCGTCCAATGGCGGCAAACAGGCGGTCGGATTGGAGGCGGCATTCGGCAATGATGGTTTCGACGCGAGCGGCTTCTTCGCGGAAGATGAGTGCGTTCTTGATTTGCTGCGGATTCACCCGCGGCGCATATTCGGCGAGCAGCGGGACAGCTTCATAGGAAGCAATAACGTGCGAAAGAACGCCTTCGCGCTGCAGTAGACGGGTCCAGATGTCGAGGCGGTCGGTGCGATTGCGATCTTCCCGGGTCGCGTCTTCGCCGTTGCCGGTGCCCACCAGCGTGGCAGCGTTTTCGGGAACATTGAGCGCCTGCTCCAAATGTTCATCGTCAATCGCTTCCCCGTATCCGAGATCGCGGAGAAAATTCAGTGCGAACTGGCGGAGATTCTGGAAGCGGTCGGGATCTTTCTCGAAGTTACCGAACATGTAATAGTGCTCGGCCCAGAGATAATCGTCGCGTCCATCATCGGTAAGAATCAGCGGATTGAGGAACAGGCGATAGCAGTCGGCGGGCAATTCGCCGAGCAGGGAGTGGCGAGTGCGGGCCAGCGTTTCTTTTTCGATTTCGCAAAGCAGACGAAACATCTCTTGCCCGGCGCGGCGGAGGATGATCTTCTTGCGCACCTGAAAAGAGGAGACGAGTCCCTGCGTCTGCATCATCTTCGCTTGCCGAACCCCTTCGAGCGCCTTCGACTTCATGCGGCACTGTTCGAGAATCCGGGCAAACTGGGTTTGCAGTTCGGTGCGTATGAACTTGAGCACGGCGAGGCGGCCGAGCAGATCGACCGAGGGATTGCCCTCCGCCTTGGCGCGATTCAGAATCGCAAGATGAATCGAGACCAGCAGAGTTTTCACGTCAGCGGGGCCAGGCTTACCCAGCTTGGTGGTGCCCTCGGCGGCGCGCACGAACTTGTTTGGGGCGGCGGAGGGAACGTCCATTTCGAACAACGATTCCACTTCGCCGAAGCGGCAGATATAGCGCGCCAGATGGAAGCTCAAATCCGCAGTGATGCGCGGGCTGAGAAAAACGTCGTAGCGCAGATTATCGACGCCCAGCTGCAAATCGCTGAAGGCGAGTTTGAGCCCGTAATATTGAAGATCGGGCCGGCTGGGCGGTTCGAAACCACGCAATCTGAAAATCGGGAGCTTGGGCATCGGACGACGGTTCGTTCCTCGCCTGTTGAGCTGTTCGCAAACTGCTGAAACTGCAATACTAAGCAGCAGACTAGCACGACGCGGGGAGGGGTCGAAAGTTACGCTAGTGTAACCCAGAATTATTGCGGTAACGGCCGCGGCCAAGGCTAAGACTTAAGAGAAAGGCTACTGCGATTGACTGGCGCGTCGCGCTCCTTCGAATTCATCGCCTTTCTTCCAGTCGACGAGGCGCACCTGGCTGGCAGCGACCCATCCCAGCGCGAAACCGAAGCGGGCCATGGCGGCGTCGGAGGTGTAGTCCATGCCGGGGCGATACTCGTCGCTCGGCTGGTGGTAATGATGAGCGGTGTAGTCGTTATCCTTTTCCAGGCCCCAGGCTTCATCGTGGCCCTTGAACTTCATCCCCTCGTTGATGGAAAACGCAGGAATGCCAACGCGCGCCATGCTGAAATGATCGGAGCGGTAGTAATGTCCGGCTTCGGGGCGTGCGTCGGGACGAATCTTAAAGCGGAAATCCTGCGCCGCGGCCTGCACCGCGGGATAAAACGTGGTTCGCTCGGCTCCGGAAACCTGGACTTCTTCGGGAGCGCCGAGCGGCATCACGACGTCGTAATTGAGGTCGAGAGAAATTTTGCCCGCCGGAATCGGAGGATGCTTGCCCAGGTATTCGGAGCCCAGCAAGTTTTGCTCTTCGGCCGTAACTGAGACGAAATAGATGGAGCGGTGCGGCTTCTGCTTTGCGTCCGAATACGCGCGCGCGATTTCCATCAGGATGCCGCACCCAGTGGCGTTATCCATGGCGCCGTTGTAAATGTTGTCGCCGGGCATGTCGGGCCGGATGCCGAGATGGTCATAGTGCGCGGTGTAGAGGACCCCCTCGTCTTTCAGCTTCCTGTCGGATCCCGGCAGCACGGCGATCACGTTATTCGATTCGAAAGGACGAATTTTGCTCGTCATGTGAGCAGAGAGGCGCACGTGGAGCGGTACCGGCTTGAAGTCGCGCGAGGTCGCGTCGGCCATCATCTTGTCGAGATCCATGCCGGCGGAGGCGGCAAGCTTGTGCGCGATATCGAGATGAATCCAAGCGGCGGTTTTTAGTTTGGGCGTGCCATCGAGCTTGAGATAGGACTTCTCGCCAGAGTTGGAATTGCGGACGACATCCCAGCCATAGCTGGCCATCTCGGTTTGGTGGATGAGAATGGCGCCGACCGCCCCTTTGCGCGCCGCTTCTTCGTACTTGTAGACCCAGCGGCCGTAGTAAGTGAGCGCCTTACCGGCAAAAAACTTCGGATCGTCGGAGGGCGGCTCGTTGACCAGCATGAGCAGCACCTTGCCTTTGACGTCCACACCTTTGTAATCGTCCCAGTTATATTCGGGCGCCTGGATGCCGTAGCCCACATAGACGATTTCGGCTTCAACATTGGATTCGGGCTGCTGCGTCTGGTCGTAGGCGACGTAATCGTCGAGGGGCTTGAGGTCGAGCTTCTGGCCCTTCGCCGGAACGAGACTGAAGCGCGTGTCGGCGCCGGGCGTGATGCCGACCAGAGGAACTTTTTGCAGGTAGGAACCGTTGTCGCCCGCGGGCTTCAGTTCATCGAGCGCAAATTGTGCCGCGATGTATTGGGCGGCAAGGTCGCCCCCGCGCTGGCCGGTGCCGCGTCCTTCGAGAAGATCGTGGGAAAGGAAGCGAACATGGGTCTCGATGTTGTCGGGGCGAATGCCCTGCATGGCGGCAATGGCGGTCCCGGGAAGATGCGAGCCGAAGCGCGCTTCGGCGCGGGGTTTAGGTGGCCTTTGTTGCGCCGACAGGGCGGCGACCAGCAGCAACGGCACGGCGAACAGGATTCGGCCAATCATCATGCATGACCCTCAAAAAGATGGCTGTGAATTGATGTGCACCCGATTGTAATGGAAGGGGAGCATCGGGCGGTGTTACAAAAGTTATGGAACCAGATGCTACAGTGCGGATGGAGAACGGCCGACTATCATTGCGTCCGTAAAGGTTAGTTACCAGTTGGAATAGTTCCTGGATCGTTCCCGCGACCGCGGGGTCAGTTTTTCGAGCTTCAACCGGGGCGGACGTCGCGCACGTCGTCTGCGGGCAGAAAGATCGGAGGGGGCGGAGTTTGCCGCACGGCGGCGAACTTGCGGTTGATGTCCTCCACTTCCTGTTTGACCCATCCGACGCTGCTGATTTCGATCTTTCCGTCCTGTCCGATCAAGAACAACGTGGGGACGTTGGTCAGGCCGTAAGCATTCGAGACAGCGTAGCCGTTTGGATCGTCGAGCAGAGTGCGGAAGGTGACACCGTACTCCTTGAGAAAAGCAGCGGTGTCGCGCTGGTTGTCTTGCGAGATACCCACGATCGTGATCTTGTCGCCGTGGGCTTTATAAATACGCTCGAGGAAGGGGATGGTGTATTGGCAGACCGGACAGGACACCTTGAAGAAGGCGGCGAGTACGGGTCCTTGTTGGAGAGCGGCTTGCAATGAGAAAGTGCCGCCAGCCTCATTCTTGCCGCCGTCTTTAATGCTAACGACAGTGGGCAACGAAAAGTCAGGCGCTTTGGTTCCGGCCGGCAGTGCAGCCATATCTGTTGGACCTCCGAACAGGCGATCGAGCCACTTCATAGAAGAAATGCCTCACGCTGTTAGATGATGCCGCCGGCCTTCAGGATTTTCCGCGTCAACCCGGTGATCGGGAGCTGCGGAATCCGATCAATTGCGATCCACTTCCCTTTCGCGGCAGGCGAAGCATCCGGCAACGGCATATTCCGTAATACATGAACAGTGTAATTGGTGATGGTGATGGAATGGCGAAATGTGCGCCAGTGCGCTGTGGGCGGCAAGGGACGCGGAGGCTCAGACGATTGAGGCAGTTCCCACATGCCAGCCATTAGCGACGCTTTTCTGGGACGTTGGACCATACGGACTTTGCCATTTTTATTGCCATTGCCAGTGCGCCATTCGAGGACGCACCAGATTTGTTTCTTTCGCTGGCGGGAAGGCGCCTCGACGCGCGGAGTTTCTCCCTGCGTGACGCACCATTTTCGGACGGGGCACGTTAAACAGCGGGGCTCACGCGGCACGCACACGGTTGCGCCGAGTTCCATCATGGCCTGATTGAAATCCCCGGGCCGGGAGTTCGCGAGCAGCGCTTGTGCCTGTTGCCAAGTTTGCGGCGTGGTGAGATTGATGCCGGTCAATCTTTGCAACACACGCTCGACATTGCCGTCGACAACGGCTACGGGCTCGGCAAACGCGATGCTGGCGATTGCGGCAGCGGTGTAGCGTCCGATGCCGGGCAGGGCGAGCAAGGCTTCGGAGGTGCGCGGGAAGCAGCCGCCGTGTGGTTCGGCGATCTGTTGCGCGCACCGATGCAACATCCGTGCTCGCCGGTAGTAGCCCAAGCCGCTCCAGGCGGCGAGCACGTCGTCTTCACGAGCCGCGGCGAGCGTTTGCAGATCCGGGAAACGTTTAAGGAAAATGCGGTAATGGTCAAGCACGGCGGCGACGCGCGTCTGCTGCAGCATGATTTCGCTCAGCCAGATACGGTAAGGATCGCGCGTTTCGCGCCAGGGAAGGTCGCGGCGATGCTGGTCGTACCAGCGGAGGAGGGCGCGCCGGAAGCTGGCGAGATCCTTGGCGGAAACAGCGGAGGCGACCTGGGCCGGAGCCGTGGTGCTACTAGACGCGGCGAGCCGCGTCTCTACCCTGATGTTGGATGGCGCTCGCATTATGGTTGGCTGACGCTGTGCGCTATGGCTACCCATCCGGCTTTTTGCTGCTGCCATACGGTCATCATGTGCTGCGGGGTTGAGGGGAACGGTTGCGCGCCAGCAGCCCCATTCGAGGTGCCATTCAGCGTTATGGTGTAGGTCACGACGACTGTGGTTCCGTTCAGTTCGGTCTGCAGATCGCCGAGCGTGTAATCTTTTAACTGCCATCCGCGATACTGCTCAAGCGTGGCGGAGCGATCGAGCGATCCGTTGGGGGTTACGCCAGCGTAATTCGAGGCCAGTGCACGCTCCACCTCTGCCCAGTTTGCAGCTCGCACATTTTTCCAGAAGACACGCTCCAGACCCTCGCCTCCGGTGGCTTCGGACAAGGTGCGTGGCGGATGGTCGCCGTAATAAGTACAGGCCGATGTGAACATCAGCGCGAACATCACTACGAAAATCAGCATCAAACTCAGAGAGGCCGGTGGCGATTCGATGGCTATCCTCGGACGCATGGCGTGATTGTACCGTGACCAGGTCTGTGTGGGGACGGGGCGGAGCCTGCCCTGAGCGGAACCGAAGGGCCTCGTCCAAGCGGGGCGGAGCCCCGCCACCACACAAGCCGGGTGGAGGGCGCTTCCACGGAAAGCCAATTGACCGCTGCGAGACGGCCCACGATAATGATGATGCCTGGTAACCGCGACACACGCGTGAACATTAACTCGAACCGGCAGGATGACGATGACCGAATTCGACCGCAGGGTGGAAGAGG
>Ga0187879_10002972_pt1 | contig 11401 bp, 7 predicted proteins | sample June2016WEW_19_1_FD_132423 | JGI IMG/M metagenome (GOLD analysis project Ga0187879, IMG submission 132423) | Peatland microbial communities from SPRUCE experiment site at the Marcell Experimental Forest, Minnesota, USA - June2016WEW_19_10 | ecosystem: Environmental > Terrestrial > Soil >... | reverse complement strand
CTTGCCCTCGGCAACCGCAATGCCGGATTTCTCGCTGACGTCAGTGAAAGTCCCATCGCCGTTGTTGTGGTAGAGCTTGTTCCTCGTTCCCCGATAATTTGCGGGATGGCAGTAGGACCTTAACCCTTTGTCCCGTGCTCCGCACTGCACAGGGTTCGATAGGGTGTAATCCAGGTAGTTACTCACGAAGAGGTCCAGCCGGCCATCGTTGTCATAATCGAGGAAGGCTGCGCTCACGGCCCAATGTGCGCCGTTGCCAACGCCGGATGCTTCAGTCACATCCGTAAATGTCCCATCCCCATTGTTGTGGTACAGGATGCTGCGGCCAAAGCCTGTCACATAAAGATCTTCGTTCCCGTCGTTGTTATAGTCGCCGACGGCGACTCCCATGCCATAGATACCGCCACCATCCACGTGGGCGCTGGCAGTCACATCGGTGAAGGTCCCATCTTTATTGTTACGATACAAGGCATTGGAGATCCTTTGCCGGGAGCTAAATCCAGGCAGGGGGGCGCCGTTCACCAAATAGATATCCAGGTATCCATCGTTGTCGTAATCAAAAAAGGCGCAACCCGAACCCATGGTCTCGACCAGGTGCTTCTGCCCGGTCGCCGCGCTGGTATGCTTAAAGCGGATTCCTGCGGGAGATGTAACATCCCTGAAAATCACCCCTTCTTGTTCCGGTGTTGGCGCGACTGAGCGCGGCGCGGTTTTCGAAAAGATCCGGCTCAACCAACAGGGGATGGAGAGGCCAGCGCACAGCGCCGCCCGGCGCGTAAGTAAGTTTCCAGCCCGCGAATGACCGCCTCCGTTCACACGGTCGTATTGGGCTGCACTCCTATCGTCCCTTTCGTCTGTTGATCTTGCAGCCATGATCAGCGTTTCCATAGACCCCGCGTTCATGCGCTGTCGAGCCTCGCGATCACATTCTTCCTGGACCTCGCGGCTGAAGATTGTGCGGCGATGTTCTACTTCCTGTAGGTGAGCCGCGAGGCCCCGCTTGTTTCGGCTTCTTTTTCGCTCAAACTGCGAAACACCTCATATTCATTTTTGGCGAGTTCCGGTCGCTTTGAAGCTACGTAAACGCGACTCAAAAGGAAGTGTGCTTGAGCGCCATCCGGCTGTAATCGCACGGCTGTTTTCAAGTATTGCTCCGCTTCTGCATATTTCTTTTGGCGAAAATAATTCTCTCCCAATTTACGATAGGCGTCGGCATAATCGGGATTCGAGTCGATCGCCTGGTTTAACAGCCTGTGGCTCTCTTCGTAATCACCTTCCGAGCCCAGGATAGCGCCCAGATGGTAAGCAGCCAGGGACAAATGGGGGTCCAGAGCGAGCGCCTGCTGGAAATACTTCTTCGCCTCGCTGAATTTTCCCATTGCCTTATACGTGAAACCCATCGAGTAGTATGCCCGCCCCAGCGTCGGCGCCAATCTGGCAGCTTTTTGAAACTCATCCAGCGCAGCCAGGAATTGTGCCTTGTTGAAATAAGCCTCTCCCAACAGCAGATGGGCAAGAGGCTCTTTAGGGAAGGATTTTGCATAGCGGTCGAAAGCCTCAATGGCTCCGTCTGAAGATTTTCTTCTTGCCAACTCCCGGCTCAGCTCCTCCCATGCATCTTCGCGACTCGGCTGGAGCTGAAGACACTTTTCAAACGCCTCCACTGCTTGCGCGTCGTTTTGCGACGCATAAGCTTCTCCCAGGATGAAATAGGTCTGCGGAAACTTCGAATCGAACTCAAGCGCTCGGGATAAGGCGCGCTCCGCATCCGCGTATCGAGTCAAATTGTAGTAGACCGTCCCGAGGGCCTCGAATAGCTCAAACGTCGCAACGCCTTCCCGCTGAGCTTCCTCCAAAAGCGGCAACGCGTCGGCGTAACGCTCATTTTCCACGAGCAGGAGTCCCAGCCGAATATTGTCTCCTCCATGGAGCGGCACAGCCTTGGTAAGCTCCGTTTCGATCTCCAGAGCCTCCGAATCGCGCTTCAATTTGAAGTAGAGCCCGCATAAAGCAAGCAAAACCTCCCGGTCTCCGGGTTTTAGGGCGCGCGCCTTCTCATAGTAGGCGAGCGCCTGGGCAGACTCTTTGCGCCTGTCATAAATCGATCCCAGGTTATAGTCAGCAAAGAAGGAGAGGGCGCTATCCTGAGGGACGAGGTCCAGGGTCAGCTGAAACTCCTTGATCGCATCTTCAATTTTCCCGGCGCTGACATAGGTATTGGCCAAACTAAGGTGAGCAAGGGCGTATTGGGGCTGCAAGCGTATGGCTTCGCGCAGCGATTCCACAGCCTTCTCCCGATCTTTCTGCTGCAAATGAAGTAGCCCTAAGGAGAGATAGGCTTCTGCAAAATCCGGCTTCAGGCTGATGGCTTTCTGAAACATCTCTTGCGCCGGTTGGGGCTTCCTTTCAGCAGCGTAGATCCTCCCCAGCAATAGACAGGGTTCAGCCCACGTAGGAGCCAGATTCATTGCGGTTGACGATTCCTGCTCCGCCAACCCAAGTTGGCCGCCACTGAATAGCCTCAGGCCCTGCGCATAATGGGACTGAGCAGCTTGGTCCTGTGCCAGGCCAGACTGGCCAACCATCAGAATCAAGAGAATCAAGTGGTGAGGACGAATCCGATCCAGCCACGGGACCACAGTCCTAAACATGTTGTCGGTGGGGGAGCTCACAGAATGATTAAAGCACATCCGGGTAATCGCCCGCCAATCCTGGCTGGGAACTGGGTGGGTGTGGAAACCGATCATTGTTCTCCCCGCGATGGCTCCCAGTTAATGAGGCTCAGGAAACCTGCCGGACGCTACACCCTTGTTCCTTCCACGGTCAACGATTCTTGCGACGCATCTAATGTTCCCCAGGAAGATTCACTGGGCACTGAACTGTCCGACGAACGTCCAGTCTGATCGCCGTCGGGGGCCTTCCACGTTATTCTCACCCCCAGCTCCGATAACTCGATCCTTGAGCCAGACAAATCTGTCCACCAAAGCGTTTTCCGGCAACGGTGACTGCTCATGGTACCGCAGCGAACTTATGTCCAACTGCCAGACTGTCTTGAGGTCGGTAATCAGAATGATTTTGTCTTTTACCCAGACGGCGGAAGGGGAAACAGGATTGGGGTTTTCCCCCGGCAGAGGCTCCATGGCTTCCCAGCGCATTTGGGCAATGTTGTAGCGGAAGACCAGCCTGAAACTGGTGATCGGATCCTTTGGCTCTGCCTGATATTTCCCCCCAAACATCCAGATCGATTTCCCATCCGTCGCGCTGCTAAAGAAGCAGCGCAGAGGACCAGGCAAAGCAGGGAGCTGACTCCAACCCTTTTCAGGATGAGCGGTGTCGAGCACCGTAAAACTATTGACAGCCGTTTTTGAGGCGCAGCAACTACCCGCTGGATCCAACGGCTCGAACCGGGTCGTTCCTCCCAGCAAGAATAGTCGCTTCCCCACGCTCACAGCCGCGGCAAATAAACGATCCGCCGGCAAGGCGCCGGAATCTTTCCAGGCGTAACCGCCAGGGGTTTTGGCCAAGGTGTAGATCTTGCGACTGCTCTTAGTTCCAGTGTAGCCCCCCAGCACGAAGAGCGTGTTTCCAACCTCAACTGAAGCTGCGCCAGCCAAAGGTGTGGGGAGGTCCGGGAGCTTCTCCCAAACCTGGGTGATCGGGTCAAAGGCATGCGTATTCGCGGAATAATGTTTCTTGACCCAATGGCCCTTCGACCCCTCCCAAAAAGTGCCCCCGGCAATGACAAGCTTACCGTCAAGAACCCCGGCGGCATAATCTGAGGTTGGTTCCGGGAAGGGAGTGGCCTTGGTCCATCGCAGAGATAAACCATCCCAGGGTCCAGCCGCGCCATGCGGGGATAAACAGAGAATTACCGAGAAGAGCACACCGCCACAAACCAATACTCTGATCGCGTTCATGAATGCGAGACGCATGCGCTGCCTAAGCGCGTGGGTTCTCTGCATTGCTGCGGAGAATCGCGGACGCGCAGTTGTGCCCGGGAGCACCGGTGACGGACCCGCAGGGGTGCGTACCCGAACCGCACAGCCACAGTCCTTTGACGGGGCTCTGGTATTGGCACCAGCGAGGCAGGGGCCGACGATTCAACATCTGGTCCAGTGTCATATCGACGTGTCGAATGCTGGCATCCGTAATTCCCGTTTCTCGTTCTATATCGGTCGGGGTATAAAGTTTCCGCCACTCTACTGAGTCGCTGAAACCGGGAGCGTACGTATCCATAAGCGTAAGCAGGCGGCCCGTCATCTCCTCTCGCCGAGCATCCCACGAGGATCCATCAGCAAGACGAGACGGCGCCCAGCGCACCCAAGCCCCGAAAATGTGCTTCCCCGACGGCGCCTGCGAAGGCCAGTAGGCGGTGGGCAGTTGCAATGAGAGCGCCGGGTTCTGCGGGAGCCTGCCCGAGATGCAATTCTGCCACGACTTTTCCAAGTAGCTCAGTGAGGGAAGGATCCGCGCGGAAGCAGCGAATTTCGGGTTTTCCCGCTCTGCCTCCGGAAGGGCTAAGAATCGCGGCGGTTCCGACAAGACCGCCAGAAATTTCATGTAAGACGCCCTGGTGGTGATCTGGGATACGGATCTCCGGAACTCAGGGTCGAGGCTTGCGGGATCCAGCAATTTCAGGAATGTCCGCTTTGGATCGGCATTGGACACGACGAGAGTGGCCAAGAGACGCTCCCCAGTCTCGAGTTCAACTCCGGCTGCCGTGCCGTGATCGACTAAGATTCGGGCTACGTGGGCGTTGCAACGTATAGCTCCGCCATAAGCCCTCACCCGCTCCGCTAACACTTGTGTGATGCGTCCCATGCCGTCCCGAAGAAGCCCGCACTGGTTGTTAATGCCCACCCCGGAGGAAGCAGACTCTACAAACTCGGCCAGCGCGGAACCGGGATAGTTGGTTGGGCCGGCATCGTCCGCCCGAGCGAAAGCCATGCACACCTTTTCGTGCTCAAAGTAGCGGCAGATTGCGTCCCACAGGCTGCCATGTAAGAGTATGTCCAGCACTTCAGCATGTTGATGATCCGTCCATTTTCTTGTGAGCTCGAGCGGATCAGGTGGATCCTGGAGTAGAAAATCCTCGCAGATGACCAAAGCGCGGCGACAGAAGTCGCGATACCCATCATACGATCGGGCGTCGTGCAGACTGAATCGTGCCAATTCCCGCTTCGTCAATTCCGCATCCTGCCAGAGCACTACCCGGTCGTGGTCTGGAAAAAGTTGTACCAAGGCGGGATCCGGTGTAGCCAGGGGAAACGCATCCGCCGGAACTTCAAGCTCAGAACAGATCTTGGGACCCGGTCCGTGAGCGCCGTAGGCAAAAGTCGAAAACCGGAAACCCGGAACCAGTTCCTGCGTGACGCAGGCGCCCCCCACCTGGTCTGATCTCTCAAGCACCAGCACCTTCATCCCGGCCTTCGCCAGGTAAGCTGCACAGACGAGGCCGTTGTGTCCTCCGCCGATAACAATCGCATTCAGGCCCGTGACCGCCACGAATTATTCCCTCCATGGGAGATGATGCCCTGAGAGCTAGGGAAGAGGTCGAAACCAACGGCCAACCGGCCGCAAATTGGCTTCGTCCCTTGCGGGCTGCAGGAGAGTGAAAACGCATTGAACCATGTCACGGGAAAGGGCGTCAAGCGTCGGGCGCCGTCGGGAACTGGGACAAGAGGGCGTTTTAAGCCCGCCGTTATTGGCGACATCACCCCGGCCATTATAGCCTTGCATCCCGCGATCAGGAATATACGGCAGAACTCAGTATACAATATTAAGGACAAGGACAATTCAATGCCACTGGCAGAGCCAAAATTCATGACTGGCTTGGGAATGCGTAAATGCGCAGCAGCGGCTGTAGTTGACGCAAGGATGCCCTCTCGCCTACGGCATCGAGGAGAAGATAGTTCTTGACATTTGGTCTATGAATTTTGTATAAAACTCCTATCAATTCGGGCAGATTAATAGAAAATATGTATACAAAGACAGCGGTCCTTCTTATCGTTAGTTTTGGACAATGAACACGTGGCTTTCGGCAAGGCCCGCTTTGCGCGGTTCCACCCTTCATTTGCCCGCCCGGCAGGCGTGGTGCATAGGTGCGCGTGGCACTTTATAGAGCGGATCTTGAGGGGAAAGACTCCTAATCGGGCGTGAAGCTAAGAGTGAGGTGGGGGAAAATGCTGGTCCATGCGAGCCATTATCACCTCTGGTTGCGACTCGTAATGCTCAGCGCCCTGCTGCCTGCTTCTGCTTGGGGCGGCCAAACCGCCAACCCTGCCCTTTTCTCCCGGACCAAGATGCAGGAGGTAGAGCTAAAGGGGTTGCGGGTGTGGCTGGGAAAGCCGGTCCAGGTGACAGCGCAGGTGGGCTGGCAACAGAGCGGTCCGTGGTACGACACACACGGTAGCAACGGAGAACCAGCCAATGCACGTGGAGCCTCCTCGTGGGCATTCATACACCTGACGCCTTTTATGGCCAGGTTTCCCAGCGGGGAGTTGATCGTCACTTACACGCTCGACTCCGACACGGACTCCAACCCGGTGACGGTCAGCGGGTTTCAGATCTCCAAGGATGGGGGTGAGCATTGGGGCAGACGCTACAGCCTACTGATGCAGCACATGACGATGACTTTCGTGCCCAAGGCACCCGATTCACTCTTAGGCCTGCCCTCGGAAATGGTTCAACAAACCCTTGGAGATGATCTCGACTATCGTGGGCCGTACTACCTGTTCGAGCAGGGCGGGGAGCGCATGGTCATGGTCCCCGACGGTATTCGGGCGCTGAACTTTCCCTGGCCCGCCTACTTGTGGAGGAGCCCGCAACCAAGGGAGGACTGGCCGGTCGGAGCTCGCATCACCGGCAGCACGATAGAGATTGGAGGAAGGCTTCTGGGCACCGGCGACCTCGAGAAAAAGGGTGACAAGCTCTGGAGTGCAATTTTGTGGGCGTCCGAAGATGGTGGGTATACCTGGCGGTACTTCTCAACAATTGCCGAGCCTGACCGCTCACTGGCTTCGCAAAGATCCTATGAGGGCCCAACTGAGCCGAATGTGATGCTACTCGCCGATGGTGATTTGATGGCCGTATTCAGGGTGGGCAGCGGTCGACGATGGAATCTGCAGCGAGCCTATAGCCACGATGGAGGTCATACCTGGACGAAACCGGACGTCCTTCCCGCCTGGAGTGTTTCCCCCCAAATAAAGCGTATCGCGAACGGAACCATCGCCTTGTCGACCGGCCGGCCCGGAATACATTTATGGCTGTCTAACGACCCGCGGGGAACGACCTGGCAGAATATCGACATCGTCGCATACCATAATCGTTGGGCGCCGACGCCAACCGAGCGTATCTCTTCTTTCGAAATCAAATCATCCCCTTATCTTTCGGAAACGACGCAGTGGCAGACCTCGTCGTACACGGGGTTGGTCGAGGTGGCGCCTAATCGCTTGCTGCTTGCCTACGACCGAGATCCCGAACGAGCGCCGTCAGGTCCCGATGACCTCTCGCGCGTCTTTGTCTTGCCCATCGAAGTGGAACGAAAGTGAATTGGACTTGCGGGTTCCAGCCCGGCCCATGGGGCAAGGCTCGTAAGCAGCGACCGCCGTTTTTGAGTCTAACGTTCGGGTCTCACGAGTTTCGCCAAGGAGGAACCAATGCACGAATGGAAACCATATCGGCGCACAATCAACGTAATTCTCGGCATGTCGCTCGCGGCGGCGGCGTGGTTCATGACGATGGCCCCGGTGGCGCGAGCTCAGGTAGTCAACGCGACCATTGTTGGAACCGTTAAAGACACATCCGGAGGAGTCGTCCCCAATGCCAACGTTACGGTTACGAACGTCGCCACAGGCGTAAGCCGCAAAGCCACGACAAATGCTTCCGGCGATTACTCCGTTGAGCCTTTGGACCCCGGTCAATACACCGTCATGGCAGAGCTGCAAGGCTTTAAGAAGGCCGTGCTTACCGGAATCGTGCTAGAGGTGCATCAAACGGCGCGAATCGACATTGATTTGCAACCGGGCCAGCTCCTCCAAACCGTCACAATCTCGGGAGCGGCGCCGACGATCAATACGGAGAGCCAAGAAGTTGGCACAGTTGTTGACGAGAAGCGGATTCTCGACCTGCCGCTGAACGGCAGGAACTTCATGGAGTTGACGACACTCTCAGCCGGCATGAATGAGAGTAGCGGCGACTCCACCGCGGTAAGTTCATTGATGAACAAGGGGTATGCCCCCTCGGCAATGGGCCAGGTTCCTACCGAGAACAATTACCAGTTGGATGGAGCGGATAACAGGGAGGGATTTTTTAATTCCTACACTGTCGCCCCTTCGGTGGATGCAGTCCAGGAATTCAAGATGCAAATTGGCGAGTATTCGGCAGAATTTGGCCATGGCGCAGGCGCCGTGATCAATGTGGTGACCAAATCAGGGACCAACGAATTACACGGGACCGCCTTTGAATTCCTCCGCAATGATGTACTGGATTCAAAGAACTTTTTCGCTACCTCAACTCCGCCGTTGAAACGCAATCAGTTTGGATTTTCTATCGGGGGGCCAGTCATAAGGAACAAGGCGTTCTTTTTTCTGAACTATGAGGGCGAGCGCCAGGTAACTTCCAGTACCGATGTTTCAACAGTTCCGACCGACGCCATGAAGGGGGGCGACCTTTCAGCGCTAGGGGAGACGATAACGAATCCCGCCACGGGCACGGCGTTTGAGGGTGGAGTTATTCCGCCGAACCTCATTAGCCCAATCTCGCAAGCCGTACTAAATTACTACCCTGAACCGAATATCCCCGGAACCCTCGTAGCTAACTACATCATAAGTCCCCGGGCGGTAATCAATGCGGATTCCCCCCTTGGCAGGCTTGACTACACCATCTCTCAGAAGCACGCGCTGTCTGTGCGTTACGCCTTTCAGGACGTCCGAAATGACAGTGGAGGACCTTTCCCCCTCGTGGGTGGCCAGCAGCTACCGCAAGGATTTCACAATGGCGTGATTTCCCTGACAAGCAATTTCACCCCTACCTTTCTCAACCAGTTTCACTTTGGATTTGAACGAACACTTAACCTCTTGAGCGGTCAAAATATCGGCAAACCGATTTGCCAGCAACTCGGCTTGGATTTCTGCGGTCAGGCGGCGTTTGAGGAGGGATTCCCGGAGTTGATCGGCCTGAGTCAGACGATCGTCTCTGGTACGTACGAGACCCAGGCATGGTGGCTGTTTAACAACAACTTCGAGTGGTATGACGGCGTCACATGGGTCCACGGCAAGCACACGGTGAAAGCCGGACTGGATATCGAACGGACCCGCGCCGACGACGAGTACGGCACACACCAGAACGGGGACTATTCTTTCAGCGGGCAATATACAGGAGATGGATTTGCCGACTTCTTGCTCGGTGACCCGGCCGGTCTCACGTTGCCACTCGTGCCCAACGCCACTAATCGGTTTCGCCGGACGGAAATGGCTTACTACGTTTTGGATGAGATCAAGGCGACGCCAAAACTATCGCTGAACATAGGCTTGCGTTACGAGTATTCGCAGGTACCGAAAGAGCTCGCGGGAGAGACTGCGGTTTTCGATCCTACGCTGGGCGGAGGTGAAGGTGGATTGCTTTACCCGAAGCAGAATACAAGCGCCGCGGCATTCTATAAGAACGTGAGACCCGACTTGCCGTTTGGATTTTTGAACCGCGAGACGATGTGGACTCCAGACAAACACAACCTTGCCCCGAGGTTCGGCTTCGCCTACCGTCCATTCGGCAGCACTAAGACCGTTGTTCGTGGCGGTTATGGCTGGATGTATGCCTCCCCCCAGATAGTAAACCTGGTCCAAAACTCCACCATAGCGCCGCCCAGTGCAGAATGGCCCAGCTTGGCAGGGAATTTGACGATCCCGAATCTGACATGGAATGGGCCCATTGGAGTAAGTCCCGCGTCCTACTTGAAAACTGCCACTTTCGGCGTGCTCACCGCCGACGAGCAGCATTACTTGACACCGTACGTTCAGCAATGGAGCCTGACTGCAGGTCAGGAACTTGGGCACTCGACGGGACTGGAGATTACGTATATTGGCTCGAAGACGACACATATGGAAGACCAGGTGGACATCAATCAAGCTACACCATCGGCCCTTCCACTTCAGCCTCGCCTGCCGTACCCCGCGTGGGGGCGGCTGTATGGGTACGTTTTTGGAAGCAATGCGAACTATAACGGACTGCTGGTTGCGGCAGAGCATCGTTTGGCTCACGGGTTGAGTTTCAAGACCTCCTGGACGTGGGGCAGGGACCTGACGGGCCTAGGGGGCCAGGATATTGGCGGCAACGGTGGCTACATGCAAAACTACTTCGATCGAAAGGCGGAGTACGGGCCGACGGTTGACGACGCAACCCATCGCTTCGTCGCGAGCTACATTTACGAACTGCCGTTCGGACCGAGCAAACGATTCGGCGGGAGCCTGAACGGGCTGGCAGCCAAAGCTCTAGGCGGCTGGGAGCTAAGTGGGGTCACGACCTTTGAGACAGGGTTCTACCTGCATTCCGCCGAGGTTAGCGGGGCAAACTGCAACGCCTCTCACGCCAATGACTGCCGCGCCGACCTGATCGGGAATCCCTATCTCGGAGGGAACGGCGTAGATACGCCGAAATGGAACGTAGCAGCCTTCGATTGGCCGTTGAACCCAGCCCATGCGCCCGAAGCGCCTCGGTTTGGCGATGCGGCGCCCACATTCCTGCAAGGCGACGGCTTGAACAATTTCGATATCGGGATACTGAAACACACGAGGTGGCAAGAGCGTTACGACGTGGAATTTCGGTTCGAGATGTTCAACGCTTTTAACCACCCCAACTTCGGCCCCCCGGACAGTAGCCCTCAAGATCCGCTTTTTGGGCGGACGTTTAGCGCGTTAGCCCCGAGAGAATTACAGTTCGGTCTTAAGTTTTACTGGTAGGGCCTGGCGAACGCTGTGTCACCTCAAATCGAGGCTGCGCAAGATCCGGCTACCGCTCGGGATGCCGATTAGGCAAGGGCGGCCATGCCTAACCGAGGCCACCGGATCACGCTCTGCTTGCCATCACGAGGCCTCGCACTTGTTCAGGGCGAGGCGGGTCCATGAACTGGCTGGAAAGCCAGCCCACAAGCAGGGAAACTGCCACGCCGATCGGCGCCATGTAGAAGAAGCTCCAATTGGACTTCAGGCTCAAGAGCGCTGTCGTCAGAGCGCCGGCCGCCGCCCCCAGGAGCGCCCCGCCTGCGGTTGCTCTGCGGCTCAATAGCCCAAGCAGAAAAATCCCCAAGATAGGACCCGAGACGAAGCTGCTCACTCGTGCGTAAGCGATAGCGAGTTCTCCGAGGTGTCCGGCAAGTGACGCCACCGCTGTGGCAGCGATTCCCCAG
>Ga0187879_10002965_pt1 | contig 11415 bp, 9 predicted proteins | sample June2016WEW_19_1_FD_132423 | JGI IMG/M metagenome (GOLD analysis project Ga0187879, IMG submission 132423) | Peatland microbial communities from SPRUCE experiment site at the Marcell Experimental Forest, Minnesota, USA - June2016WEW_19_10 | ecosystem: Environmental > Terrestrial > Soil >... | reverse complement strand
TGGCGTAGTTGGGTCACAGGGACCTCCTTTTTCTGTGGCCCAACTTACTTCTTCCTTCAATCCCTCATCAACTGTCGATCCTCGAGCACGCGGTAGCGTCCGCCGCGCCAGCGGCTTCGTCCAAATCCCCATTACGCTCAAATTAACCCCTCAATGAGCGAAATCGCCGTCGTGTCGCGGCTCCACTGCACGCCGAAAACGCCCCTTGCTCACTTCAAAGTTTGTGGCACGTCCTTTACAATCGTGCGTCGCAACCAGCGGAGCCGAAATCGTATGCCGATGGCTGATGGCGAGTGCTCGTCCAAACCTGACCGAAGAACCTGACGGGCCCCTTGGGCGGTTCAACTCTTCAGGAAACGAGTCGGAAACGAGAGAATATGAGCCCGACCACGAAGTGTGCGCGAAAGGCCGTACTTTTGCAGATGGGGGTGATCATTACTGCTATCTTGATGATGGCGTCCACTACTGTTACAGCCTTGGCCGCCAATAACGAATTCGGCCCAACCAATCCTTTTTATGCGGCGAGTCCCTTGCCGTTTCAAGCCCCGCCCTTCGACAAGATCAAGGACAGCGATTACCAGCCCGCTATTGAAGCGGGCATGACCCAGCAGCGCGCGGAAGTGCGGGCGATTGCCGATAATCCGGCCCCTCCAACCTTTGAGAACACGATCGTGGCGATGGAGAAATCCGGCCGCCTCTTCAACCGAGTGATGCAGGTCTTTGGCGGCGTCACCGGCGCTAACCTTAGTCCCGAGTTGCAAAAAGTTCAGGAAATTGAAGCGCCCAAGCTGGCCGCGCATCAGGACGCGGTTTTCCTCGATACCAAGCTATTCCAGCGGGTTGACGCCATCTACAAGCAGCGCGACTCCCTGGGACTGGACGCCGAAGCCTTGCGTCTCGTCCAGTTCTACTATGATCAGTTTCTGCACGCCGGCGCCAAACTCTCCGACGCCGACAAAGCCGAACTCAAGAAGCTGAACGAAGAAGAGTCCACGCTCTCGAACGCGTTCAATACCAAGCTGCTGGCCGCAACCAAAGAAGGGGCTTTCGTCACCACGGACAAGAACACGCTGGCGGGTGTGAGCCAGAAGAGGTTGGATGCCGCCGCGCAAGCGGCCAAAGAACGCAAGGGCGATGGATACGTCATCCCCTTGCAGAACACCACGCAGCAGCCCGATCTGGTCTCGCTGAGCCAACGTTCCACGCGCCAGACCATTTTTGAAAACTCCTGGAATCGCGCCGAACGCGGCGGAGCCAACGACACGCGCGATACTATTGCTCGGCTCGCGCAGTTGCGCGCCCAAAAGACAAAGCTGCTCGGCTTCCCCAACTATGCGGCTTGGAGGCTGGAAGACCAGATGGCGAAAAATCCGGAGACGGCGCTGAAGTTTATGGATGCGCTCGTGCCCGGATCGACTGCCAGGGCCGATGCCGAGGCCAAAGATATTCAGGCCGTAATCGACGCCCAAAAAGGCGGCTTCCAGCTCCAACCCTGGGATTGGAACTTCTATGCCGAGCAGGTTCGCAAAGCCAAGTACGACCTCGACGAAGAGGCAATCAAACCCTACTTTGAGCTGAACAATGTCTTGCAGAACGGTGTGTTTTATGCGGCCAATCAGCTCTACGGGATCACTTTCAAAGAGCGAACCGATATTCCCGTCTACCATCCGGACCTGCGCGTGTTTGAAGTTTTCGATGCCGACGGCAAGCCGCTCGCGCTTTGGTACTGCGACTACTTCAAGCGCGACAACAAGAACGGCGGCGCGTGGATGGATGTTTTTGTGAACGAATCGAAATTACTCGGCCTCATGCCGGTGGTGTTCAACGTCGCCAATTTCAGCAAACCCGCGCCCGGCCAGCCGGCGCTCATCAGCTTCGACGACGTAACCACCATGTTCCACGAGTTCGGGCACGCCTTGCACGGCATGTTTGCCAACACGGTGTATCCGGTTCTTTCCGGCGCGCAGGTGGCGCGCGACTTCGTCGAGTTCCCATCGCAGTTCAACGAACATTGGGCACTTTATCCGGCCGTTTTCGATCACTATGCTAAGCACTACCAGACGGGCGTGCCTATGCCGGCCGAATTGGTGGCCAAGATCAGGAAGTCGGAGAAGTTCAACGGCGGCTATGCGCTTACCGAGGTGGTTGCAGCCGCCCAGCTCGATATGCAGTGGCATACGCTGTCCGCCAGCGCCCCGCTTCAAAACCCTGACCAATTTGAAGTCGAAGCGCTCAAGAAGAAGCATCTTCTATTGAGCGCTGTGCCGTCCCGCTATCGCTCCAGCTATTTTGCGCACATTTGGAGGGGCGACTACGCGGCCGGCTACTACGCGTATTTGTGGAGCGAGATGCTCGACGACGCTGCCTACCAGTGGTTCGAAGATCACGGCGGCATGACGCGCGCCAATGGCGACCGCTTCCGCCAGATGGTCCTCTCCCGCGGCAACACCGAAGAACTCGGCAAAATGTACGCAGCATGGCTAGGCGGAGAGCCCACCATAGTGCCCATGCTCAAGTACCGAGGCCTGCTCCCGGAGGAAAGCGCAAAGTAAGCCGCCCCCCTCCCAAGGGATTCCTGACTGCGGGAAATCCGCGCGTGGGTCGGATGCGCCCAGTTTCCGGCCCCCGCTCACTGAATCAGCAGACAGAGTTTCTGGTCGAGGAAGGTCTTGCTGGGGGCAGCCAAGAAACCGCAGAACGACCAGCCAGGGGACAAGGGCAGTCCCGGGAAATCCTAAGCAGCAGCTACACGCGGAGGCGCGTGGCTTCAGCTTTGCCCCCGCGTCTCAGAAGTTGAATGCACCATCAAGATCCGTCCGCTGACCTCCAGCTCCGCAGCCGCAACTTCCAACCTCTGCCTTCCTCTACCAGAGCTCCAACGTATTGAGGTCTGGACGGAGCGAACGCAAAGTCCAATTGGAGTCGTCCGTAGCATGCAAACACTCAGGCTTCCCCGGTGTGAGCGTGACGTGAAAGCTCTTAAGAGGGATGTTCAATCCTTCGCTTCTTGCTTTGACGTATGCCTCCTTGCGCGTCCTGCAGAGAAACAATCCTTCGTCTTGCAACGACTGCGGCAAGCACGATAATTCCATGACCTCTTGAGGGGAAAAGAAGCGCTCGGCGATCTCCTGGCCTCCGACTTTTCGAACCAACTCCAACTCCCACTTGCCGTCCGACAGTGAACGCAAGCAAGGCCACTCCATGCGAATGCGAGACGTTGAATCGAACTGAGGTGCGCGGTAGTTTTGTGCGCAGGCTTGGTTTGCCTTGAGGAGCATAATCGAATTCGAGATGCTCTGGGGCACGATTCAGATACCTACCCAACAGTTCGCCAGGAATCATGACCGGCCACAGGAACCCAAAGCTCTTGATACCTTTCGCGAGTTGGTTAATCTGCCGCTCGCTGTGTACTCGCGGATTTCTAGGATCGAGTTGCAGGTCTGCAATGAAAACTCGAGTGATGGTAGTTGGTAGATTTGACTCTGAGTGCGCCAAGGATTTGGCGGCGTTAGATTGATGCTTCGTCATCGTCCCTCCAAAGGATTGAGTTCGCAAAATAGACTTAGTTGCGAGCCTAAGGAGGGGATACTGCGCTCGTTCAAATGGTACTCTACTCAAATTTTCAAAAACTGCAACTGGGGGGTCGAGAAAAAATGTTAACTTTCACGCTTCAGGACTCACTGAATCCACGGACGGCGCAGCGTCACTCCGAAACGGACCTAGGCTCACAGTGCCCAAAAGAAGAGCCCGACGGAAGGTCCCGAGCAAGTGCTGTTCCGAGGGTTAGGAGGGGAATTGGATTCCCTAATCTCTCGCTGAAAATTCCCTGTTTGTTTCGGTATCTTCAGCCCAATAAATCCCAGTCGAATGAGGACCATATCAAGTCGAGGTGCGTGATTATGAAGTCTCGGAAAGGGGAAATCCTGTATTTTTCCCTGTTAGCAGCGAATTGCCGGTGACCGGGCTCGCCGCTAATCGCGAGGCACGGAGCATCTCTCAGATCTGGTTCAGGCAGCCGGGAAGCAGGCCCGCGTCAAATGCGAGGATCAACGATGTTGGCGTGCGTGGGCCGAAGGGGACGGCGGGCGCGGGGGTGCGTCTCCCAGCACCAGAGTGGTCTCTTTCGTCATCCTTATTTTCTGCCTAAGATTCGAGGATGCAACAGGGGAGGAACCAATGAAGGTTCTGGTGGTCGAAGCGGAAGATGCGGTATTGAAAGCTACTGGCGTTATGCTCAACAAGCTCGGTTATGAGGTTGGCCTGGCTCTAAACTGCAATGAAGCGTTCCGCATTTACTGCGACAACGGACCCCATGACCTTGTTGTCATCGCTCTGAAATTCCTCCGCAGTTCACGCGCCGGCGGTGCCAAATTTATGGATGCCCTGCGTCAGAAGAATCCCCAACAAAAGTTCGCGTTTATCACTGCATCGCCGGTTCTGAAAAAGCCGTTCTCTCTCCTGGAATTGGACGATTTCATGGGCGCGTTTCGCCGGCCCGCGAGTAGCCGCTTTGAATAGCCTCCAACGGCTCCTCTGGGAACTGAGCCCGATTGGGCGCGGGTCTGTTGTGAGGCCGACGTCGCTATGACATCAGTTGACATTGGTCGCGTAATTTTTTCTCGTGAGGACTTATCGGCCACTCCATAAATCCGGTCCGCGCAGGGCACTTGCGTTAAGTGCGTCGTAAGTGTCAGAGGAAGCACACGGTTGACAATGTTTAGTCCGCAGCCAGCGTGATTTTGCCACTCACTACTTCACCAGCAAGTTCTTAGGTAGCGAAACCCTGATCTCGCCCATTATCCCCATTCAGTCGTTTGTAAAACCAGCTTTCGTTCCAGAAGGATTATTTCTTGTTTGGCCGTGATCCGGACAGAATGCACAAGACGACGGGACAGTCCGCATATCCGGTGTTCTGACTATGCGGACAAGCAGGTGAAGGACAATCTGTTTGATGCGCGTGACTTTCAGTGTCGTAGGGATATCGCTGTTTCCGCGTCGACCGAATGGGCAGCGCGGCAACGGCGCTCATGCCCAAAGTTCGAAGGTCTCGGTCTGCTCGACTCCAGCTTTTCGCAGCGCTTCCATGAAGGCAATTGGATCCACCGCATCCGCCAGGAAGTGGACGCCAGCTTGGACGCCTTTCCTCTCAGTAACCATGCGGGCGGCAGTGGCCAACACAACCCCGTGGATCCAGTAGTCGCGGCGCTCCTTATAAACGACCTGAAAAGTCAAAGCCAGCCTGCGTCCTTGAGAACGCCCAAGAATCTGAACCGAGACAAAGCCATCCACCGGCAACCGGTTTCTGCGAAATACGTTTCGGAACACGCGGACACTCAGTCCGTCGGGGAGAGGAACCATGGCCATCAGAATCGTTTCAATGACGGTCCGAACACCCGATACGTACGCGTAGGAGAAGACGTCGTAGTTATTAAGCCGACGGCCTACCTCGCTCATTTCGGGAGTTGAGTACAAGGTGAAACGGCCGGGGCCGACGGGATCGCCCAAGTCGACCCGGCGGGAAGCCTGAGACAACCTGACGCGGGTCCAATCTCCCTTGTGAAAGTAACCGGGGCTTTGGAGTCCCGACTTGCGGACGTACCAGACAGCATCGCGCAAAGCGCTGGTGGACCACTCGCCAGAATCGGCCTGGTACACGGTCAACGACTCGATCGTGTCCATCTTGGCCCTCGCCTGCGCGTTCGCGTAAACGGGCACAACTTCGCTCAATCCAGGATTCCATCCGGCCGAGACTATGAACGACAATCCCAATTTTTCAATCTCTTGGCGTTTAGGAAGGATGCGTTCCTTTACCAACGACATCCCAGCCGCATCAATGTAGTGACAGCGCGCGCGAAAGGCCGCTTGTGCGGCGCGATCTTGCAGCGCCTTCACGGGGCCAGCGCAGTTGACGACGATCGAACATCGGGTGCAAAAATCGTCTAACGAACGATCATCGAGTACGTCAAGCTGCACCGCAGACGCTCTGCCCTCGAACTCCGCAGCCAGAGCCTTCCCTTTGGCTAAGTCACGTCCACCGACTAGGATCTCGCAATTGCAGGACTTCCAGAGCTCAGACGCAACGATTCTCCCGGTTGCACCGTAGCCACCAACAATGCCGAAAGTGACGGTTCGACTTATTGCTCAACCTCCCGCAGCATCCAACCGGCCAGGGTCATGGAGTATCCGTTTAGCTCTTGATCCGGTCAAGACAATCAACTGCTATGGTCGCCCAGCGGGCGGAAGCTTTTGGCGTTTTTGCCTTGGCGAACGGTTTACCATGCCACCAGTTACAAACTTGTATGCCATGCCGAGCAAGTCGCTCAACACGTCGGGATTAACGCGAGCCAGGCGAACTAGAACGGCGTCATAGTCGACATAGTGATCCGTCAAGTAGTAAACATCCGGGGCTCCGGCGAGCAACTCGGCGCGATCATCCAGATCCATGCGAATGACAAGAGAATCGGGTTCGGCAGAGAGGTTAGCGGGCACGCATGCCAAAAGTTTCCCGTTGACCTTGAGCGCAGGGAGCCCGTACGCTGTGCCCTCCTCCACGCCGGTCAACCTAAGGCCGATATTCCGTACCATCTCAAAGTCGGCTTTAGCAGGATTGTATTTTCTGCTCATGGGTAGTGTTTTGATCAAGATGCGCACTTCTATCGAAACGCTTCAAACCCTGCTCGTGGTTTTCCGAAATTGACGGGCCACTACATGCATACCGCGCACGCGGCCGAAGTTTGCGTCACTGTTGGGATTCCCCTTCGACGATAAATAGTCGGCTCTTCGTGGCCTTTTGCCTGAAAGGCCTAATCGCCGCATATTCGGGAGAATCGTACCACTCGTGCGCTTTCTCGATGCTGTCGAAATGGATTACCACTACGTACCCTTTGGGTGGTTCGCCTTCGAGGGCGTGGACCTCGCCGCCACGAACGACGTAACGCCCATTGAAAGAGGCCACTACCTGGGGTGCCTTGTCGCCATATTTCCGCAACGTGGCGAGGTCGTTCACCTCGACTTCCGCGATCACATAGCCCGGTGGCTTGTTACTTCGCTCCACCTGAATCGCTACGCCACCAGCAACGCCGATCATGATGCCGACCAGCACTGCCAGCGCTAGCCATCGACTTGTTTTCATACGCTCGTGTCGGTAATCCACTTCGTGTTGAGTAAGTCCACGGATTAGGATCTCGCCAGCGCAGGACATCCAGAGTTCAGACCCTACGATTCTCCGGGTTGCGCCGTAGCCACCAACAATGCCGGAAAGTGCGAGGGGAATTGCCTGCGAATAACGACGGCTATTTTAGATTGTCGCTGCGATAGAGCTGTCCCAATTGTGTGCCGTAATGATAGGCCATCCACCGACCGTCCGGTGTGATGGCGATGGGAGCAGACAATGGGTTAAGACCCACCTGATCCTTCGGTTTAATCACCTGCCACAGTTCCCGGTGGTCGGAATTCAGGTCAATCTTATTGATCGTAAGTCCGGTGGGAGTGGAGATCTGCGTGAAGAAATGTTTCGAGTCCGATGTCCAGCCTATGGGGAACTCACGGCCTTGAATGCTGGGAATCGGCCGGTTGCTGCCTGCGGCGATTGATCGGACCGCCCATCCCCCTTTCTCGCGCACAAAAAAGAGTTGTCCGTCCGGCGCGACTCGCGCGTCCCCAGCCCCATCCCCTGGCCATACCAATTTTGGTGCAGAACCGTTCTGGTCCGTGATGTAGAAGCCCCCGGCCTGCCCCGAATGGTCGGCCACGAGCATAATGTGTTGTCCATCCGGGAACCAGGTTGCCCAAAGCGGCTGAATGCCCTCCCAGTGCAGGACGGTGGGCTGGCCGGGGCCTACGGGCACAATCTGGACCCGCCCCGCTGGATCGCCGGGTAGAAGGATCAGCGCCCATTTTCCATCCGCGGTCAAATCGGTGGCAAAACCGCCTTCTCCGATGCGGACGGCGGGAGAACCATCCGTTTTTCGGACGTAAACCCCATACTGATTGCCTGCCTCACCCGATTGATCGGTGAACAATACCTCTCCTCCGTCCGATGACAAGTGGGGGCCGTAAGGGCTATCGAGCCAACTCAGATCGCGTTCTTCGCTTGAGTCGGGGCCTGAGTTGGTACCGTGGGCATGCTCTGTGAGTGCCATCTTCACCTGGTGCTCTTCGGTCGAAACCAGGGAGCGACCGGAGGGAGCGATATCTTGAATGCGTGTGGGGGACGTGCCGCAGTTAACCATTCGCTGCTTGCCCGAAAGGCTGATCGCGCGGATGCAATATTGTTCGCCGGCTTCCGCGGCGGAGAACCAGATCTCCTTGCCCGAGGGCGCCCAGGCCATGCCCTCCAACGACTCCCATCCAGTGGAGACGACGCGAACTTTTCCGTCGCGGTCGATCAGCAGCACGTCGCCGCGATCATCCACGTTGGGCGGATGGCGAAACACCGCAACCTGCTTTCCGTCGGGAGAAACTCTGAGATCGCTGAGCCAGTTGCCGCTCTGCATCAGCACCTTGCCAACGGGATATTGCAAACGCCATTGGTTGTGATCGCGATCGATTACGGCGAGGTCGTTGCCGTTGGGCGACCAGTCCGCGTCGGCGACATTCTCCAGGAGTTCACGAGGCGCGCCGCCGCCCAGAGGGGAGGCCGCGAGCGTACCGAACCACTGGAAGTGGGCGAAATATTGCGGATGAACCAGGACGGCCAGCTGGCCTTGCGATGAAATAGAGAGTAGCGAAGCGCCGTGCAGGCCGAGCGGCTTGGATTCCGGATATTCGTCGCGAATGGTATAGGTATCGAGCTCTCCGCCGTTTAGCCTCGCGCTGTAGATGACAGTTTTTCCGTCCGGAGCCATGCGGGCGCGAATCACCTCCCCGCGATGGAAGGACACCTTCTTGAAGGCGGGGGGCGGTGGCGGTCCCGGACGCAAGAACCAAACAATCGCCGCTCCCAGCGCGAGACTAAGGACAGAAGTAGCGGCAACCGCAATCCATCCTGGGCGCGCTGCCCGGTCTTTGATGTCGGGGACGGCAGCGTGGGGCGCGGATTTCGAAGAGGTCCCGGTCAATGCATCCAAGGCAAAGGCGAGATCCTTGGCGGATTGAAAGCGCTGCTCGGGTTGCTTCTCCAGGCAGCGGCGCACGATGCGCTCCAGTCCAGGCGAGACGGGATGGTCCATCTCGCTGAGTTCCGGCGGATCATCTTTCAGGATTGCCGTCATGGTCTCCGCCGCAGTATCGCGGTGAAAGGCGCGTTGCCCCGAAATCATTTCGTAGAGCACGGCGCCGAAGGCAAAAATGTCGGTGCGCGAATCGACAACCGCGCCGCGCACCTGCTCCGGAGCCATATAGCCGACGGTGCCCATCACTACGCCGGCTTCGGTGGGCGAACTGGTGAGGGTCAAGCCCGCGGATGGGGCTGCTGCCGCCGGGTTCGGCGCCACTTTGGCGAGGCCGAAATCGAGAATCTTTACCCGGCCTTCCTTGGTGATAAAAACGTTGTCGGGCTTCAGATCGCGATGAACTATGTTCCTGTCGTGAGCCGCCGCCAATCCCTGCGCGATCTGCGCTGCGTACTCGGACGCCTTGCGCGGCGTCAGCGGACCCCGATCGAGTTCGGCGCGTAAGCTGGCGCCCTCCAAAAGTTCGGAGACAATGTAGGGCGCGTCATCGTGCTTCCCGATATCGTAGATGGCGAGAATGTTGGGATGATTGAGCGCCGCGACCGCACGCGCCTCCTGCTCGAAACGCCGCAAGCGGTCGGCGTCGCGCGCAAAGAATTCGGGGAGGACCTTCAGCGCGACCTCACGGCTTAAGCGGGTATCGCGGGCACGGTAAACCTCGCCCATACCGCCTGCGCCTAGCGGAGACTGAATTTCGTAAGGACCGAGTTTGGTACCGGCAGTTAGAGCCATGCGTGCGCGTAATTATAGCCTGCGCTGTACATTGCACGCGGATGCGACGATTCTGGGTGTGTTGTCGGCCACCCGAAAGTAATCCAGATTGGCACATGCGGATCGGTACCGAAAAGTCTTAGTGCAAGTCGGCTTATGGGAAGTGATGGGCGATTTCATCCGTTGAAAAATCCAAATATAGATGTTGTCGGAGCTATTACGGCGAGGGTTCGAGTTAGAAGGGGGCTAAGAAAATTGCCAGAAAGTAAAGTGCCTGTTGGGCAGAATAGAGCAGGCGCTCATTGTCGGCTTCTCTTCTACTCGTAACTAATCCCCGGTGGTATCGTTTCTCTCGACCGCGTTTATCCTAATCCCTGAAAAGCTTTATCGCCGGCTTTAACAATGTTGGCCGACCATGTCGATTGCCGCGGGCGACCCTCTCTCTCAATATCCGAGGCGGTTATTCATCACGCTCTTTATTGGCTGAGTCACGCGCTTGAGCAGTTTGTGTACCGAGAAGCTTGGAATGGTGATTTTGGCAAGTGATCTTGCACATTCTTATGGACTCTCCGCAGGGTTCTCCCGCATATAACAGAGGTAGGCACCGACCCATCATCTCGGTGTCCGGAAGAAGTTGGTACCCACGAATGATTGAATGCCTCGTGGCGGCAGGCTGCATACGGCGAGCGTCTTCTCAGAAGTTGAACGCACCATCAAGGTCCGTCCGGTGACCTCCAGTTCCACCGCCGCAACTTCGTAAGCGTCAGAGGAAACACACGGTTGACGGCTCGAGTCCATAGATGTCGCAAAACGGACCAAACCTCGACACTGAAAAGTGGGCACCAATGCAATTCTCGGTCGCTGGATGGTAGAAGACGCGCCACAGTTCGGCATTGACCACAGAGTTTAGGTCCAGGGATTCATTACTGTTTTAAGAACTTTAAAATCCGAAACGTCGCGAGTCACCAGAGTAAGTTGATGAACTTCTGCTGTCGCGGCGAGAAATGCGTCCATTGCACCTATCGGACGTCCCATTGCCTCGCTGCGTGACACCGTTTCGCCCCAAGCTTCTGCGACATCTGCGTCGACCGGCAACATTCTGCCCTCGAACCTCAGCGGCAATTCGCGCCCCAGCCATTCCTCGAGCCGGCGCCGACGTGCTCCGGCCGCCAGGCCGCCAGGCGTTCCACGCCGTAGCGCAAGTCCGCTAATGTAACGACACTTATGAAAACCCGATCCTCATCCGTGGATTCCATCCAGCCGATGAGGCCGGGATTGGGTCGCGGTTTGACCCATTCCGAAACTGCATTCGTGTCCAACAGAAAGCTCATAGACTAACCTTCCGAGGCCGTTCCTTGAGTCGATGGGCCTTCAGCCCCGATCCCCGGAGCGGAGATGCGGCAAAAAACTCAGCCAGATTCCCCACACGCTGCGTCTTTCGTTGCCATTCCTCCGCCCCAACGACGACGGCCGCTGTGCGGCCATTGCGAGTGATGGTCTGCGGTCCCTCGGACATTGCTCGCTCGATAAT
>Ga0187879_10002963_pt1 | contig 11419 bp, 6 predicted proteins | sample June2016WEW_19_1_FD_132423 | JGI IMG/M metagenome (GOLD analysis project Ga0187879, IMG submission 132423) | Peatland microbial communities from SPRUCE experiment site at the Marcell Experimental Forest, Minnesota, USA - June2016WEW_19_10 | ecosystem: Environmental > Terrestrial > Soil >... | reverse complement strand
CGTCGCCGGTCAGTCTTGCTGCACCAAGGCGCGCCGGGTCAGGACGCGCGCCAGGTGCTGGCGATACCCGCGGTCAGCGTGCATATCCTCGCCTGGCGAGGTTCCATCGGCGGCCAGTGCGGCGGCCTGCGCCGCGTTCGCGCCAGCAGCGAGCGCGCGCTCGGCGGCGTGAGCGCGGAGCGGCACGGGCCCCATGTTGGCCAGCGCGATCCGGCCACCGGTGGCCGCCGCTGCGACGATTGCCCAGTCGTTGGCACGGCGGACGAACTTCTGGTAGCCCCACCCGGCACCCGGATTGCGCGGCACCCGGACGGCTGTGAGCAGTTCGTCAGGCTCCAGGCTGGTCTCGAAAAAGCCGGTGAAGAAGTCGTCGGCGGTCTCCCGCCGGCTCCCTCCAGGGCCAAGAACCTCGACCGACCCGCCGAGCGCGACCAGCGCCATCGGCAGGTCGGCGGCCGGATCGGCGTGCGCGAGCGAGCCACCGATAGTGCCACGATGGCGGATCTGCGGGTCACCCACCTGCGCCGCCGCGTGCGCGAGCAGCGGCGCGTCAGCCCGGGTCAGCTCGTCGGCGGCCAGGTCGGCGTGGCAGGTGGCCGCGCCGATCACCAGCTCGCCGCCGTCGGCCCGCACGCCGGCTAGCTCGGCGAGGCTGCCGACATCGATGAGCAGCGCGGGCGCAGCCAGCCGCAGTTTCATCATCGGCAGCAGCGAATGGCCGCCGGCCAGCAGTTTCGCGTCATCGCCGTGCCGGGCGAGCAGCTCGACGGCGTGCGCGGCTGACTCGGCGGGCAGGTAGTCGAAGGGCGCGGGGATCATGCGCCCACCGCGTCGCTGGCCGGGCCCGACGTGCCGACGGCCGGAGCCCCGCGTCCGCGGACTGGCCCGCTGGGCCCGCTGCGCCCGCTGCCGGCGGAGGTCGCCGGGTCTCCCGCTGCCGCCGCGGCCAGCACCGCGCGCACGATGTTGTGATAACCGGTGCAGCGGCACAGGTTGCCTTCCAGGCCCTCGCGCACCTGATCCTCGGTCGGTTCCGGGTTCTCGGCCAGCAGGCCGACCGTTGCCATCACCATCCCTGGCGTGCAGAACCCGCACTGCAAGCCATGCTCCCGCCGGAACGCGGCCTGCACCGGATGCAGCTCGCCATCGGCGGCAAGTCCCTCGGCGGTGGTGACCTGTTGTCCGGCCGCTTGCACCGTCAGCACGGTGCACGACTTCACCGACTTGCCGTCCAACAGCACCGTGCAAGCCCCGCATGAGGTGGTGTCACAGCCGACGTTGGCGGCCCGAAGGCCGCACACCTCACGCAGGTAATGCACCAGCAGCAGCCGCGGCTCGACATCGTCGGACCGCTGCTGGCCGTTGACATTGAGCTTGAGGAGCATTTAGGCGTTCTCCGTTCGTGCCGCCTGCAAGGCCTGCCAGACCCGCTGCGGCGAGGCGGGCAGGTCGATGTGCCTGACGCCGAGGTGAGCGAGCGCGTCAACGACCGCGTTCTGCACCGCCGGGGTCGAGCCGATGCTGCCTGCCTCGCCGATGCCCTTCGCGCCGAGCGGGTTGTAGCTGGTCGGCGTCTGCATATCGACCAGCTCGAAACCCGGGACCTCGGTGGCCGACAGGAACGGATAGTCGGCGAGGCTGGCGGTCAGCGGGTTACCTTCGGGGTCGTAGACGACCTCCTCAAGGAAGGCCTGCGCCGCGCCCTGGGCCAGCCCTCCGTGGCGCTGGCCCTCGGCTAGCAGCGGGTTAAGCACGAAGCCCGCGTCATCGACTGCGACAAGCCGCCGCAGAACTACCTTGCCTGTCTCGGTGTCCACCTCGACCACCGCGACGTGCGCGCCGAACGGGTAGGTGGCGCCTGGCGCGCTGAACACCGCCCGCACCAGCAGTCGTTCCTCCTCGGCCAGCGCCGCGAGCGGCACCGCCGCATCGGGGTCGCCGGCGATCTCGAATGCGCTCCGGGCCGGGTCGAAGCGCAGGTCGGCGGGGCTGGCCTCGAGCACGTCAGCGGCCCGCTGCCGGGCCACCCCGATCAGCTCCTGCGAGGCCTGGCGCACCGCTGCGCCGCCCTGCTGCAGGCTGCGCGAGCCGCCGGTGCCGCCGCCTTCAGGCACCAGGTCGGTGTCGCCCCATTTCAGGGCGATCTTCTCGACCGGGATGCCGAGCTCGTCACTGGCCAGCATTGCCCACGCCGTCGCGTGACCCTGACCGTGCGGCGAGGTGCCGGTGAGGATGGTCGCGGTCCCGTCGGGATGCACCTCGACGGTGGCATTCTCGTGCGGGTCGCCTGCCTCTTCGCCGGCGCCGGTGATCTCGACGTAGCAGGAGAGGCCGATGCCGAGCTGGACGGTGTCGCCGCGGTCGCGGCGGCCTGCCTGCTGGCGGCGCAGCTCGTCATAGTCGGCCACAGCCAGCACCTTGTCGAGCGCAGCGGCATAGTCGCCGCTGTCGTACAGCGCGCCGAACGCGGTAGCGTGCGGTTCGGTGAACGGGGGCAGCAAGTTACGCCTGCGCACCGCGGCGGGGTCCATGCCGATCTCCGCAGCGAACAGGTCGATGGCCCGCTCCACCGCCGCGGTGGCCTCCGGCCGCCCGGCGCCGCGGTAGGCGCCGACCGGCGTGGTCGTGGTGACCACGGATCGTCCCACCGCCTCGGCGCGGGGGATCGCGTAGGGCCCTGGCGCCATCAGGATGGTGAGGAGCGGCAGGATCGCGCCGGCCCTCGGATAGGCGCCCGCGTCCTGCAGGATCTCCAGGCGGTAGGCGAGCACGGCGCCGTCTCTGGTGCCGCCGATCGTGACTGTCTGCTGCTGGGCGCGCCCATGGGTCATCGCGATCAGGTTCTCGGACCTGGTCTCGGTCCACCGGGCCGGCCGGTTCAGCCGCTTGGCGACCCACGCCACGACGGCGTGCTCTGGGTCGGCGCCGAACTTCGCGCCGAACGCGCCGCCGACATCGGGGGTGATCACCCGGACCTGCCCAGCGTCCAGCCCGAGCATGCTGGCCAGGGCAGCCCGGGTGCCCTGGGCGCCCTGGTTGGGTATCCACGCGGTCAGCCGCCCGTCCTGGCCCCAGGCCGCCGCGGCGGCCCGGGTTTCCATCGGAGCGGGGGCGACCCGCTGGTTGATGATCGTGTGCTGCACCACGGCATCGCAGCCGTCGAAAAGGCGGGCATCGAGCGCGCCCTGGTCGCCGAAGTTCGCCGCGATGTTGGTGCCGACCTCCCCGAAGAGCAGCACCTGGCCGGAGAGGGCGGCGGCCAGGTCGACCACCGCGGGCAGCGGGTCGTAGTCGACATCGACGAGCTCAGCCGCGTCCTCGCCCTGGTAGGGCTCGTCGGTGACAACGACGGCCACCGGCTCGCCGACGAAGCGGACGACGTCGGTGGCGAGCAGGGGGCGCCGCATCCCCCGGTTGACCAGCCCGGGCATCATCGGCGGGACAGTGCCGAGGGCCGCCAGGTCAGTGCCGGTGAAGACGGCGATCACCCCCGGTGCCGCCGCGGCCTCGCGCACGTCGATCCGGCGGATCGTGGCGTGCGCGATGGGGGACCTGACGAAGGACACATGACCGGCGCCAGCCAGCTGCTCGTCCTGGACGTCCTCGGTGTAGACGCCGCCCGTGGTCAGAAAGCGCGGGTCCTCGACCCGCAGCACCCGGGTGCCCAGGATGCTCACCGGCGATCAGCCCCCCTCGAACGCAGCGCCCGCCTATGCCGCCCGGCCGCCCGGCCGCCCGCACAGCGACTCTACCGATGCGGGCCCGGTGTAGCGCCAGCAGGCCGCGGCGGGCGCGGGGCGGGGAATCGGAATGCGGGCCGGCGGTGTTGCTGGCTGAGGGCACCCGGGATGACCTGGCCGCCTGCCGCTGGCCAGGCGAAAAGCGTTTCCGCCGCGGCAGGATCGCTGGCTAGCATCGTAGGGCCGTCCGCCCCGCGGCGGGACGCTCAGATCCTACTGGGCCGCCCAGTTCCTGACCAAGATCGGATGTTGTCATGTTCGCGCGTGCGGTGCTGCGCCGCTTTCCCGTGCTCAAGGTTCGCGACTTCCGCCTGCTGCTGGCCGACCGGCTGCTCGCCCCGGCGGCGTTCGCGTTCTCGCTCGTCGGTGTCTCGTTCGCCGTCCTCGACGCGACAGGTTCGACCGCGCAACTGTCCTACGTGCTCGCCGCGCAGATCGCGCCGTCTCTGATCTTCACCGTCGTCGGCGGCGTGGTGGCTGACCGGATGCCGCCGCAGCGGGTCATCGTCGCCGCCAACGCCATGATCGCGCTCGGCGAGGGGACCTTCGGGCTGCTCGTTATCACTGGCCATCCGCGGCTGTGGCAGATGATCGCCCTGGAGATGGTGACCGGCACCGGAATGGCGATCTTCTACCCAGCGTCGCAGGCGCTGCTGCCGCGGCTGGTGGATGGCGAGCTGCTCCAGCAGGCGAGCGCGGTGAGCAGGCTGGCGATGAACGGCGGCCAGATGGGCGGCGCCGTAGCGGCGGGGTTCTTCGTCGCGGTGATCGGGCCAGGCTGGGCGCTGATGGTCTGCGGTGCGGGCCTGTTGAGCACCATCCCGCTGCTGCTGAGCATCCGGGTCACCGGGCTCGGCTACCACGAGAGCTCGGGCATGCTCCGTGACCTTCGGGACGGCTGGTCGGAGTTCCGCTCGCACACCTGGCTGTGGGTGATCGTGGTCCAATTCGGGGTGATCCTGATGGCCTGGTACGGAGCGTTTCAGGTGCTTGGTCCCGTGGTGGCGCGTGCTCATCTCGGCGGGCCTGCGGCCTGGGGCGCGATCACGGCTGCCGAGTCGGTGGGCCTGATCGTCGGCGGCCTCGTCTCGCTGCGGTTCACGCCGCGGCGGCCGATCCTGTTCGTCGCTGGAATCGGGGCCGCCATCGCGATCTCGCCGCTGTCGCTGGCCATGCTCTGGCCGCTGCCCGTCGTGTGCCTTGCGTCGTTCGGCCTCGGCATCACGATGGAGATCATGATGGTCCAGTGGACCGTAACCATGGCCACCCGCATCCCGCCGGACAAGCTGGCCAGGGTGTCGTCTTACGACGCGCTCGGCTCGGTCATGGCGATGCCCGTCGGTGCCCTGGTCGCTGGTCCGATCGCGACGGCCGTTGGTGTCTCGGCGGCGCAGTACGGCGCGGCGGCGCTGATCGTGATCGCCTCGGCGCTCGCGCTCATCCCGCGCGATGTGCGCAGGATGCGCGGGAACCCGGTCGGGCTGCCCCTTCGCATGCTGGCCGATACTGAGCTGGCCGGTGCTGAGCTGGCCGGTGCTGAGCTGGCCGGTGCTGAGCTGGCCGATGCGGAGCTGGCCGATGCTCAGCTGGCCGGCGGTGAGCTGGCCGATCAGGCGACCAGCTCCGCATCACCGGTGAACGTCGCCCACATCTCCGCGTAGCTGCCGCCGCGGGTGAGCAGCTCGTCGTGGCTGCCGGTTTCGGTGATGCGGCCATGCTCGACGACGACGATACGGTCGGCGCGGGCGGCCGTGGTCAGCCGGTGCGCCACCACCAGGGTGGTGCGCCGGGCGGCGAGCTGCTCGGTGGCCTTGTTGACGGCGGCCTCGGCAGCCAGGTCGAGGGCCGCGGTGGCCTCGTCCAGCAGCAGGATGGCCGGGTTCACCAGGTAGGCGCGGGCCAGGGCGATGAGCTGGCGCTGGCCCGCGGAGAGGTTGCGGCCGCGCTCGGTTACCTCGTGGCGGAAACCGCCAGGCAGCCGCGCAATCATCTCGATCGCGCCCACTGCGCGCGTCGCGGCCTCGACCTCGGCGTCGGTCGCGTCCGGGCGGCCGTAGGCGATCGCGTCGCGCACGGTACCTGGGAACAGGTAAGGCTCCTGCGGCACCACGCCGAGTTGCTGTCGGTAGCCGCCAAGGTCGTAGTCGCGGATATCGATCCCGTCCACCAGGAGGCTGCCCGAGGTCACGTCGTAGAACCTGGCCACCAGCTTGACCAGCGTTGACTTGCCAGCACCGGTCTGACCGACCAGGGCGACGGTCTCGCCGGGCGCAACTGAGAGGCTGACCCCGTCCAGGGCCTGCTGGGACTGGCCGGCGTAGCTGAAATGCACGTCGCGCAGCTCGATGCCGCCGCGCAGCCTGCCGTGCGGCATGATCGGCCGCACGGCCTCCGGCGTTGACGTCCTGGTGCGCAGCAGGCCGGCGATCCGCCGCAGCCCGACGGCCGCCTGCTGGTAGCCGTCGAAGACCTGCGACATCTGCTGGATCGGCGAGAACAGCAGGTCAATGTAGAGCAGGTAGGCGATGAGGCCGCCCGCCTTGAGCGCTCCGCTGTGCACCTGGCCAGCCGCGGCGAACAGCACCAGTGCCCCGGCCACCGTCGAGAGGGCCTGCACGAACGGGAAGTACAGCGCGATGTAGCGTTGCGCACGGAGCCGGGCCCCCAGGTACGCCTCAGACAGGCCGGCGAACCTGTCGGCGTTGACCTGCTCGCGACGGTAGGCCTGCGCCACCCGCAGCCCGGCGACGTTCTCCTGCAGGTCGGCATTGACCACGCTGACCTTCTCCCTGGCCTCGCCGTAGGCCTTCGAGGACTTGGCCCGGAACACCAGGGTGGCCCCGATGAGCACCGGGAGGATCGAGAGCAGCACCAGGCCGAGCCTGATGTTGATGAGCAGCAGCGCGATAAGGACCCCGATGAACGATAGCCCGGAGTTGACCATCGTGATCAGCCCGGTCTGCAGGAAGGTGGAGAGCGCGTCCACGTCGGTGGTCATCCTGGTCATGATCCGGCCGGACAGCTCGCGCTCGTAGAAGTCGAGGCCGAGCCGCTGCAGGTGCGCGAAGATCTTCACCCGGAGCGCGTACAGCAGCCGTTCGCCGTTGCGGCCGACCACCGTGGTCTGCACTGAGTTGATCACCCAGTCAGCGAGCACGATGGCGAGTGCGATCAGCGCGATCATGATGATCACTCCGAACGCCTTGGCCAGCACGCCATTGTCGATGCCGTTCCTGACCAGCGCCGGCATCGCGATGCTGGCCAGCGCGTCCAGGCCGTCCAGGACCAGCCCGATGGTCAGCGCGACCGCGAACGGCTTCAGCAGCTTGCGCAGCGTGAAATGCGGATCCGGCGCGCGAGCCCAGGACTGGTCCACCTCAGGCACATCGTTGGCCGGCGGCAGCGCGTCCACCTTGGCCAGTAGCTCAGGCGTGGGCGGCAGATCGGCCAGCATGCTGCTGCGGCCGCCCCCGCCCGCTCCCCGCAGCCGGTTCCCGCGGGCCGCCCCGCTCGTCAGACCAGTTGCGCCTGTCAGGCCGCCGGCACCCGCCAGGCCGCCGGCACCCGCTGCGCCTGCCGCTCCCGCCGTTCCGCCGTTCGCGCCTGCTACCACGCTGGCCGAGGTCAGCGCCGCGCCGTCCGGTGCCGTCACGGGCCCCCACAAGCTGTCCGTCACCTCGCCCGCGTGCCGGATGGCCGCAGCTTCCGCGGCCCGGCGCTCGGCGTCACTGGAGTAACAGTCAAGCTCACCCGCGTCGATGCCCTCGGCGTCATCGCCCGGGCCCGCCAGCAGCAGCCGGTACAGTGCGCAACGCTCGGTCAGCTCCTCGTGGGTGCCCTCGTCGACCAGCCGTCCCTCATCGAGCACCGCGATCCGGTCAGCGAGCTGCAACGTGGAACGCCGGTGCGCAATGAGCAGCGTGGTCCGGCCAGCCATCACCTTGCGCAACGTCGCGTGGATCTGAGCCTCTACCCGCGCGTCGATTGCCGAGGTGGCGTCGTCAAGGACCAGGATGGCCGGGTTGGTGATCAGCGCCCTGGCCAGCGATACCCGCTGCCGCTGGCCGCCGGACAGGGTCAGGCCCTGCTCGCCGATCACTGTGTCGTAGCCCTGTGGCAGGCCGGCGATGAACTCGTCGGCCTCTGCGGCCTTCGCCGCAGCGGCAACCTGCTCCATCGTGGCGTTGGGCCGGCCGTAGGCGATGTTGGCCCGGACGCTATCGGAGAACAGGAAGCTGTCCTCAAGGACCAGGCCGATCGAGGCTCGCAGCGAATCGAGAGTAAGGTCGCGGACATCGTGCCCGCCCACCCGCACGGTGCCGCCGCCCACGTCGTAGAAGCGGGGCAGCAGCAGCGAGATGGTGGATTTGCCGGAGCCTGAGGTGCCGACAAGTGCCAGCGTCTCGCCCGGCCGCACGTGGAGTGACAGTCCGCGAAGCACCGGTTCGGAGGGCACATAGCCGAACCTGACATCGTCAAGCTCGACGTCGGGGGCGCCCGGCCGCAGCGGCACCGCGTCCGGCTTCTCGGTCAGCACCGGCCGGGAGTCGATCACCTCGTACACCCGGATCACGCTGGCCCTGGCCTCCTGGCCGATCGTGACCAGCGCGCTAAGCGCACGGACCGGGCCGACCAGCTGAGCCAGGTACGCGGAGAACGCGAAGAAGGTGCCGATGGTAATCGAGCCGTTGATCGCCAGCCAGCCGCCGAGCGCGAGCACGCCGACCTGGCCGAATGCCGGGACTGCCTGCAGCGCCGGGTTATAGCGGGCCATCAGGCGTACCGCGCGTACCCGAGATGCGTAGAGCCACCGGCTGGCGCCCTCCAGCCGTTCAATCTCCTGCTCTTCCTGGCCGAAGCCCTTGACCACGCGGACGCCCGTGATCGCGCCGTCGACGACGCCAGCGACGTTGGCTGCCTGCTGCTGGGCGTCCCAGCTCGCCGGGAACAGCCGGGTCCTGGACCGGAGCGCGATCAGCCACAGGGCGGGCCCGACCGCGAGCGCGATGACGGTGAGCAGTGGCGACAGGAACGCCATGATGACCAGGGATGCCGCGAACAGCACAACGTTGCCTAGCAACATCGGCACCATGCTGAGCAGGCCCTGCACCATGTTCAGGTCGGAGATCGACCGGCTCACGATCTGGCCGGTGTGCAGCTGGTCCTGACGCGCCCCGTCCAGCCTGGACAGTGAGCCGAACAGCTCGGTCCGCAGGCTGTGCTGGACATCCAGGGACAGCCGGCCGCCTTGGTACCTGCGCACATAGACCCCGGCAAAGTTCAGCAGCGCGGCGATGATCAGCAGCACGGCGCCCGGCCAGATCGGCTGCTTGTGGGCCAGGATCGAGTTGTCGATGATGTTTCGCTGGATCAGCGGGATCACCGCGGTGGCCAGCGTGGCCAGCAGACTCCCACCCAGCGCCAGCACAACCAGGCCGGGATACCGCCAGCAGTGCGCGGCAAGCCGCCGTAGCCACCGGTCCTGCGAGCTGCCCAGGCCGCTGTCCGTCGCTGGTACGGTCATCTGCGATCCTGGCGGGCACGGCGCATGTCATCCATGGCAGCGTCGAGAACATTGAGTGAGTGCAGGACCAGGATCCGATCTGCCTCGCTGGTGGCGCCGAGCAGCCGGTCCAGCCAGCCGCAGTAGGCAGCGTCGGCCCGCTGGAGCGCGTCGTGACCGGCGGGCGTCAGGCAGAGCCGGACTACTCGCCGGTCACCTGGCTCGGCGTCGCGCCGTGCGTACCCTGCGGCTACCAGTCCGTCGGCCGTGGCCGTCAGCGTCGGCTTGGCAACGGCGAGCCGTTCGGCCAGCCGGGCGGAGCGCTCACCGCCCGCCCCGGCCATCTTCAGGATCCGGTATTGCTGCGGTGTCAAGCCCGCGTCCACCCGCTCCATCGCACGGAACAGCCGCAACACGGTGAGTACCAGCCTCGACGCGGTTTCCTCGCGGGCCGGGTCCGCGGCGGCCTGGGTACCACACCCAGGCTCGCTGACCGGCAGGGTGCCGGCGGCGGGCTCGTCGGCCATCCGGGTGTCGGTGGCAGGGTCGTTAACCGCCTTCGCGACAGCTCGGCTCTGGTCCACGGCGCCAGCGCTCCTTAGTGCGACATCCTTATGATTCGGTAGCCTAACAAAAACGGGCCCGCTGTCATTCCCTGCGCGGCGCGAGAACGGGAACCGTGGGCTGAGAGCAGGTACCCGGTACAAGATCCACCGGGACCACAGGGCCGGGCAGTGCTGAGAACCCGTCATGATCACGGGTCTGTCGTGCTCATGACTACTCCTGCGGGGTCCGATAGGCAGAATCTGAGCGCACCTGGGTTCCGGCCGTCTGCCCCGGGCGACCGGGCACCAGAAATGTCGGTGCCTGCCACTAATATCGAACACAACAGCGAAGCCTGGCAGTCCGGAAGGAGGGCGACGGGAATGTGCTTACCCGGCCAGCCGCCCGCACCGTGCGCGGCGTCCGCGGCGCCCGCACCGTGCGCAACGTGCGCACGGTCCGCGCCGTCCGCGCCGTCCGCGCCGTCCGGGGTGTCCGCGGTGTCGGCTGTGCCGGTGACCGCCGCTGCTGCGGCGGCGATGGCGCTGGCCGGGCTGGCGGCGCTGGCCGGGCTAGACGCCGCGATGCTGACCGTTGCGGAGCAGGCGGATTGCCTGCGGGCGCTGGAGCGCGCGGAGTCGGTGCACGCCGCGGCGCGGGCCCGGGTGCTGGCGGCGTTCCACGCCGGCGGCGGGTACCAAGACGACGGTCAGGGGTCGGCGAAAACGTGGCTGCGGTGGCAGACCCGGATCACCCGCGGCGCCGCGGCCGGCGCGGTGGGCTGGATGCGGCGGCTGGCCGCGCACCCGGCGGTGGCCGCCGCGCTGGCCGCGGGCGAGATCTCGTGCTCGTGGGCGAAGCACGTGTGCGGGTGGAGTGACCTGCTGCCCGCGGACTGCCGCGGCGGCGCGGATGAGATCCTGCTGGCCGCCGCGGCGGGCGGCGCGGACCTGGCGGACCTGGCTCAGCTGGCGGAGGAGATGCGCCGCCGCACAGCCGGTCCCGATACCGGTCCCGGCGGCGGGTTCACCGACCGGGGCGTGAGCCTGGACGTGACGTTCGGCCGGGCCGGCAAGCTGGACGGCGACCTGACCCCGCAGTGCACGGCGGCGCTGTCGGCGGTGCTGGACGCGCTGGGCAAGAAAGCCGGCCCCGAAGACACCCGCACCCAGCGGCAGCGCTACCACGACGCGATCGAGGAGGCGTGCCGGCGGCTGATCGCCGCCGGGTGCCTGCCCGGCCGGGCCGGTCAGCCCACCCAGATCCAGCTGCACCTGACCCTGGACCAGCTCCGCGGCCTCGACGGCGCGCCCGAAGCCGAAGCGGCCTGGGCCGGCTCGTGGCCGGCCGGGCCGGGCGCGGACTGCGACGCCACGATCGTGCCGGTGGTGACCGGCCAGGTGGACCGCGCGGTCCTGGACCAGCTCGCCGCCGCGCTGCTGCGCCGCGGCCAGCCGGCGGGCGCGGCGAGCGGGCTGGGCCGGCCCGGCGGCCCGGTCACCGCGCGGCAGCAGCGCGCCGGGCGGGCCGCCCGCCAGCTCATCATCGCCCGCGCCGCCGACGTGCTGTCCGGCCCGCTGGGGCTGGCCGCCTACCTGCGGACCCGGCTGCCCGACGACCTGGTCGCCTCGGT
>Ga0187879_10002957_pt1 | contig 11425 bp, 9 predicted proteins | sample June2016WEW_19_1_FD_132423 | JGI IMG/M metagenome (GOLD analysis project Ga0187879, IMG submission 132423) | Peatland microbial communities from SPRUCE experiment site at the Marcell Experimental Forest, Minnesota, USA - June2016WEW_19_10 | ecosystem: Environmental > Terrestrial > Soil >... | reverse complement strand
TTACCGATTCGCTGGAAGCGTGCTGAGTGTCGAACCCGAGCAGCGAAGTCAACAGATCCGGGCAGTCCGGTAAGCGCGCGGCCTGTTCGTCGATCATTTTGACTTCGTCGCCCTGTATCACGGCGATATTCACGAATTTCTCGGATTCGTCGTCGCGGCTGTGCTTGACAACCAACAGGCCGGGTGCGACTACCTCCAGCACGAGGCAGAGCGCGGGCAGGTTGCGAGTGGCCCCCCAGACGAAGAACTGTTCCCCGTCGCGCCAGACGCCGAGGTGAATGCCGGGGCGCTCCACGGCCGGCGCCAGACGCGTGAGCGGCTGCGCCGCGAGCGGCAGCCGCCGCTCGAACTTCAGAGACCACTCCACTGTTTCCGGCGCAACGAACGCCAGCGAGATGCGCGGCATGTAGCCTTCTTCGCGCCGAAGGCTGGCCCAGAAAGCCGCCTCGATAATCGCCTCAATGGTAGCGGAGTCTGGCGCCGTCGCAGGTTGTTGGCACTGCTGAGGCGAGCTTCCGAGGTGTTGCGCAAAATGGGCGCCGATCCGGGCGGCCGCCGCCCTCGCGGCTGGGTATGCCGGCTGCGTCATTGGGCGGCCCGTGTGTGCTGGTGCGGCCCGCCGACTCTGGGCGGCGCGAGTGCTTTCTCACATATGCCTGAGGTGTTCATGTACGAACTGGACCGCCATGGCGCCCTCGCCGACAGCCGACGCGACGCGCTTGACCGAGCCGGACCGCACGTCCCCCGCCGCGAACACGCCCGGCCGGCTCGTCTCCAGTAGGAGTGGCTGGCGACCGGAAGTCCAGTAAGGAGAGTGGGCCAGATCCGCGCCGGTCCGGACGAACCCTTTTTCATCCCTTTCGATTTCCTGCGGGAGCCAACTGGTCCTCGGGTCAGCGCCGATAAAGCTGAACACACCTGGGGTCTCCACGGTCCGCGCTTCGCCGGTCTTACTGTGGACGATATCGACGGAGGCCAAGTGCCCGTTGCCATTCATTTGGCGGATGGTCGAGTTGCAGAGCAACTCGATGTTGGGTGTCTGCTCAATCCTCTGCACCAGATAGCTGGACATGCTCTTGTGCAAGTCATCGCCGCGGATCACAATCAGCACGCTGCGGGCGTGGCCGGAAAGAAAAACGGCCGCCTGGCCGGCTGAATTACCGCCGCCCACAACGACTACCTGGCTGCCTTGACACAGGTGGGCCTCCGCCAGGGTCGCGGCATAGTAGACGCCGGTGCCCTCGAATCTGTCTGCCCCCGCCACGCCCAATCGGCGGTAGTCTGCCCCGGTGGCAATCAGCAGGCACTTGGCGGTCACCGTCTCGCTTCCATCCAGCCGCACCAGGGTGTAAGCGTTTTCGAAGGCCAATCGGTTCACCAGAGTGGGGACCGACAAATGGGCGCCGAATTTGTTGGCTTGGAGGATGGCGCGGCCAGCCAGTTCACTGCCCGTCAAACCGGTGGGAAAGCCGAGGTAGTTTTCGATTCGCATGCTGCTGCCAGCTTGCCCGCCCGGCGCGGTCTGTTCGAGTACGGCGGTCCTCAGCCCCTCGGAGGCGCCATATACAGCCGCCGCAAGACCCGCCGGACCGGCGCCCACAACCACCAGGTCGTAGACCAGATCTTCGGGGCTGATGGATGCCGATGGCGTCGGCGAGCTGCCGGTTGGAAGGATTCCGCAGAAGCAGCATCCGGCCGCAGGCGACCACGGGCGTGTCGGATTCGGTCACGCCGAATTGCCGGAGTAACCGGTCCACATTGGGATCGTTCTCGACATCCACCCAGGTAAAGAGAATGCGATTCTTCGATAAGAAGTCACGCACCCGGAAAGTGTCCGGGGAGTAACGCGACCCGATCACTCGCAGGCCGGTGAAGTTGGGAGATTCGCGTAAAAGCTGCCGTCGCGCGATGAAGGCCTGGAGAACGATATCGCTAATAGCGGGGCACTGGTTGAGAACTTGCCGCAGGGCGTCTCCGGTGATTTCGTACACCTCGCAGTCGCCCCTGGCAATGCCGCTGACGACGGCCGGCAGGCCGGTGAGGTGCGAGATGTCACCGGTGAATTCGCCAGGACGATGGACTGTGATCGTCTTTGGCGCATCGCCCGAGTAATCGACTATCTCGACCTCGCCCGACTTCACAACGAAAAAGTTCATGTTCCGATCGCCTACCGCAAAGAGCGTTTGCCCATCCCGGAACAACTTCGGTTCGGCATGCGTGCAGCCCGCCAGTTGGCGGATTTGTGCTTCATCGAGGGTGGGGAAAGCGACCGACAGGAGGTTGTTTGCGCTCATGGCTCGAAACTCGCTTCATCGCGGCTCGCCGTCGCCCGCGCCTCAATTGTCCAACTCACCCGGTATGATGTCATCGATATAGCACCACATCCAGCTCTCGCCTGGTTCCAGGGAGCGAACCAGTGGATGCCTCGTCGCATGGAAGTGCTTGGTGGCGTGCTTGTTCTTGGAGGAGTCGCAGCATCCCACGTGACCGCAAGACAGACACAGGCGCAAGTGCACCCAGGTGTCGCCGAGTTTGAGACATTCTTCACAGCCCTTCTTGGTTGTGCTTCTGACCTTGATCTGATCGAGATGAATGCAGGCTGCTGGCATATTCAGTCCCAGGGATGATGCCAGTGTATACCAAGAGTAGTTAACTTCGCCGCAGAACACGGGGACTGCGGTGCGAAATCGTACAGAGCATTCGTCCCGAAGCGATCCTGCTGCTCGCGGTCTAGGGCCGATTTCGGGCCGCAAATCATCACTCGAAGAGGTCGAGGATCGAGAACCCGTTAACGAGCATTCAAACCAGAGTTATCGCGGCGGCGTAAACTAACAGGAGATCGCATGAACGTGCCCACCAGCACAAAGGTCACTGGCGTTGGCGCTGTCGAGAACGCATGCTCGGCGAATGTGTATGGAACTGAACAAGCGCCTCGAACCGTTTTGGGCTGGTCGGAACTCCAAGTATCGTCAAGGCTCCTGGGAGGTTGGATTACGATGAAAGGGACACAAGCGCTCCACAGTCTGGGGCAGAGCATTTGGCTCGACAATATCACGCGCGACCTGCTGGATAGCGGCACGCTGCAACGGTACATCGATGAACTGTCGGTGACGGGGCTCACTTCGAATCCGACGATCTTCGACCACGCGATCAAGAACAGCGCGGCATATGACCCGGCGATCCGCGAGAAGGTGAGCAAGGGTAAGTCGGGAGAGCCGCTCTTTTTCGAGTTGGCGCTGGAGGACCTTACGCGGGCCGCGGGCTTGTTTCGGCCGGTCCACGACCGGACGCAAGGTGTGGACGGGTGGGTGTCTTTGGAAGTTTCGCCATTGCTGGCTTATGACACCGGGAGCACCTTGGCCGCCGCCAAGGAACTGCACGCGCGTGCGGGGCAGCCGAACCTGTTCATCAAGATCCCCGGCACGAAGGAAGGTCTGCCCGCGATCGAGGAGGCGATTTTTGCCGGTGTGCCGATCAACGTCACCCTCTTGTTTTCCCGCGAGCAATACGTGGCGGCTGCCGAGGCCTTCCTGCGCGGGGTGGAGCGGCGCATCGATGCCGGGCTCAAGCCCAGCGTAGGCTCGGTCGCCTCGATATTCGTCAGCCGCTGGGACGCCGCGGTGATGGGCAAGGTGCCCGACTCATTGCGCGACCAGCTCGGCATTGCCATCGCCAGGCGCACGTACAAGGCGTATCGTGCGCTGCTCGATTCTCGCCGCTGGCAACGTGCACTTAACTCCGGTGCAAGTCCGCAGCGGCTGCTATGGGCCAGCACCGGGACCAAGGATCCCAAGGCGTCCGACGTCCTTTACATAAAGGCGCTCGCTGCTCCTTTCACGGTGAATACGATGCCGGAAGGTACGTTGAAAGCGCTCGCCGATCACGGCGAGGTGGATTCGACGCTGCCGGCGGATGGCGGCGACTGCGAGGAAGTACTGGCGCGGTTCGCCCAGGCCGGAATCGATGTCGACGCATTGGCCGCCCAGCTTCAGGAAGAGGGGGCGAAATCGTTCGTCAAGTCCTGGAATGAACTGATGACGGTAATCGCCGACAAGAGTGTTGCGCTCAAAACCGCCGCAGCCCGTTGAAGGAGATCGAAAGGAATAGGAAATGTCACTACCCGCAACAACAGACGCCACGAGTCAGACTCTCGAACCCCTGGCCCAACGGCGGTCCTGGAAGGCTCTGCGAAGCCACTATAAGAAGGTTCGAGAGATCCATCTGCGAAGCCTGTTCGCGGAAGATCCTGGCCGGGGTGAACGGATGACGGCCGAAGCCGCCGGCATTTTCCTGGACTACTCGAAGAACCGGATCACGGACGAAACTCTCAAGCTCCTCGTCCGGCTCGCCGAGAAATCGGGTCTGCGGGAACGGATCGAGGCAATGTTCCGAGGCGACAAGATCAATGTAACGGAGAAGCGCGCGGTCCTGCACATAGCCCTGCGCGCACCCAAAGGAACGTCCATCGTGGTTGATGGCGAGGACGTCGTTCCCCAGGTCCACGACGTGCTGGATAAGATGACCGCCTTCACCAACCGCGTCCGCAGTGGGGAATGGAAAGGGCACACCGGCAAGAGCATCCGCAACGTCATCAACATCGGGATTGGCGGCTCCGACCTCGGACCGGTCATGGCTTACGAGGCGCTGAAACATTACAGCGCCCGGAATATGACTTTCCGTTTCGTCTCCAACGTCGATGGCACGGACCTCACCGAGGCTGTTCGCGATCTCGACCCTTTGGAAACGCTCTTCATTGTCTCTTCGAAAACCTTCACCACGCTGGAGACCATGACGAACGCCCACTCTGCTCGCGCCTGGTCGCTCGCCGGTCTGGGCGGTGATGAAAGCTCGGTTGCCAGGCACTTTGTGGCCGTGTCGACGAACGCGGGGGAAGTAGCGAAATTCGGTATCGACACCGCCAACATGTTCGGGTTCTGGGACTGGGTTGGCGGGCGGTATTCCATGGATTCGGCGATCGGGCTCTCGACAATGCTGGCCATCGGACCGGATAACTTCCGAGCGATGTTAGACGGCTTCCATCAGATGGACGAACACTTTCGCACCACTCCGTTCGAACGCAATCTCCCAGTGTTGATGGGCCTGCTGGCTGTCTGGTATACGGACTTCTTCGGCGCCGAGACAGTTGCTGTGCTGCCGTATGAACAGTATCTCAAACGGTTTCCCGCCTATCTGCAGCAGTTGACCATGGAGAGCAACGGGAAGCATGTCACACTCGACGGCAGCCAGGTCACTTACTCGACGAGCCCGATTTACTGGGGTGAGCCGGGAACCAACGGCCAGCATTCCTTCTATCAGTTAATCCATCAGGGCACACGCCTGATTCCGTGTGACTTCATCGCGTTTGGACAAGCGGTCAATCCGCTGGGACCACACCATGACATGCTGCTGGCGAACGTTTTCGCCCAGAGCGAAGCGCTGGCTTTTGGCAAGACGCTTGAGCAGGTACAGGCCGAGGGCACGCCGGACTGGCTCGCGCCGCACCGCGTCTTCGAGGGCAACCGCCCGTCGAACACAATACTCGCCCAGCGGCTCACGCCGGAGACACTCGGCAAGCTCGTCGCGCTTTACGAACATAGTGTGTTCACTCAGGGCACGATCTGGCAGATCAACTCGTTCGATCAGTGGGGCGTGGAACTGGGCAAGGTGCTGGCTCAACGGATCATCCCGGAGCTCGAGAGCCAGCAAGAACCCAACCTCGGACACGACAGTTCCACCAACAACGTAATCCGCCGATATCGAAGCATTAGGGAGACGCAGAAGGAGTAAGTGATGCAACTTGGAATGGTAGGTCTGGGAAGGATGGGAGCAAACATGGTGCGCCGCCTTCTGAGAGGAGGGCACCAGTGCGTTGTTTTCGACAGGTCACCGAAAGCCGTGCAGGAGTTGGCCGCGGAACACGCGACACCGTGTTCGACAATGCGGGACCTCGCGGAAAAACTCGATAAGCCGCGGGCGGTCTGGTTGATGGTGCCAGCCGCGGCCGTGGACGATACGATCGCCGGCCTTCGGACATATCTCGATGCGGGAGATACTCTCATCGACGGCGGTAATTCTTATTACGTCGATGACATCCGTCGGGCGAAGGATCTCGCAGCGAACGGAGTTCCATATGTCGACGTGGGGACGAGCGGCGGCGTCTTTGGCCTGGAACGAGGCTATTGCATGATGATCGGGGGCGAGGCGAGCGCGGTGACGCGCCTCGATCCGATCTTCGCAACGCTAGCGCCGGGCGCAGGCGACATTGCGCGCACCCCCGGGCGAGAGAAGCTTGACGGCACCGCCGAACAAGGCTACTTACACTGCGGCCCGAGCGGCGCCGGCCATTTTGTGAAGATGGTCCACAATGGCATCGAATATGGCCTGATGGCCGCCTACGCCGAAGGTCTTAGCGTTCTGCGCGACGCCAACGTGGGGAAGGCGCAGCGTACAATCGACGCGGAGACAACACCGCTGCGCGAACCGGAGCATTACCAGTACGATTTCAACGTGCGCGATATTGCCGAAGTGTGGCGGCGCGGCAGCGTCATCGCGTCATGGTTGCTGGATCTGACGGCAGCCGGACTGGTGGAGGATTCCTCGCTCTCGCAGTTCGCCGGCCGCGTGTCGGATTCGGGCGAGGGAAGGTGGACGATTCAAGCGGCGATCGATGAGTCAGTGCCGGTACCCGTTCTATCCGCCGCACTCTATCAGCGCTTCAGCTCACGCGGGGAAGCCGACTACCAAGACAGGTTGCTGTCAGCGATGCGTTACGGGTTCGGCGGGCACCTGGAGAAAGCAGCCGCCGGATAACCCGCGATCAGAGATGGAGGGAACCCAGATGAATTTGCAACAGCTCAAAGACACCGCGACGAAGCTGCTGGCTGGCGATAAGGGCCTGCTGGCAATGGATGAAAGTACTTCGACCTGCAACCGACGATTCGCCAAGCTAGGGATTCCCCAGACGGAGGAGGCTCGGCGCGCCTACCGGGAGCTGATTGTCAACACTGCCGGCCTGGGAGACTCCATTAGTGGTGCGATCCTCTTTGACGAGACGATTCGCCAGCGCAAGAAAGATGGCACACCATTCGTCAAAGCCCTCGATGATGCGGGGATCGTGCCTGGCATCAAGGTTGACCTCGGCGCAAAAGACATGGCGCTTCATCCTGGCGAGAAAGTAACCGAGGGCTTGGACGGGTTGCGCGAACGCCTGGCCGAATACTCTCAAATGGGCGCGCGTTTTGCCAAGTGGCGGGCGGTGATTGTCGTGGGCGATGGCATTCCCAGCCGGGCTTCCATCAAGGCCAACGCGCAGGCGCTGACTCGCTACGCCGCGTTGTGCCAGGAGGCGGCGCTTGTCCCTATCGTCGAGCCTGAGGTGCTCATGGACGGCGACCATACACTGGAACGCTGCGGCACGGTAACAGACGAAGTATTGCACACAGTTTTCCACCAGCTCTACACGCAAGGCGTGGCTCTGGAGGGTATGATCCTGAAGCCTAACATGGTGCTTCCAGGATTGGCCTGCCCAAAGCAGGAAACGGTGGACGAAGTGGCCGACGCCACCGTGAAATGTCTGTTGCGATCTGTTCCTGCCGCCGTGCCGGGGGCTGCGTTCCTGTCGGGCGGCCAATCCGCCGAATTGGCTTCCGCTCGTTTGAATGCCATGAATGTCAGATTCAAATCGCGATTGCCCTGGGCAGTGACGTTTTCGTTCTCCCGCGCCATCCAGCAGCCGGCTTTGGAGATTTGGCGAGGCGACGACAGCCACGTATTAGCGGCACAGCGAGCTCTGCAACATCGAGCAAGCTGCAACCGAGCTGCGCGCCGCGGCGAATACAATGCGGCGATGGAGAGTGCCCCGCAACTTGCTCGACCCGCGGCAGCGAGAAACGCCGGAGTTTGAACGCTTCCGAGAGGCCATCGGAGGCGAGAGACAGTGGCCGATAATCGCGAATAACGTTACGTGAACCCTGGGGCTGCGAAGGGTGCCGAGAAGAATTTGCGAACTTGACGTCCCCCTGACCTACGGTTACTGGCAACGCAAATTCGGCGGCGGGTCCTGAACGCGACTTTCGAGCGAGTGCTGCTGGCGCGCACTTCCCACCTCGGCATATCTCGCCAATCAACGAGTCGACTACTCGCCCAAATCGGTTGATCGATGCTGGGGCGTCCGCCAGGAGTAATTCTCCGAAAAGCCGCCCTCCCCGGTCTCGAAGGCCCTCGAATTGCGTATACGGTGACTCACGGGCACCCAGAATCTTCGGGTGGATCGTCAAACCAAAGCGGAGTGGGATTCGTCTGTGAGAGACGCAGATTCCCAAGCGAATGACCTCGCAGAGCGCGAGAAGGCGAAGGCGGCCACGCCGAAAGGCCTCCATCGCCCAGAGCGCCTACGCTGACATGATTGTAACAATTATTTTTTGTCACGAACATTGCTGGCACGCGACTATGAAAGATGACGGGCGCTCGCGTATCGACTGGCCTGGACCTTTTCCGCCCGGTCTACGCGGTCTGTAATTGCAATTGACCACGGGCCTGCAAGGCGAACGTCCTGCCTCAGGGTCAGCCCGCCCCAAGCGGCCCGCCGACGCGACCGATTCATATTCAGATTGAGTACAATTGACTAAGACTTTAAGATTCTAAAGACTGGAGATGCGGATGACCCGGGTGGTACTGCGGCCCAACCGGCCGACGGTGATTTGTGAGGTCTTTGAGGATGAGGTGGTGGCCATCAACCTCGAGACCGGGGCGTACTTTGGGATGAGTGACATCGCCAGGGAAGTCTGGCGGCTCGCCGAAAGCGAGATGCCGCTGGATGACATAATCGCTCACCTGGCGGAGCGATACTCCAAGGAGCCCGAGCGAATCGCCGCGGACCTTGCATCGTTCACTAGTAGCTTGTTGGAACACGGGCTGGTTGTCGAGGCGCCGGCGGACGGGAGTGCTCCAGCAGCCCGGTTCACCGGTCCGGCGGGAAGCTGGGAAGCTCCCAAATTGGCGGTGTATGAAGACATGAAGGACCTGTTGTTGCTGGATCCGATCCACGACGTGGACGAGACCGGGTGGCCGGCGCGCAAGCAGGATGTCGTAGCTTGAGCGTCTGTACGGCAACACCGGTCGAATTCACGGAGGCGGCGGAGACGTGTTTTGTCCGCGCCGCCAAGGCCTCAGGGCTGCACAAGCGCGCGTTCATCCTGGGCGGACATCGCATCGAGATGCAGTTCGCCGGCACGAAGTTGCTGGACCCGATGACGCGCGCGCTGGCGCATTGCGCAGTACCCGTGGAAGGCGCGGCGGAGTTGCGCGTGTGTTTCTTCGACACGGAATCCACGGGGACGCCCATGGCGCGTCCGGCGTGGAGTCCGGACCAATATACGGGCAGCGGCCAAATTGCCAACTTCTGCGACGAGCGCGTCGAGACCAGCTATCAATTGTGGTGGGATGTGTTCCAATGCCTCGACCGCGAACGAAAGGTCGCGCTATATTGGACGCCTTCCTGGCGGGTGCTGCCGTGGTGGGAAGTCAGCTTCCCTCTGCGGGTGATCCTGCACTGGTGGCTGCGAGACACCGAATGGCAACCGGTGCATGCGGCCGCGGTGGGCTCCGCGGATGGCGGCGTGCTGATCGCCGGACCTTGCGGGGCGGGAAAATCGACCACCGCGCTCTCCTGCCTGGGCAGCCGGCTGCATTATGCCGGCGACGATTACACGTTGGCGCGGGTAGGGCCCTCGCCACACGTATCCTGCTTGTACAGCACAGCGAAACTGGATCCGGAAGGGCTCGAACGGTTTCCGCATTTGGCGGCTAGCGTCACGAATCGCGACCGGCTGGATCGCGAGAAGGCCATGCTGTTCCTCAATGAGTCGCAACCGGCAGCTCTGATCGGCGGATTTCCCGTACGCGCAGTGGTGGTCCCGGAGGTTACCGGGCGGCGCGACACGGCACTAGAGCCGGCGGCGCAATCGCTGGCTATGCTCGCGCTGGCCCCGACTACCACCAAACACCTCCCGGCGGCGCGGGCGCGCACGGCCGCCAAACTGATCCGGCTGACCAAGTCCGCGGCCTGCTACAGGCTGCTGGCCGGCACCGACCTGGCGCAGATTCCCGAGGCTCTGACCGGTCTGGTGGAACGGTTGAACCGGAACGCCATCCACACGTGACACAAATGCCGAACCCTCTGGTGAGCGTAATCATCCCGGCCTTCAATGCAGCGCATTTCTTGCCGAACGCGGTGGCCAGTGTGCGCCGGCAGTCCTACGCGCCGCTGGAGATCGTGATCGTCGACGACGGCTCCGCGGACGACTGCGCGGGGGTAGCGGCGGAACTGGGGGACGCGGTGCGCTACGTCCGTCAGGAGCAGTCCGGGCCTGCCGCGGCGCGTAACCGGGGCCTCGAACTCGCCCGAGGTGAGTTCGTGGGTTTCCTCGATGCCGACGATGAATGGCCGGAGCAGAAGCTCTCGATCCAGATGTCCCGTCTGCTGGCGGAACCGGAACTCGATGCGGTGCTGGGCCGGGTGCGCTATGTAGCCATCGAAGGCGGCGAAATTCCGGACTTCGCCTTCGAAGGGCCGGACCACGAAATCACCAATGTGCACCTGGGCAGCGGCTTATACCGGCGCCGCGTGTTCGATCGGATAGGCAACTTTGACCCCAGTCTGCGCTATAGCGAAGACGTCGACTTTTTCCTGCGGGCTCGCGAATCGCGATTGCACATGCGCATTTTGCGGCCGGTGACGCTGATTTACCGGCTGCACGGCGCCAACATGACGCGCGAACGGGCGGCGGTCGACCGGCATCTTGCGATAGCTTTGAAACGCTCGATCGACCGGCGGCGCCGGATGGGAAAGGGCGGGATGGCACCGCTCGACCGTTGGTTCTCCTACGACGAATGGTGGCCGGGGACGTCACCGCTGGTGAGCGTGGTCGTACCCGTGTTTAACGGCGCGCGCTATCTGCGCCAGGCAATCGAGGGAATTCTGGGGCAAACCTACGGGCCAGTGGAGATTATCGTGGTGGACGACGGGTCGACCGACCAGACCGCGGAAGTGCTGGATGAATTCGGGCCACGCATCCGCCGCGTGAGCCAGACGCACTCCGGCCAGTCGGTGGCGCGCAATCGCGGTGTGGAACAGGCGACGGGGAAGTACCTGGCGTTCCTGGACGCCGACGACCTTTGGCCCGCGGAGAAATTGACGGACCAGGTTGCCATTCTGGAAGAGAGCCCGGAATGCGACCTCCTGTTCGGCCACGTTGAGCAATTTAGAGAGAACGCCGCTGGGACATCCCAACCGATGCCGGGGCATGTGCCAGGAACCTTGATGATGCGGCGGGATGCGTGGCCCCGGGTGGGGCTGTTGCGCAGCGATGTGAAGGTGGGCGAGTTTCTGGACTGGATGTTGCGGGCCCGGCAGCAGGGGATGCGC
>Ga0187879_10002956_pt1 | contig 11427 bp, 9 predicted proteins | sample June2016WEW_19_1_FD_132423 | JGI IMG/M metagenome (GOLD analysis project Ga0187879, IMG submission 132423) | Peatland microbial communities from SPRUCE experiment site at the Marcell Experimental Forest, Minnesota, USA - June2016WEW_19_10 | ecosystem: Environmental > Terrestrial > Soil >... | reverse complement strand
GCCGAGCTTATTGAGATTGCGGTGGTACTCGAACTCATTGGCACGGATCACGTCTCCGAGGAGGTCGCCCTTGACGATTCGCAGCGCGCTGTAATCGCGCCACTTCACCGGGTAACCGATCTTGGTGGTGAATCTGGCGAGCTTGTCCTGCGCTTTCTGTTTGGTCTGCGGGCCCATCCAATCGAGCGTATTGATGTCGGCCCGGTACGCAGCGAGCAGATTCTTCACCAGCTGGTCCATGCGCGCCTTGGATTCAGAGGGGAAGTATTTCGCGACGTAAATCCTGCCCAGACCCTCGCCGATCGATCTCCGCACTACGCCGATACCCCGCTTCCAGCGCGGCTCGTTCTGCTCGATGCCCCGCAGCGCACTGCCGTAGAAGGCGAAGTGCTCGTCAACGAAATTCTTGCTCAAATATGGAGCGACGCCGCTGAGCACGCGCCAGCGGAAATAGGCCCTCCATACCGGCAGCGACGTCTGGCGCAGGATCTCATTGAATCCGGTGATGTAGCTGGGCTGGCGGATGACGAGGTAATCCGTCTTGCCGGTGACGCCGGCGTCCGCGAGATATGCCTTCCAGTTATAGCCGGGGGCTAAGCCAACGAGTTTGGCGAGTTCGACCTTGTTGTAGGTTTTTATAGGATCGCGGTTCTCGACTTTCGTCCACTGCACCGTGGCCAGGGCCGTTTCCAGAGCGAGAATGTCCATGGCATCGTTCGCAGCGCTCTTGCTGCCCGCCAAGGCCAGCATCTTCTCGACATGCTTTTCGTACTGGGCGCGAACCTGCTTGAGCTTCGCGTCGTTTTGCAGGTAGTAGTCGCGGTCGGGCATCCCCAGGCCGTCCTGACCGAGATCGAAGACGTACTTAGTCGAGTCCCTCGCATCCTGATGTACCCGCGGCGTATAGGGCGCAGCAATGCCAATCCGGTTGAAGTGCGCAATCAGCGAGGGAATCTCGGCCTTGTCCCTCAGCGCGTCGATCTTCGCGAACTCAGCATCGAGTGGCTTCAAGCCCAACTGTTCCAGCGCCGCCTCGTCCATGAAGCTTGCATACAGATCGGCGATCTTCTGCTGATCGGGGTCGGTGGCGTCGACGGATATCAGCAGTTCCTCGACGATGCCGCGCAGCTGATCGTCCGCGTCGTCGGCCAGTTTGTCGAACGCGCCATACCTGCCTTTATCGGCCGGAATCTCGGTACTCGCGAGCCACTTGCCGTTGACGTGCCGGTAGAAGTCGTCCTGGGCGCGGACGCTGTCGTCGATGTACTGAGTGTCAATGCCAGATACCAAATGCGTAACCGATGCAGCTGAGGAATTTGGCCGTTCAGCGGACCCGCAGTAGCTTGCCACAAGACACGCCCAGGCAAGTCCCCAGAGCAATCTGTTCATCGCCGACTTCTAATCCAAGAAATCGCGGGGAGCCCGCATCAGGGCAGATCATAGCAGCGTTCGGTCCTAGCCTCCCTTGAGCATGCCAGGGTGCCCGCATTATAGCGACATACCGGGAGCGACCTGCGGTCCATAAGAAAATCGCGAAGACGCGTTCTTGGCGGAAGCGAAATTGCTTCACAGTTTGGCGCGATACACGCGCTGCACGCGCTTGATCCGCTTGTCGGTCCCGAAGAATGCGTGCTTGGACATATCCGCCGAGTACTTGCTCGCCTCCGGGTGGCGGCCAAGTGCTTCGGCCAGCGCGCGGATATGGTGCGGACCGGCCCCGCAGCAGATGCCCAGGTAGCGCACACCAAGCGCATACGCAGCCTTGCCGAACTCGTATATTTCCCCGCGCGTGCAAACAAAGGGATCCAAGCCGACGGGGAAAGCTCGCGCATTCGCGCGGCACGGATCGGTCAGTGACATGAAGGAAGGCTGCTCAGGCGTGGTCCGATAAGGCACGGGGAGGGCGGCCACATTACACTTGACCGCCGCGCGGATCTCCTTGAGCGCCGGCATGATCGTCGTAGGTCCGCGATGACAATTCAGGCCGACGACGTCGGCGCCGGCCGCTTCCAGCCGCTGACAGGTCTCGGCAACGCTCCAGCCCTCTCGCGTCGATATCTCTCGATGTTGGGCGACCGTGACGACGGCGGGGACCTTGGAGTATTTCTTGATCGCCTCCAGGGCCATCAACGCCTCGCCGCCCCAGGAGTAAGTTTCCGCAACGATATAATCCACACCCGCATCCGCAGCCCAGCCGACCTGTTCCTCGAATATCCTCGCCACTTCCTTGAGCGCCTTGCGATCCGTCGGGTCATAAATATTGGTATTGCAGATGTCGCCGGCAAATAGCGTGCCGGTCTTGCGGGCGACCTTCTTGGCGATGGCAAGCGCCTTGCGGTTCATCGGCAACAGGTCCTTTCCCCGGCCGATGACCCGCAATTTCTCACGATGCACGTAGTAGGTCAGTGCCTGCGTGACGTCTGAGCCCGCGTGCACAAAGTCCATGTGCAACTGCTCGACCACATCCGGATGCTCGGTGAGCACGACCGGCACAAAGGCGCCGGCCTGCAGATAGCCGCGGCGCTCCAGTTCAAAGACATACCCTTCAGCGCAGATTACTGCTCCATGTGCCAGGCGGGCTAACAGGTCGCGGCTCGATGGTTGGCGCGAACGCGCGGTATTTTTCCTGGCACTGTTCGCCATAACGTGCTCCAATAATAAAAATGTTGTATCAGCCCTCGACGCCCGATCGCTGCGACGGTAGATAAGCCAAGCCGGCCCGATGGTATCGCTCGCAGCACGCTGGGATCATACCTCGGAGGTCACGGACGCGAGCGCCTCACCATTGTGCCAGATCGGCACCTCGGCGCTGACATCGGTATCGTTCCCCCGCTGCCATGAAATCCGCACTGCTGCCGCTTGGAAGCAGGGGCGCCAATCCAAGCGAATATTCGGCCTACAAGAAGCGCCCGGGCTCGTCCGCTGGCAGCTTGATGCGCTCAACCCGACGGTTGCGAAAGGCAGGAGGACCAACGCCGATGCATGCCAGCCGCCAACCGCGGCCGCGACCGCCGCGAGCAACAGGGTTCCTGGCCGGAGAAGTGAGGCTCGCAATATGGCGCCGAATTGCGTCGAGTGCCGCGCGCTAACCGCGTGCGCGAGCGAATTTGACCATGCAACGGCGAGAGCCAGCCCGGCCAACAGCGCTGCATTGAGTTCCCACAACGGCCGTCAGCCGAGAGCGGCGAGAATTGGCGGGGAGCCGGCCAGCGCGAGCGCGATGGCGACCGGCATGTAGGCGCCCCACAGCGACGGTACGAACCGCCGATCACGTTCGACCGCCGCGGCAATCAGCAGACTCGCAACCCTCACCCGGCGCGATCCGTATCGGTACGCGAATGCGCCGGCCACGCTCCCGAACAATGCTCCGAGAGCGCTGAACATCGACAGGATCCAGGCCGAGGCAACCAAGCGCACGCTGAGGTCCTCTCGCAGCAACGATAGCGCGGGAGGAACCTTCCCGATCTGCATTGCGGATACGACGACTGCAAGGACGAGTACGCAGATGCGCGTCCAGTCGCTGCGATCGACACGGCCGCGATGGCTTTTCCCGGAGCAATACTCGCACTTCGATGAAAATAGATGATGATGTCTCCGTGCCTGATGTAGTTTTTGGAATCTTGCTAATATATATTCCAATCTATCTGCGATATGAGTCCGTGGAGACTATACTGCCTGGCTCATGGTCAGAAGTGCCCGCGACCCTCAATTGGCGGCGCACATAAGCCAACTCAGATCGTCTTATCATGTTACAAAGTGCTTTTTGCCGCTGAGGGTGCTTTCAGCATATATGCCGTATTTCGACGCCGTTTCCAAGGTCGATACCCATGAGCTTTCCAATGCAGTGGACCAGGCCAATCGCGAGGTGGCAAAGCGCTACGACTTGCGCGGCACCAACGCGCGCTTTGAGCCTCAGGGATTTGTGATCACGCAGTTTGCGCAGAGCGAATATCAGCTCAATCAGTTGCTCGACATCCTTAGGTTGCGCCTGGCAGCGCGCGGCATCGACCCGCGCAGCATCGAGCTTGGCGAGGTCGAGGTAAACCTGACCGAGGCGCGGCGCAAGATCACAATAAGGCAGGGCATCGAACAGGCCGTGGCCAAGAGACTCGTGGCCAGCCTCAAAGAGGCCAAGCTCAAGGTCGAGGCGCAGATCAATGGCGACAAGCTGCGCGTCACGGGCAAGAAGCGCGATGATCTGCAGTCCGCCATCGCGCTGCTGCGTCAGTGCGACATAGATCTGCCGCTGCAGTTCGAGAACTTTCGCGACTGAACCTGCGCCGCTTCCGGGCAGGCGGGGCCAATCGAGCCATAGACTATGCCCGCCAGTTTCAAGGACGAGGCAATGCGCGCCAATGAATTCCGCGCGGGCTTAGATCACTGTCTTGGAGAAATAGGTGGTGTCGCACAAGCCGCCGTTCGGCCACAACGCGTAGCCGGGGAATCACACGCAGCCGGTGCCAGCGCAGGCGGGTGTACCGACGCTCGTCGTCGCCGCCGGTGACAGTGTCCAGCACCAACAGGGTCCTGCCGGCTTCGCGCGCCGCCCTCGACGCAGTCGATGAGAACGTCAGCCAGCGCCGCGGCGAGCTGGGGCTCATGAGCCGTAGCGCGAATTCGAATGTGGGCAAGATTCATATCGCTCGTCTCGAAAAGGCGGTTTTAGCACTGATCACTACGACGTAACGCGCCGGATGGAGGGTGCGATTGGCATACACGAAGGGTCGGTCCAGCAGCATGGCCAGGCAATCGCCTGTCTCCAGGCGATACCGCTCATTGCCAAGCGTCACCTGGATCCGTCCGGACAGGACCGACACCTGTTGATGCACGGGGAGATCGCGCGAGCCGGTCTCGTAGGACACGCGGGGCCAGCCGGAAAGTCCACGTCCACGATCTGAATCGGCGAGGGCCTGTGCAGTGGTGACACGTTACGGCGCAGATAGCCCGAGGCGGAGTCACGCCATTGCGGCTGTCCGGCATGCCGCACAATGGCCTGGGGCGCGGCGCTTTCATCGGCGGGCGCGTCGAACATCCGCGCGAGCGGAACCCCCAGGCCCCAGGCCAGGCGCTCCAGCAGGACTGCCGTAGGGCTGGCCTCGCCGCGCTCGATGAGCGAGATCATTAAGCGGCTCAGCCCGCTCTTGGATGCCAACGCGCCTAATGAAAGTCGCAGGGCCGCGCGCGGGCCGCGCGCTTATGCCGCGATGCGATGGTTGATGTCCTTGCTTGGCCGATCCATTTAACCAGATATATGTGCCACTTTAATGGAGACGGGTCAATATCTTCCGCGGCATGGGAATCGACGGAAACGCCGTATCCCTGGCGTTTACCTCCAGCGGCCGATACGATCGATGAACTCGATGCGGTCCGACGCGTTATCGAGTGGAACCGCCGCTCCGTCGGCTCGAGGAATTCCGCGACATGCCTGAAGCACTCACTGATCCGGCCGCGATATGCCTGACGAGCCGCTCAGGGATGCGTGTCGAAATCAACGCGAATGGCTCACTGCGTCGTTTCGATTGCGATCCGATTTCGCTCACGCTTTTTGTCGGCAATGAGATCGAGGGCGGCCCCACGAATCTGTATCTGCGATGTCATACAGACACGGTCGAATGGGCACCCCTTCTGGGGCCACAGAGTCGCAGTCGCTTTCGTGCTGATCCGGGAAGCGGCATGCTCGTGGGTGTGGGTGCGTGGCGCGGCATCCACTACTCGATAGCCCTGCTTCTCGCGCAGAGCGCGCCTGCATGGTTCTGGCACGTTCGCCTTGAGAACACGAATTCGCGATCGCAACATGTGGATCTGACGTACGCGCAGGATCTGGCTCTTGCACCGTACGGCGCGGTGCGCCTCAACGAGTACTACGTGAGTCAATACATCGATCACATGCCGCTGTGGCTGGCGGCGCACGGATACACGATTGCCTCACGGCAGAATCTTGCGGTCGACCATCGCAATCCATGGTGTCTGATCGGCTCGCTGCGTGCAGGTACTTCATTCGCCACCGACAGCATGCAGTTTCATGGGCTCGCAAGCCGACGCGGCGATACGCCGGTCGGACTCGCCACCGATCCTCCTGGGCGACGTTTACAGCATGAACACTCCATGGTGGTTATTCGAGACGCCCCGATTCGGCTGGATCCGAATGAGAGCGTCGCGGCTGGCTTTTTCGGTTCCTACCTCGCAGATCACCCCGATGCCACATCGACGTCGGACCTCCACGGCGTGAGCGAGCTACTGGCGCTGCCAGAGGCGGCGCCCGTGACGATCGACTCGAGATCTGCCGAATCGTCCGGCACCGCAACGCTATTCAGCTCTGCGCCGCTGCTTAACGGCCTCGATCTCGGTGGCGACGCAATGCGCGCGCTGTTCGGGTCGCATTGGCGGCATGAGGAGTTCGATGAGCGCGGTGAGCGATTGTCCTTCTTTTACGGTGGCGATCGTCATGTCGTCCTGCGCGCGAAGGAACTGCGCGTGCAACGTCCGCACGGGCATTTGCTGCGCACGGGTCATCACACGACGCCGGATGAGACTGCGTTGACCTCGACCGTCTGGATGAGTGGTGTCTTTCACTCGATGCTCACGCAGGGACACGTGAGCATCAATCGCTTCATCTCCACCGTGCACAGTTATCTCGGTTTGTTTCGTTCGCACGGACAACGTGTGTTCATGGAGCTCGGAGGCAGCTGGCGACTGTTGCATGTGCCTTCCGCGTTCGAAATGTCGCCGGACGCCTGCCGCTGGATCTATCGGCACGAAGAGGGTGTGATCGAAGTGCGGGCCGAAGCACGAAGCGAACCGCACGAGCTGACACTGTCGATTGAAGTCAGCTCGGGGGAACCGGTGAGATTCCTCATCTCTCATCACGTCGCACTTGATGGCGATGACGGCAGCACCGCGGGCGCGGCACATTGGTGGCGGCATGGCGATGACATCATCGTTGCACCTGCGCCCGGAACGGAGCTTGCGCGCCGGTTCCAGAACGGGAGTTTTCATGTCACTCCGAATGCCGGCACGGGATTTCAACATGTCGGCGGCGACGAGCTGTTATTCATCGATGGGCGTTCGCGCCAGCAGCCATATATATGCATCGTTACCGCACCTGCCCGCTTGGTCGGCCTGCGTATTCGAGGACACCTGATCCCTGAGGGGACGCAGACCCCGCTGCGCGTCCAATCGGGCGAGAGCCTCATACCGGGTCTGAAAATGATTTCAGCGGCTGCGAACCCACTCTCCGAGCAGATTGCGCGGATAGCCGATATCGTGCCGTGGTACACACACAATGCGCTGGTTCACTACCTATCGCCGCGAGGTCTGGAGCAATACTCCGGCGGCGGCTGGGGCACGCGCGACGTGTGCCAGGGACCGGTCGAGATGCTGCTTGCGCTCGGCCGCGTGGTGCCGATACGCAACCTGCTGATGCGTGTGATGGCTGCGCAGAACGCTGACGGCGATTGGCCGCAGTGGTTTACGTTCTTCGAACGCGAGCGCGACATCCGTGCGGGCGATTCGCACGGCGATATTCTCCTCTGGCCGCTCGTGGTCCTCGGCCAGTATCTTATCGTCTCAGGCGACGCCGGTGTGCTCGAGGAACACGTACGGTTTTTCGATCCGCGCGGCTCGGAGGAGGGCGAATCAGCAACTATATGGCAACACGCGCAGCGGGCTCTTGCGCTGATAGAAAGCCGCGTCATCGCGGGCACCGCTTTGGCCGCGTATGGCCACGGTGACTGGAACGACTCCCTGCAGCCAGCCGATCCCGCCATGCGCGATCACATGTGCAGCGCCTGGACTGTAACGCTGCATTTCCAGGCGCTGAAGACATTGGCGCGCGCGCTGCGCGCGATCGGGCGCGCGCATGATGCTCTCCGCTTTGAGAGTTGGGCTGAGACCGTGCAGCGAGATTTCCAGCGTCTGCTTCTCGTGGATGGCGTGCTGGCCGGCTACGCCGTATTCGAAGACGGCGGTGGCGTGGGCTACCTGCTGCACCCGAGCGATAAAACGACTGGCGTACGCTACAGCGCACTGGCGATCATCCATGCGATTCTTGAGGATATGCTGACGCCGGCACAGACGCGCGACCATCTGCGATTGATCGACGCCCACTTGAGTGCTCCGGATGGCGTCCGCCTGTTCGACCGTCCGATACCTTATCACGGCGGCCCGCAACGCATCTTCCAGCGGGCCGAGAGCGCAACGTTCTTCGGTCGCGAGATCGGCCTGATGTACACGCACGCTCATTTGCGCTATGCGCAGGCGTTGGCGCATGTTGGAGAGGCGGACCGCTTCTTCCATGCGCTTTGCCAGGCGAATCCGATCGGCATCCGCTCGATCGTGCCGTGCGCGACGTTGCGTCAGGCGAACTGTTATTACTCCAGCTCCGATGCCGCTTTCGAAGATCGCTATCAGGCGAGCGCGGAATACGAGCGAGTCGCGCGCGGCTCAGTTGCACTCGATGGCGGCTGGCGGGTGTACTCGAGCGGCGCAGGCATAGCACTGGGTCTGATCGTTCGGTGCTTTCTCGGCCTGAGCTGCGAGTCGGACGTGCTGCGCGTAGACCCCGTGATACCGAGGGCACTCGACGGCCTGCGCGCGGAGACGACGCTACTGGGACGTCCGATCGACGTGCGTTACCGAATCGGGGGTGCCGGCTGCGGTGTCAACGAAATCGTGCTAAACGAAGAGCCTCTGGCGTTCACCTGTTGCCCGAACCCGCATCGTCGCGGAGCCGCCCTCGTTGCAATGGCAACGGTGCTGGAGCGATTGGCTGTCGGGCGCAACATCCTGACGATCGACATCGGCTAGGTGGCCCGGCAGATCGCCACGTGCGCTCACCTATACACTTAGCTGCTGAGTGACGCGAGGTCCTGCCACAACTGACCACGGCCCTGTTAGGACTTTCCGAAGTATACGGTGCAGCGCATCACCCCGGAGAGTCTGAAGCAGCGGCCGCGCGTCGTCGTCGGCACTGTCACCCCGGTGAATGCGCAGATGAAGACCACCGGTGAGCGCGAGGCCTACCGGTTCTGCCTCCTCATGCTTGACCTCAAGACCGGGAAGATCGTCGCCAAGTCGGTTGTGCGGGTGCGCATCGAGGATGCCGATGCGACCCCGACCGCTGCATTCGGCGACAGCCCCGTCTGGACCGACGATCCAAGCGTCCAGGCCTATATCGCCACTTGCCAGGCGAGCAAGGTGGGCGATCTGATCAAGCCGGAATATTTTGACGGGCTGCTCGCGGCCGCTCTGGTAAGCGAGGCGGACGATGCCTACGGCGAGGGGCGGTATGCCGAGGCGCCGGATCTCTCTCGACCGCACGCAAGACACCCGCCGGCGACCAGCTGCGCGTCTATAACGGTTTCTACCTGTCTCTGACCAAGCTTGGACGCGTCGATCAGGCGTCAGCGGCGTTCCGCGATCTGGTGGACTTCGGGCTGCGCAGGAAACGACTCGCCGTTAAGTTCCTATTCCGGCCCGGCTCGGTCAGGTTCGTCACCGACAGCAGATCCAGCGGCAGCTATGGCATGTGGCTGCAGCAGATCGCCTCGCAGGCGGCATCGAATCAGGCCTGCCTTCAGGTTACCGGCCACACCAGTCCCACGGGCCCGGCGGCGATGAACGACAGCCTGTCTCTGATGGGCGCCGAATATGTCCAGTCCCGGCTGGAAGGCGACGAGCCGCCGCTAAATAAGCGGACCGTGGCGACGGGCATGGGATCGGGCGAGAATCTGATCGGCACCGGACGGGACGATGCGTCCGATATGCTCGACCGCCGGGGCGAACTCAAGCCGATCGAGCCCTGCAACTAGGAGCCGGGGCGGCTATTGCCTGACCGGGATGTCGATGTAGCTGCTGCCATACCACCGGATCTTCAATGGAATGTTGGCGTCGGCAATGGATTCGTCGCTCACGTCTTGCCCGGTGCCATAGTTGATCTGCTCATCCGGCCGCTTGTTGATGCCGAGTATCATGACCAGCCGGCTCCCGGCCTGAAACCTGCGACTCGTCAGGCGCTCACTTCTGAAGCTCAATTGCTGGCGCTCGCCTGCCTTCAAGAGATGGCGATGACTGCGATCCTGGGCATAACTTGCGCGAAATGTGTACGGTGGATCGAACAGTCGAAGGTATTCACCGCTGGCCAACCGCTCGTACAGCGCGATGGTGATATCCATGTCCATTTTATTCGCGGTGAAATCGAGCAAACCCGAGAACAGGCCATTGACCTCTATAGCCTGAGGTAGCGGGTCGCTGACGAATGTCATGCCATTGTGTATCGGAAGACTCTTGCTGATAAGGTCGGACGCAGGCATCCAGGCCGCGTCACTGCGATCCGCCAGGTTAACTGTCTGCCGAAGGAAGGCGGTGTTCGAACTTATTTTCCCGGCCAGCCGGTTAGCCTCGCTCGAGGGGGTGGGTTCCAGATAAAACCTCAGCGATCCATTGGCCATGGCTGCGAGCGATGGCGCGTGCTCCCAGGTGTTGGCTCCCATCACCTCGTAGTTGATGCGGTCCTGGAGGACGGTCGGTTTTGCGCCGCCCTTGAGGATGTAGTCGAACCACTGATAACGCAGTTCGTGAATGTCGATGAGAGCGGCGGAATCGACTTGATAGCCCTGAAGCACGGACAGGGGTCCACGTTGAATCGCAACGTCATCATAGGGCCCTATCAAAAGCGTCTGATCGGCTTTCGGATTATATCGGTAGTGCTCAGTGAGGTAATACAGCGCGCCTTCCTCGTTGCTGTCGTAATAGCCTGTTGTCGTCAAGACCGGTATGTTGATCTGGGCGAAGTCTTCCCGGTAAGGGATCATCTTTTGCCAATAGCCATCGTAGCTCGGGTGACCAAGCCAACGCCGAAAGTTCGCGTTGGGCTTTCCATAGATATGGACGAGATCCCAATACGGCTTTCCGCTCGTATACCACGTCTGATCGAGCCATCGCCAGTGCGCGTCCTCTCTATAGATCTCCTCGTCCAGAGCTTTGGTGTCGGTGACGAATCGGACCCAGCGGTACGCGGAGTTGAGAAAGATGTTGCCCTCCTTGGGAAGATCGATTCCCGGCGCGGTGCTCGCCGAAGTGGCGATCGCCTTGAGTGCGGGTGGCAAGCGCTTGGCGGCGGCCCATTGGGAAAAGCCGCTGTAGTCTTCGCCATACATGCCCACGCGGCCATCACTCCACGGTTGCTTGGCAATCCATTCGATCACGGAGCGTGCATCATCGCCGTCGTGCTCAAAGGGCACGGCTTTATCGGCGCTCTTCGATTTGCCGCGGGCATAAGCGACGACACCGACGTAGCCGTGGGCGGCGCACTCCATGGCATTGTTTTGCGGATAGGCGTAGATCGTGAATTCAAGCAGCGTCGGTAGCACCTGGGCGTCATTTCTTGGCCGAACCACCATTGCGGAGATGCTCGCTCCGTCGGGCGTT
>Ga0187879_10002953_pt1 | contig 11429 bp, 6 predicted proteins | sample June2016WEW_19_1_FD_132423 | JGI IMG/M metagenome (GOLD analysis project Ga0187879, IMG submission 132423) | Peatland microbial communities from SPRUCE experiment site at the Marcell Experimental Forest, Minnesota, USA - June2016WEW_19_10 | ecosystem: Environmental > Terrestrial > Soil >... | reverse complement strand
GTTCGCTTTCCCCAAGCAACGCAAAGAGCCGCTGGAAAATGCCTCCCACGTGCGCAATGCGGTTGCGCGCTTCAATCAGGTAAAGGGCGTAACGGAAGCGGAGCGTAGTGCGGCGTGGAAGCGCATTCAGTCCGCCGCAAAACGATTCGGAGTGGAACTCCAGAAGTCCGCCTAGCCGCAAGGTGCGACTTTCGTATCGTTCTTTGCAAATGAGTGGAAGGTCTCATCGTGCTCTACGAAAACGCCAACTCCTTAGCCCGCTGCACCGCCTTCACCACCGCCTTGATCAACGTCACGCGCAGTTTTCCTTCTTCCAGTTCCATGATGCCGTCAATCGTGCATCCTGCAGGAGTGGTCACCGCGTCCTTCAGCAGCGCTGGGTGATCCCCGGTCTCCAGCACCACCCGCGCCGCGCCCATAGTCGTTTGAGCCGCCAGCAGAGTCGCCACATCGCGCGGCAATCCCACCTTCACGCCCGCCTCCGCCAGCGATTCCAGAATGATATAGATATACGCCGGCCCGCTCGCCGACAATCCTGTGACCGCGTCCATATGTTTTTCGTCCACGACCACCGTTCGCCCCACCGCATCGAAAAACTTCGTCGCCGTTTCCAGATGCTGCTTGGTCGCGAACTTCCCCTTGCACAGCGCCGTCATGCCCGCGCCCAGCACGCAGGGAGTATTCGGCATCGCCCGCACCACCGGCACTTCCTTCTCCAGCGCCCGCTCAATCATCTCGGTCGGGACCGACGCTGCGACCGAAATCACCAGTTGTTTGCCATTCAAGTGCGCGCGAATCTCCTTCACCACGTCCGCCACCACCTGCGGCTTCACGCAAATAAAAATAATGTCCGCGTCCTTCACCGCATCCACATTGTTGGTCCCCGCGTGCACCTTCAACTTCTCCTTCAGCATCCGCGCGCGTTCCGGGTGCGCCACCGTTGCCCAGGTCTGCCCCGGCGACAGCAATCCATCGCGCAAGAAAGATTGCAGCAGAATCGATCCAATCTTCCCCACCCCCAAAACCGCGACTTTCTTTTTCTCACTCAAACTCTGTGGCATGCGAATTCTCCCAATAGGCCGTAAATAAGAAGTCCCAGACTACACCAGTCCCAGAAATGAAGCAGCATTTCGTCCGCTAGCCCACAATTTCCTCCGGCACCATCTTCAATATCTCGCGCCCAATCGGCAATGACGCCGTCGCCGCCGGAGAAGGCACATTCAGCACATGCAAGAACCGCTCCCGTGCCACGAACCGGAAATCGTCGACCAGCGCGCCATCCGTCCTCACCGCCTGCGCCCGCACTCCCGACCCACCCGGCGTCATATCTTCCATTCGCACCTCCGGCATCAGCCGCTGGCAAGACCGCACAAACTCCCGCTTCCACAGCGACCGCCGAAACTCCGACAGCCCATTTCTCCAGTGCTGCCGCGCCATCGCTCGAAATCCCGCATCCACGAAAACTTCCATCGTCTCGCCCAAATCGAAATCCCGCCACTTATATCCCTCGCGCTGGAACGCCAGCACCGCATTCGGCCCGGCATCCACATTCCCTTGAATCCGCCGGGTGAAGTGCACTCCCAGAAACGGATACCGCGGATCCGGCACCGGATAAATCAGGCTCCGCACCAACACCTGCCGCGCCGCGGCTAAGTCGTAATACTCCCCGCGAAACGGAACAATGATGATCCCCGGATCGTCCCCTGCCATGCGCGCCAACCGATCGCTATATAGCCCGGCGCAATTCACCACATACCGCGCCGAGATATCTTCCGCGCGCGTCCGCACTACCACTGAGTCTCGCGAACGCGAGAATCCCCTAACCTCAGCGCCCGTCTTAACCTCCACCCCGTGCCCCTCCGCGATCTCCGCATACTTCGCCGTCACTGCCACATAATCCGTGATCCCGGTCGATGGCACCAGCAGCGCTCGAACACCGCCAACATGCGGTTCGATATCGAGCATCGCCGCGCGTTCCAGCAGCCGCAAACCCTCCAACCCATTCGCCACGCCCTGCGCAAGTAACACATCCAGCCGCGCTGTCTCCTCCGGGCCAGTAGCCACAATCAATTTCCCGCACACCTCATACGGAATCCCATGTCGCGAGCAGAACTCCGCCATCTCCCGCGCCCCCGCCACACACAGCCGCGCCTTCAGCGATCCCGCCTTGTAATAAACCCCGCTGTGGATGACCCCGCTATTGTGTCCCGTCTGGTGCCGAGCCACTCCCGCTTCTTTTTCGAGTACCACCACGCGCAACCGCGGAAACCGCTCGCTCACCTGCATGGCAAACGAAAGCCCAACAATCCCCCCGCCAATCACTGCGATGTCATAGGTCATAAGTTTGTGTGTCTTGTGGAGGGCAGGCGTCCCGCCCGTCCAAGCCGTGCAAAGCACGGCAGCCCACCGAAGATGATCCTATCTCACCCCCGCCCACCGCACTGTGACGTAAGAACAACGGAATGTGACGCAAGAAAAAAAGCGCGGGTGCCCTCGTCTCACGCTTTTCGAAACGTGGGTACGGACACCAGCGCCCCCTCAATTACCAATTACAAGTCATCAATTACAAATTCCCGGCACCCTCTGCGTCTCGGCGGTAGCTTGCCAGCGCCAGATCGCGCGCTACTGGACAGTTAAAGTCACCACATTCCCGTGCGCCGCCCCACCCGCAGCCGTCGCCGTCACCGTAATCTGCGACGAGCCCACTACCGTCGGAGCCGCCACCGTCACAAAAGCCGATCCCGGAGCAGCCGTTGTCGCCGGCGTAGCCGTCACCGTGACCGTCGCCGGGTTCGGCACCACTGCCGGAGGCGTATACATCCCCGTTCCGCCTATCGTGCCATTCGCATTGCCGCCCGTGACCGCCCAGGTTACGCTCTGGTTGGCCGTGAACTGTTGCTGATTACCACCCGCCGGCCACGAGTTGCCAGGCTCATCAGCAAACAACACAGTCCCCGTTTGCGGATTCACCGTCACCGGTGTTGTGGTGCTGCCACTGCCCGAGACTCCGCCGCAAGAAATCAGCGCCATCAATCCAAGCCCCAGGCAAATCGCCGTGATCCCGGTGTAGAGACGCGGCTCGCCGCGTCTTGCTCGCCCGACCCCCACAATCCCCACCAGTACCACCCACAAGAAGAGCGTGTAGGGACGGCCGCCCCCGGCCGTCCAAGCCGTGCGCAGCACGGCCCCTACCCGCAGCCCCGACTGCGTCCCCAAGTTCGGCCCAATCGTCGTAATCGTAAGCGTCACCGTAGTCGTCCCCGCCCCCGCCGCAATTGTCGACGGACTAAACCCGCAACTGACGCCGGACCCCCCGCTAGTCAACGCCGGCAAGCCCGTGCACGCAAAACTCACCCCCGAGCTAAACGTCCCACCCCCCACCGGAGCCGCCGAAAACGTATAGCTGGCGCTCTGTCCCGCCAGCACTGTCACCGAAGTGCTGCCCGTGTCCGTCCACGTGAAGTCCGCAGTCGTCCCCGTTACCGTCAGCGTCTCCGTGGGCGTAGCCTGCGTCAGCGTGCCGTCCGTTCCCTGGATCGCAAAATTGAATGTCCCCGCCGTAGCGCTGCCCAGCGTCACCGTAAACGGAGCACCCGCGACCGTAGGCGTCACCGTCGGAGGCGCAATTCCGCACGTCCCCGGAGCTCCTGTCGTACACGCCAGCGCGACGCTCTTGCTGTATCCGTTTACCGCCGTCAGCGTCCCGTTCCACGTTACGTTCTGATCCACCACTGTTGTGCTTGGAGTCGCCGTCGCCGCAGTCGTGAAACTCGGCACCGGCGCCGTTACCGTCAGCCCGAACGTCTGCGTCTTCGCCGCCGGAGCTCCCGCCGTCATCGCCGAGATCGTCACCGTAACCGGACCACCTAACGGAGCTCCTGCCGCCGCCGTCACCGTCAACGTGACCGCCTCGGGTGACGAAGACGTCGGACTCACTGAGCTCGATGGCAAGAACACGCAAGCCGCTCCAGTCGGCAGGCCCGCCGAGCAACTCAGTGTCACCGTCCCCGCAAAACTCCCCGCCGCCGTCACCTGGAACGTGCTCGTCCCCGACGTTCCACCCTGCCCAACCGTGAGCGAATTCGGACTGGGTGCCGTCAAATCGAAGTCCACCACATACAGCGTAACCGCCGCGTCGTTTGTGATTGTGTATGGGTCCGTTCCACCGCGTGCGCGTTGAAGCTGTAATCGCCCACACTTCCGCTCGCGATCAAGTTATAAGTTGCCGTCGGCGTTATCTGTTCGGGATCCGGCACGCAGGTCGCGGGCGCCGCGCCGGTGCAACTTAAATTTACCGGGCTCGCGTATCCGTCCTCCGCCGTCAGCGTGCCACTGAAAGTAGCCGTCTGTGTCGGGAAAATCGTTTGCGGCGAGTTGGAAATGACGTTCGTGTAGTTCGCCGACAGGGCGTAGTTCCAAATACCGCGCCCGTACGTCGACGCCACCAGCGTTTTCGTGCCCGCGTAATTGAAAAGTTGCAGCGCCGTCACCGGAGCGTTCGGCAGAAATCCCGAAACTCCCGGCCCCGGCGGCGGACCAACCTCCGTCCAACTCGGAGCGCTCGTCGCACTCACAAAAATGCCAACGTCGGTTCCCGCGTAAACCAGTCCCGCTTGCGCATCCACCAGCAACGCGTTCACCGGAGCGTCCGGCAATTCCCCCGAGCCCGTGCCCGTCCAGTCCGTCCAACTCGCACCGGCATTCGCAGTCTTCCACGCGTGCGAAGTGGGGAATCCCGGCGTGCTGAATCCCATGATCCCCACGTATGCGGTGTTGCCAGTCCCATCGGACGAATCCATCGCGACCGTTGAAATCGCATACCCGTTCGGATTCACATTCTGGGTTGCGTTCGCGGTGACATTCGTCATCAAACTGACGCCCGCGTTAGTCGTTACCCATACTTCGCCGCCAGGCGACCCGCTCAGCGGCCCGTATCCGTTGGTTACCGCATATACCACCGTCGAATAGCCGTTCGGCGCTGGACCGCCCGCGGCTACCGCATTGACCAGGTTGATTTCATCGCCCGTACACAAACCCGTTCCTAACGTGTCGAGATCATTGCTGAGTTGCAACGGAGCCGTTCCGCTGGTGCTGATCTGCCACACCCGGCACGTTCCCACCAGCATTTCACTGCTATTCTGCGGGTCCAGAATGTAGGGAGTATCGTAAGCTCCCTGATCTCCACCCAGATCGTTGGAGCCGACGACTTGGAGAAATGAATTATCGTTGCACGCGGTTCCCGACTCACACTTCATAATCGTGACCGTAGGGGTTCGCCGCAAACCACTCGTCCGGGTTGCTGGGATTGATCGCATTGAATCCGCCATCCCCGCCCCGCGCATTCTGCCAGGTACTGCTGCTGCTAGCGGTGCTGGTTTTAGGGGAGCCGTTACCTTGCGTTCCCCCGAGCAGAATGTCTGCGCTCGTGGGGTGCACCGAGACAGAAACAAATTCCGTCATCGAGCCCAGGGTCTGGCTCAGGCTGTCAAACTGATTCGTCCCGGTGCAACTGCCCGTTGTCAGCCCGGAATACCCATCGAGCGTCCGGCTGATTCCCCCGTCGTGCGCGAAGTAGCCAGGCGTTGTGTCCCCGGTAACCATGAACCCGATTCCGTGCTGGTCCGGATGCACATGCGCCGGCGCCCCGAGCGGGCTGCACCCATAGACGTGAGTTAGATTGATCCAGTCGCCTTGCAAGCAGGTTGTAGTCCCGGGCTCTAACGTGCACTTGTAAAGATTGATCGCGCCCGCATAAACGTCCGTTCCCGTTGAATTGGGCGGCGGCGGATCGGCAATCGCGGACAACTCCAGGTTGTACCAGCCCTGTTCCACTCCACAGCCGCTGTTCGGTCCAAACGCACTGTCGCCGCAGTTGGTGATGCCGCTGTCCGGAATCTCGGTCCAAGTCGCTCCGCCCGTAGTCGATTGCCAGATGCCCTCATCGATGGGTGTGGGATTTCCATAGGCGTCCGGCTGCACGTCGACCACCCACACATACATCTCGTTGCGCCCCGGTACCACTGCGAATTCGCCGCGATAAATCAGGCAAGTCGTTGCGTTCGAAGCAGCCGGACAGAGCGCCGATGCAAGTCCCGCAGTCGGTTGCGTAGTCAGCGGCGTGAAGTTCTGGCCATCCGTCGATGAGTACAGCCCGTGACGCCGGATGAAAGCGTAGAACGTTCCGCTAGCTCCCTGGCTCGGGTTGTAAATCACCGCCGTGGCCGATGCGGGAACGGCGCCGTCCGTGAGAGTTGCGCGGTTCCACGTCGCTCCACCATTCAGCGAGTAGTAAAGTCCGCGCACAGTCGAATTCCCATCTTCTTCCGGGCCAAGGCACGGGCTGCTGTCTCCAGCCGCCGCTGCTTCCAGGCCAAGGCACAAGCCGTTGTCTCCCGCCGTTGCAGCCACGACCAGGTTAGGATTCGCCGTGCTGAAGGCGATCTTGCTGAAACCGATTCCCAAGAAGGATTGGTCCACATTCGGAGCCTGTCCTATCCCCGTGATCTCGGTCCACGTCGAACCCGCATTTGTCGAAAGCAGAATTCCCAGCCCATAATAAGAATCAGCTGAATTGTTAGTCTCCCCGGTCCCAACCAGAATCACGTTGCTGTTTCCCGGCTGCAAAGCAATCGCGCCCACCGCTAACGTAGGCTGATCGTCAATCAACGGTTGCCAGACAACTGCAGCGGGATTGGGACTCAGATTTCCCGCGTTGATCGATTTCCAAAGACCGCCATAAGCGCCGCCTAATAGCACCGTGTTTCCGCTAGTGTCCGCGGGATCGATCAGCACCGAGGTAGCCCGCCCCGAGACCCAGTTGTAATCTTGCCCTCCGCCTCCCGTAGCATCGGAAGCGAGCGGTGCCGGCCCCAGCGGCACCCACGCTGTTGAGGCCGAAAGTGCAGCGGGTGCCCCACTCATCGCGTTCTTTGCGATGAGTGGGTGTGGGGGCGGCGACACAGGTGGAGGTGTTGAATGTGCGGCCGCAGCCGCCCTCGAAGCCCGCATCGCCATCTTCTGCCGGTAAGCCCGAAAGCGCAGCCCCGCCGCCGATTCTCCCCGAGGCACAGTCCGCCCCCGCTGGTTCCAGTTCCAGTGCAACCGATCTCGCAGATACGGACGATCCCCGCCGCGCTCTTCACCTCTCGTTTCGCCGCTTTTTTCAGCAGAGGGCGAGGGGGTAGTTTTCTTGCCAGGCTCCTGACCAAAGGCGCTGATCAAGCAACCGCCGCCGAAAAGAAAAACGAAAGCCGCGAAAAAGCTAAAGAAGAAAATAGAACGGAATGCGCGGAAACCAATGTAGGCCATAAAATTGAAACGCCACTCTTGCGCCGGCGCGACGCAGCGCACTCGTGAAGTTTCAATGATTAAGAGAAGATTTCCACGTCCTCGAAAGTCCCCCCGTCCTTGGTAGCCAGCTCTTGGGAGCGAAATACTGAGAACTGCCCGCAAGCCCAACATCCGCTATACTAATGAATCATGTCCGTGATCAAAAACATCGAAGCCATAGCTCAGGGAATGACCATCACCCTGAAGGAGATGTTTCAGCCCACGATCGTCGAGAACTATCCCGACGGTCCGGGCCCCCTGAAAGGTGCAAAGTTTCAGGAACGCTACCGCGGCATGCACGTCCTCCAGCGCGACGAGAACGGACTGGAAAAATGTGTAGCCTGTTTCCTCTGCGCGGCCGCCTGTCCCGCCAACTGCATCTACATAGAAGCGGCGGAAAACACCGCGGAAACCAGGGTCTCAGGCGCCGAACGCTACGCCCGCGTCTACAACATCGATTACAATCGCTGTATATTTTGCGGCTATTGTGTGGAGGCTTGTCCGACCGATGCGATTACGCATGGGCATGGATTCGAGCTGGCGACGTTCAACGCCAGCAATCTGATTTACCGCAAAGAACAGATGCTGGCGCCGGCTTCGGCGCACATGGGCGCCAACCAGGTGTTTGCGCAATCGGAAACGGATGCGGGCGTGAAAGGGGCTTAACGATCTTCAAGATTTTTCCACCAAACGCCGGTCCCGCAAGGACCGGCGTTGTCGTATGGAAAGCAGTTTCGTGAACCAATGTCCAACTTTCTCCAACTCGTAAATGAGCGCGTCGTCATCTATGACGGCGCCATGGGGACAAACATCCAGAAGCGGAATCCCACCCTGGACGATTACTGGGGCAAGGAGAATTGCAGCGAAGTACTGGTGCTCAGCCGTCCCGACATTATCCGCGAGATTCACGCCGATTTTCTTCGCGTGGGCTGCGACATCGTGGAGACAAATACTTTCGGCGGGACGGGCATCGTTCTGGGCGAGTTCGAACTGCGCGACAAAGTTCGTGAGATCAACCTGAAGGCGGCGCAACTCGCCCGCGAAGTGGCGCAGCAATTCTCAACCAAGGACAAGCCAAGGTACGTAGCCGGATCAATGGGGCCAACCACAAAATTGCCCTCACTGGGACACATCGGTTGGGACGCGATGGCAGCTTCCTACGAAGAACAGGCGGCAGCGCTCATCGAGGGCGGAGTCGATGTGCTGCTCATCGAGACCTGCCAGGATCTGTTGCAGGCCAAGATTGCCACGGTCGCGGTGCTGGAGGCAATGCGCAAGGCGGGCAAGCGTTTGCCAGTACAAGTTCAAGTAACGCTGCAAGAATCCGGAACCATGCTGCTCGGCACCGAAATCGGCGCGGCGTTGACCGCACTCGAGCCCTACGATATCGACATCATCGGCTTGAACTGCGCGACCGGTCCAGCGGAGATGAATGAGGCGGTCCGTTATCTAGGCTTGAACTCCACCAAGCATATTTCGGTTTTGCCGAACGCCGGACTGCCGCAGAACGTAGGCGGGCATGCGGTGTACAAGCTCTCGCCCAAAGACTTAGCGGACTATCACAAACACTTCGTGCAGGATTACGGAGTACGCATCGTAGGCGGATGTTGTGGCACAACTCCCGACCATCTGAAAGCCGTAGTCGATGCGGTGACGGGCGTGGAGCCGGCAAAGCGCAATGTGAAGCCGGTAGGCGCAGCGTCAAGCGCCTACACATCAGTCCCGCTGGATCTGGAACCGAAGCCTCTGATCGTCGCGGAAGAGATGAACACCACAACGCGCGTCGATCATTTCCGCAAGCTGGTGCAGGCCAAGAAGTACGACGACATCCTGACCCTGGCGAAAAAGTTGGCGAACGAAGGCTCGCACATGCTCGACCTGTGCTGCGCCATCGTGGGCGAAGACGAAAAGGGATACATCTCCGCGATCCTCGAAAAAATCGCGACCCGCGTGCCCGCGCCGATCCTCATCGACAGCACCGAAGCCGACGTGGTGGAAGAAGCGCTGAAGCGCATCCCTGGCAAAGCCATCATCAATTCCATCAATCTCGAAGACGGTGAGAAGCGCACCTCGAAAGTGTTGCCCATGGCGAAGCGCTATGGCGCGGCCGTGATCGCGCTGACCATCGACGAAGAGGGCATGGCGCTGACGGCGGACAAAAAAGTCGCGATCGCGCATCGCATCTTCGATCTCGCGACAAAAAAGTACGGTATCCGTCCGGTGGACTTGCTCTTCGACGCGCTGACGCTGCCGATTTCGACCGGCCAGGAAGAATACCGTTCAGCAGGCATCGAGACCTTGAAGGCGGTGAAGCGCATCCGCGAAGAGCTGCCGGAAGTGAAAACGGTGCTAGGCGTCAGCAACATCAGCTTCGGCCTCGACGCTTATCCGCGCCGGGTTCTGAACTCGGTGTTTCTGCATGAGGCGGTAGAAAACGGCCTCGATGTTGCCATCGTCAATTACACCAAGATTTATCCGCTGTACAAGATTCCAGCGGAAGAAGTGGAACTGGCCCGCAAACTGATCTACCAGGACCGCTCAAACGGCGATCCGTTACAGATTTACATGCAGCATTTCGCGGGCATGAAAGGCAAGGCGCAGGCGCAGAGCACAGCGCATGTGGCAACGCTCTCCATCGAGGACAAGCTGAAGTACGCGATCATCAACGGCGAAAAATCGGTGGGCGATGGGAAGACGAAGCGCAGTCTGGAAGAGTTGCTCGAAGAAGCGCTGGTCGAGTACAAGCCGCTCGATCTGATCAACACCGTGTTGCTCGACGGAATGAAGACAGTGGGCGACTTGTTCGGAGCGCGCAAGATGCAGTTGCCGTCGGTTCTAGATTCAGCGGGAGTGATGAAGGCCGCGGTAGCCTATCTAGAACCAAAGATGGAGAAGAAAACTGGCGCGCAGCAGAAGGGAACGATCGTGCTCGCCACGGTGAAGGGCGATGTGCACGACATAGGAAAGAATCTGGTCGACATCATCCTGTCGAACAACGGCTTCAAGGTCGTGAACCTGGGAATCAAGCAGCCGGGCGACACGATCATCCACTCCGCGCAGGAGCACAAAGCCGATGCCATCGGCCTGAGCGGCCTGCTGGTGAAGTCGACGCTCGAGATGAAGTACGTAATCCAGGAACTGGAACGGCAGAAGCTGGAGTTTCCGGTGATCTGCGGAGGCGCGGCCCTGACAAGGAAGTATGTGGAAGATGACCTGCGCCGCGAGTATTCGAATTCGGTGTTCTACGGAGAAGACGCCTTCGCAGGCCTGCACGTAATGGAAGACCTGGCGGCGGAGGACGGCAAGCGCGAGGCGCGGCTGCAAGACGGCAGGACGGTGAAGGAATACGCGAAAGCGGCTGCCGTGGATGAAGAAATCGGCCCGGTGTTCTCGGAGCGTAGCGCCGTGGTGACCGATGCGCCGAATATTCCAGAGCCTCCATTCTGGGGCGTGCGAGTGGTGAAGGATTACGATCTGCGGGAGATTTTCAATTACATCAACGACACGGCCTTGTTCAAGAATCAGTGGCAGCTGAAGACCGCGTCGCCGGAAGATTACGCAAGGCTGGTAGAGGAGAAGTATCGTCCGATCAAGAAGAAGCTGGAAGAAGATGTGATAGCAGCGGGATGGTTCGAGCCAAAGGTTGTGTACGGATATTTTCCAGCGCAAGGCGACGGCAATGACGTAGTAGTCTACGACCCAGACTCACGTAGGGACAGCCGCCCCCGGCTGTCCAAGCCGAGCGAAGCTCGGCAGGATTTGAAAGGGCACGGCTTCAGCCGTGCCGTTCAGGGCCAAAATCAAGAGGGGGCTTTGGCCCCCGAGGCCAGCCCCCGCGAGCTCCTCCGCTTCACCTTCCCCCGCCAGAAAGAAGGCCGCCGCCTGTGCATCTCCGATTTCTTCGCCGCGCCATCCTCCGGCAAGATGGATGTGCTCGGCCTGTCGCTAGTGACGATCGGCCCGAAAGCATCGGTCGAGACGCAGCGCCTATTCGAAGGCGGAGAATATACGCGCTATCTCTATCTCCACGGCCTAAGCGTGGAGACGGCGGAGGCGCTGGCCGAATTCCATCATAAGAAGATGCGAGAAGAGTTAGGCAT
>Ga0187879_10002951_pt1 | contig 11433 bp, 12 predicted proteins | sample June2016WEW_19_1_FD_132423 | JGI IMG/M metagenome (GOLD analysis project Ga0187879, IMG submission 132423) | Peatland microbial communities from SPRUCE experiment site at the Marcell Experimental Forest, Minnesota, USA - June2016WEW_19_10 | ecosystem: Environmental > Terrestrial > Soil >... | reverse complement strand
CCCGCCCGCGCGAGTTCCTCGTTATAGACGATCGTCTGCAGGATACCGGCGCCGCGCCCTCCATACTGAACCGGCCAGTTTGGCGCGAGCCATCTGCCCTCGGCCATCTTCCGTGCCCAGCGCTTCTGCTCCTCGAACGCGTTCTTGCCCTCGGCCATCAACATCTCGCGCGAGCGCGGCGCAAACTGCTTGTTGGCGTCCAGCCACGCGCGAAACTCCATCCGGAACGCTTCGTCTTCGGGATTAAAATTGAAATCCATCGCGCGTTTCTCCTGGCACGGGTCTAAATCCGAGGTCCTGTGCCGGCTATTACGATCACCACTGACCGCAGGGCGCACTTCGCGCTTGAACTTAAAACATTCGACCCGCACTCTGCAAAGGGCGACCGGTCCCTGCGATTCCATCGCAGCCGCCCCGCACTCTCAGCGACCTCGCGCCGCTCCGCCCCCTTCCCGCTGCGCCGTTTGACAATACTTTCGCGATTGCGGACAGTCGGACTCCGGGAACGATTGGATAACCGCATGCGCCTTCTGCACACGATGCTCCGGGTGAACAACCTCGACGAGTCGCTTAAGTTCTATTGCGACAAGCTCGGGATGAAACTCCTGCGCAAGCACGACTTCCCCGGCGGCGAGTTCACCCTCGCCTTCGTTGGCTACGGCGACGAGAAAGAAACCGCGGTCATCGAGTTGACCTGGAATTGGGGAACCTCGAAGTACGAAATCGGCACCGCTTACGGACACATCGCGCTCGGCGTCGACGACATCTACAAAACCTGCGCCGACTTGAAGCAGCGAGGCGTCAACGTCGTGCGCGAGCCCGGCCCTATGAAGCACGGCACCACTCCCATCGCGTTCATCGAGGATCCCAACGGCTACAAGATCGAACTCATACAGCGAAAGTAGGTGCTTTCCCTCACAGCCCGAAAAATTCCCTGATCGCCCCGATCGATTCCGTCTCCGTCAGCGACGGCGCGTGCCCCACTCCCGGCACCTCGACAGCTTTCGCCCGCTTGTGCACCGTGCACATCCGGCTCGCCGTCGCGCTGGCCAGGACATCGCTGTCCGCTCCCCGCACGATCAAGATCGGGCACGCGATCCGCGCGTACGGCACCCACAAATCGAACCGCTGCTGCGCGGTCCCGCCGCGAAGCGGCCGCCGCACGTTGGCATCCATCTTCCAGACCAGGCCGCCTTCCGCTCCCGGCTTGACCGACCATTTCACTTGTTCGCTGACGACGATGTCCGCCAGCTTCGCCATCGGCGGATAATTTTCCTTGTAGTATTTCACCACCTCGCCCAGGTCTTCGAAGCGCTCCGGCGCCTCGCCGACGTAGCTCGCTATTCGCGCCGCTCCCGCAGGATCGATCTCGGGACCGATATCGTTCAGTACCAGCCGCTCGACCCGCTCCGGCCATCCTCCCGCGTACATCATCGAGATTATCCCGCCCATCGAGGTGCCAATCAGGCTCACGCGCGCGATGCCTGACTGCTCGAGCATCCGCGCCAGGTCGGTCACGTAATTTTGCGGGATATATTCCGTCGGCGGGCCCCACTGGCTGTCGCCGCGGCCGCGCACGTCAACCGAAATCACGTGATACCTCGGCGTCAGATGAGGCGCGAGCGCGTCGAAGTTGTGCGCGTTGCCGGTCAGCCCATGCACGCATACGACCCACGGCGCGCCGTCGTTGCCGTAGTCGACATAATGAAGCCGAAGACCGTTCGCACTGACGAATTTGTCCGATGCCATCTCTTGCTCCTCGCCGGGTGAGGGCGTCACCCGTTCAATTCCGATGCGGCGTTTGCGCAAGCTGCCACAGTTTCTCGGGCACGATTATCAGCCGTCTCCCCTCGCGAGTGATGACGCCCTCGCGCTCGAAGTCGTTCAATTGCTCGGTCGTGCGCTGCCGCGACGCTCCCACCAGCTCCGCCAGCTCCGCATGCGTCAGCTTGAGCGTCAGCAGCGTGCCGCGCGAGTCGCGCACCCCGAACTTTTCCGCCAGCTCCAGCAGGGCGCCCGCCAGCCGCTCGCGCAGCCCCAGCCCCACGAAGTTCGCGTAGCGCACCACCATCCCCCACCAGCGCCCGACCGTCACGTCCAGCACGAGGCTCAGGCGCTCCAGCGGAACGCCGAGCACAGTATCCACAAAAATATCCGGCTTCACCACCGCCACCGTGCAATCGCTGTACGCCTCGCATCGAAACGGACGCGTGCTCTGCCCCAGCAGCGACGACAGTCCGAAAATTTCGCCTGGCCCCACGAACCCCACCAGCACGCGCTGATCGCGATTCACGTAGCACAGCTTCGCCACCCCCGACAGCAGTATATAGACGCGGCTTGACGCCTCGCCCTCCATAAAGATGGCATCTTCGCGCCGCACTTTGAGCCCCGTCGAGTTCGCCGCCAGCCGCCTCGCCTGCTCCTCGCGCATCCAGCCGAGCGACTTGAGCCGCGTGAGCGATTTCGGATCTACCGCGATTTCCCGCGTCATAACTCCCCATTGCCTCTCCCCCCGCGAGCTGTCGCCGACAACACGGTCGCGCCGAGTCTTCGAGGCGCGGGTGAGGGCGGCGCCTGCATTGCGCTCGATGCCCCCGCTTTCCCCTACCACAGACGCTGTAATTGTCGCGAATGTGACAAACCGCTCGATTTTTCCCCAATTTGCGGCTTTTGTCACCCCTTGCGGCAAACTTAATTGCACCTAATCCTTGACGCAACTGGTATATTAGCGTAGCTTACAGCATTAGGAATGACGTATCGATCGCCGAACGAGGGATATCTGCGATGGCTCACAACAACGGCAACACCAGGATAAATCTGAATTCCAACGACGCTTCTTTTTCCGATGAGATGCTCAAGCTCGCCCAATGCCTGATGCCCGAGCCGCCAACCGCCAAGGTCAGGCGCGCCATCGCGGAAACCCGAATCGATCGCCAGCTTCATGAAGCTGCCTGGAAGGCGTACGACACCGTCGTCGGCGCTGCCAACGGCGTAACCAATCGGCTCTTTAGCAGTTCCGCCGTCGGCAGTCTGCTCGGCAACGCAATCGACATCGTGCTCCGATGGCAGCGCTTGAACGCGGCCGTCGCGGGCGCCTTCTTCGCCGCCCTGTGGCCCGCAGTCGGCCTGCCGTCGGCGAACGATGTCGAAGGGATTCGGATCGACGTTCGATCGATACGCGAGGAACTTCGCGACGCGGTCGCCGAGCGTGACGCGGAGAAACTGCTGGTGAGGGCGTCGGCGCGGAAATCCAGCGCTTATCAATTCTCGGCGTGGCCGGAATGGCCGGGGAAGGACCCGACGGAGATCGGTAGAGATATCGGCCATTAACGAATTCGCCTCGCTCTGGATGGAGGCCACGATGCGCACGCTCGAAGCGTAATTATCGCTGCCCATCGGTTGAGCTGAAAGGACGGCAAATGGCGCGATGAGCGAAAAGAATCCCACAAGCGTAAAACCGCCGGTGTCGTCGCGGAGCCGAAAAAAGAAACGGGCAAAATCAGATTCGATGGTTAACCTTAGTAAATCAACCGGCGGGCTCGCGTCGCGCCGAAAAAAATCAGGAGGAAGAGAAATGTCAGAACACAACGAGAAACACACAGCACACAGACAGCATGATTCGGGATTGGCCGAGGGTATCAGCAATCTGCGCAGCAACCTGAGCGTCAAGGGCGCGAAGAAGTTTGCCGCGTGGTACATCGACACCAGCGAGAAAGTCGCCAACCAGGCGATCGATTTCCAGGCCTCCGCCACCAAGTGGGCCAAGGAAACTCCGCTCGCTCCTATCTTCGAGGCGCAGATCGAGTACGGCAAGAAGTTCGTCGAGCGCTCCGCCAACGCCGCCCGTTCGCTCTGGCGTCTCGAGTAACCAGCCCTTCGCTCCCCTTCCTTGCGCAAGTAAGGGCGAGTCGCTGTTCCCCTTCCCATATGGGAAGGGGATTAGGGGTCAGGGGTTAAGTTCCCTCGCGGGCCTGCACGTTCGTGCGCGAAAAAGTGCTGCCGCAGGTTGCCGGTCTAATACGTCTGGAGTTGCTTCTCGGTAACGACCGGGGTGGCCAGAGGGCTGCCAACGTGGCAGGCTATGCCCATGCCTGACTACAGCTTGTTCGGAGACGAGCACGTCCGCCAGTACGAGGCGACCGGCGGTAAGATTGGCCACGATTGGAACAACACCAGTGTTCTGGTGCTGCACACGATCGGGCGGAAATCTGGCGAGACGAAAAAGTTCCCGCTGATCTACGGGCGCGACGGCAATAACTATCTGATTGTCGCTTCGAAAGGTGGCGCGCCCGACCATCCCGGGTGGTACAAAAACCTGCTCGCCCACCCCGATGTGAAGATCCAGGTGTGGGACAAAGTGATTCCGGTCCGGGCGCGGTCTGCGACGGCCGAAGAAAAGAAGCGCCTGTGGCCGATCATGACAGCGCAGTGGCCCGACTATGACAAGTACCAGGCCGGAACGAAACGCGACATCCCCGTGGTGTTGCTCACGCCGCGCTAGCGGCTTGACGGGAGTGTCCGCGCTCTCAGCGGCGAGCGCCCGAGCGACCCTGGCCCCGATCCCAGCTTGCAGCGTCCTCCCCTGTGGCGTACTCGACGTTGGGGGACGCGCAGTTCGAGATACCGCGCGGTTGATTCCGGATAGCAGACAGTTTGTTGTCAGTGAGTTGACGGACTGCTAGGTTGCGGTGGGGTCGTCGTCCGCCTGTCCTCGGGTGGGGGATTTCAAACGCAGCGGAGCTTGCTGGTTTTGCTTCTTTTCGTATCGACGGCGATCGCGGCGTGCGCGTCGCATGGCGCGTCGAGCGGTGGCGGCGGCTCGACGGACGTGGTCGTGCTGAACGGATGCAGAGTCGATCCCGCGCGAATCTGCAATAACATCCGCGGCCAAAACGTGGACATTAGCAATACCGGGTTGCAGGCCGACCCGCGGATGGTCGAGCAAAATTATGCGCGCACGGCGAATATCTTCGTCCCGGTGAAGAGGCTTAACGGCGACGAAATCTTCGAAGTTGAATGCGGGATCAACACCTTGAATCAGTCGGTCAGCTGGGCGCATATCAAAACTGGGCCGCCGGTCACCGATGACGATTCGAAGTTTCTGCGCGCACGGGACTACTGTTCCGAGCCGTAAGCGATTCTTCACGCGATATCTCAAGTGGGCCGTCCTGCTTGGCGTGGCAACGTTCTTCGTGGCCGGCTTCATTGCCGGGATGGCCGGCGCGCAGCAGCCCGTCACCGCGACATCGCCCGGAGTGCCGCCCGGTTTCGCATCAAGCGCCACCGCGCGGGTGAATTACTATCGCGCGATGGCGAAGCTGCCGCCGGTCGTCAACGACAGCGCCATCAGTGCCGGCGCGTATAATCACGCGCGCTATCTCGTCAAGAACGGAATTGCCGGCGGCGATATCGTTCTCGACAAGCAACGGCTTCATTCTGAAATTCCGCAAGACGCTTTCCGATGGGAGGTCAAAGGCAAGCCGTTTTACACCGACGAGGGCGCTTCGGCGGGCAGAAGTGCGGTAGTCCTGGCCGCCCGGAAGATCGGCTTGAGCGGCGCCGAATTCGTCGATCGCTTGATGACGATGCCGTTCAGCGGCCTGATTCCGATGGTGCCGCAGTTTTCGATTGTCGGACTCGGTGCGTACTGCGATCCGGGCCAATGCGCGATGGTGATCCCGGGTCGCTTCGCGTTGGAGAAATCGATGCGCATCGCGCTCTACGACGGACCCTCGAGCGATCGACTCTGGAATCCGAGCCTCGGACTCATTCCCCTGGAGACAGGACGGTTGAGAGCGCCCGTCGAGTTTCCGCCCGATGGAGCCACCGTTAACCTGCAATCGTACGCCGGCGGCGACTATCCCGATCCATTGTCCTCGTGTCCCGGTTACAAAGCCCCCACCGGCACTCCGATTTCAATTCAACTCGGACAAGGTTACGGCCCTGATGGCAGCCTCGAAGTATCGTCGAGCCTCGTTACGCGCGATGGGGTCGAGACCGAAACGTGTCTGATCACCGCAGCGTCGTACGCCGGCCGCAATGCCGAGCAGACCGGGTTTGGCAAGGCGGGACTTGTACGCGTCGGCGCGGCGGTGATCCTGCCGCGCGAACCGCTCGCATCAGGCCACTACAAGGTCGCAATCAAAGAATCGGGGAAGCTCTATGAGTGGGGATTCACGGTCGCGACGCCGCCTGGCGCCGCGCACTATGCGCCTCGCTAGCCTCGCCCGGCGCGGCTCCGGCGCCGGCTGCGCAAGGGTCAGTAATGGCCTTCGTGCTCGAGGCCGACGCGCGCGGCCTGGTACTGTCTGAAGACAGTACCCGCGGCTTTCAGTTCCTTGCGTTTGGCACGCGCCGACCGTGTGCCAATGGCGCGCCCCTGGGAGGGGAACGAGCGATGGTAAAACAGCTACGACATCGTCGTCGTTGGAGGCGGGCTCGGCGGGTCAGCACTAGCCAAAGCAATGGCTGTTAAAATGTTGTGAAACCTGCATCGGATCGCTAGAAAACCTGCTGTCGCAAAGAGGACCCGCGGAGGAAATTGACCCTCAATAGGAATAAGCGTAGTAGGAACTAGAATATAGAGAAGGAGTGGGATTATGACCGACGTTGAGATCGCTGCTTTCCACGAAAGCTTTGAACGGTGCATGGTGTCAGGACGACGCTTCTTCGATGTGTTCTATGATCACTTCTTGTTGTCGCCCGAGGTCGCTGAGAAATTCCAAGGCACGGACTTCAAGCGGCAGAAGGAGATGCTCAAACTCTCGCTCTATGTCATGCTCGGTGCTGTAGTACTTAAATCGGCGGATTACTCGATGCTAGCCGCTCTCGCCCGTCGTCACGCGCGGAACGACAAGAATATTCCGCCTCATCTTTACGCGCTATGGCTTGACTCACTTATGTTCGCAGCGAAAAAGTGCGATTGGGCTTTCGGCGACCAGACCGAGGCTATTTGGCGCAAAGCCATGCAGCCGGGGATCGATTATATAGCGTCGTTTTACTGAGGCCGTCTCTTTTCAATTCGACCGACTACCGAAAAGTTAAGACACTCTATTATCGCTGGTCGAAGAACTTTCTGGATAAGAGGAGTGGCCCGGGCGGTCACCGCCCACAAGCGCACAGGCATGTTCGATACCTATCGCCGCGTCGTCGATTCACATAAGCACTGAAACATCTAGGTCGGCATCGCCCCGCCATCTGGCGCGTTTCGCTGAGGTATTGGCGATCCCGCATAAGAGTGCTTCCTCGAGAACCGCGCAAGTTTGTTGCTGCCAATCTGCTCGTTACCCGAAACCGCCCACCATCCAGAGGCCCCGCTCCGGCTTTTTCTCCTCGAAGAAGAACGATCTGTTTCCCGCGATGACCAGAATCGAAATCAACAACAACACACCCGTCCAAATGCATTTGGTAAATTTTTCGGTTCGGAACGCCTCCGCCGTCGCATCCAGTGCCATATGGAACAGGATCGCGGCCACGATGCTTCGATTGTTTTTGTAGTACACCCAGTTCATGAGGATGGCGGCCGGAAGGATGCTGATAAAGAAGTTGGCGACGTAAATCGGGCTGCTATTCCACAGGCCGTGCTGATAGCTGCGATCGATGAAGAACAGGGGAACGTGCCACATCGCCCATAGGAAGCCGAACAGCAGCGTCGCCTTCATCATGCCGAACTTGGCTCGGAGGCTGTCCATTCCGTAGCCTCGCCATCCGAGCTCTTCGAAGGTGGGGGCAACAAGGATGAGCGGTAGCATCGTCGCAAATCCACCCGAAAAGCGGAACTGATCGGCGGATCGCCCAACACCAACCGACAGCCATGTCGAAAGAAACAACGCAAACGGCGTCAGCAGCAAAATGACCGGGACGTAGCCGGGTCTGATGAGCCTGAGATCGACAAGTCTCTCCTTGAAATCGTGCTTCAGGTCCCGGCTCCCTGAACTCCAGGTCATGATCAGGGCTGCAAAAAAAGGCCCCAGCAGGCCAAGCAGCGCGAACAGATTGCTGCATAGCTCCATTGCGCGCTGGTAGCTGTAGTAAGCAGCGAACGACCACGGCGCCCAGCTCAGAACGAACACCAGCGCAAAGTAGCTAAGCGGCTTGTATCTGTAAGAATCGCCAATGCGTCCGTTCGGCCGGCAGAACCTTTCAATCTTCCTGAGCTGAAGCGATCTGGAGCTTAGCGGCGACTCACGCGACGCCGACACTATCGCCCGTCTGTTTGTTGTCCGGCGAACGCACTGCTAGCGCTGACCAGTCCAATCACGGGGCGCGACCAGGCGCCATCGAGCGCGAATCGCTTCGTACTCCGCGCCTGGCAACGGTCCTGCGCTGGCGTGCGCGATATTTTGCGCGATGCGCTCGGGCCGCGTCGTGCCGACGATCGCAGTGGTCACGCCGGCTGTGCCGAGCGTGAATCTCAGCGCGATCGCGACCGAATCCTCGACGCCGCCGCGGCGGAGAAAATCGTAGTCGAGCGCTTGCAGCCGATCCCAATACGGCCGCGTGTACCAGTCGCCCGGCGGCTGCTTACCGTGACGCCAGGCCGCGTTGGCGATCGGCCGCTTGACGATCACGCCCATCCCGCGCGCGGCAGCCCTGGGCAGTACGAGCTCGATCGCTTCCTGGTCCGCGATGTTCACGGAGATCTGCACGGTGTCGAACGCGCCGCTTTCGACCGCATACACCGCTTCATCGGAGTCGGCGCTGCATCCGACGAAGCGCGCCTGTCCGCGCTCGCGAGCCTTGTGGATTACCTCGATCGCGCGGCCGTCTCTCAGAGTCGCCAGCGGCGGGCTGTGGAATTGGATCACATCGACGTGGTCGGTGCGCAAGTTCTTGAGACTGCGCTCGATGCTCCGCGCGAGCATCGCGGGTTCCCAATCCGGCTGCGCATAACCCAAGGCGCGCTCGGACGCGGACCCTAGCGGCGCGTGGCCACATTTGGTCATCAGGACGACTTCGGCGCGCCGCCTGGCAATCGCCTTGCCGATCAGCGCCTCGCCATCGGCGTAGCACTCGGCCGTATCGATCACGTTGATGCCGGCGTCGAGCGCGGTGTTCAGGATTTTATCGACGGCCTTCTGCGCGACGGCTTGATAGCCAATTTCGGAGCCGCCGAAGCCAAGCGTGCTGACGCGGAGTCCGGTCTTGCCCAGTGCGCGATATTCGATTGCCATTTCAATTGCCATCGGGATGAACCGCGAAGATACGGAGAATTGTGAATCGAAGCAAAAAGAAAAGGGCCGCACGACGATGCGTCCGGCCCTTCAAGGAATGCGAGCTGTGAAATCCGCTCAGGCGGCCTGCTTGGTCTCGATCGCCAGGCTCTCTTCCGCGATCGAACCGCGCTTGGAGAAGATGACCGCGATCGAAAGCGCGACGATCGCCACCACGACGACCGCGACGCGCAGCAGAGTCACACCGCCGAGCTCAACCTTGGTGAACGGCGCCGCTAAAATCGCGACCAGGTTCATCACCTTGATCATCGGGTTCAGCGCAGGGCCCGCCGTGTCCTTGAACGGATCGCCGACGGTATCTCCCACCACGGAAGCCTTGTGCACGTCGGTGCCCTTGCCGCCCAGGAATCCGTCCTCGATCTTTTTCTTGGCGTTGTCCCAGTTCGCGCCCGCATTCGACATGAAGACCGCCATCAGCTGGCCGGTCAGGATCGTGCCGCCGAGAAATCCGCCGAGTGCGCCCGCGCCGAGACCGAAACCGACCAGCAGCGGCGAGAAAACCGCGAGGATTCCCGGACCTAGCAGCTCTTTCTGCGAAGCGGCCGTGACGATATCGACGCACGCGCCGTAGTCGGGCAGCTCCTTGCCCTCCATGATCCCCGGATGCGTGCGAAGCTGGCGGCGGACTTCGAACACGATTTGATAGGCCGCGCGGCTGACCGCCTTAATCGCGAACGAACTGAACAGGAATGGCACCGCGCCGCCGATCATCAGGCCCACGAACACGGTGGGCATGTTGATCTGCACGCCAATCGCGCCGAGATGAGCCTCGTCTATGAATGACCGGAACAGCGAGACTGCCGCCAGCACCGCGGTCGCAATCGCCAGACCCTTGGTGAGCGCCTTGGTGGTGTTGCCGATCGCGTCCATCCAGGACAGCGTCTTGGACGCCTCCTCCTGATGGATTCCGCCCATCTCGAAGATGCCATGGGCGTTGTCGGTGATCGGTCCGTAGGTGTCCATCGCGAGGATGAAGCCGGTGGTCGTGAGCAAGCCCAGCCCGGTCAGCGCGATTCCGTAAAACTGGAGCGCGAGCGACTCGTGGAAAATCGCCATGGCGCCGATGATCGCGGCTGCGATCACCAGCAGCGCCCAGACCGACGACTCGAGACCCTCGGCCATGCCCGACAGGATCAAAGTTGCGGGCCCGGTGCGCGCCGCCATCGCGGTTTCGGTGACTGGGCCCTTGTCCGGATGCGTGAAATAGTTGGTGAGCAACAGCGTCACGACGGCGAGAATGATTCCGAGCGAGGCGCAGCAGGCGAAGCGCCAATCGGTCGCGCCGGTGCGCGGGTCGTCGAGGTACAAATAGTTGACGACGAAGAATCCGAACACGGATGCGATCGCCGAGGTCATGTAGCCGATGTTGATCGGGCGCATCGGGTCGAGCATTTTGCCGGCCGGCACGCGCACCGCCATGATCCCGATGATCGAGGAAAACACGCCGACGCCGCGCAGGATCAACGCGAACATGATCAGTTTGACGGCGAACGCGCCCGCGTACTGGCCGTAGGCGGCGATAAAGTCCGACTCCTGCAGCGCGTAGGCCGCCAGGATGATCGCGGCGACCAGCGTCACCTCGTAGGACTCGAAGACGTCGGCCGCCATGCCGGCGCAGTCGCCGACGTTATCGCCGACGGCGTCGGCGATCGTGGCGGGATTGCGCGGGTCGTCTTCGGGCAGATCCTGCTCGATTTTACCCACCAGGTCGCCGCCGACGTCAGCGGCCTTGGTGTAGATTCCGCCGCCGACGCGCATGAAGAGTGCCGCCAGCGAGCCGCCGAAGCCGAAGCCGACCAGCACCTTCATCGCGTTTTCGCGGAACACCAGGAAGATGATCGTCGCGCCAAGCAGCCCCAGTCCGACCGTGAACATCCCCGAGACTCCGCCCGCCTTGAACGCCAGTTCCATCGCGCCCTTGAAGCTGGTCAGCGCGGCGTTTGCGCTGCGGACGTTGGCCTTGAGCGCGAGCCACATCCCGACGCAGCCGGCGCCGTAGGAAGCGGCGACGCCCATCAGGAAGGCGATCGAGATGCCGAGCGGCAGGGTCAGGCCCTGATACACGTTGCGGTACATGAGGAACAGCACGATGAAGATGACGGCGACGAACCAGATCATGGTTTTGACCTGCCGTCCCAGGTACGCCATCGCGCCGAGTTCGATCGCGTCGGACACGTCGGTCATTGATTTTGGTCCGGGG
>Ga0187879_10002948_pt1 | contig 11434 bp, 10 predicted proteins | sample June2016WEW_19_1_FD_132423 | JGI IMG/M metagenome (GOLD analysis project Ga0187879, IMG submission 132423) | Peatland microbial communities from SPRUCE experiment site at the Marcell Experimental Forest, Minnesota, USA - June2016WEW_19_10 | ecosystem: Environmental > Terrestrial > Soil >... | reverse complement strand
GACGAGAGCACGGCGGCGGCGAAGACAGCGGTGCGCCAGCAGATCGCCTTCTACGGCTCGACACCGGCCTACCGCCCGGTCCTCGAGCTCGACGGCTGGGGCGACCTGCAGTCGGAGCTCAACGCGCTGTCGAAACGGGGCGAGTGGGTGAAGATGGGCGAGCTGATCGACGACGACGTGCTCCACGCCTTCGCCGTGGTGTGCCCGCTCGACAAGGTGGCCTCCGAGGTGCGCAACCGCTTCGAGGGCATGGTCGACCGCTTCAGCTTCTACGCCCCCTACAAGGTCGAGCCCGGGCTGTGGAAGCACGTGATCACCGGCTTCCACAGCTGAACGGTTCGGCCCGGCTCTCGCCGGCGCAGGGCCGGCGCGGTTCAGACGACGACGTTCACAAGGCGGGGCGGCCGGGACACGACCCGCTTGGGCGTGGCGCCCTTCAGGGCCTCGCTCACCTTGGCCGACGCCAGCGCAGCGGCTTCCGCATCCGTCTCGGAGATGCCGGCGTCCACGTCTATGCGGTCACGCACCTTGCCGTTGACCTGCACCACCATGGTCACCGTCTCCTGGCGGACCAACTCGGGATCGGGCGTCGGCCAGGACTGCAGGTGCACCGAGGGCTCCCCCGGGTGGCGGCGCTCCCACAGCTCCGCCGTCACGTGCGGCGAGAGCGGCGCGAGCAGGCTTAGCAGCGCGTCGAGTGCTTCGGTCCAGACGTCGGCGTGCACGCCTGGGCCTGCGCCGGCGCCGTCGCCCCTGGCCGAGTTGCCGTTGCCGTCGCTCCCGCCCTCGCCACCGCGCGCGTAGCGCTGGAGGGTGTTGAGCAGCTCCATGCAGTGGGCGACGGCCGTGTTGTAGGACCAGCGCTCCAGGTCCTTCGTGACGTCGGCGATGGTGCGGTGGACGGCCCGGCGCACCGAGCAGTCCTCGTCCGTCTGCTCGCCGGCGCGCAGGTGGGGCTCGGACAGGCAGGTGCGCCAGAGCCGATCGAGGAAGCGCCCGCAGCCCTCGATGACCTGCTCGGTCTGCTCGGACCAGTCCATGTCGTCGAAGGGAGGGCCGGCGAAGAGGTGGAAGAGGCGCAGAGCGTCGGCCCCGACGGTCTCGAAGTAGTGCTCGGGCGCGATGAGGTTGCCCTTGGACTTGGACATCTTGGTGCCGTCCATGCGGATCATGCCCTGGGCCAGATAGTGCTTGAAGGGCTCGCGATCGATGCCCGGCGCCAGGCCCACGTCGATCAGGGCGCGGGTGAAGAAGCGCGCGTAGAGGAGGTGCAGGATGGCGTGCTCGATCCCGCCGATGTACTGGTCGACCGGCATGAAGTGCCGGGCGGCCTCGGGATCGAAGGGGCGGTCGGTGCTCCAGGGGTCGCAAAAGCGCAGGAAGTACCACGACGAGTCGACGAAGGTGTCCATCGTGTCGGTCTCGCGTCGGGCTGGCCCACCGCAGATCGGACAGGTGGTGTGCAGGAACCCCTCGTGGAAGGAAAGTGGCGACTGACCGGTCGGCAGGAACTCGACGTCGTCGGGAGCCACGATGGGAAGCTGATCCTCGGGCACAGGGACCACGCCGTGCTCCTCGCAGTAGACGGCGGGGATGGGGCAGCCCCAGAAGCGCTGGCGCGAGACGAGCCAGTCACGCAGCCGGTAGTTGACCTTGCGCTCGCCGATGACCTTCTCCTCGAGCCACTCGATGGCGCGTGCCTTGGCCGTGGCGATGTCAAGGCCGTCGAGGAAGCCGCTGTTGATCTTGACGCCGTCACCCGTGTACGCGCCGCCGCCGTCCGCGTCCCAGTCCTCGGGCGGCTGGACCGTGCGCACGATGGGCAGGCCGTGGAGGGTGGCGAAGGCCCAGTCGCGCTCGTCCTCGGCCGGCACGGCCATGATGGCCCCGGTCCCGTAGCCCATCAGCACGTAGTCGGCCACGTAGACCGGGACCGGGCTGCCGGTGAAGGGGTTGATGACATGGCTCCCGGTGAAGGCACCGCGCTTGTCGAGGGCCGAGGGGTCCCCCTCGGCCATGCGCTCGATCTCGGTCTCCTCCGCCGCCCGGCGCCGAAGCTGGTCGACGGCCTCGCGCTGGGCATCGGTGGTGAGCTCGTCCACCAGTTGGTGCTCGGGGGCGATGACTGCGTAGGTCATGCCGAAGCTGGTGTCGGGGCGTGTCGTGAAGACGCGCATGCTGAGGTCGGGACGGCCCTCCACGGGAAGATCGAACTCGGCACCCTCGGAGCGCCCGATCCAGTTGCGCTGCATGACCTTGGCCCGCTCGGGCCACTCCAGGTCGTCGAGGGCGTAGAGCAGTTCGTCCGCGTACTGCGTGATCCGGAAGAACCACTGCTCGAGGTCGCGCCTCTCGACGAGGTCACCGGAGCGGTCGCAGGTGCCGTCGGGGAGCACCTGCTCGTTGGCCAGGACCGTCTGGCACCCGGGACACCAGTTCACGGGTGCCATGGCACGGTAGGCGAGGCCCGCATCCCAGAGCCTGAGGAAAATGAGCTGGGTCCACTTGATGTACGCCGGCTCGTGGCTGTGCACCTCCCGGCGCCAGTCGTACACGGCACCGAGCCGGGTCAGCGACGCCTTGAGCTCGGCGATCCGGGCGTCCGTGAAGATCCGGGGGTGCGTCCCGGTCTTGATGGCCGCGTTCTCCGCCGGGAGGCCGAAGGAGTCGAAGCCGATCGGGCTGAGGACCCCCTTGCCCAGCATGGTCTGGTAGCGAACGACCAGGTCACCGAAGGTGTAGTTGCGCACGTGCCCCTGGTGCGCCGGGCCGGAGGGATAGGGATACATGCACAGCGCGTAGAACTTCTCCCTGGGGTCGTCGTTGTCGATCTCGTAGGTGCCCTCTTCGGCCCAGTGGCGCTGCCACTTGCGCTCCAATTCATCGACGTCATAGGCCCGTGCCATGCCACAAGGGTAGGCGACGTCCCGGGCGCTCCTGATCAGCATGGAGGGGTTTTCGGGCATCGTGAGAGGGGTCGCTGGCGTCGCCGGTGGCCCCGCGAGCGGGCGGGAGCAACCGGCCCCGACTGCTAGCGTTGGCATCCACCACTGGGGGCGTAGCTCAGCTGGTAGAGCGCTTGACTGGCAGTCAAGAGGTTCGTGGGTTCAAGTCCCATCGCCTCCACCAAATTTGCTGTTCAGCGGGGCAATCTGTCGACCCACTTCCCCGCCTTCCGATTCGTCCCCGCGCTTTCCCCGCGCGCCAACGAACTCGACCGACCCGAACTCGACCGACCCGAACTCGACCGGTCGCGAGCGGTTTCCATGCACACGGAGCATCTCCACGCGAGCGAGGTCCATCGCGTCGGCGACCGCGCTCAGATCGCCCGGATACAGGTGCGCGTATGTGCGAAGGAAGATCGCCGGGTCGTGACCCAGCGCTGCGGCGGCTGCCGACACGGGCACGCCTCGCTGTGCCATCAGGCTTGCGGCCGTGTGCCGCAGGACGTACGGCGTCGCCCACGTCGGCAGTCCAAGCTCGTCCGCAGCCGGTTGCCACACCTTGTGGCGCCAGTTGGAGATCCGTACAGGCGTCCCGGACGGTGTTGTGAACAGCAGCGATGCCGGCTCATTGTCCACGTGAGCGAGCAAATGCCCATGTAGCTCTTCCAGCACCGACGCGGGCAGCTGCACGACGCGGGCCCGGTGGGTCTTAGTGTCCCGCTCCAGCAGCGCTCCTCGGTGTTCGCTCATCGCCCGTTCGACGGTAAGCCGTCCGAAATGGTCCAGATGCCTCCGTCGGAGAGCAGCGGCCTCTCCGGGCCTTAGGCCGCAGTAGGCGAGCACGAGAACCAATGGGCGCCACCACGGGTCCACCGTGGACGCGAGAGCCTCGACCTGCTCGATGTTCAGGGCGTTGCGGGTCCGGCTGGTCGCCGTTGGCAGCCGAATGCCGACAAGTGGGTTCGAGGCGATGATGCGGGCATCGAGGGCTGAGGCGAAGACCATGCCGGCCACGATCCTGGCAGAGTGGATCGTCGAGTTCGAGTAGCCCGCCGCCCGGAGTTCGCCCAACCACTCCTCCATGTCGATGCGGTGCAAGGTGCGGAGTCGCCGAACACCGAGGTGTGGCAGCACTTGGATGCGGAGTGCCGACTCGTAGCTGCTGATCGTGCTCGGTGCCCGCTGGCTGTTCTCCACCGTAGGCCACCAGCGCTCGGCCCAGTCGGCGACGGTGAGCCGTGCTGACTCACCGTCGAGGTACTGGTCGGTGTCGAGCTGGTGACGCACGTAGCGCTCGAAGCGCTCGGCGTCGGCCTTGCGGTCGAAGGTGCGCTCGCGGGGTAGGGGGTCTCTGTAACGGACGACCCACACTGTCCCCCGACGCTTGTTCACCCGTTTGTGGACGCTCACCGGTGGCGCTCCCTCGATCAGATCGGTTCGAGTAGGGAGGCGAACGCCGGCGAACTCGTCCGGTTGGCGAGCTCCAGGCCACCTGGCTGAAGCCCAGGTTAGCGACCGACTCGCGGGCTGGCGCCGCAGCATGGCCCGACACCCACGCGCTGCAGGTTCAGCCAAACGTCGAGTTCGCCGGGATCGAAGCGGACGAACTTGCCCACCTTCACATATGGAATCCGGCGCTCGGCCACCAGCCTCCTCACGAACCGCGGCGTGACGCCCAGCGAGTTCGCCACGGTGTCGATGTCGAGCAACGACGCGCTGCTGGCCCTAGTGGTCGACAAATCAGTTGGCTTCTTCATGACATCTCCTGCAAACGCGAATTGACTCTCTACCTATAGATGGGCAGTGAGCAACCCGAAATTCGACAACATGCAGGTCAGTGCAATCCAAAATAGCCAACTCAAGCAACCCGGAACCCGATCGATACTTGACACTGAAGTGCCCGCAACGAGAAACGGAGACCACCATCGCGTAATAGCGATCAACAACTGGGAACAAGGAACACCAGAAGGGAGCGAATGGACAGTCGTGACGTCAGAGATCCGTCAGGTTGAAAGCACCCGCAAAACTCCAGGCAGACCCCCGGATGTCCGAAGTCTTCTTTACTTCTTCAAGCCGCCCTTGCCTTCAGCGGCGGCTTCGCCGCCGCCTCGGCGGGCGGTCGGGGCCTTCGGCCCCTCCTGCTTCCGAGAGGATTCAGTCTCGAGGATGGGCGCTGTTCTTCGGAGTTCCATGCCTTGGTTCCGCCCCGAAACATCAGGGAACATCGGTGAGGGAATCAGGGATTCTCTGCAGGGGTCCAGGGGGCATCCAGGCCAGCCGCTTGGCGGCCGGCCCACGCCATTGTGGAACTTGCCACGAGCTCCCGCCGCAGCCGTCAAGGATCCGCTCCGCCGGCCTCCGGCCGCCCCTGACTGCTGCTTGTTGCAGCGTTCCGCCCCTGCCCCATATCGGCACCTCGGGAGTGCTCGCACAAGACGGTTCATCGGCCAGGCAAACCTGACGTTCGGTTCCCGGCTGCAACGCGCCCGACCCGTCGATCTGCTCGCTACTTCCTCCCCCATGTTCTCGCCCCTGTGAGCGCAGATCGGGCGTTCTGCACTATCCGTTATCCGAACCGAGGGACCGCTCGTTGAATCGAATGGGGCAAAGTTCTAGTAATTGGTGGACTCCCGGGTGAACATTCCCCCGCGGTGCGAGAGGGAAAAAAGACCGCAGAACGGCAAGTCGGCGCGGTCCCGACGAGCAGGGTCTCTCGCCAGCTACCGAAGAGGCGGGGACGGTTACGACTCGGCTATACCGAACGCGATGTGAAACGGTCTTGACTCCAACACAAGCGCTTGGGTGTATCGTCGAGCAGCACCTCGACGCTTCGACCGAGGGAGGGACGCGTTGATGGATCAGTACTCAGTCCGCGACGAACTCGACGAACTCGACATCCAAAGGGTGCTCTACGACTACGCCTGGGCTTGCGACAACGGCGATTGGGGGCTGCTGAAGTCGGTATTTACCGACGACGCTCATCTCGACTACGCCTCGACCCAGGGTCCTGCAGGGTCGCGCGACGAGGTAGTGGCGTGGTTGGAGCAGTCACTCAGCCCGGTCTCGCTGATCCAACACGTCGTGTCGAACTTGCAGATCCACCTACACGGGGATCGCGCCGATGTAACCGCGATGTCCACTGCACTGTACGACTCCCGGGAGTGGACGACATGTTGGTCTCTGGCGGCTACTACCAGGAAGAACTCGTTCGAACCGTTGATGGATGGAAAATTCAACGGCTTGTGGAAGACAACCGGTGGATGCAGGGACCCGATGTCGGGACGCACAAGCGGGGCTGATCGAATGACACAGCGCGCCTCCAAAACGGCGGCATCGTTCGTTACTTCTACGACGACGGGACCGGAGGATATGCCGTGAATCGTCGTGTCGACGACTGGGCGGTACTGCCCCCGAAGAGAGTCGGCGTCGGAGGAGGGCGGTATGGAGTCCCGAGGCCGGTCTCTCTGGGAGATGCAGGGGCAAGTCGCATGATACAAGGGCACGTATGACTTCGGTCGGAGTAGTCGGACTAGGGCTCATCGGGCGTGCGCTGACGCGACGGCTCGTGCAGACCGGCGATGCGCCTTTCGTGTTCGACGTGGTCTCAAAAGCGATCGACGGAGCGGTCGCCGATGGCGCGCGGGCTACGTCGTCGTCGCGCGAGCTGGCCGAGTTGTCGGACGTCGTGCTCGTGTGCGTGCAGACCGACGATCAGTGCGTCACGGCGGTGAGCGGTCCCGACGGAGTACTCGACGGTGCCCGACCGGGCGCGTGCATCGCGGTGCTGTCGACCGTGACGCCCGCGACCATCGAGGCGCTCGCTCCCCTGGCGGTTGAGCGCGGCGTCGACATCGTCGACACACCGGTCGCCGGCCGGGGAATGTTCAGCGTCGAGGAGGGAACCATGTCGGTGCTCGTCGGCGACGACGGCGAGATCGTCGAGCGACTCCGGCCCACACTGCTCCGATTCGCTTCGAAAGTCGTTTCTGCCGGGCGGCTCGGGAGCGGGGACGCCCTGAAGCTCGCCCACAACATCGTTGTCTATGCCGGCTTTGCCGCGATGATCGAAGCTGTCGAGCTCGCCCGTGCCGCCGGCGTGCGCGACGGGCTCGTCGAGGACGTTGCCCAGGCCAGCGGCGCGCTGTCGGACCTGAGCACGTTTACGCTCCCGTTCTACAAGCACTTCCGGGACGACCCGCACGCGCCCGACGAGGACGAAGTCCTGCACGTGGCCGCGGCGCTGGTGGACAAGGACCTCGCCGACGCAGTCAAGCTCGGCGAAACGCACGGCTTGGTACTTCCAGTCGCACAGCTGCTCTCGCACTCCGGCACCCGAATCTTCCCTGTGGACCGTTGACGTAATCCCTCTGGTCGAGAGCTTGATCAACCAGTAGTGACTCGTGTAGCCGCGCCAGAATCCTCCATCTCGCGCTCAGCTAGACCCTGTTCGTGCCGAGAACCCCATCCGCCCAGCTCATGCGACGAATCGGTACTCGTGAACGAGGCCGCCGAGTTTGTCGCTCCGTCGTAGTTGGCCCGGATCCGGATCGCTGATTCGCAGTGGCTTCTTCCCCACGGTGCGCGGCGCCTGCTGGCCAAGGGAGCGGTGAGGGCGATGTTCGTTGTAGTGATCAACGAATTCGCTCAGGACAGTCTCGAGCTGGCGCCGATGAAAAACCAACATCTGCTCGAGGCACTCACGTCGAACGGTGCCGACGAAGCGCTCGGCGAACGCATTCGCACGAGGGGATTGAATGGGCGTGCGGATGATCAGGACCCTGAAGGGTCCAACAACCCGATCGTGAGCTTGACCAGGCACGATCGGAACAGCGATCCTGCCACGCCGTGGCGCTCAGCTTCTTCTACCGCCTGGTCCGTCGCGTTGTCGAGTTCCTTCGCATCCACCACATGGACGCCGTCGCCAAGGATGCGGAGATCCTGGTGCTTCGTCAGCAGCTGACCGTGCTTCGCCGCCAGGTAGCACGCCCCTGGTTCACGTGGTCCGACCGAGCACTCGTCGCCGCCCTGGCCGGCCTCGTGCCTCGGGAGCGCTGGGCGGCCTTCCTCATCTCCCCCGGGACGATCCTGCGCTGGCACCGGGCGCTCGTCCGCCGGCGCTGGACGTACCCGCACCGACACGCCGGGCGCCCTCCGCTTCTCCTCGGTGCCACCACCAACCCGAACGGCCCATGGACGACCCAGGTGGCCCGCAACTTCGCCACCGATCTCGAAGAGGCGGGTCGGCACTTCCGGTTCCTCATCCGTGACCGAGACACCAGGTTCACCGCCAGCTTCGACGAGGTATTCGCCTCGATCGGCGTCGAGATCCGCACCCCGGTGCGCTCGCCTCGTGCGAACGCGTATGCGGAGCGCTTCGTGCGTACCGTCCGCCAAGAATGCTTCGACAATCTCCTCGTCGTCTCACGACGACATCTCGAATCTGTGCTCGAAGAGTATGTCCGTCACTACAACCAGACGAGACCACATCGTGGCCTGCAGCTTGCCCAGCCGATCCCCCATTCGGTCGCTGCTCTCGACGGCCGCGCCATCACTCGCCGCGACATCCTGGGCGGCATCATTCACAAGTACGAGCGAGCTGCCTGACCCCAGCTCACTACGGGCAACCTCGACGGCACCGCTCCGCTTCTGCAACCGAGCGCCTTGCGCTCGATCAGCCACAGAGCATTACCGCTCGCGTCCCGGTAAGTCAGCCCCTGACCCTCGCCGCCAGTCGTCCCTCCTGCAAAGACCCGCAGAGCTCGCATTACCCCGTTTATGGACCTTCAACCCCGGCGGCTAGTCGCGATGCTCCGCCTGCAGCCAAGGGCGCCGCCGGAGCATCAGACGACCTGTGATCGGCCGAGGTCAGGACGCGTTGGCGGTATCCGTTCCCGGGATGTCCGTCCCGCAGACCGGCTGCGACGAGATCGCCTTGAACCCGGTCTTGTCCGCCTGCATGACCCAGGCGCACGTCTTCGGCAAGTCGTGCCCGAAGACCGTCGAGTAGTTGATCGGGTTGGGAAGGAGTCCGTTCACCGTGTAGTCCTTGACACCCCGGAGGTCCTTGATGACGGCGGCCTGCGTCGGGTTCTTCCCCGCCAACTCGAGTCCCTTGATCATGAGGTCGGCCCCCGCCCACGCCTCGTGCTGGCCGAAGTTCGGGAATTGGCTCTTGGTGAAGTGCGCGTACTTCTCCATGGCCGCCTGCATCTGCTCCGTGCCGGCGTTGGCCAGCGGCCAGGGACGGAAGGGGGAGAAGAAGTAGGCGCCCGGCAGATCTGCCCAGGCCGGCGAGTTGATGACGTCCGGCTCGTACCCTGTAGCGTAGAGCGCGTCGTAGTCACTCGGTGTTGACGGCGGCAAATCACTGCTGACCGGAGGCGAAGTAACTGGCTCCGTGCAGGGTCTGGTGCAGCAGGAGCCGCAGCGTTACGGCAGCTTGCGTCAACCCGGCGATCAGTACTCCTTCGACATCTATGACCAAGTCGCTTTCGGTCTGCGTGATTCGGCATCGAAGGCCCTGGGGCCACTTCATCCTCGACACATCCTGGCTGTGTCGGCCATCTACCTGACGACGTTCGCTGACACGCTCAAGCCGCACGACTACTCCTACGACGGCATCTTCATCCACAGCAGAGGCGCGTCCGGAGCACCGCTCAGCGGCGCAACGATCAACACCAGCACGGCACAGACACCTCTCTTGATTCGAACTGACCTGCGGGTTCCAGTCTTCATGTCTGAGACGCAGACCGACATGATCATGCTGGGCTATGCGGCTGCTCAACAACCGAACACCGATCGAATCCGAACCTGGGAAATCGCAGGGACCTCCCATGCCGACATCTACGAGGTGGGAGGAAACGCCGGTGTCCTCGGGTGTACGACGCCCATCAATACCGGTCCACAGCATGTGGTGGTACAGGCGGCCTTCGCTAACTTCAGCCGTTGGGTCACAGCCGGAACGCCACCACCCGAGCCATCACCCTTCAAGTTAGCGAGTAAGAATCCAGCGACGCTGGCACTCGACTCGCATGGCAACGTGATCGGGGGGGTGCGAACACCGGCCGTCGATGAGCCGGTCTCCACGCTCACCGGATCGGCTCCTGCCGGCACGTCCGTCATCTGTTCTCTCTTTGGGACGACGACGCCCTTCAGCTCAGCGGAGCTGGCGAGCCTCTACGGCTCGAAAGCCAACTACATCTCGAAGTACACCGCAGACCTCGACAAGGCCATCGCTGGTGGGTACCTCCTTCCATCTGAGCGGGAGGAGCTGCTGGCACGGGCCAGCCAAGTGCAGTTCCCTTCGAGCTAAACCCGGGGTACTCGGAGCTGGTCAGGGTATCCCCATGGTGCCGCAGGGTGGCACCCCAACCCGGTATTAGGGATTAGTCGAGAACAGCTGTTGTCATCGCGGCAAGATAATCATTCGCCTCACCGCTGTGATCCCTCATTTCGCATGGGAGTAACGGTAATCTCGGGTTCCACGGAGGTGCCTAATGGCTAGTGGCTTTCTCAAGCGGGGCGTGAGCTACCTCGGACTCATTGATGATGGATATGACGAAGATGGGGTGCCCATTCCCGAGGAAAATCTGGAGTCGCCTCTCACCTCACATGAATTGAGTGACGAGGAGGGCCTGTTGCCGACAAGGTCGGTGCAAACGGTCAATCCAGTCAAGCGCGAAGGGAATTCCACTGTCTCGTTGATCACTCCTCTCATGATGCGTGCCAAATCCACTGAGTTGAGCCCCCACGTCCAAACGGTCGCCCCCAACGAGTTTGCCGATGCGAGGCAGATTGCCGATGGCGTCATGGCCAGCCGGCCAGTGATCGTCAACCTCCAGACTGCAAGCCGTGAACTCAAGCGCCGCATGATCGACTTCTGCAGCGGGGTTACCTATGCACTTGGTGGGGGCATGGAGCGTATAGCCAACAGCGTCTTCCTGATCACGCCATCAGACGTTGAACGTTCAGCGGACGAGGTCAACGTGCCTGAATATCAGGTGTAGGCGAGAACTCGCCTTCTGCCTCTGGGGAAGCTCTGACCCCTCGGACCATCCGCAATCGCTCCGGGCCACGAATATCGTTTGGGTCGCCGTCACGGCGAGGCGCACTTGTAGGCTCCATTTATTCGTTGAGTGCCCCTGACCTGGAGTTTCACGCGGCGCCAGTGTGTGGGGTACGACCATCGGTGAGACGGAAGGATCGAGGTCTCGTCGAGGCGCCTACCTTTGGTGCCACCGCAACGCCTCTTTCCCGATAAGCCGCAGGTCAATCGGCGCATCGAGTATTTGGACCCAACAGGAACGGATGACATTTTCGGCACCCACACGTTGTGGGACTCATTGACCAACGAGGGCACGGATGCGGGACGGACGATGCCACGCCGGACCAGAAGGCACTGGGTTGCCATCGACGAGGGGAAACGAGCGCCTGATCACACCGTCGCCGTGGGAGTGCCAGATTGAGCGAGGCGGGCCAGCTCTTCCTGG
>Ga0187879_10002943_pt1 | contig 11447 bp, 10 predicted proteins | sample June2016WEW_19_1_FD_132423 | JGI IMG/M metagenome (GOLD analysis project Ga0187879, IMG submission 132423) | Peatland microbial communities from SPRUCE experiment site at the Marcell Experimental Forest, Minnesota, USA - June2016WEW_19_10 | ecosystem: Environmental > Terrestrial > Soil >... | reverse complement strand
TGCTGTGAGTATTCGGACGGAATGCTGTCGCCGTAATGCACCACGCCCTTGTCGTCGACCCAGCGGTAGGTCTGGGTCGGCGCCGTGGCAGACGGGTTATTGGCTGCCGCGGCCGCGTCTGCCGTACACAGCGCCACCAGGCTCAGAAAGATGTACCGCCCGCGGGACATTTGTACTCTCATTGTCCACGGCGGAGCCGCCGTTGTGCAAGCGGGCCCGGCTCAGGTCGTGGTGACGCCGTATTTGAGCCGGTAGCCACGCATCGCGGCGAGCTGATCGGCGGTCGGCACCGTGGCCGGCGCGGCGCCGGGGGCGCCGGGGGCGCCAGTCGCGCCGGGGGGACCGTCCGCGGCCCCGACGGTGCCGCTTGCCGCTTCCGGGCCGGCCGCGGCGCGAGCCTCAAGCGCGGCAATGAGTTCGCTGAGCGTCAGGATCGTAATGCAGCGCAGCCTGTACAGGGCTTCAATTTCCTGGACCGCCGAACGCTCGGCCTGGCCGCGTTCCTCGCGGTCGAGCGCGAGCGCCACGGCGACCGGTTCCGCGCCAGCCTGCAGAATCAGTTCGATCGACTCGCGGATCGCGGTGCCGGCGCTGATGACATCGTCGACGATCACGACGCGTCCGCGCAGCGGGCTGCCGACCACGTGACCGGATTCGCCGTGGTCCTTGGGCTCCTTGCGGTTGAAAGCCCAGGGCACATTGCGCTGGTGCTCCTCGGCGAAGGCGATGGCGGTAGCCGTGACCAGTGGGATGCCCTTATAGGCAGGCCCGAACAATAGGTCGAACTGAAGCCCGGATTGCGCCAGAGCGGCGGCATAGCAGGACCCTAAGGCGGCGATCGAGTCGCCGTCGCTGAACAAACCGGCATTGAAGAAGTAGGGGCTGACGCGGCCGGACTTCAGCGTGAATTCGCCAAAGCGCAGCGCGTGCCGCGCGAGCGCCAGGCTCAGGAATTGTCGTTGGTAATCGCGCACAGCCTCGCCCTGCGCATAATAGCGCAGAGGGTATCATTGCCGCATGCGCATCATCACACTGAACGTCAACGGCATACGTTCGGCCTCGCGGCGCGGCCTGTTCCCGTTTCTTGCGCGGCAGAACGCGGACGTGATCTGCCTGCAGGAGACGCGGGCGCTCGAGCATCAGCTCGAAGGCCACGAGTGCAGCCTGCCCGGTTATCTGAATCATTTCTATGCCGCGCAACGCCTCGGCTATGCCGGCGTCGCCGTGCTCTCGCGGCGCGAGCCGGACCGGGTGCTGCGCGGCTTCAAGGTCGACGAGTTCGATCGCGAGGGACGTTATCTGGAGCTGCGCTTTGATAAGCTGTCGGTCATCTCGCTGTACCTGCCCTCGGGCTCGGCCGGACCTGCGCGACAGGCATCGAAGTTCCGCTTTCTCGAGGCGTTCATGCCGCACCTGCGAAAGCTCAAGCGCTCGCGACGCGAATACATCATCTGCGGCGACTGGAATATCGCGCACAAGCCGATCGATCTGAAGAACTGGAAATCGAACCAGAAGAACTCGGGCTTTCTGCCTGAGGAGCGAGCCTGGATGGATCAGTTGTTCGGGCCGGAAAGGTACATCGACGCCTTTCGCTCGCTGGTGCCGGAACCCGAGCACTACACCTGGTGGTCGAACCGCGGGCAAGCGTGGGCGAAGAACGTGGGCTGGCGGATTGATTACCAGGTATTGAGCCCTGGGCTTGCCGGCACGCCGCAGCGCGCGCACATCCATAAGGAGCCACGCTTTTCCGATCACGCCCCGTTGATCATGGATTATCGGCTTTGAACGGTGATTCGGATCCGCCGGCGCCGCCGCGGCGCGGCGGCGGCTGGCTCGATGCGGTGCTGGTCTATGGCCAGCCGCGTATGCTGTCGATGCTGGCGCTGGGATTCTCCAGCGGGCTGCCGTTCATGCTGATCTACAGCACCCTGTCGGCCTGGTTGCGGCAGAGCGGGATCGAGCGCGCGACCATCGGCATGTTCTCATGGGTCAGCCTGGTCTATACGTTGAAGTTTCTGTGGGCGCCGGTGGTCGATCGGCTGCGATTGCCGGGTATCGGCCGCCTGCTCGGCCAGCGTCGCAGCTGGATGCTGCTGGCGCAAGCCGGCATCGCAATCGCGCTCATGGCGCTATCGGCCAGCGATCCGAAGACTCAGGTCGGACATATGGCCCTGCTGGCGCTGTTGCTGGCGTTCGCGGCGGCCACCCAGGACGTGGCGATCGACGCCTGGCGCATCGAGTCCGCACCGCTGCGCGAGCAGGGGGCGATGGCGGCTGCCTATCAACTGGGCTATCGCCTGGCGATCCTCGTGGGTCAGGCGGGTGCGCTATGGATCGCCGACGATCTCGGCTGGGCCCGCAGCTACTCGACCATGGCGGCACTGGTCGGCGTCGGTGTGCTGGCGACGTTGTTGGTGCGCGAACCAGAGCGCATCGCGCCGCTGGTCTCGGTGCTGACCGAGCAGCGTGTGGTTGATTGGCTCGGACGGCGCGCGCACTGGCCCGGCGCGCTGCGTCACGCCGGCGCATGGGTTCTGGGCGCGGTGCTCTGCCCGGTGCTGGACTTTTTTACGCGCTACGGCGCGCCGCTGGGACTGCTGATCTTCGCGTTCATCGGCACCTATCGGCTGACCGATTACACCATGGGTGCGATGGCGAATCCGTTCTATCTCGATCTGGGATTTACGCTGAAGCAGATCGCCGCAGTCGCGAAGATCTATGGCACCGTGCTCAGTGTCGTCGGCATTCTGGTCGGCGGCCTGGCGGTGGCCAGACTCGGCCGCACGCGCTCGCTGGTACTCGGCAGTGTGCTGGTCATCATTTCGAACGTGTCTTACAGCATCCTGGCCGCGCGTGGCGAGCCGAGCCTGACCGGGCTCGCCACCGTGATCAGCCTGGATAATTTTGCGCAAGGCGTGCATGGCACGGCCTTGATAGCCTTCATGTCGTCGCTGACGAGTGTGTCTTACACCGCGACCCAGTATGCCGTGCTGTCCTCGCTGTATGCGCTGCCGGGAAAGCTGTTGATGGGAACCTCCGGAATCGTGGTCGACCACATCGGCTATCCACCGTTTTTCTTATATACCGCCGCGCTGAGCATCCCGGCGCTGGTCCTGCTGTACTGGTTGTCCAGGCGCGGGGATTTCCAGCCGTTGCGCGCTGCCACGGTGACCTGAGCGCAGCGACGGGGCCGCCGCCGGAAGATTGATCTGGCCCGGGTGCTGTGCGCTTGCCGGCGCGGATCGCGAGCCGTGGCGGCGGGCGGTCACAGCCCTTCAGCGCGCGGTGTCGGGCGATTCGAAGTCGGGCGATTCGAACAGATCGAGGCCGTCCAGTCCGCCGGCCATCTGCGAATCGCCATTGAGCCCGGCCTTAGGCTCGAGCGTGTCCTCATCGCCTTCGACGTCGACGGAGCCGCTCCAATCCTCCGGTGCTTCGGCGTCTTCGATTTCGCCCTTGGTGCGCTGTGCCTGCCAATCTGCGAGATCGAGTTCCTCGACCGTGCCATCGAAGTACTGGACCTCGATGGTGCCGTCGTCCTCGTCGATCGCCACGACTTCGAGCAGCTCGCCGCCGCGTATTCGATACCACTCCCCGATGTCGGGTAGCGCGCGCATTGGAATGCTCCCGTATTCAGCCGCGGCAGAATGCTCTACCCTGCCGCTTGAGAAACTTGCGATGCGCAGTCATGTTGCGCCTGCCGCGGCACGCATTTCAAGATGATTCTTCTGATTTTGCAGAGCGTCAATGAGTCAGCAGTTGCTCAATTTCTTTGTGGTCTTTCTGGTAGTCGTTGAGCCGATATCGCTGATTCCGGCATTCGTGGGATTGACGAAGGACGGGACCGCGGCGCAGGGCCGGCACATGGCGCGGCGTGCGGTGGTGATTTCGGCGATCATCCTGACGGTGTTCGCGCTCGGCGGCGGTCCGTTCCTGCGGCTGATGAACATAAGCCTCGACTCGTTTCGCATCTTCGGCGGACTGCTGTTATTTCTGATCTCCCTCGAAATGGTATTCGCGCGAACCTCGGGCACCCGTATCTCGTCGCAGGAGGAGCTCGAGTGTCGTCAGCGCGAGGACATTTCGGTGTTTCCGCTGGCGTTCCCGTTCATTGCCGGCCCCGGGGCGATGGCGACGATTCTTCTGGCCTTCGGTCCAACCCCCGGTAAGCCCCTGTTGTTTTTAGGTTTGCTGCTGTGCGTGTACGGCGTGCTGCTGATCACTGTGGGGGTGCTGTACCTGGCGGCCCCGGCGATGCGCGTGCTCGGGGTCACCGGCACCCATGTCATCAATCGCATGTCGGGCGTATTGCTGGGCGCACTCGCGGTGCAGTTCATGGTCGACGGCCTGCGCGGCAGTTTCGGCGGCTGAGGGCGGGCGCTAAGCCCTCAGTGCCGCCGACCCTCAGTGCCGCCGGAACAGCAGCTCGCGTACGCGGTGCCCGAGGCGTTCGCCGCGGCGCTGGAAACGCGTGGCGCGGCGAGCCATGAGGGCATCGATGTCGATGAAGCCGCCAGCGTCGGCGCAATTGGCCAGCAGGCTGCAGCCGTTCAACACCAGCAGCATCTGCTCGGCATAGGGCTCCCAGTCGGTGGCGAGATGCAAGCGCCCGCCGGCGCCGAGCCGGGAAGCCACCAGCGCCACGAATTCGTGCTGGACGATGCGGCGCTTGTGATGGCGCTTCTTCGGCCAGGGATCGGGAAACAGCAGCTGCACTTCGTCGAGACTCTCGGGCGCAATCTGCTGCTGCAGCACCTCGACCGCGTCGTGAGCGATGACGCGCAGATTGGCGACATCGGCTTTGGCTGCGGCCAGCAGCAGGTGCCCGATGCCGGGACGGTGAACCTCGACGCCGAGGAAATCCTGCCCGGGCTGCGCCAGCGCGCGCTCGAGCAGATGCTCGCCGTTACCAAAGCCGATCTCCAGCGTGCGTGCCGCAACGCGGCCGAACAGCTGCGCCAGATCCAGTACGCGCGGCTCGAATTCGACCCCGTAACGCGGCCAATGCTCGCCCAGGGCGCGCTGCTGCGCCGGGGTAATTCGGCCCGTTCGAAGGACGTAGGAGCGGATGGCGCGAGGCGGCCGCTTGTCGAAGGACTGCTGCATCGAGCGATTATCGCATCGAACTGAAGCGGTACCGCTGGCAACCGCCGGCGCGAGCGGCCATGATCCGCGGCATGATGCCGTTTTCGGTCCTGGACCTGTCACCGATCGTCGAAGGCGCGAGCGCGGCCGATGCGCTGCGCAACACCCTGGAGCTCGCGCGCCATGCCGAAGCCTTGAGCTACCGGCGTTTCTGGGTCGCCGAGCATCACAACATGCCCGGCATCGCCTGCGCAGCGACGGCGGTCGTGATCGGCTATGTCGCGGCCGGCACGCGCAGCATACGCGTGGGTTCGGGCGGCGTGATGTTGCCAAATCACGCACCGCTGGTGATCGCGGAGCAGTTCGGCACGCTGGCGTCGCTGTACCCTGACCGGATAGATCTGGGACTGGGCCGGGCACCCGGCACCGATCCGGTCACGGCGCGAGCGTTGCGGCGGGATCTGGCCGGCAGTGCCGATCAGTTTCCGCAGGACGTGCAGGAACTGCAGAGTTACTTCGAGGCGCCGGCGGGCCAATTGGCGCGAGCGATTCCAGGCGCCGGTCTCGCCGTGCCGATCTGGCTGCTGGGCTCGAGTCTATTCAGTGCCCAGCTGGCCGCAGCCCTCGGCCTGCCGTTCGCCTTTGCTGCGCACTTCGCGCCGGAGCTGCTGCTGCCCGCGCTCTCGGTCTATCGCAAGCGTTTCCAGGCCTCGCGCGCGCTCGAACGCCCATACGCGATGGTATGCGTCAATGTGATCGTCGCCGACACCGATGCCGAGGCACGCCGGCTGTTTACCTCGCATCAACAGGCGTTTACTCAGCTACGTCGCGGCCGGCCCGGCCAGCTGCCGCCACCGATCGATGATATCGAGAGCTTCTGGTCGCGCGACGAGAAGGCCATGGTCGAGCAGGCGATGCGCTGTTCCTTTGTCGGCTCGAGCGCGGCGGTCGAGCACGATCTGCGCGCCTTTGTGAGTCAGGTGCAAGTCGACGAGCTGATGGTCAACGTGCACGTCTATGACCAGATTGCGCGCCGCTATTCGCTGAGGTTGACGGCCGGGATTCGAGACTGGCTGGCGGCCACGGCGAGCGAGGTCGCCAGCGCATAGCGGTTTCCGGATTGAAAAATATTCAGTATTGATTGCGAGCCTGGCGTATTGACGGCCGCGCGTCGGCGCGGCTAGCGTCAAAGCCGGACTTTCCCTCAAGCCACACAGGCAGGCGCGCCGCACCCATGTTCCGCTCCCTGATCACCCGCACGGTGCTGCCGCTGCTGCTCGCGGCGGGCGTCGTCGCGTACTTCGGGCTGCCGTATATCGACCGGCTGCTGACCGAGTGGTTTCGTTCCGATGTGGAGCTGCGCGCGCGGGTGTTGATGAGCTCGCTCGAGGAATCGCTGCCCGCGCTGGTAGCCAGAAGCGATCAACAGGGACTGCGCAAGTACACGGCCAAGATCATCGCCGATCAGCGCGTACTGGGCATCCTGATCTGCCTGCCGCGTGGCGGAACGGTCTTCAAGACCGAGCTCGTGCCCACGGCGGTGAACTGCGAGAGTACCGCGGATCTCAGGGATGGCGAGAGCATCGTGCGTCGCGCGACCCAGGGTTCGGTATTGGTGTCGGTATTCGATCAAAAACCTCCGGGCCAGACGCCCTATCGCGTGGCGGTCCTGTATGACCTGAGCTTTGTCGATAGCCGGCAGAGTACGGCGCGAGATTACCTGATCGCGTTCGGCGGCGTATCGCTGGTCATCGTGGCGCTGTTTCTGGTACTGGGGGCGTGGCTGATCGTGCGTCGCTGGGGCAAGATTCTGATCGGCGACATCACCGGCCGCCGCTTCCTCGACGACGCCGAGTCGGGTCCGCTATCGCTGCCGATCCTGCGGCAGGTGCGCAAGGTCTTGAGCGAGATGGAGGAGAGCCAGCGGCTGGAGATCGATTATCAGGAGAACTGGACGCCGCAGGCGCTGCAGCAGGTGGTGCGTGATCAGTTGCATTCGCCGCAGATAATCGTGGTGTCGAACCGGGAGCCATATTCCCACGAATTCGGCGACAACGGCGCTATCGAAGTGCAGGTGCCGGCCAGCGGTATGGTGACGGCGCTCGAACCGGTGATGCGCGCCTGCTCGGGCACCTGGGTTGCGCATGGCAGCGGTTCCGCGGACCGCGAGGTGGTGGATCGGTCGGACCGGGTGCGCGTACCGCCCGAGAATCCTTGCTATACGCTGCGGCGCGTCTGGCTGTCAGAGTCCGAGGAGCAGGGGTTCTATTACGGTCTGTCGAATGAAGGCTTGTGGCCGCTGTGCCATCTGGCTTACGTGCGCCCGACCTTCCGCGCCGAGGACTGGGTGGTCTATCAGTCCGTGAACCGCAAGTTCGCCGAGATCGTCGCGCGCGAAGCCCAGTCTGATGACCCCGTGATCCTGATCCAGGACTTTCACTTCGCGATGCTGCCGGGATACCTGCGGGAGCGGCGACCGAAGGCGACGATTGCGCTGTTCTGGCACATCCCGTGGCCCAACGCCGAGACTTTCGGCGTCTGCCCGTGGAAGCGCCAGATGCTGTCGCATCTGTTGATGGCCGATATTCTCGGTTTTCACACGCTGTATCACTGCCAGAATTTCCTGGCGACGCTCGACCGCTTCATCGAGTGCCAGGTCGACCACGAGCGTATGACAGTCGCGCTGCGGGGCCACATCTGCCATGTCGGGGCCTATCCGATATCGATCGAATGGCCGCCACGATGGCTCCAGGCGTTGCCCGACATTCAGGTCTCGCGCCGCGCGGTACGCGAGCGATTTGGTATCGCCGAGCACGTTACGCTGGGCCTGGGCGTGGAGCGCTGGGACTTCACTAAAGGCGTGATCGAGCGCTGCCTCGCACTCGAGTTGTTGCTGGAGCAGAACCCGCGCTTGCGCGGGCAGGTCACATTGCTGCAGATCGCCGCGCCTTCGCGCAGCAAGCTGCCGGCATACCAGGCGCTGCAGCGCTCGACGCTGGCGGAGGTCGAGCGCATTAACGCGCGGTTCGCGGTCGCCGACTGGAAACCGATCGTGCTGATCGGCAAGCACCAGCCACCGGAGGAGGTATTCGAGCTGTACCGGGCCGCCGATTTCTGCATCGTCAACAGCCTGCACGACGGCATGAATCTGGTGGCCAAGGAGTTCGTCGCCGCGCGCGATGACGAAGACGGCGTGCTCATTCTGAGTACCTTTGCCGGCGCCGCGCGCGAGCTGGTCGAAGCAATCCTGGTCAATCCGTTCGACGTCGCCGAGACCGCGGCCGCGATCCGGCGCGCCCTCGAGATGCCGCGTGAACAGCGGCGGCAGCGTATGCAGTTGATGCGACGAACAATAAAGGAGAACAACGTCTACCGCTGGGCCGGGCGCATGCTCATGGACGCGGCGCGCATCCGGCAGCGACAGGCGCTATCGATCGGCCAGGACGAGCTGCCTGTGAATTAATCGGGGATACCGGGGCCACCGGCAACATCGGCGGCGCCTGCACAATGACCGCGGTTGCGAATAGACTAAAACCGTGGGCCGTTGCATTGCCGGCTAAGGAGCAGCTCTTGTATCAAGCTCGCGTTTCCCGTATTGCCCTGTGGTCGATGCTGCCATTGCTGCTGCCGTCCGCCGCGCTGCGTGCAGCCGATACCGGCGAGGCCGACAAGGCTGCGGACGCCAAGCAGCCCAGCGCTGCTGTGGAGCATTTCACGCCCGAGCAGCAAAGCAGCAAGGGCTCGGTCACGATCGAGGGTCGCCGCATTGACTATGACGCCTATGCCGGCACCGTGGTCGTGCACCCCAAGGATTGGGACGATGTGCCGCAGAATGCGCCGAAAGATCAAGACAAGAATCCGCGGCCTGAGGCGAGCATGTTTTACGTCGCCTACTTCAAGACGGCCGACAAAGCGGCCACCGGCAAGAGCGCGGCGCCGCGGCCGGTAACATTCCTGTTCAACGGCGGTCCCGGCTCGTCCACCGTCTGGCTGCACATGGGGGCGTTCGGGCCGCGCCGCGTGCTGACGGCGGATGATTCGCACACTCCCGCGGCACCCTACCTGCTGGTCAACAACGACTACAGTCTGCTCGATGTGAGTGATCTGGTTTTCGTCGACGCACCCGGCACCGGCTTCTCGCGCATCGCGGGCACCGACCGCGACAAGGCCTTCTACGGCGTGGATCAGGATGCGCAGGCGTTTGCCGATTTCATCGTGCAGTTTCTGTCGAAATACGGCCGCTGGAATTCGGCGAAGTACCTGTTTGGCGAGAGCTACGGCACGACGCGCGCCGCCGTGCTGGTCGGCCGGCTGGAGACCGAGCGCGTGGACTTCAACGGCGTCATCATGCTCTCGCAGATACTTAATTTCGATGCCAGTCCGGACGGCCCGCAGACCAACCCTGGCATCGAGCTACCCTATGAGCTGGCATTGCCAACCTATGCGGCCACGGCCTGGTATCACCACAAGCTGCCGACGGCACCGCCAGATCTCGGGGCGCTGCTCGCCGAGGTCGAGCACTTTGCGATGAGCGAATACGCGCTGGCGCTCGCGGCTGGTTCGACGCTGCCTGCGGCGCAACGCGATGCGATTGCCGCGAAGCTGCACGAGTACACGGGACTGCCGGTCGACTACATTCTCAAGGCGGATCTGCGCATCAACGGCGGCGAATTCGAGAAGACTCTGCTGGGCGATGTCGACATGACCACCGGGCGCCTCGATTCGCGCTTCTCCGGTCCGACGATGGATCCGCTCAGCAAGGAGGCCGAGTACGATCCGCAATTGGCGGCGATATCCTCCGCCTTCGTCTCCTCGTATAACGACTACGTACGCAAGGAGCTCAAGTACGGCCAGGACAAGATATTCAAACCGCTCATCGACATCGCAAGGGGTTGGAATTTTCAGCATCGGCCGCCCGGCGAACCTATAGTGCTGGCGCAGTCCACCAATGTGATGCCCGATCTGGCGGTGGCGATGAAATACAACCCCAACCTGCACGTGATGCTCAATGGCGGGTACTTCGACCTGGCAACGCCGTTCTACCAGGGCGTCTACGAGATGCAGCATCTGATGGTCCCGGCGACGCTGCAGAACAATATCGAGTACGCGCAATACCAGTCGGGCCACATGGTTTATGCCCACGAACCCTCACTCAAGGAGTTGCACGCGAAGGTGGCGGATTTCATCCGGCGCACCCAGGGACCAAAGTCGCCATGACAGGAGTTGCAAGGTGGAATCCAACATGAATAGGATTGCCAAGGTGATGGTTGTTGCGGCCGGCATGCTGGCGCCCCCGGGCGCTGCTTGCTGCCGACACAACCCGGAGTTTCATCGTCGTTGGCCACTCGGCTGCGCGATCGCAATTGCCGTTCAGCGACGCCGTGGTCGCGGGCAATACTCTCTATGTGTCGGGCGCTCTGGGTATCGATCCCAAGACCGCCGATGATCCCAAGACGTCTCGGGTCCCGGACGACCCGTCCGCCGAGGCCCAGCTGGTCATGCAGGCCGTCAAGCGCACGGTCGAAGCCGCCGGATCCAAGATGGATGACTTCGTGTCGATCCTGGTGTTCTGCACCGACCTTGGCCTCTATGGTGGGTTCAACGACATATACCGCAGCTACTTTCACGGGCATTTCCCCGCGCGCGCATTCATCGGTGTGGATAAGCTAGTGCGTGGAGCGCACTTCGAGGTCATGGGCACCGCCGTCAGGGGCTCGCACTGACGCCGCACGGTAGCAGTACGCCGGCCGCGACTGCAGCAAGCATTGCGTGCGGGGGAAGTTCGGGGCATTCACACTTTTCCCGAGTCCTGCTGCCTCAGTGATCCTGGCGTCGAGACAGTCGCCAACGAGCTGCCGGGCAACGCGCGGTTGCGGGTAACCGGCAACCGCCAATAAAATCGGTGCTCAACGCGGGTGTAGTTCAATGGTAGAACTGCAGCTTCCCAAGCTGCTAACGTGGGTTCGATTCCCATCACCCGCTCCATCCGAGCTTCCGCAGCCAGCGTTGCGTCCTCGTCGTTGCAAACCACGGTTTCCGTATATACAATAACCGGGTGCGGATAACGTTTGCTCCGGCCAAACGCGCCAAGACGTTGGCAGATCGCGGACTCGATTTTGCGGATGCTGCATTGGTCTTCGCGGGCGTCCGATGGTGCCACGCAGCCGTCAGAAGTTCAGCGTGACCGTGATCGAATCCGTGTAGGTGCCGGCCGGGAGGTTCTGATTCGCGGGGATGCGCCCGTACACGGTGTAGATCCCGCCGATGGCGGTATCGCTCACGATCACCGTGCCGCTGGTACCGTCGCCCCAGATCATGGTACGCAGCGCATCGGTGTACAGGTTGTAGTTCAGCCCGTAACC
>Ga0187879_10002934_pt1 | contig 11464 bp, 9 predicted proteins | sample June2016WEW_19_1_FD_132423 | JGI IMG/M metagenome (GOLD analysis project Ga0187879, IMG submission 132423) | Peatland microbial communities from SPRUCE experiment site at the Marcell Experimental Forest, Minnesota, USA - June2016WEW_19_10 | ecosystem: Environmental > Terrestrial > Soil >... | reverse complement strand
GCATGCCTGCGGTCGTATGCTTCACGGAGAGCCGGATGCGGGAAACCTGCACGTCCGGTTCGAAGAGGGGAGAGTGGATCGCCCATCATTGGGTCGTCCTCTCTCCTACTCTACCGGCTTTTCAGCATCGGTCAGCGATGCGTTCCCACGCGCGCGATGGCCACTGCCTGTGACCCAAGGAAGAGCCGCAGAGGAGGGCAAAATTCGCCCACCTCTGCGCTACCTTGCTCCGTACCCGCACTGTCATCCTGAGCGCAGCGAAGGATCTCTGCAGTTCCACAGGACGGTTCTGAATCCCGAGATGCTAATGCGGAGATCCTTCGCTGCCATGAAAATAGCGGTGCCGGACCCCCTCACCCGTCCCGCGCCGGCGGGTGAAGGCGCCGTCGCGGGACGGGTGAGGGGGATCCTGCCAATCGGCTGATTGTCGGCAATAGACTCGGGAGGGACACTAGAACGAGCATGCAGAGGTCACGGCGTTGCTTTCTTGGCGACTTCGGCTAGTATTCCGGGAATCTCAAAGACGGCCTGGTTGTTCAGGGCGGCGGCGTTGGCGCGGTATCGGGCAAAACTTGGGGGGTCAAGAAGCTCTTCGACGGTGGGGGTGATGCGGCCGAAGTCGCGCATGACCAACCCCACCTGCTTTTCGAGCACCCAGTCCGCATTGTAGCGTTCCTGGGGGAGAGTCCTGTCGTTGCGCTCGACGATCACCGGCAGCTTCATGGCCAGCGCTTCGCTGATGCTGCCGGGGCCGGGCTTGCCGATGAAGAAGTCCGCGAGATACATGTAGTAGGGAACTTCCGTGGTGAAGCCCTCGACATACTTGCGAACTTTTCCCTGGATGCCGCGTAAGATAGCAGCCAGCCTTTCGTTGTGACCGCAGACGAGAATCAATTGCAGATTCAGTTTAGAGGCTTCGAGTTTCCTGGCGATTTTCACCATGACACTCGATCCTTCACCGCCAAACATAACCAATCCGGTGGGCAGGTTGGGGTCAAGGCCCAGCCGTCGACGCTCAGCGGCGCGGTCCACGGTGATCGCCTGATAGAACTTGGGGTGAAGGATCATTCCCGAGGTTTCAAAGATCTGGTCGTCGCGAAGCCCCGTCGAGCGGGCTTGCGCTACGGCGCGCGGGGAGCCGCAGATAACAAACTGCTCCTGGCGTTCAATCCAAAAATGCGGAGGGTAATCGGCGAAATCGGTAATTACCGTGACGAACGGTGTGACCGGTGACACGCGGCGCAGGCTCTCGAAGAGCGCCCGGTTGAAGTGCGGAACAATCGAGACAACCAGAGACGGCTGGCTTTTGCGCCAGTATTCCTCGAGCAGCTTCACCTGTTGCGGATGGTAGAGCCGTATGGCCGCCTGCAGGACCCGCAATCCCGTTCCCGCGCCCCAGGTCCAACCCATCTTCAATAACCAGTTATAGAGATCTTGCAAGCGCAGGCCGGACAGCCTCAGCACGGGATCGATGGAGTCGAGCAGCTCCTGAAGGTTCATTAAATGGACGTCCCATTGGAGTTGCTGCTCGGTAACCAGGCGAAGGCCTGTGGCTGCGGCGCGGTGACCGCCCCCGGCATCGAAATAGACGAACTCGACTCTTCCCATTGGCAGGAATTCTCGCACAGGTTGAGGCGTGCGAACAACCATACCGTCGTCGATTACCGGAGGTGTCATTCTCGGTATGGATGAAGGTGTGAAGTATTTGTGAATCCCTCAGCCTGAATCGCAATGCAGGCCTCAATAACAGTTTGTAGAGGCCCGGAGGGCCGACAGAAAGTAGCCCACGGCGCAAGCCGTGGGATCGAGGAGCAGCCCTGGGCTATTTCAGCCCCGCAGGGGCGGCAGAGCCTCCCGCAGGACCCCTGTCGACCCATCCGGGGCTGCGAATGTTGAGGCTGCATCCCGCCCCACGGCTCACGCCGTGGGCTACTATCTCGCGCCCCTACCGGGGCTAGTTCGACATACGTCGCGAATTGCTAGGTCAGGAGGCTCGAAAAAAGGATCAGAGTGGACGATCGTAGCCCAGCGAGCAAACCGTAGTTAACCGTGTACCCTTTAACCAACTCTTCATCTGCAAGCGACACATATGTAACGTAGGAAATGTAGCCTGGAGCGTGCGATGTGATCTTCACGTCCATACGGTCCACTCCGGCATGGCCACCTTGCCGCTGCTAAACCGTTTTTGCCGCGAGTGCTACAACCCTCCCGAAGCCCTATACGAGAAGCTCAAGCGCCAAGGGTTGGATCTGGTCACCGTAACCGATCACGATTCCATTGATGCGGCGGAGAACCTTCGGCGCCATGCGGACTTCTTTCTTAGCGAAGAGGTCACCTGCCGGGCGCCGAGCGGCAACGAGTTCCATATCGGAGTTTACGACATCAATGAATGCCAGCACACCGAAGTTCAGCGGCGGCGAAACGATCTTCCCCGCTTGCTGGCCTATCTCGAGGAGCAGAGGTTGTTCTTTAGCCTAAACCACGTCTTCTCAGCCCTTACCGGACGCCGCGCGGCCGACGATTTCGACTGGTTCGAAGCCTGTTTCCCCGCCGTCGAAGTCCTGAACGGACACTTGCTGGCCCGCAACAATCGCCTTGCCGATCAGTTGGCATCCTATAACAGGAGGATTGCGGTGGGGGGAAGCGACGCCCATGCGCTGGCTTCGGCCGGCAGCGTCTGGACGGAGGTTCGAGGGGCGCGGAACAAAGTTGAGTTTCTCGAGGGCCTGTGCGAGGGCCGCGCCCAGGTGCACGGGGAATCAGGAAGCTATTGGAAACTCACCAGCGATGTCCTGGCTGTCAGCCGCGCGATGTTTCGGGAGAGACCTTTGATGCTACTTCTCGCACCGCTGCTTGTCGGTATTCCTTCCGTAACCCTCTTCAATTATTTCTCGGAGAGGCGGTTCGCTCGCAAGTGGGGGCAGGCGTGGGCCCGCATGCGTGGCCTTGATGGCGGCCAGTCCGTCAGCCGCATGCCTGCCGCTGCCGGGGAGGCGACGGCGTGACTTTTCCCACCACCATGTTGGGCTTCATTTCGAGCGGCGATCAGCGCCTGATGCGGCGCGTGAACCGCTGGAAGCCGCCGCGCTGGATCAGGCTCTGGATGATCCTGGCAACCCGGGCCGGGGACGGCTGGCTCTGGTATGCCATCGGAGTATTGGTATTGGCCTTCGGGGGTTCGTCACGTTTCGCGGCCGTGGCGACCGCCGGTATCTCCTGCGGCATCGGGGCAGCTCTCTTTGTTGTCCTCAAACGGCTAGCCGGACGCAAACGGCCCTGCGCGATTGCCGCTCATTGCTGGGCTACGCTGCTTCCGCCCGATCAGTTTTCGTTTCCTTCCGGGCACTCCATCTGTGCCTTCGCCTTCGCTGTCTCCATCGGCTTGTTTGAGCCTGCCCTGATGTATGGCCTTCTCTTCTGCGCCCTCAGCGTGGCGATTTCCCGAATCATGCTGGGGTTACACTTCCTCAGCGATGTGGTGGTCGGATCTTTGATCGGCGCGGGCCTGGGGTACGCTTGCTACACGCTGTTGACCGGCGTTCTATAGCAACAGTTTTCCCTTCCGCATTAATCGCTTTTGAGCGTATGTGGAAAGAGCTGAAAGGTCAGAAGGCGAAGAGGTTCTTGACGGGCAGGCTGAACTCAGGAACACCGGTGATCGTGAGGACTTCGCTTTCCTGAACGTACTCGAGCGCACAATCGGGATAAATCAGTTCGATGAACCGCTTCTCTGGGTCAATCCAGACCTGAATCATTCCGCTCTCCCGGTAGTCCTTGCGCTTTCGCTGAATGTAGCTGGGAGAGTTGCCGGGGGACAGTATTTCGAAAGCAAAGTCCGGGGCGAACTCAGCGCGATTCTCGGGGATTTCGCTGTTGGGAAGACGTTCCTTTTTGAACATCGACACATCGGGTAAACGCCAATTGCCTGACGACATCGTAAATACGGCGTTCGAGGGTGCACAAGTCCAGTCGGGGTGAGACGCGCAGTACGGTGCGAGGTATTCCATTAGATGCCACAAGACCATCTCATGCCGGAAGCTTGCCGGGCTCATCATGGTTATCTCACCATCGACCCATTCCCATCTTTGTTCATCGCTGCCGCTGGTTAGGAAGTCTTCCCAACTGATTGTCGTTTTCGTTGCCATACGGTTCTCACTGTCGACATTGTCTCACGCTGGCCGACGCGCTTGCAAGGAGAGTGCGGGAAGCAAGACGGTAAGGGGACCGGAGACAGGGATTGTTCTTGCCGAAAATGGATTCCCGCGTACGCGGGAATGACGTGTTTGAAGCAGAGGCGCGTTTGGGCGGGTCAGGAGCCCGAAGGGCGGTTTGAAGGCCGCCCTCGGGCAATTAAGCACAAACTTCTAAGATTCTGATCTCAGTTCTAACTTCTCGGCGTCCCAGAAGAGGCGTTGCTTCTTCAAGTACGAAAGGTTGGCCATGTGACAGGCCACTGCAGTACCGCAGCCGAAGTCCACGTTCTCGATGGGTTGTTGGCGACTCTTGACGCAGGCAAAGAAATTGCGGAAATGGTCCTCGGTGCCCTCCGCGTGTTGCATGAAATTCTGAGGTTTCCGGTGTTGTTGCTTCCTGTATGTGCCAATATCCGCGGTCGGGTCATTCTTGTGCGCAGCCATGAACGGGCCTTTCGTGTCCTTAGGCCAGCTTTCGAGCGGGTATTCGAAACCCCACTCCTCGTCGTAGGGCAGCAGGCTGGCTGATTCCTCGGTAAGAACTACCGTGCCTTTGTCGCCCATGAAGCGCACGATCTCGCCACCGTCGAAGTTCGAAACCAGGTTGGCCATGACCACCACCTGGAATTTGCCGTAGTCATACATCGTATTATGGATGTCGGGCACTTCCCGGTCGCCCTTCCACTTGTAAATCCCACCGTTCGCCACGGCGCTCACCGGAAACTGAGTGTTCATCAGATAGTGGACGCGCGAAAGCAAATGGACGTATTCGTCGCCGGCGATTCCGGTGCCGTAGTCCCACCAATTGCGGAACTGGAAGAAGCGCGCGGCGTCGAAAGGACGCTTGGGCGCGTTGCCCAGGTAGCGGTCCCAATCGATCGTCTGAGGCGAGGCGTCGGGCGGCACGGGGTACTTCCAGGCGCCCACCGGGTCAGGCCGGTAGATCTCGCACTGCACCATGTAAATGTTTCCAATTTCTCCCGCATCCACCCACGCTTTCCCTTTGTGCGTGGATTCCATGCTCAGGCTCTGGCTCCCCACCTGGACCAGGCGGCCGGTTTCCTTCGAGACCTTGACCATCTCCAGTGCTTCTTTGATGGTGTGGGTCATGGGCTTTTCGATGTAAATGTCCTTGCCGGCCTGCATCGCGGCGATGGCGACGGGCGCGTGCCAGTGGTCCGAGGTGGCAATGCAGACGGCGTCAATGTCTTTACGGTCCAACACTTCACGATAATCGCGCGTCGTCGCGGTGTTCGCCTGAATCTCCTTGGCGCGGCGGAAGTGGCCGTCGTAGAGGTCGCAAACGATGGCGACGTCGGCTTTCACGTTAAGTACGGCCTCCATCTGCTCCAGGCCGCGAATTCCCACCCCTACCATTCCGACAGTAACGCGCTCGTTGGGCGACGCGACTCGGCCAATGGCGGGCGCTCCAAAGGCCAATCCGGCTGTGGCGGCACCGGCCACCGACCGCCCGATAAACTCACGCCGAGTAATTCCTTGATCAGACATATCAGTCCCCCTTGATAGTTGATGATAGTGTTGAACTATACCAAATGACTTCACCCATCGGCCCTCGTTCCCGCGCCGGCGGGAACCGAAATCCCGTAGGGGCGGTTCGCGAACCTCCCCTGCCATTACCCATTGAGATTCTTCAGGCTCTCCTCGATCAGCTTCTGAACTCCTGCCATCGGCTCGCCTTGTCCTTCCCATTCCATTGAGAAATACCCACGATAGCCGTTCGCCTTCGCGATCTCGAAGCATTTCGACACATCCACAGTATACAGTTTACCCTTGTCGCCGACCTCGGAATCCTTCATGTGCGAAATGTTGTAAGCGTGCTTGAACATCGCATTCATCGCCCTGTTGTTGAACTCCTGATCGTGGGTGAGCATGGAGTTGCAGAAATCCGGCAGGGCATGCAGGTAAGGATGGTTCACCTTCTCGATGACCCGCACAATAAAGAATGGGTCCTCGGTCACGTTATCGTCATTCTCGAGGTTCACCAGCACGTTCTTCTGCGCGCCGTATTCGGCCAACCGCTTCAGGCTCTCGGCCGCGCGGTCGACATCAGGTTTCACGTGGCGCGCTTCGGCGATGTGCAGGCGTACGCTGGGAGACCCGATGGCCACCGCGACATCCATCCACTTCTTTCCGTTCTCTACCGCTTTCTGGCGCTGCGCCTCGACGCTATCGTAGAAGCTGTAGCGCGGGTCGGAGGCGATGTTGACCACCCGGCATCCAGCTTTTTCCACGTTCGCCCGAAACTCCTTCAGATAGCCTGCTTCCGTGGAACTGAAGTGCTCGCTCAGAGGTTCGATGTTGCGCACATTGAAGTGCTTCACCACCATGGCGGCAAAATCCTTCAAGTCCATTCCTGGAAGTTTAGGGTCGCGGGCCCACTTATTGAGGGGTGCGACGATATAGCCCCGGAATGGCCAGGAGGGCACGGCCAGGCGCTCGCGCGGCACGCTCGGGAAGCTGAGGTGGGGTGCCGTCGAAGCGTGCAAAGCTCCAGGGATAAACGTTGATGCGGAAGCAGCAAGCGCGCCTGCGCAAGACTGAAGAAAACGGCGTCGGGGAATCGCTGGCATGGATGGTTCCTTCCCACGTGCAATAGAAAAAGCAAGCAAACGCAGAACTTCGAAATGCGACCTGCAAATGTACTCGCAAACACTATTTGAGTCAATATAATGGTCGGCGCGGAAGTGTCCGAAGCACGCGTCGCCCGGTGTCCTAAACTCGAAGCTGGACTTCGCCTGCAACGCGCAGCCCCGAAGGGGCGGCCTAGCAAAGCCCAGGCCAACGGCCTGGGAAATGAGGCGGTTTTCGTGGTTGAGCCCTGAAGGGGCGGCCTACCGAATGCGGATCTATCACGCCCCTTCAGGGCTTGATGGCGGAAATGAAATGTTCTCCTATGGCTTCCACCCAGGCCGTTGGCCCATATGCGCTAACTTAAGGTGCCGGGATTCCGAGAGCCGCGGAGCGGCGCCAGAAAGTAGCCCACGGCGTGAGCCGTGGGAAGGAATGTGGCGCTAATATTCACAGCCCCGGAAGGGGCGACAGATCTCGCGGTGGAGCCTCTGCCGCCCCTCCGGGGCTGAGATAACCAAGGGGTGGCTCCTCGGTCCCACGGCTCACGCCGTGGGCTACTCCCTGTCGGCCCTCCGGGCCTCTGAAAGCGGCCAGTCAGTGCTCCGTAGCGCGAGCTGAGCCATTAGGTTACCGCTTATGGGCCGTTGGCCTGGGCTTTGCTGGGCCGCCCTTTCAGGGCTGAGAGATCACAGGCAACCACCAAGCCACATTTAGGACACGATCATCGGCGTGCGCAGGGCGGCCGCGAGGGTCGCCCAAACGGGAGACGGCCGGCCCTTACTCATACCGCAAGGCCACAATCGGGTCGAGGCGGGCGGCTTTCATGGCGGGCCAGAGGCCGAAGAAGAGGCCGATGGCGACCGAGACCACGAACCCCGTCACCACTGACCACATGGGGACAGTGGAAGGCAGGGTGGGGACGAGGGTTCGAATCAGGAAACTGATCGTGTAGCCCGACAGGACTCCCAGCACTCCACCGGCTCCCGTAAGGCTCATGGCTTCTAGCAGAAACTGCCAGGTGATATCGCTGCTGCGGGCGCCGATGGCTTTGCGCACGCCGATCTCTCGCGTGCGTTCCGTCACGGATACCAGCATGATGTTCATAACGCCGATGCCGCCCACCATCAATCCGATCGAGGAGATCACGACGGTGACCAGGACGATGGTGCCCATCATGTCGCGAAATTGCTTGATAAATGTGTCGGCAGTGGCGATGCCGAAACTGTCTGGGGCAGCGGGCTTGTCATTTCGCAGCCGCCTCAGCAGGGCCGTGATTTCGTCGATCGCCTGAGGTACCCGGCCCGGGGACGCGACGGCCGTGATGAGGTTTTCTTTGGCATTCGGATAAGACTTCCTATAGGTAAAATACGGAACACAGATGATTTTGTCGTTCCCGTTGTCGCCCAGAAAGGCCTTTCGTTTCGCGAGGGTGCCGATCACTTGATAAGCATGGCCGTCTACATTAATCTCTTTCCCGATGGGGTCTTCGTTCAGGAAGAGTCTCTCGACGACGTCGGCCCCGATCACCACCACGTCCCGGCGGTGCATGTCGTCAATATCCGTGTACAAGCGGCCGTCCTTCAGGACGGCGTTGGTGTTACGAAAGTCTTCGGCCGTATTACCCTGTAACTGGGCGTCCACCATCTGAAGGCCCTTGAACTTTGCCGTCGCCGGGGGCCCCCAGGCGAACATCTCGACAGCCACGGATTCCACGTTCGGACATTGTTCCTTGATGCCCATCGCCTGTTCGTAGGTGAGGGGCTTGCGCATCCGTTCGTCGCGGGAAAGATTGAAATGGATCCCGGGTTGGAACTTATAAATGTACAGGGTGCGAGTGCCGAACCCCTGCGCCAGTTCCACCATTTGCTGGTCAAGGCCCTTGAAGATCGACGCCACGCCAATGACCGTGGCCGTTCCGATCAGCACGCCCAGAATGGTGAGAAAAGCGCGAAACTTGTGGGTGCGGAGAGTGTCCAGCGCCAGCAGCAGGTTCTCACCAACAAATTGGCCGCGTCGAGTCATCGTCACGCCTCCGTCCGCAGAGCTTCAATGGGGTCGAGGCGCGCGGCCTTGTTAGCGGGGTAGATTCCGAAGAACAATCCGATCGCCGTGGAGAGGAAAAGTCCAACCAGAACTGCGTTCAGGGGCACGGAGGAAGTGAAGAACACATCCACGATCTTGCTGATCAGAAGCGCGATCAGGATGCCGATGGACCCTCCCGTACCCGCCATCAGGCCCGATTCGATCAGGAACTGCATCAGGATATCGAGACGCCGCGCTCCCAGGGACTTGCGAATGCCGATCTCGTGGGTGCGCTCGGTGACGCTGGCCAGCATGATATTCATGATCACGATGCCGCCTACCACCATGAACACGGCGACGATTGCGATGGTCACGGCGAAGACGGAGGCCGTCAACTGATGCCACGACTCCATAATAGTTTCGGAGGCATTAATGCCAAAGGTATCGCTCTCGCTGTAGGGTGTATGGCGCCGGGCTCGCATCAGGGCCCTGGTTTCATCCTCGAGCACCGCCATCTGGGCAGAAGTGCCGGCCTGGACGCTCACTGCCAGCGAGGGCCGATTTCGAAACACCTTTTGGAAGGTCGTCAGCGGCACTTGAACGAAGTTGTCCTGACTTTCGCCGAACATCGAGCCAAGTTTCTCGGCAACGCCAATGATGCGGAAAGGAATCCCGTTGATCTGAATGTCTTTGTCGACAGCATCAACATTGGGAAAAAACGCGTTCACCAGATCCTGGCCCACGAAGCATACCGCCGATTCGTGAGTGTAGTCGCCGTCGTTGATGTAGCGGCCGGAGCCTACCTTCATCTGCCCGATGTCCACCATGTTCGGCGTTTCACCGGCGATCTGGACCTCGTAAACGGTCTTTCCTTTGTAACGCACCTCGTTCGTATCCGTGTTGCCCATATAGGCTTCGGCGCCAATGTTCTTGTAGCCTTTCAGGTTGTCACGCAGGAATTCGAAATCGTCGATCCGTATGGGTTGATTGCGGCGGCGCGCTTTCAACCATTCCTCGTATCCCTGCGCCCATTTGTACTGGTGGACAATGAAAACATTGGCCCCCAGGTTGGCGATGTGGTCGGCGATGTAAAGATTCATGCCATTGATGATGGACATGACGACAATCAGGGTCGTGGTGGCAATCACCACGCCCAGCAGTGTGAGGAAGGATCGCAGCTTGTGCGTGCGCAGCGCCTCGAAGGCAATCCAGAAGCCTTCGCGGGAGGTGACCCAAAGCCCGGTCCTGCGTCCCGCGCGCGGTTTCAGCCTGTGTAAAAGTGCTCGTGTTTGGCTAAGCTCAGCCACGAAACCTCCTCAACATTGACGCTATCCTGACCCGTAACATGTAAGTCCTAGCAACACCGGGAGCGCGGGCTTCCAGCCCGCTTTTCCAGACCGGCCTGCGGGCTGGAAGCCCGCGCTCCGGCCCGCAACTCAAAAAGATGTAGCGGCATCCCCTGTGGTTGCCCCAAGGACGCCGAAAGAGCCGCCCCTACAAGCGGCTCCATAATCCAAATACGCAATTCCAGAAGCCCTGGTTCAGATGAGGAACTCAGTTCATTCGTACCGCAAGGCCACAATCGGGTCGAGACGGGAGGCTTTGACGGCAGGCCAGAGGCCGAAGAAGAGGCCGATGCTGACCGAGACCATGAAGCCGGCAATCGCCGACCAGAGAGGAACGGCGGAAGGCAGGGCGGGAACGAGGGTTCGGATAAGCAAGCTCAGCGTATATCCACACAGAATTCCCAACAGTCCACCTGCTCCAGTCAGGCTCATGGCCTCGAGCAGAAACTGCCATGCGATGTCGCTGCGGCGAGCGCCGATGGCCTTACGCACTCCAATCTCTCGCGTTCTTTCGGTGACGGAAACCAACATGATATTCATCACGCCAATGCCGCCCACCATCAAGCCGATGGAGGAGATCACCACGGTCACCAGGACGACCGTTCCCATGATGTCGCGAAACTGTTTGATGATGGCATCGGCTGAGGAGATGCCAAAGTTGTCAGGCTGGGACCACTTCACGTTGCGCCGCCGTCGCAGCAGGCTCTCCACATCATCCTTTGCCTGGTCCAGCTTGCCCGGATACGCGACGGCTGTAATGAAGTTGTCGTTGGCGTTGGGGTAGTACTTCCTGAACGTGAAATAGGGAATGTAGATGTTGCGATCGTTGCCGTTGTCTCCCAGGAATTGCTTGCCTTTGTTCAGCGTGCCGATCACCTCGAAGCTGTGCCCGTTGACGCCGATGCCCTTGCCGATGGGGTCTTCAGCCGAGAACAATCGCTTAACGACGTCGGCGCCCACCACGGCAACGTCCCGCCGGTGGGAATTATCCACATCGGTGAACAAGCGCCCGTCCTTCAGGTCGGCGTTCATGGTCTGGAAAGCTTCGGGCGTGGGGCCGGAGAAATTGGCGTCGATCATCTGCACGCCTTTATACTTGGCCGTGATGGGCGTACCCCACTGAAAAGTCTCGACGGCGACGGTTTGGACGGAAGGGCACAAATCCCGGATGGCCATCGCATCCTCGTAACTCAGGGGCTTCCGCATAGCTTCTTCACGAGTCAGGCTGGTTTTAATGCCGGGATCGAACTTGTAGATGAATAAGGTCCGAGTGCCGAACCCCTCCATCATCTGGACCACTCGCTGGTCGAG
>Ga0187879_10002933_pt1 | contig 11466 bp, 5 predicted proteins | sample June2016WEW_19_1_FD_132423 | JGI IMG/M metagenome (GOLD analysis project Ga0187879, IMG submission 132423) | Peatland microbial communities from SPRUCE experiment site at the Marcell Experimental Forest, Minnesota, USA - June2016WEW_19_10 | ecosystem: Environmental > Terrestrial > Soil >... | reverse complement strand
GAAGGAGGACAACTGGGCGTCGGAAAGGCCGTCAAAAGCGCTGTTGACGGATCGGGCAGACCGGTTGACACACCGACCGCGGGTCAGCTGCCCAGCCTGGTTTCTTACTGTCTGAATCGCAGACTCTTACAGACAGAAAACAAGCATGATATTAGACATTGTGTCTCTGTCACAATTCAGTTCGAAACGTTCCGAAAAGTCGTTGACAAGCCCAACCTGCCCAGCTAGCATAGTGCGGCTTGCTCAAATGAGCATTGCGTCGAGTCTTGGGAATTCTCGGACCATTAGAGGAATTATGACGATAGGCAGCGATTCTCCGGACCCTGGCCTCCGTGTGCTGGTCGGAATAAGGACGGAAGAACGTGGACAGTTAATCTCAGCCCATATCTGGCCTGACGCACGGCGGATTTGCAAGGGAGTCTTGTTTGTTCCCATTGTGGCTTTGCTGTTGGTTCTGGCAGCACAGGTACCCGCTTCCGCGCAGTTGTATAGCGGTTCTTTAACCGGCGTTGTCAGCGATCCGTCGGGCGCGGTAATTCCTGACGCGCAAGTGACGCTGACCGACACGGGCAAGGGATATGACTACAAGACCACGACGAGCGCGGTAGGGCGTTACCTGCTGCGCTCGCTGCCCCCAAGCATTTACAACCTGACGGTGGTAAGCAAGGGGTTCGCCCAGTTCACACAAGACCGAATTGTTCTGGACGTCAATCAGAACGCCACCAATGACGTGACGCTGCGAGTTGGGGGGACGATGCAGGCGGTGGAGGTTACAGGCAAGGCGCCCCTGCTTCAGGCGCAGGATGCCACCACCGGCCAGGAGATCAACCGGACGTTCATCAACGACCTGCCGCTGATCGGCCGAGGTGTAACAGACCTCACCTTCCTGGCCCCTGGCGTTAATCCGGCTCCCGGTTGGACCTACGGCTCCATAAACGGCCTGTACAACACCAACAATTTCACCTCGAACGGCGGACGCAATGCGACTTCGGACATGCTGGTGGACGGAGTCAGCGCCTCGGGTTACAACTCCAACACCGCCATTCAGTACCCCCTGTACATGCCTTCGGTGGACGCTGTGCAGGAATTCAAGGTCCAGCAAAATAACTTCAGCGCTGATATCGGCTACAGTTCCAACACCGTGCTCAACGTGGTCACGCGTTCTGGCACCAACCAGTTTCACGGAAGTGCCTACGAATTCGTCCGCAACCAGGTCCTTGATGCCAACAGTTGGTTCAACAACGCCGGCGGGATCCCAATGCAGCCCCTGCGGTATAACGATTTTGGCGCGACAGCCGGCGGCCCCATCAAGAAGGACAAGATGTTTTTCTTTGCGGACTATGAGGGTTCGCGTATTCACACGATGAGTTCAGGCTTCCAGGCGGGCGTTCCAAGCCAGGCCGAGCGGCAAGGCAATTTCGGCGAACTGTGCACGTATGCCGGGGGCACATTTGATTCCAATGGTCTCTGTAATGCCCCGAACGGAGCCGGGCAACTCTGGGATCCCTATTCGGGCGTGTACAGCGCGGATGCGGGCGGCGCCGTCCGCTCCGCGTATATTCCGTTCAACAACATGGCAGCGTACCAGAGCCCGGGAAATCCCAATCTCAACGGTACCCCAATGCAACTCGCCGCGAAGCCCGGCAACCTGATCGATCCTGTGGCGTCGAAGATCATGTCTTACTTCCCATTGCCGAACTTGAACGTCGGCAATGCCAGTTACAATCCATATGACAATTGGACGAGCAACGGCATCAACATCGCCAACCACAACCAATTTGATACACGCATCGATCGGCGCTTCGGTGATCGCGATCAACTGACGGGCAGATTCTCCTATGCAAGCAGCCCGAGTACGGGAGGAGCATCCTGCTTCAACAATCCGATGGACCCGTGCTCTAGTGGTTCGACTTCATGGGAGCAACGAGCCATCGCCTTGAATGAGGTGCACACCCTCAGTCCCTCGACGGTGCTCACGGTGTCCTATGGCTTTGCCCGGCAGTTTGTTAACCAGCCAGGTCCGGCCGCAAGCTACCCCAGTTTCGATCCAGTCACCAGCTTGGGACTTCCGAGTTACATGGCGGATTCGGGTGTGAAAGCCAGTCCGGTAATTGTTCTATACGGCGGCTACTACCAGGCCGGTCCTTTAAACGCGACTGGCGGACAGCCCTGGGCGATACTTAAGAATGCGGAGGAAACTCACCACCTGATCGGTGCTCTGGACCACATGCAGGGACACCACGACTTCAAGGTTGGCGCAGAGATGCGCGTCCATCGCATCAACCAAGGCCAGCCAGGCACCCCCGCAGGGTACTTCACCTATGACTACAACACTACTTCCGAGGGACCGAACTACGGCGGCGGCGACGCGATGGCCGGACTGCTTACCGGAACCAGCACCACCGGATGGGGGCAGTACGAAATTCCTCCCTACTTCGCGATGCAAAACATCGGGTATGCCTGGTACTTTCAAGATAACTACCGAGTCAGCGACAAGCTCACACTGAACCTGGGGGCCCGATATGAACTGGAATACCCCCGTACGGAGCGTCACAATCGCGAGGCTTGGCTTGACCCGACGATGGCTTCACCGCTTGGAGACGTGCCAGGTTTGGGTCCCATCCAGGGCGGGATCGTCTACGCCAGCAATGCGCAACGACACATCGTAAATCCGAATTACGGCGGAATAGCCCCCCGCATTGGCGTCTCTTATCATTTGGCGCCCAAACTCGTCCTGCGGTCCGGTTACGGGATATTCTACAATCCGAGTCAATTTGTGGCATCTAGCCCGTCAGGCAGCACGGGCGGCACAGACGGATATGATGCCACCACGAACTGGACGACCACCTATCAGGGTGACGGAGCCATGCCCTGGGGCCGACTGAGTAATCCCTTCCCGAATGGCCTTGTCATGCCCACCGGAAATGCGCTCGGAGCAATGACCAACGTCGGAACCGTCATCAGCGAGTACCTGCGCAACCTTACGGCATTGCCTTATACCCAGACCTGGAATGCCGGGTTCCAGTACCAACTGCCGGGCGGCTTCTTGGTGGATGCCAATTACATCGGAACCAAGGGAACACACCTCTACTTCGCCGGCGCTAACGCCCTGAATTACCTGGGCCCCTGGATCGAAAAGGCGACCCCGAGCCAGATTGCCAGCTTGGAAAGCTACGTCCCTAATCCCTTTTATGGGATCATCACGAATGACACCTATCCGCTTTCCTACCCGACCGTCCAGGCTATGCAGCTTCTTTATCAATACCCACAGTACACCGGCGTCGCCATGCAGGAGCCGCCCTGGGCCAATTCCATTTACAACGCTTTCCAGTTGCGGGTGGAGAAACGCCTTTCCAACGGGTTGCAACTGCTGGCTAATTACACCAATGCAAAATCCATTGATGACTCTTCCGTCGGCACCAATACCACCTGGCTCGGCGGGTTCATCAGCCGGATCGATCCGAACAACCGCAAACTGGAGAGGTCCGTATCCGAGTACGACATTCCCCAAGTCCTCAACATCGCTTACACCTATCAGCTTCCCCTCGGGCGTGGAAGACACTGGGGAGCAAGCTGGAACCGCTGGGTGGACGGCGTGGTGGGTGGCTGGCAGACCAATGGCATGTGGCGCTTCGATGACGGCCAGCCGTTGAGTCTTGGGGAGACGGGTGGCGGATTGACGCTGCCCGGTTACGGCGAACGGCCAGACCTGATTGGACAACTTCGGATCAATCCCCGTTCCAAATGGTTCTGCTCCGGTCCTGGATGCGGCTACTTCGCCAATCAGGGGTCAACCACGGAGACGACAGACGTGGCGGTGGTTAATGCCGATTACACCCTCGGCACAGCTCCACGGGAACTGCCCAACGTGCGTGTGCCTGGCACCAGCACTGGCGCGCTTTCACTCTTCAAGGAGTTTAACCTGAGCAAGCTTCGCGAAGGGTCGCGGGCGGAGTTCCGGTTGGAATCCTTTAACGCCCTCAATCACCCGCAATTCTGCGGGCCTAACACGACGGTCAACGGCGGGAGCTTTGGTGAAATCACCTGTCAAGCCAATTCTCCTCGCGAAGTGCAGTTGGCCCTTAAGCTGTACTGGTGAGTCGTCTTGCGTGAGGGGAGGAGGGCGTGCCTCCTCCCTGGAGTTTCTACGTGGTTGAGGCGCACGCCCGATGAGCATCGATCGTGCGTAAATCGCAGATTTGAGGCCCCGAAGGGGCCAACCGTGAATAGCCGCAGGTTCTAATCTGCGGATCGCGTCTTCAGCCCTCGTCCCCTTGGCGCGGTACGGCGGGTGACCCCTCACCCATTGCGGCCCCGTAAAATGTGGAAATTCCAGAGGGCGCCCTTGGTGGGCGCCCGACGGGACAAGCCACCACAAAAGAAGCGCTAGTCTCATGGTAACGGTTTGGTGGTGAAAGACAACCCCGGAAGTCTGTTTAATCGAGGGGAGGAGCCCGATGACTAGCCTGAATCAGGAGGGGAGCCGCGGTGGCCGCCACGGCATGCCACAAAGATGAAGAAGGATCCATTGGCATCTCCTGAGACTCGTTGCCGCTTGTTCTCCGACCGGTTGGTTGTGCCTGTGAGGTTTCTCCGCCGTTCCATCATTCTAGTTCTCGCTCTTCTTTGCGTAGCGTTGCCTTTATTCGCCCAGCTTCCGTCGGGCCGAATTGATGAGGCCATTGCGGATCTCAACGAGCAGAAGTTCCCGGATGCGGAAGCGATCTTAAAGGACGTGCTCCGCGAACACCCCCATGACCCGATGGCGCTGGGGTTAATGGCGGTGGCCCTGGATGGTGAGAAACGATACGCGGAAGCGGAAACGTACTATTCTCAGGCGGTCAAACTCTCACCGGGGTCGGCGGCGCTTTTCAATAATCTCGGGACTCATTATCTTGCCATGGGTGACCGGGAGCACGCGCGCCAGGCTTATCTGTCCGCCGTCCGAATCAATCCGCACGACCCGAACGCAAACCTGCAGCTTGCCCAGATCGCCGTTAAAACCAGGCAAGGGGCGGAGGCGCTTCGTTACCTGGACCGCCTGCCGGCCGAGACCCAGGCAAAGCCCGCTCTCTCCGTCGTCCGCGCCCAAGCGTTGGCTCTGGCAGGCAAGCCGGAACTCGCCGAAACTCTATTGGCTCGTGCGCTTGCGGAATCCGCTGACGATCCGCGTGTGGCATTCACTGCGGGCATGACGTTCGCGGATTGGAAGCGCTACCAGGATGCCGAGAAGGCGTTTACACAGGCGTTGCGATCAGCTCCTACGGATTTCGATGCTCAGTACAATTTAGGTTTGGCGGCGCTAGGCGCGAAGGATTCGGATCGCGCTGCGAATGCGTTTCAAATTGCACTGCGGCAGCGCCCCGATGATCCGGATTGTCTATACAACCTGGCGCGCGCTTACGACGCCCAGGGACAAACGCTCGCGGCCATGGTTCCGCTTGAGCAGGCCCAGCGTTTGGCGCCGCAACGAACGGATATCATCTTGCTGGCCGCCAACCTTTCGGAAAAGCTGGGGTTCTACGGCGATGCTGTCATCGCTTTCGGGTCCTACCTAAAGCTCAGGCCCGACGATATTCCAGCCCGGCGAGAGCGCGGGTTTGCCCTGGCGGTCGCCTCCCGCACGGAGGACGCCCTTCGCGACCTCGAAGAATACGTGCACAGAAATCCCCGCGACACGCGTGGCCTGTACGAACTGGGCGTCGTTGAGACCATTTGGAATCGCGAAAAGTCTCTGGGTCACATCAACGCGGCGCTGGCCTTCGACTCCACCTTCCTGCCGGCGCGATATGCGCGAGCCGTGCTCTACTATCAATCGGGGCAGTATAGGGAGGCCCTATCGGATCTGCAGATCGTCCTGGCGCGCGAACCTGACGATCTCGGCGCGCTGGACACGCTCGGCGAAACCCAGCTACAACTCGGAAATGCACAAGCCTCTGTGAAGGCGTTGAGCCACGCTGCGGAATTGGCTCCGGATGATCGTTTGATCCTGATGCATTACAGCCGGGCGCTGGCGCGGAATCACCAGCCGCAGGAAGCCCAGGCAGTTCTGGATAAGCTTCGGCGCCTGGGTTCGGAATCTAATCCAGGCCGGCCAAATAGCGGGTTACTCCGCTTCCTGGAGCTGTCGCCTTCGCAGCAAGAAGCGCAGTACCTGGCGAACCTGCAGGTTCGCCTGCGCATGAGTCCGGACAGCGTGCCTCTGAAGGTTCGAATCGCCAAGGAAGAACTGGCGCAGGGCGAACGGCAACAGGCTCTGGAGATGTTTCACCAGGTGCTGGTGGAGAGCTCCGACCCTCGGGTCCTTCAAGACTGTGCAGGCGCGTTGCTCGACAACCAGGAATACGAGCCGGCCCGCGGCCTACTTGAAAAGGTCCTGTCCATTGAGCCTTCCCGAGCCGATGCGCTTCTTGATCTCGCTCTTGCGGTGTTTCGCACAACGGGCGCTGAAGCTGCATTGGCCGAACTCTCGCGTGTACCACTGAATCGGCAGAAAGGTGACTTCTTCCTTCTGCAGGCACAATTGCTGGACGCCGAAGACAAACCGGAGCAGGCCGCCGCAGCTTTGAACCGTGGTCTTGAAGCCTCCCCCACCCGTGCGGATCTTTACTTTCAGGCTGCCCTCTTCCTGGTCAAACACAATCAGGTCCGGCAAATGGTGGACGTTTTGGGTCGTGCTGAAAAGATTGTCCCGGGCGATCCCAAGCTGATGCTGACTCGCGCCATTGGGCTGGAGATGTTACACGAACGCGAGGAGGCGATGAACGTTCTCTCGAAACTGGAATCACAGGACCCGACCTGGTATCTGCCTTACGAGATTCATGGCATCATTCAGAGCATCCGGATCCGTCCGGTGGAAGCCAAGCCACTCCTCCAAACCGCCATTGCCTTGGGGGCTGATGACCCCCGAGCTTACTTCTATCTTGCTTCAGCAACTATCCAGGCGAATACCGAAGACACTGCCGAAGCGCAGAAGGCTATTGACCGGGCGCTGGCACTGGACCCGAAGGACCCCTTCATCCAATCGCTGGCAGGCCGGATCGCTTATCTCAAAAAGGATTATCCGACCGCTCTCGAGCGTCTGCGGTCAGCATTGGCCATCTGGCCGGACATGATCGAAGCCCACCAGACGCTGAGCGGAACGTATCGCGCGCTGGGAGACAAAGAGAAGGCCGCGGAGGAATTGAAGACGGTGCTCCGCATCAAGCAACAGAATCCCACGGCGGACCAGGAACTGCCGTTTTCGGTGGGGGACATGCTGTTTTCGGTCGGTGCTCGTACTGCCACACATGAATGACGGATGAGGGACAATTCAAATAACTCCCGGTTGGGGTCACTGCTGCCGAGGTGCTCTGGCGCGATCCAACAACACGCCAAAAGGCAGCATGGACCGTGCATGCCTGGAATGCCCTCGACTCAAGTGGTGTGGCGCTAATTATTCGAATCTTTCGAACGGACGCGGTCGGCGTCCCCGTCCGCTTGGTCAAAGCCCGGTAAGAAATGAGCACGGTATAGGAGTGTGATGAATTCAAAACAACGAGTCCACGCAGCCCTGCGGCGGGAACCGGTCGACCGGCCACCCATCTTCATGTGGTTTCATCCTCAGACCGCCCAACGGCTCGCCCGGGCGCTGGAGATCCCAGCGTCCCGGGTGAGCGAGGCCATGGGGGATGACGTTCGGCAAACCTGGGTGAACAACAATTACGCAATGGAAGGAATCGTTCACGAGCACGACGGCGAATCGCATCTGGACATCTGGGGTATACAGTGGACCACGCAGTACGGCTTCAATCAAATTACCAGTTTTCCCCTCGGCCGGGCGAGTCGGGAGGAGGCGCTTCGCTATGCATTTCCTATCGACCGCTTGGAAGAGCTCATGCGTCTGATGCTGCCGGTTGTGGCCCATGAGCGGGACTATTTTATCGGCTGCGACGTGTCTCCGTGCGTGTACGAAATGTATTGGCGTCTACGCGGAATCGAGATGGCGCTACTGGATATGGTCGAAGATCCGGGGTTCGCGAGCGAAATGCTCACGCGCTGCGCTGACTTTTCGCTGGAGCTTTCGCGGGCTGCGCTGGTGCGCTACAAGCTGGACTGGCTGTGGACAGGCGACGACGTCAGTTCGCAGGCTTCCATGTTGATGAGCCCTGCAACCTGGCGAAGTCTGATTAAGCCGCATCTGGCGCGGGTCGTAGCCGTGGGAAAGGTCCAAGGATTATGGGTGGCTTATCATTGCTGCGGCGCTCTGCGACCCATCATTCCGGATCTCATCGAGATTGGGGTCGATGTGCTCAATCCGGTGCAGTGCAATTGTCCGGGAATGGACCCGCTGGAGCTGAAGGCAGAGTTCGGAAAGCAGTTGGCATTCATGGGTGGTGTGGATACCCAAGGCCTGCTCCCCACCGGGAGTGTCGATGATGTGCGGCGAGCTACATCCCGGCTGATGGCGGGTATGACGCGCGACGGCGGTGGCTACATCCTGGCAGCTTCCCACACCGTCCCGCCCGAGACCCCCGACGAAAACGTATTCGCCATGTACCAGGAGGCGGGGATCAGCCGCCAGGAGATCTTTGACCGCGCCGCGCAAATCCGACGGGAGATCGCGGTCCAAGCCGGAGAGCGGCACTAAAACCAGAAAAGGCCCCAGTTTTTTCCTGGATGAGGCTGATCTCTCGTACGTTAACAAATCTGTACTGCGCACAGTGTGCCACTCGGAGCCGGCGATGATTTTGCCGCTCGCCGACAGCACCCGTATGCCCTGCACTTCACTGTGGTGGATGGTCAGTTGCATCCTGCGATCATAAGTCCGTACTGAGGTTCAGGCAGAGCCTTTTCTGGGCCGGCGTCGGCCCGGTTGCCGGTCGCGTTGATACAGATGAGCGGCTCCATTCAGCTTGACCGCTATCGTCTACGGCTTCGATGGCGGACGCCACAGCGTCGACAGAATTCACGCGGGCACAGGTTGTCGGTTATTCGGAAGTCGTTTTCCAGAATCTCGCGGAGGAATTTATTCGCTCGTCTCGTTGGAAGCTGCTGCCGGTCAACCAATTCCGGCGCTGTTGAGGATTCGGCCTGAAAAGTCGACTTCCCATTGGCAATCCCGGCGTTTGCTCGAATTCCGGCGCGGGATGGTTTTCGGGCCCAATCCTGTCCGGGTTGCACGGAGGGCTGCTTTTACAGCTTAAAACCCAAAACTTGCCTTTTTCCACCCTGGATTTCTGACGCCGCCGAAAGGCCGAAATCGGAACAGGGGACGAACCATAGGCACCAGAATCGGCGAGTACCTTCCGATTTTCCCATACCCGGGAGAGCCGGGGCTGGTCCCCTTTTGTGCTGTCGAAAGTCCTTCGGGATAGAAGGGATAAAAGGGACGGCCTCCACGGTGGCGACGGGGAGTATACTGGCACGTGGGCGGGAAGACAAAATGGAAGTGCTGGTTCAACAGAGAGGGCAAGCTCGACCTGGCTGTGGTTGATCAAACGAGCAATTCGGTGCTTGCCATCTTCGCACTAGACTCTGCCGTTGATTCAAGGCATGGCCCCGGCCGGAGGTGCTTCAATGAGATCTGCCATTTCAAGGAGACGTCTCCTAACGAGCATTGGAGCGTTAGCGTCGGGGGGAGTACTGCTGGCTCCGCGGGAAGAGAGTAGTGCCCTCCCAACCGATGACAAACGACCTCGGGCTCTTGCTCTTATCGGTGACCGGTATCACAACGCCGACTACATCCGGGTCGCCCTGAACAAACTATTCCTGGACCTGAATCTGCCCATTGATTACACCATTAACTACGATCAAATATCCGAACGCCTTCTGCGGCCTTACCGTCTGTTTGTGGTTTTGCGCGATGGGATGATCTGGCCCAACGGATATCTCGAGCCCAACGACTACGAATACTCGCACTCTCTGGAGAACAACAGCGCCTGGCCGAAGGAGCAGCCCGAGCGCTGGATCACGGAGGAGCAGGGTAAGGCCATCAAAGACTTCGTGGAGGCTGGGGGGGCGCTATACGCCTTGCACAACAGCAGTCACATTTCGCTTTCTTCCAAGGACTATCGCGAGGTCATGGGTGGGGCGTACATCTCGCATCCGGCCCTGCGTCCTTTCAAGGTGTCAGTGGTGAACAAGGAGCATCCGATCACGCGCGATGTCCAGGACTTCATAGTGAACGACGAACAACATTTCGTCACGTACGACAAGGATCCCAGTTACATCCTCTTGCGGAGTGAGAATATCGATGGCCTGACTGAGATCAGCGAAGGCAAAGACCTAGGTGCTAAGGCGATCGCGGGCTGGGCATACGATTTCGGCAAGGGCCGCGTGGCTTTCACGGCAGTCGGCCATACGCTTCACGCTATGTGGGAACCGGAATATTTCAAGCTACAGAAGAACGCCGTAAGATGGCTGCTGAAGATGTCGTAGCCGCGCCCTTGTAAAGACGAGGGTGCCACCCCTAACCGAAACGAGGTCAAACTGCATATGTCAATCATCAAGCCAACGTTGGTCTTCACTCTTGCTCTTATCACGGTCGCATGTTCCACCACCCCCGCTCCCGCCCCCGCCCCGGTAAAGCCTGCCGCCTTGGGAAGCATTGTGCGCTTGGACCCAGCCTTGGATGAACTCATTCCCAAGGATGCTCAGCTTGAAAAGCTCGCAGATGGGTTTACCTTTACCGAGGGTCCAATCTGGCGGCCGTCAGGCGTCCTCTGGTTCAGTGATGTGATCGGTAACGTGGTGCGTCAATATTCTCCAGATGGAAAAGTGACGGATATTCTCAACCCGGGCGGCTACGACGGAAAAGGTAACTTGCCGGCGGGCGGATACAATGGCCCCAACGGCATGACCGCTGATAAAGATGGCGCGGTCCTGCTGTGCCAGCATGGGTACCGCCGCATTGTACGAATCAGCAAAGACATGAAGATTACCACTGTAATTGACAGGTATCAGGGGAAGAGATTCAACAGTCCGAACGACGTGGTCTACCGCTCCGATGGGTCGTTTTATTTCACGGATCCGCCATACGGTTTGGCCAAGGGCGACGACGATCCAGCCAAGGAACTGAAGTTCAACGCCGTTTTCCGTGTGGCCAACGGCAAGCCGCAACCGGTGATCAAGGACCTGACGCGGCCCAACGGCATTGCCTTTTCTCCCGACCAGAAGACACTTTATATCGGGAATACGGATGAAAAGAACAAGGTGTGGATGGCGTACGACGTCGCTGACAATGGCACCGTCAGTCACGGGCGTGTGTTCTACAACGCAACGGCGGAGAAGGAAGCGGGTTTGCCGGATGGCTTGAAGATCGATGAAAAGGGCAACATGTGGGCCTCCGGCCCTGGAGGGATTTGGGTGTTCTCGCCCGCGGGAAAGCACCTGGGAACGATCAAGATGCCAGAGGTGCCGGCAAACTGCAATTGGGGTGATGACTGGAAATCGCTCTACATCACCGCACGTACCGGCTTGTACCGG
>Ga0187879_10002931_pt1 | contig 11468 bp, 7 predicted proteins | sample June2016WEW_19_1_FD_132423 | JGI IMG/M metagenome (GOLD analysis project Ga0187879, IMG submission 132423) | Peatland microbial communities from SPRUCE experiment site at the Marcell Experimental Forest, Minnesota, USA - June2016WEW_19_10 | ecosystem: Environmental > Terrestrial > Soil >... | reverse complement strand
GTGGAGCCCACCGACCTCATCTGGATGAACGGAGAATTCGTCGCCTGGGAGGACGCCAAGGTCCACGTCCTGACGCACGGCCTGCACTACGGCACGGGCGTGTTCGAGGGTGTGCGCTGCTACGACACGGTGCTCGGACCGGCGGTGTTCCGCAACGCCGAGCACGTGGAGCGGCTGCGCCGCTCGGCCGAGCTGTTCTACATGGAGCTGCCGTTCTCAGACGAGCAGCTGCGCGAGGCGACGCGCGAGCTGGTGGCGCGCAACGGGCTGCGCTCGTGCTACATCCGCCCGCTCGCCTACCGCGGCTACGGCTCGATGGGCCTGAACCCGCTGGATGCCCCGGTCGACGTGACGATCGCGTGCTGGGAGTGGGGCTCCTACCTGGGCGATGACGGCATGCGCAACGGCGTGCGCGCGATGACCTCCTCGTGGCGGCGCATCAGCCCCGACTCGCTGATCCCGCACGCGAAGGCGAGCGGCCAGTACCTCAACAACGTGCTCGCGAAGGTGGAGTCGGTGAAGGCCGGCTACGAAGAGGCGATCCTGCTCGACGACCACGGCCACGTCTGCGAGGGCACGGGCGAGAACATCTACATCGTGCGCGACGGCGAGATCGCGACGCCCGGGCAGCACAGCTCGATCCTCGACGGCATCACCCGCCGCTCGGTCATGCAGATCGCGCAGGACCTCGGCTACACGGTGGTCGAGCGCAACGTCGCGCGCGCGGAGATGTACCTCGCCGACGAGGTGTTCATGTCGGGCACCGCCGCCGAGCTGGTGCCCGTGCGCGAGGTCGACAACCACCAGGTGGGCACGGGCAAGCCGGGCGAGATCACGCGCGTGCTGCAGGCGGCCTTCGACGATGCCATCCACGGGCGCAGCGAGCGCTACCGCGAGTGGCTGGACGTGGTGCACCCGGTCGACCTGGAGACCCCCGCGGGCGAGGTCCCGGCACCGAGCGCACAGACGACCCCGGCGGGCTAGCCGATGGCCGACATACAGCTATACGACGCCACCCTGCGCGACGGCATGGGCGGCGGCGGATTGACGCTGACCGCCGAGGAGAAGCTGCGCGTGGTGCACGCGCTGGACCAGCTGGGCGTGCACATGATCGAGGCCGGGTTCCCCTCCTCGAACCCGAAGGAGCTCGAGCTGTTCGGGCTGCTCGCGGGCGAGACGCTGCACAGCGCAGAGATCGTCGCCTTCGGCATGACCCGCCGGCGCGACACCGCCGCCGAGAGCGACGAGGGCCTGCGCGTGCTGGCCGAGTCCTTCGCCCCGGTGTGCACGCTCGTCGGCAAGGCGTCGGTGCTGCACGTCGAGAAGGTCGTGCGCGTCTCGCGCGAGGAGAACCTCGCGATGATCGCCGACTCCGTCGCGTTCCTCGTCGGCGCCGGCAAGCGCGTGCTGCTCGACGCCGAGCACTTCTTCGACGGCTTCGCGCTGGACCCCGCCTACGCGATCGACTGCCTGCGCGTCGCGGCCGACGCGGGCGCCGAGCGCCTGGTGCTGTGCGACACCAACGGGGGCTCGCTTCCTCCTCAGATGAGGACGGCGTTCGCGGTGGTGCGCGAAGCGCTCCCGGGTGCGCCGCTGGGCATCCACACGCACGACGACTCCGGCTGCGCGGTGGCGAACACGCTCACGGCGGTCGAATCCGGGGCCACGCAGGTCCAGGGCACGGTCAACGGCATCGGCGAGCGCACGGGCAACGCCAACCTGATCACGATCATCGCCGACCTGCAGCTGAAGATGGGCGTCGAGCTGCTCGCGCCCGAGCGCCTCGCGCGTCTGACCGAGACGGCGCACTTCGTCGACGAGCTGCTCAACCGCACGCCGGACCCCGCGCAGCCGTACGTGGGCAAGCACGCGTTCGCGCACAAGGCCGGGCTGCACGCCGCCGGCGTGCAGGCGGACTCGCACACGTTCGAGCACATCGACCCGGCGGTCGTGGGCAACAGCCGCGACGTGCTCATCTCCGAGCTCTCCGGCCGCGGCACGATCGTCGAGAAGGCGAGCCAGGCGGGGATCGTCGCGGACGAGGACTTCGCCCGGCGGGTGCTCGAGCGCGTCAAGGAGCTCGAGCACGAGGGCTTCCAGTTCGAGGCCGCGGACGGCTCGTTCGAGCTGCTGATGCGCAAGCAGGCGGGGACGTACGAGCCGCTGTTCCGGCTGGAGTCGTGGCGGGTGATCGTCGAGAAACAGGCCGATGGTCGTGCCACGACCGAGGCCACGATCAGGATTTGGATTCCCACCCACACCGGCGGCGAGCGCTACGTGCGCACGGCCGAGGGCAACGGGCCGGTGCACGCCCTCGACCGCGCGCTGCGCGACGCGATCGGCGAGATCCACCCGCACCTGCGCGACATCGAGCTGGTCAACTTCAAGGTGCGGATCCTCGATGAGACGAAGGGGACGGGGGCGGTGACGCGCGTGCTGATCGACGCCACCGACGGGCACGACGTGTGGGGCTCGATCGGGGTGGCGGAGAACCTGATCGCCGCTTCGTGGGATGCGCTGGTCGACTCGCTGGAGTTCGGCATGCAGGGCGGGCGCCGACTGTCCTCGGAGTCGACGCTCGGTTCGACCGGCAGGGTTTAGTGGCGGACTCCGCCGTCGGGCAGTCAGAGCTCGCCGCCGGGAGCGACCGGACGGACGAGGTGATCCCGCTCGCCCGCCCGGTGCTGGGCGACGCGGAGGAGCGGGCGGTGATCGAGGTGCTGCGCTCGGGGCAGCTGTCGCTCGGGCCGCGCGTGGAGGCGTTCGAGCGGCTGTTCGCCGCGCGCGTGGGGGCGCCGCACGCTTGCGCGGTGAGCAGCGGCACGGCGGGGCTGCACCTGGCGCTGCGGGCGGTCGGCGTGGGGGAGGGGGACGAGGTGGTGACGAGCCCGCTCTCGTTCGTCGCCTCGGCGAACGCGGCTCTGTACGAGCGCGCGCGGCCGGTGTTCGCGGACATCGACCCGGTGACGCTCAACCTCGACCCGGACGCGGCGGCGGCGGCGGTGACCGCGCGCACGCGCGCGCTGCTGCCGGTGCACATCTTCGGCTACCCGGCCGACATGCCCGCGTTCGAGCGCCTCGCCGAGGAACGCGGCCTGGCGATCGTCGAGGATGCGTGCGAGGCGCTCGGGGCGGTCAACGCCGACGGCACTCCCGTGGGCGGCCGCGGGCATCCGGCGGTGTTCGGCTTCTATGCCAACAAGCAGCTCACCACCGGCGAGGGCGGGATGGTGACGCTCGGCGATCCCGCGATGAAGGAGCGGATCGACTCCGAGCGCAACCAGGGCCGCGCGCCGGACATGGGCTGGCTCGATCACGACCGGCTGGGGTTCAACTACCGGCTGTCTGACATCGCGTGCGCGCTGGGCATCGCGCAGCTGGAACGGCTCGACGAGATGCTGGCGCAGCGCGGGCGCGTCGCCGGGCTCTACCGGGATGGGTTGACAGGCATCGACGGACTGGAGCTCCCGTGCCCTGACAAAGATGGAAACGCGCGCGGATGGTTCGTGTTCGTGGTGCAGCTGCCGCGGGGAGTGGACCGCGACGAGACCGTGCGTGTCCTCGCGGCCGCGGGAATCCAGAGCAAGCCGTACCTGCCGGCGATCCACCTGATGAGCTTCTACCGCGAGCGCTTCGGTCACCGGGAGGGCGAGTTCCCGGTGTGCGAGGACGTCGCCAGGCGCTCGCTGGCGCTGCCCTTCTTCCCAGGGCTGGGCGAGAGCCGCGCCGAGCGTGTCGTCGAGACGCTGCGCGCGGCGCTGGAGCGCGCCTGACCGCCGCCTCGCGTGTCGTCGCGACTTGACGCGTCGGTGCGCGTCTGTTTAGATACCGCAGCCTTTCACGAGCCAGAGGAGATGCCGTCGATGGCGCGGACTGATCGAGCGGAGAGCTCCGGGGGAGCAGCTGGTTTGAATGACGCCACTTGAGCGGGAGCTGCATATGCGAAACGGATCGGCGGCGACACGGGCGCGGAGGGCGCAGGATCGCTCCTCGCGGGAGGACGTGCGCGAGGCTCAGCGGATGCGGATCCTCTCGGCGGCTGTCGACGTCGCGTGCGATCGCGGCGTGGAAGCTGCGACCGTCTCGGACATCGTCGCTCGCGCGAGGGTCTCGCGGCGGACGTTCTACGAGATCTTCGAGGATCGCGGCGGCTGCCTGCTGGCGGCGATCGAGCACGCCGTGGCGCTGGCGGGCGAGCGCGCGGCCGCCGCCTACCAGACGCACGACCGGTGGGTGGATCGGGTGCGAGCGGGCCTGCTCGCGTTGCTCGAGTTCCTCGACGAGGAGCCGGAGCTCGCACGGCTGTGCGTGGTCGAGTCGGCGGGAGCCGGCGCCTCTGTGCAGGCTCGCCGCCGAGCGGTGCTCGATCGGCTCGCGCTGGTGGTCGACGAGGGGCGTGCGGCCACGCGCCGGCAGCCGCCGTCGCTGACCGCGGAGGGCGTGGTCGGCGGGGCGCTCGGCGTGATCCACAGGCGGCTGCTCAAGCAGGACTCGGGCGCGCTCGTCGAGCTCTTGAATCCTCTGATGAGCATTGTCGTGCATCCCTATCTGGGGGGCGACGCGGCGCACAGAGAGCTCCAGCGGCCCGCCGCCGGCACCAACGGCACCCCGGCCAGGCGCAGCACGGCGCGCAACCCGCTGAAGGCCCTCGACACGCGTCTGACCTACCGCACGATGAGGGTGCTGGCGGCGGTCGGCGCCCAGCCGGGGCTCAGCAACAGCGAGGTGAGCGAGCGAGCAGGGGTCGCAGACCAGGGCCAGATCTCGAAGATGCTCGCGCGCCTTGCCGGCCTCGGGCTGATCGAGAACGCCGGCGAGCGTCAGCCCAAGAGCGCCGCGAACGAATGGCGGCTCACGTTCCAGGGCAGGCAGCTGGAGCGAGCCATGCAGCGCGAGCTGCGCGGCACCGGGCGCTGAGAACCTGAGGGCGCGCGCCCGTAGACTGGGCGCGGTGTCGCGCTTCCACGAGCCACAGCACCCCGACTTCCAGCGGCTGAACGCCTCGATCGACTTCGATCGGCGCCTGTGGCCGCAGGATGTCGCGCAGTCGCGCGCGCACGCGCGGATGCTGGCCGACCGCGGGATCATCGCCGGGGAGCATCGCGACGCGCTGCTGGCGGGCCTGGAGCAGGTCGAGCTGGAGCTGCGCGAGGGACGCTTCCCGTTCGAGGCCGACGACGAGGACATCCACATGGCGATCGAGCGGCGCCTGACGGAGATCGCGGGACCGGTCGGCGGCCGGCTGCACACGGCGCGCTCGCGCAACGACCAGGCGGTCACCGATCTCGTGATGTACACGCGCGAGCGCGCCGCCGCGGCCCGCGCGGCGATCGCGGGGCTGATGCGTGAGCTGCTCGTGCGCGCGGAGGAGCACGTCGACTGGGCGATGCCCGGCTACACGCACCTGCAGCGCGCCCAGCCGGTGTATCTGGGCCACCACCTGCTGGCCTACTTCTGGATGCTCGCCCGCGACCGCTCGCGCTTCGCCTTCGCCGAGCGCCAGTGCGGGACGCTGCCGCTGGGCGCGGGAGCGCTCGCGGGGGTCAACTTCGACACCGATCGCCGCCAGGTGGCGAGCGAGCTCGGGTTCGCCGATGTGGCCCCGAACTCGATCGACGCCGTCTCCGGGCGGGACTTCGTGCTCGACTACCTGAGTGCGGCGGCGACGTGCTCGACGCATCTCTCGCGGCTGGGGGCCGAGCTCGTGCTGTGGTCGAGCGCCGAGTTCGGCTTCTGCGAGCTGCCCGACGCGTGGAGCTCGGGCTCCTCGATCATGCCGCAGAAGAAGAACCCCGACGCGGCCGAGCTGCTGCGCGCGAAGGCGCCGCGCGTGGTCGGCCACCTGGCGGCGTTCCACGGCGTCATGCACGCCCTGCCGCTGACGTACAACAAGGACCTGCAGGAGGACAAGGAGCATCTGTTCGACGCCGTGGACACGCTCGAGCTGACGCTCGCCGCGGCCACTGGGATGATCGCGGGCGTCGGCTTCGACCGCGAGCGGATGCGCGAGGCAGCCAGCGATGAGCTGATCGCGGCGACCGACGTAGCCGACCTGCTGGTGCGGCTGGGAATGCCGTTTCGCGAAGCCCACGGCGTCGTCGCCGGGCTCGTGCGCACGGCGCTCGACTCCGGCAGGTCGCTGTCGCAGCTGACGGAGCGGGAGCTTGCGGCGCACAGCGAGACGCTGGGCGCCCATCACGCGGAGTTCCAGGGCGTGCTCGCCCAGAGCTCGTGGCTCGAGTCGAAGGTCTCCGAGGGCGGCACCGCGCTGGCCCGCGTGCGCGAGCAGCTCGGCCTGGCGCGGACGGCGCTCGATGCAGGCCCTGCCGCCTGAGTTCTACGATCGCCCCGTCCTGGACGTCGCCCGGGATCTGATCGGCTGCACCGTCGAGTGCCGCGGGGTGGCCGGAGTGATCGTCGAGACCGAGGCCTACCACGAGAGCGAGCCCGCGTGCCACGCGTTCGTCGGGCTGACGCCGCGTACGCGCACGCTGTTCGGGCCGCCCGGCCGCGCGTACGTGTACCGCTCCTACGGCGTGCACGCGCTGCTGAACGCCGTCTGCGAGCCGGAGGGCGTCGGCGCGGCGGTGCTGATCCGCGCGCTGCACCCCACCGCGGGGCTCGAGCGGATGCGCGCCCGGCGCGAATGCGCGACCCGCGCGTCTCGTGCCGGCGCGCAGGGGCGGGGAGCGCGGGGCGTGGGCGATCGACGCTCGCCCGGCGAGCGCGACCTGTGCTCGGGGCCGGGCAAGCTCACGCAGGCGCTGGGCATCTCCCTGGAGGAGAACGGCGGCGATCTCTCGCACGGCCTCGTTCGCATCGGCCCGCGCACAGCGCAATGGCTCGAACCGGTGGTGGTCGAGGACACGCGGGTGGGAATCACCAAGGCGGTGGAGCTGCGCTGGCGCTTCTGCGTGGCGGGCAGCCGTCACGTCTCGCGGCCGCGCCCGCCAGGCGGCTGACCTCAGCCGCCGGCGCTCACGCCGCCCGTCGGCGACGCAGACGGCGGCGTCGCGGGCGCGGGGGCGCTCGGAGCTTCGTGAACGGGCGCCGCCGGAGCGGGGGTGGCGGCGTGTTCGGGACTCGCGGCGCCGGTGCCGCCGCCCGCGTGGTTGCCGGCGCCGTTGGGCGTGGACGGCGCCCCGTTGGCCTTGCCCGTGCCCGGCGCCGTCGCGGCCGGGCCCGAGGGCGTGCCGGCGGTGCCCGTCGCGGCCGGCGAGCTCGCTTCGGAGGTGCTCCCGCCGCCGGCATGGGACTTGCCCGCGGCGCTGTGTTCCGCGCGTTCTTTTTCGATCTGAAGCGCAGCGACCATGAAGTCGTGCCAGATCAGCGCGGGGAAGGTGCCGCCGAGCACGGGGGTGCCGTTGAAGTCGGTGGTCATCGGGATCAGCTTGTTCGGGTAGCCCACCCACACGGCGACCGTGAACTTGGAGTCCCAGCCGACGAACCATGCGTCGCCGTAGTTGGAGGTGGTGCCCGTCTTGCCCGCGGCGAACTGCCCGATCGCGGCGGCTCTGCCGGTGCCGTACTGGATCACCGTTTCGAGCATGGAGGTCTCGGTTTCCGCGACCCACGGCGGCAGCACCCGCTTGGCGATGACCCTGTTCTTGTCCACCCGCGATCCATCGGGCAACGGCTGGCTGCCCGCTTCGACCTGCTGGATGCCGACGGGGGCGCCGCCTTCGACGAGCGAGCCGGTGACGCGCTCGCCGCCGTGGGCGATCGTCTCGTAGGAGTGCGCCATGTCCAGCGGTGTCACGCCGACGGTCAGACCGCCGATCGTCATCGCGGGGTTGGTCGACAGCGGTGTGGTGATGCCCATCCTGTGGGCGAGCTTGGCGATGCGTTCGGTGCCCACCTTGAGGCCGACTTCGGCGAAGATCGAGTTGTCGGAGAAGGCGGTCGCGCCGGTGAGGGTGTTGGAGCCGGTGTAGTTGCCTTCGTCGTTGTGCACGACGAACTTTTCGTGGCCGCCGGTGTTGGGGACGATGAACACCTTTTCCTTGGAGGTCCACACCGAGTCGGGAGAGATGCCGTCCTCGAGCGCGGCCGCGAGGTCGAACGCCTTGAAGGACGAGCCGGGCTGGCGCTCGCCCTCGGTGGCGAGGTTGAACGGGCTTTCGTCGTAGTTGCGCCCGCCGACCATCGCGCGCACGTCTCCGGTCGAGTTTTCGATCGCGACGAGCGCCGCGGAGGGACCGCCGGTGTAGGCGAGGTAGTTGTTGACGGCCTGTTCGGCCGCGCGCTGGAGTTCGAGGTCGAGCGTGGTGGTGATCTTCAGGCCTCCGTCGAAGGCGCGCGGAGCGCCGTAGCGTTCGATCACCTGCTGCTGCACCCAGCTGGTGAAGTAGCCGGCGTCGACCCCTTCGACGGTCTGCTCCTGCGGAGCCTGGATGGCCGCGGGCGAAGGGAGCGCCTGCCTGAGGCTTTCCTCGTACAGGGGCTTGGCCAGGTAGCCCTGCTCGAACATCTGCTGCAGGACGACGTCGCGCCGGTCTTTGGCGGCCATCGGATGGGTGGCGGGGTCGTATGCGGTGGGCGACTGGATGATGCCCGCGAGCAGCGCCGCCTCCCACGGCTTGAGCTGCTTCACGCACAGTTCCCCGACGGGCGTGCCGCAGCCGAGGTGGTTGACTTCGTGGCCGAAGTAGGTCTGGGCGGCCGCCTCGATGCCGTACGCGCCGTTGCCGAAGTAGATCGTGTTGAGGTAGGCGGTGATGATCTTTTCCTTGGACCACTTGTGCGAGAGCTGATACGCGAGCGCGGCCTCGCGCAGCTTCTCGAAGATCGTGCGGTGGGACTGGGCCTGCAGCGCGTTCTTGATGAACTGCTGCTCGATCGTCGAGGCGCCCTGCACGGCGCCTTTGTGGACGATGTCGTCGACGAACGCGCGCGCGATGCCGCGAAGGTCGATGCCGCTGTTGGTCTCGAAGCGCTTGTCCTCGATCGAGATCACCGCCTCCTTGACGATCCGCGGGATCTGTTCGGCGGTGACGATCACCCGGTTCTGCTGGCTGAGCACGCCGATCGGGTGGCCGAGGTCGTCATACAGGTAGGAGCTCTTCTCGTCCTTGTACTGGGAGAACTTGGTCAGCGACGGCAGGTCGGAGGCGACGGACACGAACATGCCGAACACGAACGACACGAGGCCCAGCAGCAGCACCGCGAACAGGATCGCCGCGAAGCGCAGTCGCTTCAAGCGGGTCTTCCCGACCGACCTTCGCTCGGTCGGCCTCGGATCGGCCGACGGCGCAGCGCTTGGCGTTGCGAGAGCGACGGGCGTTATGTCGGGGCGATCGTCATCGCTCATCGGCGGCTTGCGGAGGGCGGCCCTCCGGGTAGGAGAGGGCCCCGATCCAGACGGCACGGGCCGCGACGCGCGCGGCACGGTGGGACCCTCCAGACGGCGAGAGTCTAGCATTGGCCTCCATGCCGAACGCCAGGGATGGGGTCGCCCGCCCGCCCGCCCGCCCGCCCGCCCACCCACCCGCCGACGACGCTGCTCGGCTCGCCGCCAAGCTGGCCGGCAACGCCGTCGACGACCTGCCCGCGGGCGCGCTTGCGGCGAAGCTCCGCGCGGCGCGCACGGAGGGACGGCAGCTGCGCGTGAAGCTCGGCATCGACCCGACCGCGCCCGACATCCACCTCGGGCACGCGGTCGTGCTGGGCAAGCTGCGCGAGTTCCAGGACGCCGGCCACCGCGTGGTGCTGATCGTGGGCGACTACACGGCGCGGGTGGGGGATCCGTCGGGGCGCTCGACCCTGCGCCCGATGCTCTCCGCCGAGGAGATCGACGCCAACGCGGCCACCTTCCGCGAGCAGGCGTTGAAGATCCTCGACCCGGACCCGGAGCGCCTGGAGGTGCGGCGCAACGGCGAGTGGCTGGACATGCCGATGATCGAGCTGCTGCGGCTCGTCGGCACGACGACCGCCGCGCAGCTGCTGGAGCGCGAAGACTTCGCCAAGCGCTGGTCGGCGCGCGAGCCGATCTCGATGCTCGAGCTGCTGTACCCGCTGCTGCAGGGCTATGACTCGGTGGCGATTCGCGCGGATGTCGAGCTGGGAGGGACCGACCAGAAGTTCAACCTGCTGCTGGGGCGCGACATCCAGCGCGCCTACGGCCAGCCCGAGCAGGCGATCCTGACGATGCCGATCCTGGTCGGCGTCGACGGGCGCCAGAAGATGTCGAAGTCGCTGGGCAACCAGATCGGCGTGACCGACCCGCCGGAGGAGATGTACGGCAAGACGATGGCGATCCCCGACGAGGCCGTGCCGGAGTACCGCCGCCTGCTGATCGAGCCCCGCGCGGCGGGCCGCGATCCGGCGGGGGCTGAAGGAGCCCACCCACCCCACCCGGCCGAGATCTCGCCGCGCGACGCCAAGCGCGCGCTGGCGCGCGAGCTGGTCGCGTGGCTGCACTCCGAGGAGGCGGCGCAGGCGGCCGAGCGGCACTTCGATCTGGTGTTCGTGGAGCGGGGGGTGCCGGAGGACGTCCAGGAGGCGCTGTTCGAGTGCGTCGACGGCGTCGTGCACCTGCCCGGCCTGATCGCGCACGAGCTCGGGATGTCGCGTTCGGAGGCCCGCCGCGTGATCGACCAGGGGGGCGTGACGCTCGGCGACGCCCAGCTGGCCGCCGGCGAGCACGACGTGCCGTGCGAGCGAGCCGACGGGCAGGTCCTGAAGGTCGGCAAGCGCCGCTTCCGCCGTCTGCGCACCCGCTAGACCACGCGGCGGGCATCGCGCTATACTTGCTGGTCGGCCCGCAGGTGCCCTTGGGCGCCGGGTCGGATCGGTCTCCTCCAGAAGGAACCCCTTTCGGTGAGGCACGGCGGTCTTTGAAAACTCAACAGCATGCGCATCTGCGATCTATTTCGTGATCGTGGTGTGCGTCCAGGTTCGACCCGCCGACGGGAGCGTCCATGACGCCCCCGGGTGGCGGTCAAGAGTCAAGTAGGGAAGTACCCCGTCATAGGTTCGGGACCACGGTGTATGGGTCTCGTGCTGCCGTAGCCAGTCGTGCGCTTGCGTGCGGCCGGCGAAAGCAAACCAATGACAGCTTTTCGTGAAGTTCTTCACGGAGAGTTTGATCCTGGCTCAGGACGAACGCTGGCGGCGTGCTTAACACATGCAAGTGGAGCGACGAACCAGGGCTTGCCCTGGGGCAGAGCCGCGAACGGGTGAGTAACACGTGGGTTACCTGCCTCGATGACCGGGACAACCCGAGGAAACTCGGGCTAATACCGGATGTGCCCGCAAGGGGAAAGGAAGCTTCGGCCTCCGCATCGAGATGGGCCCGCGGCCCATTAGCTTGTTGGTGAGGTAACGGCTCACCAAGGCTTCGATGGGTAGCTGGTCTGAGAGGACGATCAGCCACACTGGGACTGAGACACGGCCCAGACTCCTACGGGAGGCAGCAGTGGGGAATCTTGCGCAATGCGCGAAAGCGTGACGCAGCAACGCCGCGTGGG
>Ga0187879_10002923_pt1 | contig 11493 bp, 9 predicted proteins | sample June2016WEW_19_1_FD_132423 | JGI IMG/M metagenome (GOLD analysis project Ga0187879, IMG submission 132423) | Peatland microbial communities from SPRUCE experiment site at the Marcell Experimental Forest, Minnesota, USA - June2016WEW_19_10 | ecosystem: Environmental > Terrestrial > Soil >... | reverse complement strand
TATATGCATGTGGAAGGAGCGACGAAGCCGACGATAAAAGCTCGCGCGAGTGGGCCGTGTGCGCTTGTAAAGCCACCGCTATCCCTGGATGTGAACGGTCCTCCGTTTCCGAGTCACGTCGATATCATCGGCTGGTCTTCTCAAAAGCACGTCCAACTGCAGCACGCAACAAATATCACCGACAAGCTTGCTTTAGAGCTCGATCCCCGGCAGTAATCCAACAGATCTGCACTGTTTCTGGAATACCGATGTAGCGGGTACCTCGGCGATCCCCGCTCCTGGGGCTTCCTATGCGGTCGCTTTTTCTCAGAAAGCGGCTCAATAGCTCACTTTGAACGTCGGCGAGTCTTCCGGCCGATTCTTGCGCCGATCGTAGAGACGCGTGGTCGCGATGTTGGCGTGGCCTAACCACTCCTGCACCTTCGCGATATCGGCCTCGTGTTCGAGCGCGTTGGTCGCCGCGGTGGCGCGCAGCGCGTGCGCGCCGATCGTGACGCCGAGCTTCTGCGCATAGCCACGCACGAGTTTGTAAATTCCGTCCGTGGAGAGCGCCCGTCCAAGCTCTCCGGTGCGGTTGTTGCGGATCGGGCGGAAGAGGGCGGCGGTCTTGTCGCCGGCGTGGCCGGAGGCCTCGAGGTAATCGACAAGCAGGCCTTGAGTGCCGGGATGCAAGGGGATGTGGCGAAGCTTGCCGCCTTTGCCGTGAATGCGTAGGTGCGGTACCCCGCGGCGCAGGTGAATGTCATGCACCGTGAGCTGCGCGAGCTCCTCGCGCCTGAGTCCATGGTGAAGCAGCAGAGACAGGAGGGCGCGATCACGGCGGGCTTTCAAGTCATCGCCGGCGGGGAGCTTTAAGAGATGCCGCGCTTGGGAATCCCCGAGCGCCGGGGTCTTGCCTTCGTAGCTCTCGACCTTGGGCCGCTTCACGCCTTTGATCGGATTCGTCGGCACCGAGTTCTGGTCGCAGAGGTACTCGAATAGAGAGGAGAGGGCGGCGAGCTTGCGCCGGACGGTGGAGCCCGCGAGCTCGCGACGCTCCAGGTCCTTGCGCCAGGCGAGGATGTGCGCGCGAGTGACGAGCCGGAGCTCCGTCGGTGCCGCGATGCCGATGAAGGTCATGAACTCCGTGAGGTCATTGCGATACGCCCGGCGGGTGTGCGCGTTATCGATATTTGCAAACCACTCGGTCGCCGGCGGCACCTCGCCGAGGGAGTGAAATTCGGGCGCCGTGAGGGCGCGCGAGCTCACCGGCGCCGAGCGGCGGGCGGGCAGGGCCTCCCGTGGCTTCGTCGGGCTCGAGCCCTCCAGGAACGATTTGTTCATGCGAGGGAGAGCTCCCGTCCCAAAATCTGCCGGACAAAGCCGCCTTGAACCTCCTGGGCGACGAGCTGGCGGACATGGGTCTTCGTGTCGTCCAAGGTCCCGAGCTGCTCGGCGGCTTTCAAGGTGCTGTGATAAGCGCCCCACACATCGATCGAGCTGATCTCGTAACCTTGGCCGCGAACAAGCCAGTACAGGGCCGCGAACCCGGCGCCATGCGCGAAACGGGGTTCACGCTCGGCGAAATCTCGGGCCGCTCGCGCGAGCGTCTTCGGATCGCAGGGCGACTCGCGCACGAGCTTGAGGGCGACCTCGTAGAGTTTCAATTCCTTGGCGGTCGCGAACCACTTGCCTTCATCGCCGGGAGAGAGGGCGATCAGATCCGCGAGGACTTGATCGCGCGGAATGCTCGGATACGCTTTGGCAACCGCCCGAAAAGTCGCGAGATACGTCCCCGCCCGATGGGCATACAGTCCATACCGGCGATACGCCTCCCCGGCACGGCCCACGGAGAGCAAAATTCCTTCGCACAAGCGATTCACATCGGTCTCGCTCGTCCAGGGGCCGCGGCTCGCCTCAGCAAGCGCGATTGCCTCATCGGTTTTCCCTTCGGCGGCCAACGCCTTCACCGCCCAGCGCTTGTAGTGCCAAAATTTCTCAACTTTGAGGATGTCATACAGCTCGGCAAACCGGCGGGCGTAAAGGAGTGCATCGAGGCACGCCGTGGTCCCGTGATAGTGCCCCCGCAGGCTCTTGTCGGGGCTCAAGGCCAGACGGGTGATGCCCACGAGCTCATCCGCCCAGGCGCTCGCGAGCTTAGGGCTCGCGCAGAGCTCGCCCCAGTAGTCGGTCAGGATCTCGATATATGGGATTTCGTCCGCTTCATGGGCCGCGAACAGCCGGTCGAGCCATCGCTTGCGCACCGTCTCCGAGACCTTTGCCCCCGCGATGATCGGCACCAGGGTTTCGATGGCGCCATTGACCGCGCTCCCGAGCGCGCCCGAAGAACTATCGACGTGCTCGAGGGCCGGGGAGAGCCGTTCGATCAAGCGCACCGCGCCCTCGGCCGCAAGCGCGGTGTCGTGACGCGCAACGGCGCTGATTTCTCCGACCGCCTCCCGGATTCTGTCCACCGCCACGCGCGAGGATTTCCAGCTGAAGGCGTTTGGGCGAATGCGCGAGGGAAAGAGCCACTTGTGGGTCGCTTTGGACTTCGGACGCGGCGCCGGCGTCGCCTCGCGCGGCTTCTTCGCAGTGGGACTCATCGCTTCGGCGCCGACGCTTTGCGTCGATGAGCTTCGAGGAGAAGATCGATCGCCTCCTTGAGGAGCTCATTCGGCGATCGGCGCGTCTCTTCCATGAGTTTCGCGAAGGCCCGGGCGTGGCTCTCAGCGAGGGTAAGACGCGGCTCAACCGCGTAATCCGTGATCCAGCCTTGCAGCTCACCATCGCCGCCTGAGAGGTGATGGTGCACTTCGCGCTTGGCGAGCCGGTCATAGCTCAAATAATCGAGGCACGCGTTCGCGAGTTCGGTGTCGAGCCCCCGGAGCTCGGTCAAGTCAAAGGCGAAATCGTAGCCGTTGTAGATCGCGGCAAGAAATCGCACCAGGCGCCCGGCTTGGCCGGTGGTCGGGTTTTGGCGGATCACGGTCTCGATGACCTGGAGCGCCCCCCGGGCGCGTTCCATGATGGCCTCAGTCCCGTGATCGAGGGCCTCGGCGCGCACGAGCTTCTTGCCCGAGACGATTTCCTCCCACGCCTCCTGAAGCTCGCGCGCTTGGGCCTCATTCGCAACCTGGAGGGTGAGGGAAATTTTATTCACGGGCATGGTGAAGACCTCCAAGGGCACACGCTGCATTTCACGCACACGCTGCATTTCACGCACACGCTGCATTTCACGTAGGCTCTCCACTCGCTTGCGCGAAGGCGGCCTGGATCGAGGGTACATCGGGCATGTGCTTCACGCGAAAGCGCACGAGGGGAATGCCGGCGGACTTCAAGGCATGCGCTTTACGCGCATCGGCCGCCTGGCGCTTTGCGCGTGCATGGCTGGCATCATCGAGCTCAACCGCGGCGATGATGCTCGTGTCGGGCTTCACGATCAGAAAATCTACCGAGAGCTGGCTGATTCGATTGGCGATTGCCGCATTCCAAGCGCCGCGTTTGAATCGAAGGGCCTGCAGGAGCTGCACCTGGACGAGCACGATCTGTTGCGGAAAGGCCTGCGCCAGGCGTGCATACAGGATGCGCTCCGGTTCCGTGAGCAAGGGATGCTTCGCCTCGAGCGGCCAGGGCTTGTCGAGCCTAAGAGCGGCGCTCCGCCGAACTCCGGGGATCGCGGCCGCGAGGGCGGCGACGATCACAAGGAAGGCGATCAGCCAGGGGAGATAGGGGTTCATTCAAGCGAAGTTTACTATTGATAAAATATGTTATCAAGATTAGCTAAGGCGAATCACGAGATCTGCGAAACGTGCTCGCGCTTGCTGACGCCAAAATAGCCCCCGAATGCATTGCGCTCAGTTGCCATCCGCCAGTCAGGTCAATCACCTTGTAAACGGGGACATTGTTCCATTCCGTGTCTTTCGAACCAGAGATCGTCCGCGTCTGCGCAATGACCATTTGCAGAGTTATAATTGATCGTCAATTCTTCATCTGCCGCGATCTGGCGAACCGCGGTGTAGCGAATGACTCGCGCTGCCGCATCGACCGTGTAGCTCAGATTCGAAGGATTATCGTGGTTGTAGAGGCTTCCATATCCCAATGCGATCGCCCGTGTGTTGGGTTCCTTCGTTTGCTGCTCCCAGTGATACAGTATGTTAGCAATTATTCTGGGCAACACGCAGGCATTAAATACGATAACCGGGGCGACCTCGACCAACTCTCCCTTTGCATACTTTCGACCTGCGAAAACGCCTCTGCCCCTGATGGTCCCTGTATCCTTCACGTATAGGCCGAGACCCCGAACGGGCTTTGATGTGATTTCTGATACGGATAGAAATTGAGTTATGTCGGCGCACACACACTAAATGTCCTTTGAGAGAATTCCTGAAGTCGCAAGCAGACGCAGGCGCGCGGAGCGCCAATCCGCGAGGCATCGCACTCTTTCCTGCCGCGCGTCCGCAAGGGCGGTCTGAGTGTTCAATAACTCAAGGATGTCCGTTGCGCCGGATTCGTAGCGTCGCTTTGAGGAAGCCTGTGACGCTTTCGCCGCCTCCAGAAGACTCTGGGACTCCCGCAGATTCGCCACCGCAGTGGTCGCATCCGAATACGCCTTGACGATATCGGTTAGCGTCACACGTTCCACATCGATCAATGCCGCTTCTTTCACTTTCACTGTGGCTTCTGCTTCATGTACCTTGTAGCGGCTCAGAAATCCATCGAACAATGGAATGGTAATGGCTATCCCGACTGTTGTGCTCCGCTGCCGCGTCGTCGCGATCCCCTGCTCCGGGAAGCCGTTCGCATAGTAGTTGGCCTGAAAATCCACCGTCGGTCTGCCGCTGGATCGCGCGGAGACGACCTGCGCTTCCGCGGCTTCAACATCCGCCCGAGCAGCGGCGATCGCCGGGTGTCTTTGCCGTGCGTCATCAAGCCAGGCCTGCAAGCTTTTGTCATCGGCACCCGGCGACCTGTCGGCTTCGTCCGGCACAGTGTAAGGCGTGCCGGTCCGTAGACCCACGGAGTACGCCAACACCGCGAGCGATGTCTCGTAGCTCCCCTGCGCGCGATTCGAGTCGAGGGTAGCCCGGACGCTGGCGGTTTTCGCTTGCAATGCATCGCTCTGCGCGCCATCTCCTTGTCGCAGGCGCCGCTCGGCAGAGGCCAGCGTCTCGCGCGCGAGCGCCTCGTCTTCGGCCTTGCTATTCATCAGCGCTTTGGCGGTAACCGCGTCGAAATAAGCTTCCACTACGGCGCCGAGTACTTTTTGAATGGTCGCATCCTGGGTGCCTAGGGCGACTTCAAGAAGCATGGACGCTGATCGCGAGTCTGCGTGACGCCCGCCGAAATCGAACAATCTCCAACTTAGTGCCCCGTAAGCCGTCACGGCGGTATCCGTCGAGGACGGTATGGGCGCGCCGGGGTATCGAGTGTTCTCTCTCAATTCGGTTGCGGTCGCGGTGAGCGTAGGCCAATACTCAGCATGCGCCTCCCCTAGTTGCGCAGCACGAACCCGAACTGTGGCGGCGGCGGACTGAATATCGGCGTTGCTGCACAGAGCCAAGTCCACGGCGCGCGCGAGAGACAATGAGCCATTGGGTATTCCATCGAACCGGCACGGAACGTCTGAAGGCGCACCGTTGACACTGAAGGTCGAGATCAGGCAGCAAAAACCCAGCAGGACAGTGACGGCGAGCATTCGCCCGCCCGCCCGTCGTGCTCGCCGCCCATTAGCCTTAGACATCATGGCCCCCCAGTGCGAGGCGGGTCGCAATAGTTAGGATCAAAAGGTCTGCCTCCATTACCGTGGGTTGCGCACCGAAGTGCGCCGAGCCACATACAGAACGCGTTGCGGCGTTTTCTGCAAGATTCACTGGAGGCAGACCATGGAAAAGCATAGCACCGAGTTTGTCGGATTGGATGTGCACAAAGAGAGTACCGCGATTGGCCGAGCCAGCGCCGGCCGCTCGGCGGGTCGGTTCGTCGGGACAGTGGGGCCGACCTTGGCGGAGCTGCTCAAATCGCTGAAGTCGCTAGGCCGGCCGGGAGACCTGTCAATCGTGTACGAAGCGGGGCCTTGCGGCTACGGGTTGGTGCGCGAATTACGAGCGCGAGGTTACGCGTGCGAGGTGATTGCGCCTTCGAAAATTCCCCGCCGATCCGGCGATCGAGTCAAGACGGACCGACGTGATGCGGTGCGACTGGCGGAATTGGCGCGCGCCGGCGAGCTGGTCAGTGTGATGGTTCCGGACGAGCGCGATGAGGCGATCCGGGACCTCTCGCGGGCACGCGTGGACGCGGTACGAGCGCGGCTTGCCGCACGTCATCAGCTCAAGGCAATGCTACTGCGGCACGGCCATCGCTACGGCAGGAGCTCTTGGACGCAAGCGCACGAACGCTACTTGGCCAAAATCACCTTTGCTCACGCGGCCCAAGACGCGACGTTTGCCGAATATCGTCAGGCCGTCAGCGAAGCCAACGAGCGCGTCCAGCGATTGGTCGAAGCGTTGCGCGATCAGTGCACGACTTGGCGCATGCAGCCGGTACTTGAGGCATTGATGACATTGAGAGGTATCGACTTTGTTGCCGCCGTGACCTTGGTGGCGGAGCTAGGGGATTTGAAGCGTTTTGCACATCCCCGCGAACTCATGTCGTTCCTGGGTCTGGTGCCCTCGGAATACACCAGCGGTGACTCGCGCCGTCTCGGCAAGATTACCAAGGCCGGCAACGGTCACGTACGCCGAATATTAGTCGAGGCAGCGTGGAATTATCGCTTTGCGGCTCGCATGAGCGTTGTGCTCCAGAAGCGCCAGGAGGGGCAACCGAAGGTGGTCCGCGACATCGCCTGGCGCGCGCAACTGCGACTTGCGCAGCGATACCGGCGCCTCAGTGCGAGGCACTTACATCACAACAAGGTCTGCGTTGCGATCGCGCGCGAGTTGGCCGGATTTATCTGGGACATCGGTCGCCACGTGTCGATCCGCGACATACCCGTGAAAGTAGCGAAAACTAGGGGTACCGAGCACAAGGGGTGCCGCGCAATCGCCGCTCCAGCGCCTTTGTAGGCGGTCGATTTTTGAAGCGACCTCAAAAAAGGACTTCAATTACGCGCTAACCTCAACACACTGGAATAGGAACGCGATGCGCGGGACACGATGTGGGGAATCCTCGAGCACGTTATGTGGGCATCCTTCGGGTAATCTCCGTCCTTAGAACGAGGCAGCCCCGCGACGGACAGATGAAATGCGGTAACCAACCCGCGAATATCAGCATGATCAATCGTCGCCAAAGCATCCCGCGCGTCGCGTTCCCCTTCCGGTGTGAATTACGATCAATCCAAAAGTCCTCGATACAGAAAGCAAGCGCGGATCCGCGAGGCTTACGCTTGCGCCTGTTGACACCAATGGGCCATATCAACGTACGTAATGGCCCCTTTCTTGAGGTAACCCCCATTAGCGTTCATTCAGGCTCTCGTGCCGGTGCCGCAGTAATGGGCTCAAAATGTATTGGATCACCCGCCGAGCACCGGTCTTGATCTCGACCTGGACCGTCATGCCGGGCGTGAGCGCCATCGCGCGGCCGTCAACGACGATAGTCGGGCTATCCAGGCTCACATTGGCCTTATACAGCGGACCTCGCTTTTCATCGTCGATGGCGTCCTTTGAAACGGAGTCCACCTGACCGTGGATCATGCCGTGCTTGGTATAGTCAAATGCATCGATCTTGACCTCGGCGGACTGGCCTTCCCGAACGAAGCCGATGTCTTTGTTTTCGACGTATCCTTCGACCTCGACCTTGTCCTCCTTAGGCACGATCAGCATGAGCGGCTGTGCCGCCGGCACGACGCCTCCAATGGTGTGCACCGTCAATTGCTGCACGGAGCCATCGACCGGCGACCGAAGTGTCAACCATCGGGCATGAGAGGTCGCTCGGGCGACGTCCTGTGTCGCGCTCGTCACCACCTTGTCCGCGTCGGTCAACGAGTCGAGCGCTTGCCGCCGCGTTTCCGCGATCAGGCTCAAGCGGGCGTTTTGCGCTTGGGCCAGCTGCCCTTTCAGGTCAATGGCCGCCTGCCGCTTCTCCGACCAGGAATTCGCGGACACATCGTGTGTCTTCGCCAACTCTTCATAGTTGCGTTCGCGTTCCTGAGCAAGCGGCAGGGCCTGCGAATAGCGGGTAATCTCCCCCTCGAGTTGAGTGAGCTTCGCTAGAAAATCGAGGTACTGCCCGGTGAGGTGAGACTTGGCTTCTTCGTACTTTTCCCGAGGTACGCCGGAAATCGGTGCGAGTACCGGCGGACGATGGGTGTCTATCGCTGCGATGAGCGCCTTGGACCGAGCCATCTCGAGGCGGCCCGCATTGATGTCGGCTTCGGCCTTGCGCTCGTCCGCTTCGAAGGTTCCTGCATCCAGTTCGACGAGCACGTCTCCAGACCTGACGCTCTGCCCTTCAACGACGTTGATGGTCCGAACGCTGGCGACGTCTACCGACGCAATCGTTTTGGTCCGACTGCTGGGAATGACTTTCCCGGTGGCAGTGACGATGATGTCAACATGAGCGAGCACGGCCCAGAGGATCGCGAAGAATACCAACAGGACAAGTACCAGGCCGGTGACACGGGCCGTGGGTGAAATGGGCCGCTCTATCAGCGCCAACGATGCCGGTAGAAATTCTGCCTCGCCGGCTGTGTAGGACTTATCACTCTCCACATGTCGGTGACGCCAGTGATAAGCGATAGTGTTGCGGTAGCGTACACCGACGTCCCAGAGGGCGAGCGCGCGCAGACGGACACTCACGCAAACCTCACCGTACTCTGCGCGGCCTCGCCTTGCAGGCGGTACAATTGGGCATAAATACCGCCGGGTCGGCCGACGAGTGATTCATGCGACCCAAGCTCTGCCACTTCGCCGCGATCCATGACGATGATACGATCGGCATGGCGCACTGCCGAGAGTCGGTGTGCCACAATCAGCACAGTCCGGCCGCGGCAGATGCTGGCCATGCCGTCTTGAATCGCCCTCTCCGACTCGTAGTCGAGGGCGCTCGTGGCCTCATCAAGAATGAGGATACTCGGGTCGTGCATGAGGGCGCGCGCGATCGATATACGCTGACGCTGGCCTCCGGATAGGCCGGTGCCATGCTCACCCACCAGCGTGTCGTAACCCTCCGGCAGATCGCAGATGAATTCGTGTGCTCCCGCCAATTTTGCCGCGTCAACTACCGCCTGTAACGGGGCGCCTGGATTGGTCAATGCAATGTTGTCCCTGACCGATCGGTTGAAGAGCGTCCCTTCCTGGGGAACGACACCAATCTGATATCTTAGCGACGCGGTGTCGGCGGTAGCCAAGTCATACCGGTCAATGAGAACTCGGCCGCTCTCCGGCACGTAAAATCGCTGAATGAGCTTGGTGAGCGTGCTCTTGCCGGAGCCCGAGCGCCCCACGATACCGATGATTTCGCCCGGCGCGATTTTGAACGTAACGCCTCGAAGCGCCGGAGATGCGTCCGGCCGGTAACGAAACGAGACCTGCTCGAATTCCATGCTCCCCTGAAGCCGCGGAAGCCGCGTGCGCCGTCCCAACAACTCCGTTCGCGCGTTGAGAATATCTCCCAATCGCTGCATCGAGATACCGACCTGTTGAAAGTCATTCCATAGCTGCGCCAGTCGTAACACCGGCGATGCCACTTGGCTCGACAGCATGTTGAACGCGATCAGCTCGCCCACCGTCATCTTTCCGTCCATGACCTGCCAGGCCCCGGCCCACATGATGGCCAGGGTCACGAGTTTGCTGACGACCCTCACGGCACCCCCCGCCACCAGTCCGGCATTGGTCGCGCTTAAGCCCGCCCGGACATAGGCCGCGAGGTTCTTATCCCACTGTTGACTCCAGCGCGGCTCGATCGCCATCGCTTTGACCGTGTCGATGCCCCCGACGGTCTCAACGAGGAAGGATTGGTTCTCGGCGCCTCGATTGAATTTCTCGTTCAGCCTGGTGCGCAAGATCGGCGTGAAAATCAGAGACAGCACGCCGTATACAGGAATCGACAGCACGACAATCAAGGTCAGCCTGGGGCTATACAAAAACATCACGCCCAGGAATACAAATGAAAACAGCAGATCGAGGAGCACCGTGAGCGCATTGCCGGTGAGGAAAGATCGAATGTTCTCCAACTCTCGAATCCGCGCCACGGAGTCTCCGACCCGGCGCGCGTGAAAATAACCGATCGGCAGAGCGAGCAGGTGATGAAACAACCGAGCTCCGAGCTCAACGTCGAGCTTGCTCGTCGTATGAGAAAAGACATATGTGCGGATCGTGCTCAGCACTGCTTCAAAGATGATCACACAGAACAGGCCAATCGCGATGACATCCAAGGTCGTGATTGCGTGGTTAACAAGCACTTTATCCATCACCACTTGGAAGAAAACCGGCGTTGCGAGGGCGATAATCTGCAATGCCAGGGAAATCAGCAATACTTCGCCCAGCAGCCGGCGATACTTGATAACCGACGGGATGAACCAGCTAAAGTCGAAGCGTGCCATCTCCTGGGCGTAGGTCGCGCGGGACACGAAAAGTATCAGTTGCCCGGACCAGCGAGAAATAAAATCCGATAGCGCAAGCACCTCGGGTGCGAGGCCCGGCCGTTGGATGAGCACTTTCCCCCCCAAGGAGCCTTCGGTCTCGAGCTTCGCCAGCACCACATAGGAGCCGTCCTGGTTGATTGCCACGGCGGGTAGGGTCGCGCGATCAAGACGCGCCAATTCCACGGAAGCTGCTTTGGCAGTGAGTCCCAGGCGTTTCGCCGCTAGCAGAATCTGCGTATTCGTGAATGCCTCGTGTCCGAATTCGTGGCGCAGGTCGGCCTCATCCGTAGCGATTCCGTGCAGCATGGCGATGAGTATCAGGCATTGAAGCCCTGAATCCACCGAGTGCGGATCGAACACCATGCTTGACTGATTGGGTGACGATCGGCCCTCGTCGCCCATATCGTCAGATGACGGATCAAGCATTGTTGTACAACACTAGAAGACCGTCACGCCGCGCGGATTGAGGTCAGAGTTGGCCCAAAAATGGGTTTTTGCATACTTCGAGAAGACATCTGGAGGAATCACCGGTTGTCGCTCCCGATACTCCACGACCTTGCGCACCGTATGTAAGCCCGGCATCCCCAGGTTACTGTCATAGTCCGGCGCTTCGTACGTTACATTTTGAAAATCATGCTCGTAGAAGGGCTCACCGATTTCCCGATATAACCGCCGGAGCGTTCGGGCCGGCTCGCGCACGAGCACATCATAGGGAATGACGATGAGCCGCTTCGCCGCTTCCGAAAACCAAGCCTCTCTTAATGTGCTCCAAGCTGTGCCAATAAGACCGGTTTCGGAATTCATCAACCCATCGACTCGGGTGTAGATGGAATCGCCTGTTTGTGGGGTGAATAGTTTGGACAGCTTCAAAGGGCTCTTGACTCTCATCCGCTCGATACTGTCGATGATCCAGCCGATGTCGCGGACGCAGC
>Ga0187879_10002922_pt1 | contig 11495 bp, 8 predicted proteins | sample June2016WEW_19_1_FD_132423 | JGI IMG/M metagenome (GOLD analysis project Ga0187879, IMG submission 132423) | Peatland microbial communities from SPRUCE experiment site at the Marcell Experimental Forest, Minnesota, USA - June2016WEW_19_10 | ecosystem: Environmental > Terrestrial > Soil >... | reverse complement strand
GGGTCGGGCAGCACCAGGATCCAGCCGCCGTCGGGTTCCACGACGCGGACCCCATCGGTCGTGTCGATGGTCCGGTCCCCGGCGGCCTCGACCACGATCCGCATAACGCTGCCCTTCGCCGCCCACGGCGTGGGCATGGACCGTCTCAGCAGGTGGGCAGCCGGGATCCGGGCGTCGATCTGGCTCAGCTCCAGGCGGGTGCGGGCGACCAGGCCAATCAGCCGGGCGAAGGCCGCGATCCCGTCAATGGACCGGGAGAACTCGGGAACCACGAAACCGCCGCGGCCGTCAGCGGCGAAGATGACGTCCTCGGCCGCGGTGGCCTCGTAGAGACCGTGCAGCGAGGTTGGCGTCCAGTCGACCTCGACGTCGTGGAACCGGGAGACCCGCTCGGCCACCCTGGTGGTGGTTACCGGCAGCGCCACCCGGCCGGTCCTGCGCTCGGCCGCGATCAGGTCGAGCACCACGAGCAGCGCCCGCTCGTCGCTGACCATGGCGCCCTTGTCGTCGACCAGGGTGATCCGCTCACCGACCGGATCGAACCGGACGCCGAAGGCGGCCCGCGATGAGGACACCAGCTCGGCAAGCCGGTGCATCCCGGCCCGGACCTGCGCCAGCGACTGCGTGGGCGATGTCTCGTCGAGGCGGTTGTTGACGGTGAGCACATCCACGCCGATCCGCCCGAGCAGCGCGGGGAGCACCAGCGAGGCCGTCCCCCCGGCACAGTCGACCACCACCTTCAGGCCCGCGCCCCGCACGCCGTTCATGTCGACGCAGCGCAGCAGCTCCTGGGTGTACGCCTCGACCACCCGCGGCGGGTAGGTCAGCTCGGCGATCTCGCCAGGAAAGGCCCGCCGGTACTCCTGCCTGGAGAAGACCCGCTCCAGCTTGCGCTGCGCGGCTTGCGACAGGTCGGCACCGCGGTCATCGAGAAAGATGATGTCGATGGACTGCTGATCGCCAGGGGTGGTCCGCAGCGCGATACCGCCGCTGCACTCCCCGCGCGCGGTCTCGAACCTGGCCACCGGAAGCGGCTGGGCCTCCAGGTCGAGCACATTGATCGCGCTGGCGTTGAGCGCGCCGTGCACCGCCCGCTTCAGCGCCCGCGCCGCCCGCGACACGTCGCGGGAGGTCGTCACCACGGCGCCCTTCCTCAGGGTGGTGGCGTAGGCGCTGGCCAGCCGGACGCAGAGTTCGGGGGTGATCTCCACGTTGATCAGGCCTGATACCCCGCGCGGGCCGAACAGGGTGCGCTGGCCGCGTGATTCCCAGATGACGCTGGTGTTGACCACGGCGCCGGCCTCGATGGTCTTGAACGGGTAGACCTTGACGCCTGCCGACAGGTAGGCCTCGGGCTCGATGACGCATTCGTCCCCGACGACCGCGCCCTCCTCGATCCTGGCCAAGGCCATCACGTCGGTATTCTTGCCGATCACGCAGCCGCGCAGGGTTGCGCCCGGTCCGACGTAGACGTTGTTGTGCACGACGGCACGGTGCAGGAACGCGCCTTCCTTGACGACCACGTTGCTGCCGACCACGGTGAACTCGCGTAGCTGCGCGCCCGCCTCGATCTTGGCGTAGTCGCCGACGCACAGCGGGCCGGTCAGTACCGCCTCGGGGTCGACCTCGGCACCGCCGGCGACCCAGACGCCCGGCGACATCTCGAAGCCGTCGATGTCTGCCTGGACCCGGCCGCACAGCACGTCGGCCTGGGCCTTCAGGTAGCTCTCCAGGGTGCCGACGTCTTCCCAGTAACCGTCGGCGATCCAGCCGAAAAGCGGCGCGCCCCGGTCGAGCAACTGCGGGAAGATGTCGCCCGACCAGTCGGCCGACTCGCCCGCAGGAAACTCCGACAGCACCTCGGGCTCCATGACATAGATGCCGGTGTTGACGGTGTCCGAGAACACCTGCCCCCAGGTCGGCTTCTCCAGGAAGCGCTGGATCCGGCCGTCGTCGTCCACGATGATGATGCCGAATTCCAGCGGATCGGGGACCCTGGTCAGCGCGACCGTGACCAGGGCGCCGTTGTCCTTGTGGAACCTGACCAGCTCGGTCAGGTCGATATCGGTGAGCGCGTCACCCGAGATCACCAGGAACGGCTCGTCCCGCAGTGCCTCCTGCGCGTTCTTCACGCTGCCCGCGGTACCGAGGGGCGTCTCCTCCGTCGCGTACTGCAGGCTCATGTCGAAGTCCTCGCCGTCGCCGAAGTAGTTGCGCACCATGGAGGCGAGGAACTGTACGGTGACGACGGTCTCGTCGAAGCCGTGCCGCCGCAGCAGCCGCAGCACGTGCTCCATGATCGGCTTGTTGGCCACCGGGAGCAGCGGCTTCGGCTGATTGGCGGTCATCGGGCGCAATCTGGTGCCCTCTCCGCCTGCCATCACGACAGCCTTCACCGCTGGAAGCCCTCCTTGTTTCCCCTGATCAGGCTGCGCGCCTGAGTTATGTACAGCAGAGCGGCGCACCAGTAAAGTGCAGTTCCCCAGATCGCCATCGCCCAACCGGTGATCCGGGTGACGTCACCGACAGTGCCCTGATGGGCGCCGAGAAACAACAGCGGGAACGCGTAGAGCAAGCACGCCGTCGCGGCCTTGCCGACGAAGCTCACCTGCAGCGGTTCCCAGCCCTTGGCCCGCAGCACCGCCAGTACGACGGCCAGCAGCAGCTCGCGCACGGCCAGCAGCGCCACCAGCCACCACCCGATGATCGCGCGGATGGCGAGCGAGACAATCGTGGCCACGATGTACAGCCGGTCGGCGGCCGGGTCGAGCGCCTGGCCAAGGCGGCTGGTCTGGCCGAGTGCGCGCGCTAGCTTGCCGTCCAGCCAGTCCGACGCCCCGGCGACGATCAGCAGGGCGACCGCCCACGCGTCGGCTGCCTGGGTGCGCACGCCGAGCACCAGCCACAGGAAGACCGGGACGCCGGCCAGGCGGGCCAGGCTGATGGCGTTCGGGATCGTCACGATCCGGGCCTGCGGATCACCGCGCACCTCGCCGGTCACGGCCCCGGTGGGCCTGCCTTGCTGCACGGTCACGGCCCCCTTAGTCGCGGGTGCACCCGCCGCCGACCCTACTCCCAGGTCGCGGAGGTGCGCCCGGCCGGCGGCTGCCCTGGCGCGCGCCCCTTTCCGGCCGGAAAAACCCAGTGAATTCAGGGGATTCTACTGACGGGGTGCCGGCCGCGCCGCCCTCGCGTTCTCGGTACCCGCCCGAACCGGGGCGGGCTCCGCATAACAGACGCGAGGGTACCTGATGCTCAACCGCCGCAGGGCCTGGCCCGGGCGATCCCCGGGCCAGGCCCGTCCGCAGGGGGTAGCAGGCGCGGCGGACGGCATCCTCCTGATCAGGGCAGCCCGCGCCGGGGGGCGCGGAACGCAGCCGCGGGCAGCTCCTGGCTAGCCACCCCAGCCGCGCGCGATGACTACGCCGCCTGCCAGAGGGTCGCGATTCCCTGGCCGACGCCGATGCACATCGTGGCGGCCGCCTTCGTCGCACCACGGCGCCGGAACTCATGCAGCAGCGTCGTGGTGATCCGCGCGCCGCTACAGCCGAGCGGATGCCCGATCGCGATCGCGCCGCCGTTCACGTTGACCAGGTCCTGGTCGAGCTTCAGCTCATCGATGACGGCCACCGCCTGCGCCGCGAACGCCTCGTTGACCTCGACCAGTTCCAGATCGCCTGTCTGCCAGCCCGCCCGCGCAAGCACCTTGGCCATCGCGGGGACCGGGCCGATGCCCATGTAGTCGGGATGCACACCGGCCGCCGCGGTCCCGCAGTACCTGGCCATCGGGGGCGCGCCTGCCGCGCTCACGGCCCGCTCGGACATCAGCAGCAGGCCGGCGGCGCCATCGTTGAGCGGCGATGAATTGGCTCCCGTCACGGTGCCGTCGGCACGGAACGCGGGCGGCCGGGCGGCCAGGTCAGCCAAGGTCAGCCCAGGCCGGATCCCCTCGTCCTCCCGGACCTCGCCGTGCGCCGTAGCGACCGGGATGATCTCCTCAGCGAGCCGGCCCGCGTCCCGCGCTCGCGCGGCCCGCTGATGGCTGCGCAGCGCGAACTGGTCCTGCCGGTCGCGGCCTACGCCGTAACGGTCAGCCACGTTCTCGGCCGTCTCGCCCAGGCTGACCGGCGGGTAAAGCTCACGCATCAGGGGACTCACCAGCCGCCAGCCGATCCGGGTATCGGCCAGCCCCGCGTCCCGGGGAAAGGGCTCGGCCGCGCGCGGCAGCACGAAAGGTGCCCGCGTCATCGACTCGGTCCCGCCGGCCAGGCAGATGTCAGCGTCCCCGGCGGCGATCGCCCTGGCCGCCGAGGCTATCGCCTCCATCCCGGACCCGCACAGCCGGTTCACTGTCGCACCGGGGACCTGCACGGGCAGGCCGGCCAGGAGCACGCCCATCCGCGCGACGTTCCTGTTGTCCTCGCCCGCCTGATTGGCCGCGCCCCAGTAGACGTCGTCGACCGATGCGGGATCGAGCCACGAACTTCGCGCCAGTAGCGCCCTGATGACCTCGGCGGTCAGATGATCAGGCCGGACGCCTGCTAGCGCCCCCTTGATCTTCCCGACCGGCGTCCTGCATGCATCCACGACGAAAACGGCACTCATTATGACCTCCAGCCACCTGCCATGAGCCTACCCCCGGGTCGGCCAGGCGCCCCGGGCCTGCGCGTCCGCGCGGGATCAGGGGCCACCCGGCGGGATCAGGGGCCACCCGGCGGGATCAGGGGCCACCCAGCGGGATCAGGGGCCCGCCCCGCCGGTACCCGGCGCCCGGTCAGGGCCGTCAGGCTCAGCCTCGCCGGTCCGCTCCTCGATGAACGCGGTGAGCGTGGCCACGGTCGCCAGGGCGTCAAGGTTGAGGTCCTCGGCCGCTACGTCGACCCCGAACCGGTCCCGCACCTGGCGCAGCAGCAGCGTTCCGGCTAGCGAGTCGAGCCCTACCCCGGGACCGAAAAGCGGCGTCTGCGACGGGATGGCGGCCAGTTCCGCCCGGCCGGTCACCTCGGCAAGGATCTGGCGAACCTGGTCGATGACGAGCCGGCCAGCGCGGCTGCTCACGACGGATCCGGGGTGCTCACCCAGGCGGGCAGCGCCGGAGGCGGTCCGGACAGCTGCTTGCTGAACAGCTGCGTGCTGAACAGCGCGGAGGGCACGCCGACGGCGGCGACCTGCCTGGTCCGGAACCCGGCCCCGGCCAGAGCAAGGCGGAGCGGGACATTGCGATCGCTGATCAGGCAGCCGACAGTCAGCGTGGCCGCGCCGTCCCGAGCGGCCGCGCCCGCCAGCCAGGCCAGCAGCACGTCGATGACCCCGCGGCCGATCGCCCGGCACGACATCATCAGCAGCGTCACCGTCCACGCCCCGCCGCCGACGTCGATGACGCAGCCGCCGACTATGCCGTCATCGCCGAACCGGTCAGCGAGCCGCACCGTGATCACCCGCTGGCCTGCCGAGCCGATCAGCGCGCTCAGCGACGCCTCGCTGACCTGCTCGCCGGTGGAATTGAACTGATGGGTGCGGGCCGAGAGCTCATGCAGCCGCGCCACGTCCTGAGGCCGGGCCGCAGCGATGACGATGGCCGTCGCGCAGGACCGCAGGAACTCCTCCCTCGATCCGCTGAATGCCCTGGCCTCCGCCTGCCGGCGCCGCCGCTGCGCGTACATGGTGCCGCGACGGCGCGCCTCCGGCGTGACCACGGCGGGCCCGAACGCTGGCCATCCGACCGCGTCCGCCATGTCCTCAGGTGACAGCACCAGCAGGTCAGGCAGCGCGAAGGAGACCTCGGCACGTTCATGCGCTTCGTCGTCCACGAAGGCGACGGCATCGCTGGCCAGGCCGAGCTCCCCGAGGATGCTCCCGATGGCGTCCGACTTGCGGCCCCAGCCGCACTCGGCGGCCGCGAACTCGTGACCGGTCACCGCAGCCGCATAGCTGGCTGCCTCGGGCGGGTTCCTGCTGGCGATGGCGTGGATGATGCCGCGGGCGCTCAGCGCCGCCAGCACGCTGACCATGTCTGGGTCGGCGGGCGGCGGCTGGTCGGGCGACTCAAGAAAGACACCGGACAGCAGCGTGTTGTCGATGTCCCAGATGACGCATTTGATCATCGGCCTGCATCCTGCCCCGCGGGCGCCCGCCGCTCCATCGTCAGGTGCGCCGCCTCGAAGCCGAACTTACGGTAGAGCGCCCGCATGCCGAGGTTGGCGGCATGGACCTTGCCGGTCAGCTGGCGCAGGCCCGCGTCGTCCGCTGCCGCCACCACCGCCGCCAGCAGGAGCTCGCCGATCAGGCTGCGGTCGGGGACGTCAGCGGCCGCCAGCGACCTGAAGTTACCGTAGCGGTCACCGGTCAGCGAGTTGGTCCGGGCGGACAGCCAGGCCCAGCCGACCGCGGTGCCGGGTTCCGCCGCTGCGACCGCGACCAGGGTGATCTCGCCAGGCTTACCGAGGGCACCCGATACCCGCTTGCGGTGCAGCCCGGGGTCCGTGATGGCCGCGTCGCCGAAGGAGACGAGCGCGATGGCGATCTCGAACCCGACGATGGCACCGAGATCGGGTTCGGCTGCCGGGCGGATCAGGTAGCCGGCTCCGGCGCGCTCGCTAGCCGGCTGGTTCACCGGCTCGCTCGACGGCTGGTTCACCGGCTCAATCACCGGCTCGCTTACCGGCTCGCTTACCGGCTCGCTTACCGGCTGGTTCACCGGCTGGTTCATCGGCTCGCTCATCGGCCCTGCAGCGCCATCGGCCGGAATATCGTGCTGCCGCAATCCGGGCAGCCGGCCACCTGCAGGCTGGCGATCCGCGGCCACTGGCTGCCCGGGCCAACCTCCTGGACGGCCCGGCAGCCCGCGCAGCGGTACGGTCGCAGGGTGGCCGCCCGCAGGTCCGCGGTGTACAGCGGCCCCCGGTAGGCACCGTCGAGCACCGGCCGCGACGCGGCGGTGCTGCGCAGGTGATAGAGGTGGCTGGTACCGGCCAGGATCCCGGCGCCCAGGTAGGTATTGAACCCCGGCGACAGCGACCGGATCGCCAGGCCCATCGTCGTCATCAGGCTCTGGGTGCGAACGGTCTCATCCGGTCTGCGCGCCCCGAACGAGAAGAAGACGTGCTGGCCGGGCTCCGGCACCAGGGCGGCGACCGCCCGGGACAGGAAGAGCTCGGCGCCTGCCACGGTGTATGGCGGGTCGGTGCACGCTACCTGGAACCCGCCGGCCAGGCCGGGCGGCAACGGCTCGCGCAGGTCATGCTCGATGAACTCGGCCGGAACGCCGGTACCCGAGACCTGCTCGGCCGCCCAGCTGAGCACGTCCCGATCGGTGTCCACAACAGCGAGCCGCCTGATCCCAGCTGCGGCGCCCGCCAGCGCCGCGAATCTCGCGATCGCGACAGATCCGAGATCGTCGTCACCGAGGAGGATGATCCGCTGCCCGAACAGCGCCCCGGCCTGATGCATCCGCAGCACTCGGTGGATCTTCGTGGCCACGGTGCAGTGCGTCTGGTCAAGCTCCGGCCTGGCGGCCGGGGCGCCGGCCGCCGCGGCGGTCAGCTCGTCCTGCAGGCCGGCCAGCGCGGCCGGGAGGGCGGCCCCGCTGCCGCCGCATAGCTCGCATTTCCCGGTCAGCCCGGGATGTACCGGAGCGAGCTGCTCCCGGCTCGACGGGCTGAGCCGGACGGGACGGCCAGGATCGAGGGCACCGCGCTTGCGCAGCTCGTTGCAGACGGCCGCGACGATGGGCACCGGGAGCTCTGCCGCCCTGCTCACCTCGCGCACGGCGACCGGTTCGCGGCCGGCCACCGCGCGCAGCACGTCCCTGACCCCGGACTCGCCCTCAGCCAGGCCCACTGCTGCCGCGACGTCGGCAATGACTGCGTCAAGATTCATCAATGGCGTCTCTGGTCGCGCCGGGGCGCCGGCTTCGCGCCGCGGTGCGGCTCCGCGGCGGCAGCTGCGGCTGACAAATCCGGCTGATCAGCGGCTGTACGGTATCCTCCCTCATCATGCCTGGCATCCAAGCGGCCAGCGGGCCGGAGAGCCTGCGGGAGCAGCCGGCCCCAGGGCCGAAGGTACTTTACGCGGTCGACGCTCGTCTCACCCCGTCCTCGCCAGTGACCGACGTACCGAGACTAGCCTCGCTCGCGACGGCGGCCGTGCACGCGGCCTCCGGCCACGTGCTGGAGACCAGCCATGTGACGTTTCCCAATGGCGCGGTCACGCTGGTACTCATTCTCGCCGAGTCGCATCTGAGCATTCACACCTGGCCGGAGGAGGATCTCATCGCCATCGACCTCTTCAGCTGCGGTGCGATCGACGGTGCCGCAGTGGTCGCCGAGCTAGGCAGGTCACTGCGGCTCGATGGCGTCCGGGCCAGGCGGATGGATCGCGGGCTGGCCGCCGGGCCCGCCGCTGCCTGCCGCGGCCAGTTCAGCTAGCCGGGTCAGCAGGGCACCGAGAGCGAAAGGCCGAACCGCCCGCCTTCATCGGTCCACCATGACCGCATCCTGAAACCGGCCGCGGCCAGCTCCCGCGCTACGCCGCTGCGGCGGAACTTGGCCGATACCTCGGTGCGCATCTCCTCACCTGCATCGAAGGTGATCTCCATGCCGATCCTGGCCAGCCGCACCCGCTGCCGGAACGCGGAGCGCAGCCGCATTTCAATCCACTCGGCCACCGGGTCCCAGACCGCTACATGCTCGAACGCATCCGGATCGAAGTCGGCCCCGAGGCTGGCGTTGAGCACCGACAGGATGTTCTTGTTGAACGCGGCGGTCACCCCTGCGGTGTCGTCGTAGGCAGCCACCAGCACGGCCGGGTCCTTGACCAGGTCGGTGCCGAGCAGCAGGGCATCGCCGTCATGCATCCGGGCGCGCAGCGCGGCGAGGAAGGCCGCTCGCTCGGCCGGCACCAGGTTGCCGATAGTGCTGCCGAGAAACGCCACCAGGCGCCTGCCCGCGCCGTCCGGCAGGCCGAGGTGCTCCTCGAAGTCGGAGACGACCGCTCGGACGGCCACGCCAGGGTAGGCGGCCAGGATCCGGCGGGCGCAGCCAGCCAGGGCGGCTTCGCTGACGTCGACCGGCACGTAACTGCGCAGCGTGCCGCCGTCCCGGAGCGCGTCGAGCAGCAGCCGGGTCTTGTCGGCCGATCCCGAGCCGAGCTCGACCAGCGTATCTGCGCCGCTGGTCGCCGCGATCTCCGGCGCCATGGCGCGCAGGATCGAGCGCTCGGCTGTGGTCGGGTAGTACTCGTCAAGCCGGGTGATCTTCTCGAACAGCTCGCTGCCGCGCTCGTCGTAGAACCACTTCGGCGGCAGGAACTTCGGCGAAGCGGCCAGGCCCGCTCGCGCGTCCTGCTCGAGCGAGGCGGCCAGGAAGCCGTCGGGCAGGCGCCGCTGCAGGACGATCCCGCCATCTTGCATCCCGCCCGGGCCGCGGACGGCGGGCCCGGCAGCCGTACCCGGGCCGGCGCCGATGGGGCGCACCAGGACGGACCCCGCGGTCGCCTCGACCACGCTGCCGTCGGGCACCTCGGTCCAGCCGGGCTCATCATCGCCCGGCTCGGAGGCGACCACGACGCCCGAAGCCCTCGCCAGGTAGCAGAGCGAGTCCCCGGCGGCGGTCGCGGCGATTGTCTCGCCGTCGGTCAGCAGCAGGTTGAACCGGCCTGGCACATCCGCCGCGGCCAGCGAGGCCACGGTGGCCGCCAGCGCCGCGGCCGGGCCGGCTCCGGCCCGCAGCCTGTGCAGCACCAGCGCCCAGATGACGGCCGAATCGCAGCGGGCCGCCAGCCCGAGCAGGTCGGCTGCGGGCAACTCGGCGGCGAGCCCGGCCAGGGCGCCAGGCCAGCCAGGTACTGCCCCGTTATGGCTGAACAGCCAGCGGCCCTCGGCGTACGGCGCCGCTGCCGCCTCGCCAGGCTCGGTCCCCTCGGTCGCCGACCGGACAGCGGCCAGCACTGCCCGGCTCATGGTGACCCTGGCCACGTCGGCGAAGGAGGAATCGGACCAGATGGGCGCCGCCCTGCGGTACCTCGCGGGTGCCGGGTCGCCGTCGGCGTACCAGCCGACCCCGAACCCGTCGGCGTTGACGGTGCCGTGCCGCTGCCGCCGCGGCGCCCAGGCCTGGACCCGCAGCCCGTGCGGCGGATCGATGATCAGCGACCGCAGGCTCACCGGCTCGCCGACGTAGGCCAGGTGCCTGCACATCAGGCCAGCCCCCCGTCGCGAGCGGTGCGCAGGCCAGCGAAGATCTGCCTGCGCACCGGGTAGTCCCAGTTCCTGAAGGTGCCCCGGCAGGCAACTGGGTCGGCCGAGAACGCGCCGCCCCGGAGCACCTTGTAGTCGCTGCCGAAGAAGACCTCGGAGTACTCCCGGTAGGGCCACGCCGAGAAACCCGGATACGGCCGGAAATCGCTGGCCGTCCACTCCCACACGTCACCGATCAGCTGCCGTGCCCCGCAGGGCGCTGCGCCGTCGGGGTACGAGCCGGCCGGAGCGGGCTGCAGGTGCCGCTGGCCGAGGTTGGCGAGCGACGGGGACGGGTCGCCGTCGCCCCACGGATAGCGCATCGACCGGCCGGCGGCCGGGTCGAACCTGGCGGCCTTCTCCCACTCGGCTTCGGTCGGCAGCCGGCGGCCCGCCCACCGGGCGAACGCATCCGCCTCATACCAGCAGACGTGCAGCACAGGCTCGGCCGGCGGGACCGGCTCGGTGATCCCGAACCGCCGCCGCAGCCACTGGTCCCGGTCGCGCCGCCAGAACGCAGGCGCGCTGAGGCCGGCCCGCTGCCGGTGCTCCCAGCCCGCCGCGGTCCACCAGCGCCGCTGGTCGTAGCCGCCGTCGGCGATGAACTCGGCGTACCGGGCGTTGGTCACCGGCGTCGTGTCGATCCAGAATGAGCTGACGTCGGCCAGGTGCGCGGGACGCTCATTGTCCAGCGCCCAGGCTTCGGTCGAGGTGCCCATCATGAACGGCCCGCCGGGCACCTCTACCTCGGCGGGCAGCGACATCGCATCGGCCGGCGGCGGCCCGGGCGGCGGTGCGGACAGCACCGGTGTGCCGCGCCTGAGCTGGTGGGTGGCCAGCATGGTCTCGTCGTGCTGCTGCTCGTGCTGCGCGATCATGCCGAACACGAACCCCTCAGCAAGCAACGGCTTCGGGGTGAAGGTGGTGCGCTCGATGAGGTCCAGGACCCTGCCTCGCACCTCGCGGGCGTAAGCGCGCGCCTCCGCGGGTGCCAGCAGCGGCAACGACGGGCGTTCCGCCCGCGGATGCTCGAACGCGTCGTAGAGCGGGTCGATCTCCGGGCGCATCGGATCCCGGCCGCCGACACCGCGCAACAGCCAGAGTTCCTCCTGGTTGGCGACGTGCGCGAGGTCCCAGACCAGCGGCGACATGAGCGGCGAGTGCTGCCGGATCAGGTCGCTGTCGGGCACGCATTCGGTCAGGCTGCTGGTGCGGTCCCTGGCCTGCGCGAGCAGGCCGGCGATCCGGTCCCGCAGGTCCT
>Ga0187879_10002917_pt1 | contig 11505 bp, 9 predicted proteins | sample June2016WEW_19_1_FD_132423 | JGI IMG/M metagenome (GOLD analysis project Ga0187879, IMG submission 132423) | Peatland microbial communities from SPRUCE experiment site at the Marcell Experimental Forest, Minnesota, USA - June2016WEW_19_10 | ecosystem: Environmental > Terrestrial > Soil >... | reverse complement strand
TACTCGCATTCCCTCTCCGACGACGAGCGGCTCTACAAAACCACCGCCGAGCGCCAGGCCGAGCAGGCCCGCGATCCGCTGTCCCGCTTTCCCAACCTTCTGCTGGAGGAAGGCGTGCTCGATGCGAACGCGTTGCGGCGCATCACCCTGGAAGTCGATCGCGAAGTCCACGACGCCGCGCAACAGGCCCTGCATGCCGATCCGGCCCCGCGCGATTCCGCCCTGCGGCACCTCTACTCGGATAGGATCGATCCCACATCCGAAGAATTCAGCACGCCCGCCCAATTCCGCGGCGAGCCCAAAACCATGGTCGATCTGCTGAACTCCACGCTGCATGAGGAGATGCGCCGCGACCCGCGCGTGCTCGCCTTCGGCGAAGATGTGGCCGATTGCAGCCGCGAACAAAACCTGGCCGTGGTCAAGGGCAAGGGCGGCGTCTTCAAGGTTACCCATGGATTGCAAACCGAGTTCGGCGCCGAGCGCGCCTTCAACACCCCGCTGGCCGAAGCCGCCATCGTGGGACGCGCCATCGGCATGGCCGTCCGCGGCGTCAAGCCCGCGGCCGAAATTCAGTTCTTCGATTACATCTGGCCCGCCATGATGCAAATCCGCGACGAGATGGCCATCATGCGCTGGCGCTCCAACGGCGCCTTCGCCTGCCCCTTCGTCCTGCGCGTCCCCATCGGCGGCTATTTGAACGGCGGAGCCATCTACCATAGCCAATGCGGCGAAGTCGCCTTCACGCATATTCCTGGCCTGCGTGTGATCATGCCGTCGAACGCCCTGGATGCCTGCGGCCTATTGCGCACCGCCATCCGTTGCGACGATCCGGTGATGTTTCTGGAACACAAGCGCCTCTATCGCGAGCCTTACAACCGCTCGCCCGATCCGGGCCCCGACTACACCATCCCCTTCGGTAGCGCTCGCATCGTCAAGCCCGGGCACGACCTGACCGTCATCACCTATGGCGCGCTAGTGCAGAAATCCCAGCAAGCGGCCCTTCTGGTCGAACGCAAGAACCCGCACCTGACCGTCGAGGTGATCGACTTGCGCTGCCTCGCGCCCTTCGATTGGAACGCCATCCGCACCTCGGTGGAAAAGACCAACCGGGTGATCATCGCCCACGAGGACTGCCTCTCGTTCGGCTACGCCGCGGAGATCGCCGCGCGCATCGCCGATGAGCTGTTCGACCGCCTGGACGCCCCCGTCCGCCGCGTGGCCGCGCTGGATACCTGGGTCGCCTATCAACCGCAGGTGGAAAACGCCATCTTGCCCCAAGTCGAAGACCTGATAGCCGAGATGGAGCGGGTCCTGGCCTATTGATGATTCATTAGTGCTACCCGACTTCAATTCCGAAGGGGATCTGCCAGTCGGAGTCCACGTGGCTAATTGGGAGGAGCTCCAGTTCCGATTCGGCGCGAGTACTCCTCGACGATTGTGGCTGTTTGGCCGTTTTCAAGCGTTGGTGGAACTCGCTGCGGCCACTGGCAGACTCCGTCGGGTCTTCGTCTGGGGCAGCTTCGTAACCGCCAAGCCGGTCCCCAAGGACGTCGATCTTCTCCTGATCATGGACGAAGATTTTGAAGTTGAGCGCGCTCCCGTACCGGCGCGGGTCGTCTTCGATTCCATCCGATCGAAACTGCTCTTCGAATCAGATGTCTTCTGGGCGCGAGCTTCCATCGGCGAGGAAGTCCTGCAGTTGTGGCTGGAGACGTATCAGACCACCCGGAACTTTGGAAAACGCGGTATTGTGGGACTGGAGCTGAGATGATTCAAACCGACGATCAGATGCTACAAGCTCAGCAATGCATCGGCAACCTGAGGCGGGTACTCCTCGAAGCTCGCAAGGTTCATCCGCACCAAGATTACATGCGCCTGGCCGAGCCGATCCTCCTTGAGATCCAACAGCGCGAGCAGGAGATTCTCGAATACTTGAGCAGGGACCTGGAACAATTGGTAGCCACCTAGGCTAGCCCGTGAGCGCGCCCCTGGGCGGCACGGATATTCGTTACTTTGACGCCTCGCCGCAGCGCTGCAGCCTTCGCATTTGCCTTGGGCCGTGAACAGGTTGCGCGATACCCCGCGTCGCAGCGGACGCCGCCCCGAAAGCGCCCAGGAGGGATTTGAGGAATGGACCCACGGCCTCTGCCGCCCTCAGCAGGTCGCCGTTGGAAATCCTGTCCCATCCCCGCTCTCGCGCCTCCGTGACCTCGTGACCCGAGAGCGACCCGGCAATGCCGCTCGGGGTGCCATGATCAAAGAGGATGCGCATCGGCCAAGGTCGGTGCGCCAGCGGGAACCGGCGGCGCATCCAGGCTGCGGGCGGCAAACACCAGCACGGCCTGAATCTGTTCCCGCGTCACATGAAACTGTTCGATGATCTCCTCGATGCTCGAACCCGCTTCAAGGTTCTCAAAAACCGTTGCCACGGGCATCCGGGTATCTCAAACACCCAAGCGCCACTCCGTCTGTCCGGCACGCTTTCCACTGCCGGGCATTGCGACCAATCGAGACTCGCCATTCCTCTAACTCCTCTTTCAGGGTACGCCAGATGGTCACCACGAAGATCGCCAAGATTTCCCCAATCTCTCAATAACTTGCCCGATCTGCGTCCGGCTTCCCGCGCCGCCTCATGCTCTCCTGGTATTGAGAACAGCCGACGTGTCTCTGCCAGCGCCACTTTTCGCCTCCTGGTCGAGCCTCAAAATCGCCTCTAACCAAATGAACATAAACGACAAACGTACAAATTGGCTTTGTTCGGCCGATTTCCCCAAACCCATCGGCCTGCACAATTCCGCCCAACCCTGCACAATCCGAAAATGCCGTCGCCCCCCGTACCGTCGTATCATAGAAAGCGACCCTATATGCCAAATCTGACTAAGAGCCTTCTCTGCACCCTCCTCCTGTCTGCCGCCGCCTTCGCCCAAACCGCCGGCATCGACATCCCCTACAAGAAATTCGTCCTCGACAATGGCCTCACCGTCATCGTCCATGAAGACCACAAGGCCCCCATCGTGGCCGTCAATATCTGGTACCACGTCGGCTCCAAGAACGAGAAGCCCGGCAAAACCGGCTTCGCCCACCTCTTCGAGCACCTCATGTTCGGCGGCAGCGAAAACTTCCACGGCCGCTACATCGATGCCATGGAGCCCGTCGGCGCTACCGACCTCAATGGCACCACCAATAACGACCGCACCAACTTCTTCGAAGACGTCCCCACCTCGGCCCTCGATTTCACGCTCTTCCTCGAGTCCGATCGCATGGGCCATCTGCTCGGCTCCTTCGAGCAGAAGACCCTCGACCTGCAGCGCGGCGTCGTCCAGAACGAAAAGCGCCAGGGCGAGAACCAGCCCTACGGCGTCACCGAACAGCTCATCACCGAGAACACCTATCCCGCCGGCCATCCTTATTCCTGGACCGTCATCGGCTCCATGGATGATCTCAACGCCGCCTCCATGGCCGACGTCAAGGAGTGGTTCAAAACCTATTACGGCCCGTCGAACGCCGTCATGGTGCTGGCCGGCGATATCGATTTCAATACCGCGAAGGCCAAGGTCGAAAAGTATTTCGGTGACATCCCCGCCGGGCCGCCCATCGGCAAGCAGGAAGTCTGGGTCGCCAAGATGGCCGGCTCGCATCGTGGCACCGTGCAGGACCGCGTGCCCCAAGCCCGTATCTACAAGGTCTGGAACGTTCCTCAATACGGCACTCCCGACGCCGACTATCTCGATCTCGTGGCCAGTTGCCTGTCCGACGGCAAAGTCTCGCGCCTCTATAAACGGCTCGTGTACGACGATCAGATCGCCACCTCGGTCGAGGCCGAAATCGACGACCGCGAGATCGGCAGCCAGTTCGGGATCACCGGCACCGCCCGCCCTGGCCAGGATCTGGCCACCGTCGAAAAGGAGATCGATGAAGAAGTAACGCGGTTCCTGGAAACCGGCCCCACCGCCGAGGAACTGCAGCGCGTCAAAACCCAGTACCTGGCCCGCTTCGTTCGCGGCGTCGACCGCATCGGCGGCTTTGGCGGCAAGTCCGACGTGCTGGCCCGTGGCCAGGTATTTGTGGGCGATCCCGATTTTTACAAAGTGGAGCTCAAGCGCGTCCAGGACGCCTCCGCCGACGATCTGAAGTCAGCCGCGCGGCGCTGGCTCTCCGATGGCGTTTATGCCCTGGAAGTCCATCCGTACCCCGATTACAAGAACGCCGCCGTCGGCGCCGACCGCTCCAAGTTGCCGGAAACCAGCACGCCGCCCGAGCTGAAGCTGCCTAAGCTGCAGCGGGCCACCCTTTCCAACGGGCTGAAAGTGATTCTGGCCGAGCGCCACGAGATCCCCGTGGCGGACTTCTGGCTCCAACTGGATGCGGGCTACGCCGCCGATCAGTTCGCTTCGCCCGGAACCGCCAGCATGACCACAGCCCTGCTGGATGGGGGCACCGAAAAACACACCGCCCTCGAAATCAGCGCCGAGGAAGCTCTGCTGGGGGCGCAAGTGCGCGCAACCTCAAACCTGGATACCTCCACCGTTTTCCTTTCGGCCCTGAAGAGCAACCTGGACCGGTCGCTCGATCTGTACGCCGACATCATCCTCCATCCGTCTTTCCCGCAGTCCGATTTCCTGCGCCTGCAGAAGCAGCGCATCGCCGCCATCCAGCGGGAGAAGGTCAGTCCCGTTCCCATGGCCTTGCGCGTATTTCCAGGCTTGTTGTATGGTCCCCAGCACGCTTATGGCAATCCGCTCACGGGCTCCGGAACCGAGGCCAGCGTGTCCAAGCTTGCGCGCCAGGATCTCGTCAAATTCCACGACACCTGGTTCAAGCCTAACGACGCCACGCTGATCGTGGTGGGCGATACCACGCTCGCCGAGCTGACCCCCAAGCTCGAAAAGCTGCTCGACGGATGGAAGTCGGGACCCACGCCGAAGAAGAACATCGGTACCGTGGACTATCCGTCGAAGCCCGTCGTCTACATTCTCGATCGCCCCGGCGCCATGCAGTCCGTCATTCTGGCCGGCGAGATCGCGCCGTCCCGAAACGATCCGGATGCGATTGCGCTCGAGACCATGAACAACATCCTGGGCGGCAACTTCGGCGCGCGCATCAATATGAACCTGCGCGAGGACAAGCATTGGTCCTATGGCGCGCAAAGCTTGTTTTTGAGCGCGCGCGGCCAGGAGCCGTTCCTCATATTCGCCCCTGTGCAAACGGATAAAACCAAGGAATCGCTGCAAGAGATCGACAAGGAAGTGCGCGGGATTATCGGCGACAAGCCGCCTACGCCCGCCGAACTGGCCAAGGTGCAATCCAACGAAACCTTGAGCCTGCCCGGCTCCCGCGAGACCATCAACGAGGTCGGCGGGTCCATCGCGGAGTTGGTGGAATTCGGTTTGCCCGACGATTACTACGACAAGTACGCCAGCCGCGTGCGGGCCCTCACGGTTGCCGGAATGGAGGCCGCGGCCAAGCGCGTAGTGCGTCCCGGCAACCTGGTGTGGGTCGTGGTCGGCGACCGCGCCAAGATCGAAGCTGGCGTGCGCGAACTGAATCTCGGCGAGCTGAAGTTCCTGGATGCCGACGGCAAACCCATTTGAATTGGAGGTCGGCCAATCGTGGCTGCAGCCGGCTTTCAGCCGGCTCGTGCGATGACCGGCAACCAACCCAGCCGGACCGCCGAATACATGGCGCTCTTCCGTGCTGTAGAAACCGCCGAGCCTTCTCCGCTGTTCACCGATCCATACGCCGAAGCTCTGTTAACCGGCCCCCTGAAAGCCGTGGCCCGTCTCGCAAGGGTCCCAGCCATCGGCCGCTTAGCAACGCACTTCCTGGATCTCGGATGGCCGCGCACCCGCAGTTCCGCCGTCGTGCGCACGCGCCTCATCGATGACCTCGTCCGCCAGGCGATAGGCAGCGGAGCGCGCCAGGCCCTCCTCCTAGGCGCAGGCTTCGACAGCCGTCCCTATCGCCTCGAAGAACTCCGCAACATTCCGCTCTTCGAAGTCGATCATCCTGCCACCCAGAAAGCCAAGCGCGGCCGCCTGCAACTGCGGCTCACCCGTCTGCCGGCCAACGTGCATTTCGTCCCGGTCGATTTCGAAAAGGACGACTTGGAAACCGCGCTGCTGCGCGCGGGCTTCGACCCAAGCCTCCCCACCGTGGCCGTCTGGGAAGGAGTAGTGAGTTACCTCACCCCCGCCGCCGTGGACCAAAACTTCCGCATGCTGTCTCGCGCCCTCGCGCAGGCGAGCCAACTGATCTTCACTTATGTACACTGTGGCGCCCTGGACGGTTCCGTCGCCTTCGCCGAAGCCCGCCGCTGGAAGTCGTCCGTGCGGTCGACCGGCGAACCCTTCATCTTCGGCTTCGATCCCGCCAATCTGGCGGATTATCTGCGCCCCCGCGGCTTCGCGCTCTCGAGCGATGTGTCCACCGCGGACGCGGCTAAATCCTACTGCCCTCCCATCCACCGCCGCGAACCCGGATCTGAACTTTACCGCGTCGCTGCCGCCCGGCGCACCGCCGTATAATGAGCTTTATGTCTGAAACTTTCCTCGACCGCCGGAATTTCCTGCGCGGCGCTTCGGCCCTGACGGCGCTTTCCTACTCGCGCGTGATGGGCGCCAACGACCGCATCCAACTGGGCGTGATCGGCTGCGGCGATCGCGGCCGCTACGATATGGAGAATTTCCAGAAAGCCAAAGCCGACGTCGTGGCGGTCTGCGACATCTATGGCGCGCAGATCGACAAGGCCCGCGAGAAAGCGCCCAACGCCAAGGATTTCAAGGACCATCGCGCGCTGCTCGAATTGAAGGAAGTGGACGTGGCCCTGATCGCCACGCCCGACCACTGGCACGCGCAGATCGCCATCGACGCGCTGAATGCCGGTAAGGACGTCTACGTCGAAAAGCCCCTCACCCGCACCATTGAAGAAGGTCCGCCCATCGTGAAGGCCGCGCGGGTTAACGAGCGCATCTGCCAGGTCGGCATGCAGCAGCGCTCCGGCCAGCACTATCTGCAAGCCAAGCACGAGTATTTCGACACCGGCAAGCTGGGCAAGATCACGCTGGCGCGCACCTGGTGGCACGGCAACGGCTATCACCTGCGCCGCGCGCCGGAATCGCTGCAAACCCAGCCATCCAACCTCGATTGGGCGCATTTCCTGGGGCCGCTCAAGTGGCGCGACTACGATCCGCAGCAATACTTCAATTGGCGCGCCTATCTGGATTTCGGCGGCGGTCAGGTCACCGACCTGTTCACCCACTGGATCGACGTGGTGCACATGTTCATGGGGCAGGATGTGCCGTTTTCCGCTTCCGCCGCGGGCGGCGTCTACAAGTATAAGGATGGCCGCACTGCGCCCGACACCATCAACGTGCTGCTGGAATATCCGGCCGAGTTCACCGCCACCTTTGAAGCCACGCTGGTGCCGGGAATCACAGGCGCCGCGGTCGAGATCGCCGGCACCGACGGACGCCTGTATATCGATCGCGGCCGCTACGAGTTCCATCCGGTGGGCCGCGGCGCACAGGCCGTCACCGTGAAAGCGTTCAGCAAGATCGACGAGGACCATGTCAACAACTTCCTCGATTGCGTGCGCTCCCGCCAGCGGCCCAACGGCGACGTCTTGATCGGCCATCGCTCCGCGCAAGCTTCGCACTTGGGCAATATCTCGTACATGCAAAAGCGCCGCATCGACTTCGATCCGGTGCGCGAGGAGATCCTGCCCTTCTGAAGTGGGGCAGGCTCGCAGCCTGCGGCGGCCTCGTAGGCCGCCTCTGTTATACTGAGTTAGTTCATGATTCAGTCAACACAAATGCGCCCCGGCATGGTAGTCAAGTTCAATAACGACTTGTTCTCCGTGTTCAGCGTCAACCATCGTACTCCCGGCAACCTGCGCGGTTTCGTGCAGGCCAAAATGCGCAACCTCCGCAGCGGTACTATGATCGAGCACCGCTTCTCTTCGGAAGACCGTGTCGAACGCGCCGCGCTGGAAGAACACGAAATGGAGTATCTGTACGACGACGGCGACTACTACTACTTCATGAACACCGAAAACTACGAGCAGATGCACCTCACCAAGGAACTGCTCGGCGATGCCGTCGGCTACTTGGTGCCGCAGTTGAAAGTGGCCGTGGAGTTCTACGAGGGCAAGGCCATCAGCGTGGAGTTGCCGGCTACCGTGGATCTGACCGTGGTCGAAACCGAGCCGGGAATGAAGGGCGCTTCGGTATCCAACGTCACCAAGCCCGCCAAGCTCGAAACCGGACTGGTGGTGCAGGTGCCTCCCTTCATCGCCGAGGGCGAGAAGATTCGCGTCTCCACCGCCGAAGGCACCTATCAGGAAAGGGCCTGAAGGGCCGCCGCTAGCTCCGTCTCTTCTTCCGGCGGGACTGTCCGCAAGTCCACCAATAGTCGCTTTTCTTCCACGCGCGCAATCACCGGCGGATCGTTGGACCGCAGCCGCCGTTGCGCCGCGCTCTCATCCGCGCACTCGATGGCTATCAGCCAGGTGGGAATCGGTTGCTCCGGCGTGGCGCCGCCCCCAATCGCGGATTCTCCAGGCACGATTTCCGCCTTTACGCCGGGGCAGGCGCTCAGCAACCGCTCGGCGCGCGCGCGAATTTCGGCGGCGCTTTGGCGGATCATGCGCAGCGCGGGCACTTGGTCCCATTGCTCCAGCAGCAGATGGCGCAGCGTGCCTTCCAGCGCTTGGTAGATCGCCTTATCCAGGCGCAGCGCGCGGAACATCGGGTTGCGCCGCAGGCGCGCGACGATCTCCGGCTTTCCGGCCAGGATGCCCGCCTGCGGACCGCCCAGCAGCTTATCGCCGCTGAACGAAACCAGATCCGCGCCGGCCTGCAGGCTATCGGAAACCAGCGGCTCCTGGGCGCCGAACGGGCGCAGATCTACGACGCAGCCGCTGCCCAGATCTTCATACACCGGAATGCCGCGCTCGCGTCCCAGCGCCACCAACTCTTCCAGCGTTGGGCGGGCCGTGAAACCCTCCATGCGGAAATTGCTCGGATGCACGCGCAGCAGCAGGCGCGTGCGGTCTGTAATCGCCTCGCGATAATCGGCGATGCGGGTGCGATTGGTGGTGCCCACTTCGCGCAGCACCGCGCCCGAGCTCAGCATGATGTCGGGGATGCGGAAGCCGTCGCCGATTTCGATCAGCTCGCCGCGCGAGACGATCGCTTCGTGGCCGGCAGACAGTTCATTCAGGGCCAGGTAGATGGCGGCCGCGTTGTTGTTCACCGCGATGCCCGGTGCGCCCAGCAGGCGCTCAATCAGCCCGCCCGTGTGGACGTCGCGCTTCCCGCGCAGCCCGGTGCCGATGTCGTACTCCAGGTTCGAGTATCCGGGATGAATGCTGAGCGGACCTAGCGGCGCGCGGCCCAGGTTGGTGTGCAGGACCACGCCCGTGGCGTTGATCACCCGCCGCAGCGAAGGCGCGGCCAGTGTTCGCAACGCGCGCTCCACCCGCGCTTCGATGGCCGGCTGCGTCGTGCCGTTCGCGCCGCCCGCGCGGATCTCGCGGCGGATCTCATCCAGCACGCGGCGGACCTCCGCCACTACTAGTTGCCGCGGAAACCCCGGCGCCGATACGCGCTCTGCAACCTCGTGTACCGCCGGCAATTCACGCAGGTTCCGATTCTCGCTCACTCGTTTGATCGTACAGAGCCGCCGCGCACTTGTCCAGAAGGCCGCAACCGGCTACACTGGTAGTTTCGGGGCGTGGCTCAGCCTGGCTAGAGCGCCTGGTTCGGGACCAGGAGGTCGGTGGTTCGAATCCACTCGCCCCGACCACTTCGTGTTTCCAAACCGCCGTGAAGCCTTGCTGGGACTGGCTGCCGTACCGCTTCTTGAGAGCGCTCTGGAAGCTCAGGCCGCTACCTCATCCATTTGCCTGATGAGCACGGTCGAAATGGCCCGGCTGATCCGCACGAAAAAGCTGTCGGCGCGCGAAGCCCTGTCTGCGCATCTGAAACAGATCGAGCGCGTCAACCCGCAGGTCAACGCCATCGTCACGCTGGTTCCGGAAATGGCTGCCGCCGCCGCCGCGCGGGCCGATGAGATGCAGGCGCGCAACGAGCCGCTGGGGCCGCTGCATGGCTTGCCCGTCGCGCATAAGGATCTGGTGGAGACCCGCAGCATCCGCACCACCTTTGGATCGCCGCTCTTTAAAGACTACATCCCCACCCAGGACGATCTGATTGTGGAACGGCTCCGCCGCGCGGGCGCGATCGCCATCGGCAAGACCAACACGCCGGAATTCGGGTCCGGATCGCAGACCTTCAACACCGTCTTCGGCGCGACGCGCAATCCCTACGACCTGACCAAAACCTGCGGCGGATCTTCCGGCGGCGCGGCCGTCGCGCTCGCCTGCGGTCTCGTGCCCGTAGCCGATGGATCCGATACCGGCGGCTCCCTCCGCAATCCGGCCGCGTTCTGCAATGTAGCCGGTTTCCGGCCTTCGGTGGGCCGGGTGCCCAATCCCAAGGCCGCTTTCGGCTGGTTCACGCTGAGCACTTCCGGATGCCTGGGCCGCTCCGTGGCCGACCTGGCCCTGGTGCTCAGCACCATCGCCGGACCCGATCCCCGCGCGCCGCTTTCCATCCAGGAACCGGGAGAACTTTTCGCGCGCCCGCTCGACCGCGGATTCAAGGGCGTGCGCGTGGCCTGGTTCAAGGATCTGGGCGGAGTGCCGTTCGACCCGCGCGTGCGCGCCATGGTGGATGGGCATCGCCGGACATTTGAATCCCTGGGCTGCATCGTCGAGCAGGCGGAGCCGGACTTCGCTCCCGCCGAGGTTTCCTTCCGCATCCTGCGCGCCTGGAATACGGCGAATTCGTACGGCGCGCTTCTGCGCCAGCACCCGGACGCATTCAAGAGCACCCTGAGGGCTGAAATCGAGGAAGGCCTTCGGCTAACAGGCGCCGATGTGGCCCGCGCCGAAACAGCCCACAGCCTGCTCTGGCGGCGCTTTCAGGCATTCCTTGAAAAATACGAGTACTTCGTGCTGCCCACCACCCAAGTGCCGCCCTTCGACGTCAATACGCCATACCCCACGGAGATCGCCGGCGTAAAGTTCGATAGCTACATCGACTGGATGAAGTCCTGCTGGTATATCTCGGCAACCGGCAATCCGGCGGTCTCGGTGCCGGGAGGCTTCACGCCCGAAGGCCTTCCGGTTGGGGTGCAGATCGTAGGCCGCCACCACGCGGACTTCAGCGTGCTGCAGATGGCGCAGGCGTTCGAACAGGCGACCGGCTTCGGCAAGAAGCATCCGGCCATCGCATAGATCCCACCCTCCAAATTCACGCATGCGGCAGCGCGATGGATTCTTCCTCGGCGTTGGGATGCGCGTGGCCGCGGCCGAGCAAGTGCTTGATGCCTGTCGCGCTCAATAAGGAAGTCGCCAGAGCCATGACGATCAATGCCACAAAGATGCGCTGACCGATCAGCCCGTATTCCAGGGCGACGGTAGTCAAAACGATTCCCATCGCG
>Ga0187879_10002915_pt1 | contig 11508 bp, 8 predicted proteins | sample June2016WEW_19_1_FD_132423 | JGI IMG/M metagenome (GOLD analysis project Ga0187879, IMG submission 132423) | Peatland microbial communities from SPRUCE experiment site at the Marcell Experimental Forest, Minnesota, USA - June2016WEW_19_10 | ecosystem: Environmental > Terrestrial > Soil >... | reverse complement strand
CAGACCCATCGCCGTTTTCTCCTCCAAACCATTATACCAGCGGCGAGCCGCGTCGGAGTCTGCCTTTCTGGGGCCTCCGGGCGCTGTGCCCGAAAAGTCTCAGGAGTCCTACTCGCGCTCTACAGCCGCGACCAGCCCTTCACCCGTCGGGCGACGACTATTGCTGCTCAATCTCCACGATGCTATCAGAAGGAATGTTGTAGGACTCCGAGCGCAGCAGGACGCGTTTGTACTCGCCTCGTTTGTCAGTGGGGAGATAGAAGATTACTTCGAGATTGGGCTGCGCGGCGAGGTACTTGCGGGTGCCGTCGACTCCCATCACAAAACATCCCGCCGAACGTCCGTCGGTATCGGTGCCAGTAGCGGCCAGCACCGCGGCGGAGAGCACGCCCTGGACCGGCCAGCCGGTATGCGGGTTCATAATGTGGCAATAGTTCTTCCCGTCTATCTCAAAGAACCTCTCGTAGCTCCCGGACGTTGACAGCGAATAATTCTGAAGATGGATGACATCCGCGGGCTTGTGGGCGTCATAGGGATCGCGCAAAGTGATCTTCCAGCCGTGCGCGCCCGGAGGCGAGCCGAGGGCGTAGATGCTGCTTGTACCGCTCGAGACCAGCGCGGAAGTGATCCCGTTCGAGCGGAGAATATCCACGGCGCGATCCACCGCGTAGCCCTTGGCGATTCCACCCAGGTCGATCTCAACTCCGCTTTCGTCAAATCGGATGGTGCGCCGTTCGGCATCCAGTTTGATGTGAGAATACCCGACTCGCTTGAGCACTTCCTTGAGCTCTGCTGGCGTGGGAAGGCGGCCACGGCCGCGAAAGAATCCCCAGGACTTCATGAGCGGGCCGACCGTGATGTCAAACGCGCCGCCCGTCTGTTCGCTGCGCCGGACGCAGATTTCAAGCAGGTGAAACAGCCCGGGCTCGACAATTACGGGATGGCTTGCGGCCTCGCGGTTGATGACGGAGAGTTCGCTCTCCGGCTTGTAGTTGCTCATCTGCTCGTCCAGCCGGTCGACTTCTTCGAAAACTTGCTCCACAACTTCCGAAAGGAAAGTCCGGTCGCGCCCGTAAACAGCTACCGTAAAGATGGTGCCCATGCTTTCGTGCGAGGCCTCGTAGCGGACTGGGGGTTCGGAGGCAGTGGCGAGTGGCGAGTGACAGGTGACGAGCAGAAGGAAAGTAAATAGTGAATGGCTAATTGTGAATAGTAAATTGCGAAAATAGGTCATACAAGGACGGGAGTCAGAAGTCAGGAGTCAAGGGCCTCACCGCTCATCGGATGTCATACCATTCCCGCAAACGCATCGGTCATTCCCGCGAAAGCGGGAATCTATTGTGCCTCGATGCGCGAACCGTAGCCGGGGAACCTGTGAGAAAATCGGCCGACTGTCATCCTAAGCGAAGCGAAGGATCTCCGCAGTTTCATGCCGTTCAGTGAATTTCGAACAACTGCAGAGATCCTTCGCTTCGCTCAGGATGACACGTCATCGGTTGTTCTTCTGACTCCTGAATCCTGACTCCTAGCTCGTGACTCCTGACTCCTGCTTTTTCGGCCAAAACACTTTCTGGCCGGATTCGACGGCGCGGTTACCGTAGATGACGCCCTGTGCGTCGGCCACGCCGATTTCGAGCGGAGCGATGACCGGCTTTCCATCCCGGATGGTGGCAAAGAAATTCGACATTTCGCTCCACCATGGGTCATGGGCTTCCTCATACTTATAGATTCCCATCGACGCCAGCCAGCGTTTGGCGTAGAGCATTTCGCGGTCGACGAAGCCGGTGGACTGATTCGCGGTGCGGTCCGGGAAGATGGGGATGCCTTCCTGAATTGCTGCCTTCGAGACCGTCGCGCCGGCCCACCAGTTCTCCTTCAAACCGCTATTCGAGACTCTCACCACCGGTTCACGATAGAAGAGTCCCTTGCCAAGCGTAATCACGAGAGTGCCACGATCGCCCATGATTTCTTCCTGGAACTGGAAGTGTTCGTTGAAGAGGATGCCGCTCCACAGGAACTTCTGGCCGCCCGGGTATTCGTAAATCGCCTGGATGTTATCGCAGACTTCACGCCCGTCCTTCCAGTAGTCGATTCCGCCCGTTGCAGTTACTGAAATGGGATCCGCTCCGAAGGCCCAGTTCGCCACATCCAACTGGTGCGAGCAAAGTTCGGCAAATAACCCGCCCGAATATTCCTTGTACATGCGCCAGTTGATCAGGCGCTCGAATTTGGGGTCGGGCACCGGCCGCCGCCAATTGCTGTTGCGATGCCAGTTGGCGCGCACGAACAACACCTTGCCCAGGGCGCCTTTGTGAACCATCTCCATAGCTACCTGGTAAAGATCACTGGAGCGGCGTTGCAGACCGACTTGAAGTGCCTGTTTGGGATGATCCTCAGCCGCCTTGCGAATCTGCCCTTCTTCGTCCTCCTTGAAGTACATGGTCTTCTCGACGAAGACGTGCTTGCCGGCGCTCATCGCGTCCACCACCATCTGGGTGTGGAGGTTGAGCGGCGTCACCACCATGACGGCATCGAGATCCTTCCTCTCGAGCATCTTGTGGTAGTCGTCATAGGTCTGCGGGTTCGATCCGATAGTCTCCACACCCTTCTTGAGATTGGGAGGGTAAATGTCGCAGGTGGCGATGCACCGGCCTTCGGGAATGGTGGCCAGGAATTTCAGTAGCGTACATCCCTCGGTTCCTGTGCCAATCATCGCGTAGTTGACGACACTGTTGGGGCTGGGACTCGCCAGAATGGCGGGCGCTCCGCCACTGGGGAGCGCGGAAGCCGCTGCCACCGCGGCCGCCGTCTTCAAAAAATCGCGGCGGCTTACATCTTGGTCTTTCTCCATTGTCAAAGCTCCTGTCTAAAACGCTATATCTGCCGGGAATATTCTACACTCACGACGGACAGATTGCACCTGCGTTATACTGAGCAAGGAGGCCGACTGGGATAAGTTGAAGCGCTGGACAAAGTTCGTTGTCTCGAACCTTCTGGGGATCGCCGCCTTGGTTCCTGTCGCGTTTGCTCAGAGCTCTTCTTCCTCTCCCCCCTCGGATGCGGTCACCGTCGAGAGCCTGAAGTTTACGCAAGCCTACGGCGCCATCCAGGAGAACTTTGCGGACCCCGTTGATCCCGATAGCGCCGTTCTGGATGGCGGCGTCCGGGGCATGCTCTCCGCTCTCGATCCCTTCTGTTCCTTCTTCGACAAAGATCAATTCGAACTGCTGAAGCAGCAAACGCGTGGCGAAGCGCTGGGTTTTGGCTCCATTCTCTACGTGACGCCCGGGAAGCTACTGGTGCTTCAGACGGCCCAAGGGTCTCCCTCGGGGCGCGCGGGACTGGGTCCTGGGGATGAAATCGTGGAGATCAATGGTACGCACGTCAATCAGATCGACTTTCAATCCCTGGTTGAGTTGCTGCGGCGTTCCCGCTCGCATCCCGTCCGCCTCGCGGTCATCCACCCGGGCAGATATGTCTCGCAGGATTACGATCTGAAGCCGGCGGAAGTGGCCCTGCCGAGCGTGGACAAGTCGTTTTTGCTTTCGCCCGGAATCGGCTATGTCCACTTGAGCGGCTTCGAGCAGAAGACTCCGCAGGAGGTCTCGGATGCCGTGGGCACGCTCGAGACGCCGCCCCTCCAGGGCCTTGTGCTCGACTTGCGCGATAACCACGGCGGCGTGGTGGACGCCGCGATTGGCGTTGCCAGCCTCTTCCTGAAGCCCGATGCCCTGGTGATGACCATGCGCGGCAGGGCGTCGCCGGAAAAGGCTTACCGCACGTCTGCAGCCCCAAAGCGGTTCGACATGCCTGTCATCGTCCTGGTGAACGGTGATACGGCCAGCGCCGCCGAGGTGCTCGCCGCGGCGCTTCAAGAGCACGACCGGGCCGTGATCGCCGGGGGGCCAACCTACGGAAAAGGCGTAGTGCAATCCGTAGCCTCCCTCAGCGAGGATACGGGCCTGGCGCTGACGACGGCTCAATACTTCACCCCCAGCGGCCGATCCGTGCAACGGCCTATTCCGGGAACTGCCCTGGCTTCGCCGGGCAAAGAACTCGACCCGGCTTCGACCTCCAGCCACTTCGCTACCGATGACGGCAGGCCACTCTCGCCTGGAGGCGGTATTGCCCCCGACATCGATCTGCCTCCCCGCCCTCTCGATCCGTGGGCTAGCTTCCTGAACCAGTCTGGAGCCTTCACGGACTACGCTTCTGAATACTTGACGCTCCATGGGCGTGCCAATAAAACCTTCGAGCCGGACGACGCCATGCTCAGCGATTTTAGGGACTACCTCACCCGGAGAGGCATCCGCACTCCGGCGGAATTCTGGGATAGCGACCAGAATTACCTGAAGCTCCGAGTCAAGGTCGAACTTCTTAACCTGGTCTACGGCCTTTCCAGCGGCGAGGAAGCGGAAACCAAAGGCGACCAGCAAGTTCAAAGCGCCGCACGCTTGTTCGCCAGAATCCCCGAAATCCTGAAGGGACCGCGGTCCAGCAAGTAGCGTTGGATCATCGCGGTCCTTTATTTTCATAGACATTCTCGTGCGAGGTGATGCCGTGTGCGAAGGCGAGTTCCTGAAATCGGGCTAGGGCGGCGTCTGGCCAATCAGCAATACGTCTTTCCTGATCGTCTCAGGACCGTTGATACATCAATCAGTCGCTGATCGTAGTGCAAAAGAAAATGATCCGAAAGTCTCCGGCACGCTTCCGGTAAAATCCCTTCCACTCCTTACCCGTGAGGGGCTTCACGTCTCCGCGGAATGGATCTTGTTCAAGATCGCTGATGCTGCGGGATACTTGGCGACGAGTCTTGTCGGGAAGGCCCTGAATAAACGCCTGCTCGCCCTCGGCAACCCTAACGGTCCAGCCCATCTTTCACGTCCCGCCCCAGCTTGAACCGCCCCGCTTTGATCTGCTCCATCCCCTGGCGTACCTTCTTCGCTTCCGCAGGAGTGAGCACGTCATCGGGGTCGACCAATCGCTTGGGCTTGACCAGAACACCGTTGGCCTGCCGGCTGAACGCGACGAAGTCGCCTTCCCGCAGTCGTAGGCTATCGAGCATCTCGCGTGGGATAACTACCTGGCGGCGCTGCCCCACCCGTCCGATGCGTTCCCGAGTTGCGGCACTCTTAGGATTCATGTCGTCAGATTATCTGATTGTCAGATGCGAGTCAAGCAGTCTTGGTTACTGGCGCGGCAGTGCGAACGCTGGATCGGCAGGTTCGGAAGCAGAATGGCTGGGAAGTGACCCCTCACCCGGCTCGCGACGGCTGATAACAGCGCCCTCGCAGGCCACCCTCTCCCCGGGGAGAGGGCTTTCGATTCCTCACTCCTCACTTCTCATTCCTGATTCCCGACTGCTAATTTCCGAAACCCTGACTCCTGAATCCTGACTCTTGACTCTTGACTCCTGCCTTTTCTAACTGACCGCGGCGGCTTCGATTTCCACCAGCATCTCGGGGTCGATAAAGCGGGAGACTTCGACTAGCGTCGTGGCGGGATGAATTTCGCCGAAAAACTCTGAGTGAGCCTTGGCCACCTCTTCCCAGCGGTCCATCTTGGTGACGTAGATCCGTGTGCGCACCACGTATTCGAGGCCCAGGCCAAGGCGTTTGAGCGCGCTCTCGATATTTCGAATCGCCTGCACCGTTTGCGCGTACATGTCGCCTGGGGCAAGGACCTTGCCGGAAGGGTCGGTTCCGGTAGTTCCAGAGACATACACCATGTCTCCGACCTTGATGGCGCGCGAGTAGCCGATCTTAGGTTCCCAAGGGGTTCCTGAGAAGATTTTTTCCCGTTTGATTTTCATGTGCGTCTCCGTCAGTGGGGAATTGGCCTAAATCCATCACGCCGTGGCGGCCGTTCCGTTCGTTCGGTTGAGGGCGGTCACAAGGGCTGCCCCGGTAACTGCCCCGAGGCGGCCTAGACTGTTCCTATGTGCTGCCGTTACTTTTCCGGCTCGAAATAGCGGCGATGAGCACTGGCGGCAAACGCCAGTCGGCGCCGCCGCCGCAGCAGTGCCTCCCGGTAACGGCGTTTCTCGTCTGCCGTAACGGGGATTATGGGTGGAACCTTTGTTGGGCGGCCGTCTCGATCGACGGCAACGTAAGTGACGAAGGCTGAACTCGTCTGACGGCGCTCGCCGGTCAAACCATCTTCCAAGAAAACATTAACCTCGACTTCCAGAGAGGTCTTAAAAGCGCGGGTGACGAAAGCTCGCAAGATGATCAGTTGGCCCACCTTGATCGGATGAACGAAATCCAGATTATCGACCGAGGCGGTCACCAGAAGCGAGCGGCAGTGGCGGCGGGCGGAGATTGCTCCAACGATATCAATCAGGTGCATAACTTTGCCGCCCAGGATGTTACCCAGAGGATTAGCATCGTTGGGAAGAACTATCTCCACCGTTTCTGTAAACGAGTCGGCGACAGTTTTGGCCGTCTGGTTCTTCATGCTGGGCTCTGTTTAATCGGGCTATGCTTTCTATACTATGCGAGCCTCCCGCCGGATGCAACACGAATCCTCCATCGCAACCGCGGGTTTGCGCACACCACACCCGCCGCTGCACACGGACGCGGGCCACTGGCAAAGGGGGATCCAGTCCCTACGGCTTCGGTTTGGTCGCTGGCTTGGAGACGGAAGGCGTACTTGATCGCGTTCCAGGCGCCGCCGGTCCACCTGAAGTCGCGGCGTCAGCTGGGTTCGCGGCGTCATAGAGCTTCACGATCTGGTCCGTCAAATCGACTTCGGTCGCCGCGTAATAGATCGGGACCTGGTCACTTCCGATGACCAGAGAGTACCCATTCTTGGGCGCAAAGTCCTGAATCACTTTCACCATCTTCTGACCGATGCGGCGAAACATCTCGTCCCGATCGGCCCCGAAATCAGCCTGCGCATCCTCTTGCGTGCGTTTCAAGAGCTTTTGCTTTTCTTCCAGTTGCCGGTTCAGGTTCCGCTGTTCGTCGTCGCTCAGGGTGGCGGCCTGCTTCTGCAACTGGTCGGTGATGGCTTGGATGTCCTGATTTTGCTTCTGGATCTCCTGCTGGCGAGGCTGATACTTCCTCTGCAGGTCAGCCATCGATTTCTTCCCTTCCGCCGTGCTCAGAATCGCCTCCTGAATATTGACCAACCCAACCTTGGTTGGCGCGCCCGAACTCTGAGCCAGCAACCCCGCGGGGGCAGTTCCCAGGAAGAACAGAAGTGTAAGAGTAGAAACTCGAGTCTTCATTCAATCTCCTTCAAGGCATTTAGGTACCAATTGCAATAACACATTCTAACTCATTTTTTCTCTAAAATGTGCGGACTACAGTGAACCCCACCCGCCCCTTGCGCTCCCGCAATTTAAACGGGTTGAACAAGCCCCGGGCAGCTTCGTAAGTAGCCACATTGGGAAACATCGTCTCCGGCGGCAGCACTTGGGGAGGCGTGATGATAACATTATCCTCCCGCAGCCAGTTGTAACCGTAATAAAGATGAAACGGCGCGTTGACCACCGGCAGGATGACTGTCATGTCGAGTCCGGTTGAACTGCGGGGACGGAGGTTGGTGGTCGAGATGATTCGAAGCCGGGTGGGCAACTGGAAGTACGGGTACTCCGAACTCAACTCCGCGAGGGTTGCAATGGACGTATCAATCTGGAGTTGGTTGGTCCGCAGAACAAAGGCGCTGCCCGCATCGAGAAAAGCCGCCAGGGTGACAGGGCCCATAATGGGCACGCGGTATTCGAAGTTGCTGACGATTTCCGTATCCCCGCCGGGGTAGATGGGCGTGTAGTAGGGGAATTGCGAGTAAGAGCCGCAGGTGCCTCCCTTCTGTCCATTGGCGCCGGTCGCCAGAATGGGATTGCCGTAGTTGTCGCGGTTACAGACCTGCCCAAGTCCGGGGAAGAACGCCAAAGGGCTAATGGAGCGGATGTCAAAACCTCGAATGTCATACTCGCCGCCCATATAGAAGCGCGAGAAGGGCGGGGGCACGCGGCCTCCGTACCCTTCAATCGAGGCGGCCAGGATGTGCATGCCGAAGGCGGTGGGTTTCTCGGAACGAACGTTGCGGACCGGATGCCAGTATTTGAAGTCGATGGACGGGGTGGCGGTGTAAACGTTCCCGCCTATTCCGGATATTCCCAGCGACAAAGAGAGGTACTTTCCCCGAGTGGGATTCCAAGCGTCATTGATGGTGTTAAAAACGTAAGTCGGCATGATCGAACTGGAGACGATGCCGCTCAGGGCCGACGGACCGGCCAGGCCGCGGAAGTTGATCGCCTCGAAGAACGACGCGGAAGCCGCGTTGAAGGCCTGCATGCTGCTGTAGGAGTAGCTGTAGGTCAAACCGACGCGGGCGAAATGGCGCCGCAAGGGATAGCTGGTAAAGAGGGTAAATCCTGAGGAATTCTGCTGGAAATTCTGGGCATAGTATTGGCCATACGCGGAACTGGCGAGTTGGGTGGGATTGACGCCGTATTGATAAGCCAATTGACGGAGTTGGTCATAGCGATAATCGCTGCGGTAGACCGTAAAGCCCAGCGTCATGTTCCTGTCAAAGACGTACGGCTCCGTGAACCCAAAGGAATAGAGCTTCTGATAGGTTCCCCACTCGGTTTGAATGCTTAAGGTTTCGCCCAACCCCAGGAAGTTGTTGGTGGCGTAATTGGCCCCCACGAAATTCCCGGCCAAGCCGCTGACCCCACCCGAGAACCCGATCTGGTTCTTGCCTTTTTCCTTGACCTTCATGGTGATGTCGACGGTGCCGTTCGAGGCGTTTTGGGTGATGTCGTAGTCTTCTTTCTTCACCGTGTCGAAGAAGCCCAATTGGTTGACTCGCAGCACGCTCAAGTCCCACCACTGGGAGTTGAACATATCTCCTTCGCTCAGCAGCAACTCCCGTCGAATCACTTTATCGCGCGTTTTGGTATTACCGGAAAATTCGATGCGATGAACGAGGAATTGCTTGTCTTCCTCGAAGTCCAAGGCCAGGTTGATGATTCGCCGCTTGTTATCAGGCTCCGGGTCAGGGGAGGCGGTGAAATTAATGTAGCCGAATTGGCCATAAAGCTTGGTGTAGTTCTCCATCGCCTTGCGGACTTTGGAGAGTGAAAAAATATCGCCCTCTTTCATCCGCAGGATGGGCGCCAGTTGTTGTGTTGTGAAGAGTTTGTTTCCGCGGATGACGAACCTGCCCAGCCGATACTGCAGCCCTTCCTCTACCGGGATCGTCAGGTCCACGCGCTTGCCCCGGCCCCAACTGTAGAAGAAGAACGGATAGCGAATCCGGGTGTCCACCATCTTTGTTTCCGGCTCTTTCGCGATCGCGAAATAGTAGCCGTGGTCCCGGTAAAGATCGCGGATGTTTTCGAGGTCGGCCTCAATCCGTTCCTTGTCGTAGGTTTTGTGGAACCAGTAAAACCATGGCGGCGCGCCGGCTGCCCGGGAGTATTTCATGGAGCGCTCAAGTTCGTGCGCCGAGAAGACATGATTCCCGGTGAAACGCACGTTCCCGACCTTCACCTTGGGACCTTCCACCACGATGAATGTGAGAGCGACGGAATTGGGCGGAATGTTTCGCGTGCGGTGCCGGACAGTAGCAAACATTTTCCCGTGCGCCGACAGCATATCCTGAAGCACCACCTCCGCCCGCCGGACGACCACGGGATCGTACTGGGACTGAATGGAGAGAGGGACCTTCTCCTTTTTGAATTCGTCCAGCACATCCGATTGTTGAACGCTGCTTAGCCCCTTGTAGTCGATGCTGCGAACCAGCTTCTTTTCCCGCACAAAGAAGCTGATGATCATGCCGCCCTTTGGGGACTCCGTTGCTTCCAAGCGGATGTCGTCGAAGTAGCCCGTGTTCCAAAGCGACATGTAGTCTCGGCGGAGGGCTGCCTCGTTGTAGACGTCGCCTTTCTTTGAGAATACGCGGGCGCGCATGACCGCGGTGGTAATGCGCCGGTTACCTCTGAACAAGATATCTTGAATGATTTGCTGGCTGGCAGGTTGTGCCGGCTGCCCGGGTGCGGTTGGAGTCGTGAGCTCAGGATTTTTTTGCTGACCAGGAGCCGCCTGGGGCGTCTCAAGTTGAAGCTTCTGCTGAGGAGCCGCCGGTGGAGTCTGTGAAGGTGGCGGAGCCTGCTGGCCGGAAGAGGGCGCGCTCGAGGGCGCGGGCGGATTCTGATTCGCGGGCGGGCTTTGCGAGGGTTGTGCCTGTTTTTTCTCCGTGGAAGACGACGTATCGGGTGAAGAGGGCGGGTTCTGGTTTGCCGGCGGATTCTGGGCATGAAGCGCCAGGCCAGAACTCAAGAGCAGAGCGGCAAGCGCCAGCCCTGCTCGCCCATTCCACGGTCTACACTGAGATGCTTTACGAGTGGCAAAACTTCTCTTCAAGAAACGGTCTTCCCCCTTGTTGATTGGGCTCAAAGAGTCCGATGCCGGGAATGCTTCGGAAGTTGGCCGGAAGACTCAAAAACGTTGAGTCATTGAGTCATTGCGCCATCGAGCCATCTAGCCATTTAGCCATTGTGCCATGAGATTTGTCAACAACCTCACGCGACCACGGTGCAGAGAACAACAGACGGCCCACTGTTCTCCGCACCTTTGAAGCCCCGACGCGGAGAGCGAAGGCTCAATGATCCAATGGCCCAATGGCCCAATGGCTCAATGATTCAATGGCACAATGGCTCGATGACTCAATGGGGCAGGTCGCATTAACGTGCGAGTGGCGTGGCCGCAACGAGCTTGTCATTCATCGATCGATAACAGAGCCCCTGGTTCTCTAACACCACTTCCAGAACCGAGGGAGGGTGAATCTCCCCCTGGATCAAGGCCTCCGAAAGCGGGTCCTCAACGTACTTCTGGAGAGCCCGGCGTAGCGGACGAGCGCCATAGGAGCGGTCATCACAAGTCTTTTCCAGAATCCACTGGCTCGCCTCACGCGACAGGGTCAGCGAAATATTCTTGTGCTCCAGATTCTGGTTCATTTGCCCCACCAGCAATTCCAGGATCTGGATAAGATCGTTATCACTGAGCGCATTGAAAACGATGACTTCGTCCAAGCGGTTGAGGAACTCAGGATTGAAGAGCCGCTTGACTTCCGACATCACCATGTCTTCAGCCTTCCGTTCGCTGGCGCCTTCCGCCGCGGATTGGAACCCCAGGTGGGTGCGGCGTTGCAAGTAGCGAGCCCCGATATTCGAGGTCATAATGAGGATGGTGTTCTTGAAGTCCACCGTATTACCCAACCCGTCGGTCAGGTGCCCGTCCTCGAAGACTTGAAGCAAAATATTGAACAAATCGGGGTGCGCCTTTTCGATCTCGTCCAGGAGAATCACCGAATAGGGGGCGCGCCGGACCCGCTCGGTCAACTGGCCTCCCTCTTCGTAACCGACGTAGCCGGGAGGCGACCCGATCAATTTGGAGACGGAGTGCTTCTCCATGAACTCCGACATGTCGAAGCGAATCAGCGCACGCTCGCTTCCGAACAGAAAAGCTGCCAGCGAGCGGGCCATTTCCGTTT
>Ga0187879_10002901_pt1 | contig 11551 bp, 12 predicted proteins | sample June2016WEW_19_1_FD_132423 | JGI IMG/M metagenome (GOLD analysis project Ga0187879, IMG submission 132423) | Peatland microbial communities from SPRUCE experiment site at the Marcell Experimental Forest, Minnesota, USA - June2016WEW_19_10 | ecosystem: Environmental > Terrestrial > Soil >... | reverse complement strand
TTTGCCAACCGTTTGGACAGTCTATGCAACATTAGCGTGAAGGAGGCGGAGTCGAACGACACGGTTATCCGCGGGCGCGCGCTGATTGCGCCGGGCAATCACCACATGCTCCTCAAACGGAGCGGGGCGCGTTACTACGTCGAGATCAAGGATGGCCCCCTGGTCTGCCGTCATCGCCCCTCCGTCGACGTATTATTCCGATCGGCGGCGCGCTACGCCGGCCAGAACGCGGTAGGCGTGATCCTGACAGGAATGGGCGACGACGGAGCGAATGGCCTGTTGGAGATGAAACAGGCGGGAGCAGTGACCATCGCCCAGGACGAGGCGACCTGCGTGGTCTTCGGAATGCCCAAAGAAGCCATCAAGCGCTCCGCGGTAAGCAAGGTTTTGCCCCTGCAGGCGGTGGCCGGGGCAATCCTCGTCCACGCGCACTGAGGCGGGGTGGCAGGCGTGGAATCGTCTGGACGATACGGCCGCATAACAGAGGTTGGAGATAAGACGCGGAGCCCGTGGCGATGAATGGAGACCGTAAAACCGAGGTCCTCGAACTCCTGATGAGCGCCAAAGACGAACTTGCGACTCTCGAGCGCACTACTGCCGCGGAGACCAATTCGGTGGTGAACGCCTTCGAAAGCATTGCCGGTTACGCGGAGAAGATTCTGAGTTTAGCCGGCGCCATTGTGGGCTGTGTCGAAGGTGAAAGTGTAAGTTCGGTCCTGGCCAAGGTACAGACCCTGGGCGCCACGGCCAAACGCTGCATCGGAGACCGCGTGCAGGCGACCGCCAGGATTCTGGAAACGGTGTCGACGGAAGGGCGGGTTCTGAGGCAACTCTCAGAAGTCACTCGCGGCCAGGAGGCGATCGCCCTCGAGACCAGGGCTCTGAGCATTCTCACCAATGTCGAAGTGGCGCGATTGGGAGAGGAGGGCGAGGGTTTCGAGTACTTGGCGCGCGAATTGGCCGGCTTTTCGAAATCGGTGACGGAGGACACGCACGAAATCTCATGTCATAGGGACGCGCATGCAGTAGCCGTCGAAGAAACGCGGCGCGTGCTGACGACCGAGCTGCCCCGTCTGCGCAAAGAGTTCGCCCGCATGGAAGAGGCTTTGGGTGAAGCCTTATCGGCGGTCACCTGCGGCCTGGAACACCTCTCCGGGACGCCGCTGCAGTTCCGGGACTGCGTGAAGGACGTCGCGCGCGAGATCGGCGGCGTGGTGACGGCCGTTCAAGCTCAGGATATCACCCGCCAGCAGATCGAGCATGTGCAGGAGGCGCTGGCGATCATCGCAGCCGGTATCAGCCGGAGCGGTGACAACGAAGACGAGGCGGCGAAGGAGTTGGGACTTGCCCACGCCGGGCTGACCATCCAGGTTTATCAGTTGCAATCCATCAGAGAAACCGTGGCCGGTTGGGTGGCGCAAATCCGCACCTGCATCGAGGGCATCCTGAAGGTGAGCGCATCCGAGGTCATCGGGATCGGGCCCGCAGTCCTGGACGGGGAACGGAACGTCTCCGCGGAGCTTGCGCACATCGAAAAGCTGGAGCGCGAGAGCATGGCTTACAGTGAGAAGATCCAGCACACGTTTGGCGGGCTCGCCAGCCTCGTGCAACTGGTGAGCGACCATCTCAAAAGGTCAACCTCGATACGCGATCACCTGCAATTGCTCACCTTCAACTCGATCATTGAGGCCAACCGGTTAGGCAGGCGGGCCGCAGCGATTCTGGCGATCGCTAACAGCATTAAAGGCATCTCGGCCGGATGGGCCCAGGTGACCGCGCAGTCCGAACACTCCATGCAAGAGGTCAAGAACCTGGAGCACCGGACGCGGGAATTAATGGAAGCGTTTTCCGCCGCACGGGATGCCCAACTGCGGGAAGCAGAGAAGGAAACGGGCGCGGGCCTTGAAGCCTTGCGGGTGGCGGCGGAGTTCGCGGCCCGACAGGCGCAGGAAACACAAGGCTCTACGGAGAAAATGCAGGCCAAGACCTCGGAGGTTGAGCGGAGTGTGGCTCTTCTGGATGCGTGCTTTGGACGCATCGACGCCGTCGTGATCCAAATCGAAAACGTGCGCAAGGAGTGGGAGACGCACCAACCCGAGGTGAAAACGTCCCACGACGCCGGACAAGTGGAAGAGTTGTTTGGCGCCTGCTACACGACGGAGATGGAGCGCGCGGTTCTGCGCGCCGCTCTTGCCGGTGGGCCCCTGCCGGCGGCGACGGCATCATTCGCGGGGAACAGCGTCGAACTGTTTTGAGCCGCGTTTGGCCCACGTCATAGCGGTTTCTCCCCGCCCCTGCCGCGCCACCGAGCGTGCTCAGGCGGCCAAACCGAGGCGCTCGGCGCCGTGAGGGTTGAAGGTCAACGCTGAAACGAATCTTAGCCGTGGACGATTCCGCCAGCATCCGCCAGATGGTCAGCTTTACCCTCTGCCAGGCCGGGTACGAAGTAACAGGTGCGGTCGATGGTCGGGATGCCCTCAGCCAGATCGGGAAAGATAAGTTCGACCTGATCATTACCGATCTTAACATGCCTAATATAGATGGTATTCAGCTTATTACGGCCGTCCGTGGACTGTCTGGATGCTCGTTTGTGCCCATTCTCATGTTGACTACCGAGTCCCAGGCGGAGAAGAAAGCCGCAGCACGGAAGGCCGGTGCGACCGGATGGATCGTGAAGCCGTTCAATGCTGATCAACTGGTGGCCACGGTCAAGAAACTGGTGAGATAGAGAAGCAGATGACCTGACGGTTGAGCGCACAGCGTCAACCTCATTCATGGCCTAATTCCCGGCTTGCGGCGCTTTCGCGATGGCGGACGGCCCGCCGCGCTGGCCGCCACAAATTTGTAGGCCATGCCCAGCAAGTCGCGCAACTCGCCGGCATTGACCCGCGAAAGGCGAACCAGAACCGCGTTGTAGTCAACGTAATGGTCCGTCACGTAGTACACATCCGGGGCCGCTTGTAGCAACTCGGCGCGGTCGTCGAAATCCACGCGAACCACAACCGAACCGGGTTCGGCCGAGGGATTTGCCGGCACGCAAGCCAGCAGTTTTCCACGGACCTTGAGCGCCGGAACCCCGTACGCAGTGCCGTCCTCCACGCCGGGCAGCCCCAGTCCGATCTGCCGTACCGTGTCAAAGTCGATCGTGCTTTTGGGCATTGGTCAGTCCGAACTCCTTGAACCCGCTCTTTCCGTCTGTGGGGCGATATAGCTACGATTATCCGCGGGAACCGGAATCCTTTTCAAGACAGGTCGTGACTTAGAGAAGCGCAGGACTGCTGCCCCCCCCAGAGCTTGGCAAACCGGAGCTCGTCTAGCCGACTATTTGTCATTTGTCCGGCCCCAGCTTTCAGCTTGCAGGTTTTAGCTTCGTTTTGCGCAAAATCCGCAGTTTTTGCTCTTTCAGCGTCCGATTTGTGCAAATCTGCGCCTGAAATGTGTGCAATTTGCGTCAATCGAAAAAGCGATGTCATTTGTTTTCAAGTACTTCTTAGCTTCGTTCCCACTGTTTTTGTATTTTCCTCCGCGCCTCCGGATTTCCGCCAACCGGACAAATCCAAACCCTGCTACATTCTCCTGTTCCCAGTCCCCAGCTAGAACGTGTGCGGCGCCAAAAAGCTCGAATTGTGCATCTAAGGGGCGCATTGGGCACTCAATTTGGGTTCGTTTTAGGTTCGTTTTCGAGCGTTCTTCCTTTGTTTTCAAGTACTTCTTAGCTTCGCTCCCGCTATTTTTCATTTTTTCTATTTCCCAGCTTTGCCCTCTCGGCGGAACCACCCTGCCAACCCTCGCGCCTCGCTGGTTCCCGGCGCCCGCCTACGACACTCTGTCCACAAAATGACCACAAGTATAGGCTACCTTGCGGCCCTGGGTTTGTCAAGCAAAAACTAAGAAAAAAGTGAAGGGGCTCTCCCGAGTCTCGCGGCCCTGCCTGTGGCCAGACCAAGCCAATACGATTGACCCAGACCAAATGTGGTCGGGCGGCGCGCATTGCCCGGAAATGGACCCTGCCTTTTGCCCCAACCTTGGCTGCTACGCCGAGGCCGCATCTACAGTTCGCCTTATCGCTCATGTGGATTACTTCCGGGTTGCCGAAGACCCTGACTTCGAAGAGCCAGCCTGACCATGACGCTTGACGGAGGGGTGTGCGGCGCGGTACGGTGGGGATGGGCGGAAAGGAGCACTCATGACGATCACCATTGACATCACCCCCGAGGTTCAGGCGGCACTCGCCCGCCAGGCTGCCGCTCAGGGCCGTGAGGTCGAGTCCTATGCCGCCAGTTTGCTCGAACAGGCGGTCCATCCCGCCGCCGCGCCTCCGACGCCGCACGCTAAGGACATGGTTGAACTCTTCGCTCCGCTGCGCGGCCTTAATCTAGACTTTGAGCGCGACGGGGACACCGGCCGGGATATCAACCTGTGAAGGGCTATCTGGTTGACACCAACGTCCCGTCTGAACTGACCCGCGAAACCCCGGACGCGCGAGTGGTGGCTTTTCTCCGCAAGGCCGGGAAAGAAAGCCTCTTCCTGAGCGTTATGACCCTCGGCGAAATTTGCAAGGGCATCGACCTGCTTCCGGCAAGCCAGAAACGGGACGCGCTGCAAGACTGGCTCGAGGTTGATGTCCGTTCCTGGTACGCGGGCCGGATTCTCCCGGTCACCGAGTCCATCGCCGAGCGTTGGGGGCATTTGGCCGCGCGTGCCAAGCAACAGGGCAACGCGGTGAAGGTGGTGGACGCCGTCATCGCCGCCACGGCCCTTGAACACGGCCTTACCCTCGTGACGCGGAACGTCAAGGACTTCGCCGGCCTCGGCGTCGTTCTTCTGAACCCCTGGGATGAGGTGTGAATCTTCAGGCCGCGGCGATGCATTTATAGTGCTCTCAGCCCTCGCCACTATCCCTTGGCCACTAGCCACTAACCACTGTCCTCATGACTTCGGACTCCGGACCTCGGACTCTTATTTGTGCCACTCATCACTGTTCTTTCGCCCGCGGTTTGAAATCCCGCGAACCTCACACCGCCGACGCCCGCGCTACGCGTGCTTCGTGGATCAGACGAAAAAGCCAGCCGTCTGTAATATGCTGACGCTCGCTACCCGCTCCTCCAGAGACGGTGTACAATTCGGGGAGGTAGCGGATGACGAGGAATAGTCAGGCGTGGCAATTATGAACATCTTCTCAAAGCGCAAGAGGCGACTCGAAAATGCGGAGAAGCGGGACGTGTATCAATACGACACTCTACCTCAAGCATTTCGAGGGCAGGTCGCGCATATCTGGCGGGATGCGATTGGTCCGTACGCCATCGACCGCGACCTCAGGGCAAACTCCAACGCTTTTTGGCAGCTTATGAAGGAAACACTATGCCGCGAGAAAGGCATCTTCTCATTAAGTAGCAGGGTGTCCAATGTCGCCGAGCAATGCCTCGACTACCTCATGAGTGCAGATACGGAGGGGGCGCTAGACATAATCGAATTGTCGCTCCGAGTGATTGATCGTCACGTGCGTGAAATGCATCCCTACATGAGAAAGGACGCCAAGATTACTCAAGATCCCGACAGTGCGATTGAAGAGCTTAATCGGCGGTTCCTTGAACACGCCATCGGCTATCAATACATGAACGGGATCATTATCCGGTTGGACAGCCAATATATTCACTCAGAAGTAGTGAGGCCAGCCCTATCCCTGTTGGCGCAACCAGGTTATAAGGGTCCCGAAGAGGAGTTCATTCGCGCGTTGGATCATTATAGGCATGGCCGCGACAAGGAAGCGGTTGCCGAAGCTCTTAAGGCTTTCGAGAGCACAATGAAGGCAATCTGCAAAGCACGAGGTTGGTCCCATCAGGCGAACGCAACCGCACAGCCGCTCATCGAAATCATGTTTAGCAATGGGCTAATTCCCGCCGAACTCCAGGCGCACATCGGTGGGCTCCGCTCCGCAATGGAATCGGGGCTTCCAACAATCAGCAATAGAAGAAGCCGCCACGGACAAGGCCCTGATCCGCAGCCTATCCCTGCCCATTTTGTCGCCTATGCTCTCAATCTTGCCGCGTCGAATATCGTCTTCCTTCTTGAGGCACACAAGGCTTTAAATTGACAGCGGGCCACTGTCAATCGCACTCTGCTTGTGGGCTTTTCCCCATGAGCAAAAAGCCACGGTCATAATAGCGCTGCCCGTGGCCCCGCCGCTTGGAGGGTCTGAAACGGAAGTTTCCGGCATTCAGCCACGTCAGGCCCGTCAAGGAGGTTCCATTGACCCGGATAAGAATGCGGGTGGAGTTTACTGACGATTCAGCCCCGCCCAGAGTATATGAGAAGCAAGTGGAAGTGGAAGACAATGGAACGCCGGAAGGCGAGAAAAATGTGGCGGACTACTTAGCTCTGGAACTCGATAAAGAACTGCGGTGGGGAGACTTCCACTGCGCTCTGCCCCCGGTTGAGGATATCGGAAGAATCTCAAGTCGCACGTTCACGCTAGGAGACTTTTCCAGCGGGACCTACTTCAACCGAGTGAACTCTGGATGGATTTGGTATGAAATCGGCAACACTTTGCTCGAGATCAAGACTCTTCTTGCTCACGCGCGAGCGTACAAAGAATTCGAGCCTGCGCACAAGGATGATCCTACGGAGAACAATTTCCTTTTCATTATCCATCTCACCAAAATGGAGAAGTTCAATCTAGCCGTCATCTTACTGCGGAAAATCGAAGACCTCTTCTTGCGATTAGTCTTCGAAAATCTGGGGCCTTCACTCGCTCCAGATGTCGACATATCCCAGCCAGAGTGGGAAAAGAAATTGACGTGGAACTCCGTCAAGGCAGGCATACGCCAAGGAGGCCAGAATGGAGCTCTCTCGTCGCTGACTGACCAAGAATTTGGAGAAATCACGAAAGTCGTGAATGAGTTCGGGGGTCCTCAATATGCTCTGGACATAGCGGCATACAGGAACCGTCTGACACATCGCCTCATGCCATCGGTCGACTATCCAGAGTTTTCTGCAAGCGTTGAAAACCGCGTGGGCAAGCCAATTGTAGACCCAACTGGGAAGCAGGTTGGAGCAAGGTGGGCTATAGGCGGAAGACCCACACAGGCTGATTATGTGTTCCTCAGTCTGTACAACGATGCGGTGAGAACATTAGAACATTACGTTGTGATGTTGCACCGGTTACGGTCACTGCCGAGCTTCGCCCCCTAGCGAGTATTGGGAGCCAAGATCGAAACTCTGGAAGAATTGAGGTATGCTCAACCGAAGGAGACATTCGTTATGGGCAACGACCCTCCCTCTTCTGGGGTCAGGCTCGATCATTTGCTCTGGGGCGCAGGCGGCCTTTTAGCCGGTGCTTGGTGGGTGAAGAACCAAGCTGACGAGGCCAAGAAGAGCCGGGCGGAACATGATGACCCGGATGGCACAGCCACTATTTGCAAGGAGGTTGCCCCAATATTGGACTGCTGGGAACCGGAGCAATACGATTGCGAAGATGACTACGCGGATGACCTTTATCAGTTTCTTTGTGATGAGTATGTTGACGACCCAGACTCCTCTGGTGAGGACATCGATCTGCGTCCTGACACATGCCAAGGAGTGCCGGATATCCTGATTGATGACCGGCTAGTTCTTGAAGTTAAAGTGAATCCCAATAAGGCTGAGCGAGACAGACTGCTCGGTCAGTGGGCAGGTTATTCCCGTGAGTGGGTTACTTGGGTTGTGCTGATTGATACGCCGAGCTACCGTGTTCGCGAACTGGAAGAACTCCTCACCACCAAAGGACTGGAACAGATTCTCGTGTTCGCGTTTTCCTGAGCAAGCAGCGCGGACCTGATTTGCAGGTCCGGGGCATTTTGTTGTCGATTGGGGACGAGCCGCAGACCTCAAAAACAATTCTAGGCTACTAGCGGGGCAGCGCGCTTCGCCGTAGGCTCGCAGTTGACACAACGATGCATTTGAAGCATTGTTGCTGCTAGGCGGCATTCAGCTGGTAAAGGAGTGTACTAATGCCAAACATAGAGGATGTCCTTCGCGAGAAAACTTACAAAGATGATGGTCTAGAGTTGGATCAACGCGTGTTCTATACGCTTTCTAACGAGAAAGGTCTGCAGAACCACCGTAATACAAAGGCCATCGCTCATCTTATGAAAGTCCTGCATGAAAAGGGGCAGCTTTCTGAGGGAGAAATAGACGAACTCCTGCTTCAATGCGTCTGCTAGCGGCAAGTAGCGCCGCCTTGTCATTCATGTCCGCGGCTTTTTGTTGTCGATTAGGAACAAACTCGGTTCGGCCCGATTTCTGCTCATGACACAGAATTCATAATTCGCCCTCTACCAATCGCGCTTCACAAATCTACCCGCCCATGCGAAAACTGCCCTCCGACAGCCACTCCCGAGGATCAAACAATGGCCAACGCGAAGCAATTCGGTATCCTCAAGCGGGGCGTACCCACATGGAATAAATGGCGAGAGCAGAATCGCGAAGCCCCTCCCAGCATTTGGAAACCAGACTTTTGCGGCATGGACCGCGTCGCCGTAAACTTGGCCGAGGCTAACCTTATCAATGTGAACCTTCGCGGCAGTGATCTCAGTGGCGCCAACCTTCGCCGGGCGAATCTTAAGGGAGCAGACCTCACCGATGCGGACCTCAGTGGGGCGAATCTCACAAGGGCGGACCTCACGGGGGCAGACCTGAGCGGGGCGATCCTCATGGAAGCTGACCTCAGTAGGGGGAAACTCGGGGGTGCGAATCTCAGGAGAACTGACTTCCATTACGCGCACCTCCCGGTTGCAGACCTGAGCAGGACGGACCTAAGCGTGGCGGTTCTTTTGTCTGCGGACCTCAGTGGGGCGAACCTCCGAAACTCTGATTTGACGAAGGCCTGTTTAGGTTCGACCGTGTTCGGGGGCAATGACCTCAGCACAGTGAAAGGGCTTGAGACGGTGCAGCACTACGGCCCTTCGACCATCGGCATCGACACAATTTACGAATCCAAAGGCAACATCCCCGAAGTTTTCTTGCGCGGGGCGGGCGTGCCCGAGGACTTCATCGTCTACATGCGGTCGCTGGTCGGCAAGGCCATTGACTTCTACTCATGTTTCATCAGCTATTCGAGTAAAGACAACGACTTTGCCCAGCGGCTTTATGCTGACTTGCAGGCCAAGAACGTCCGCTGTTGGAAGTTTGACGAAAACGCCAAGTGGGGTGAGCCGGTGTGGGGCGAGATTGACACCGCCATCAGGCATTATGACAAGCTGGTGGTGATCTGCTCCGAGAATTCGCTGCAAAGCGTACCGGTCATTCGCGAAATCGAGCGCGCCTTGCAGAAGGAAGACCGCGAACATAAGAACGTGTTGTTCCCAATCAGCATTGACGATTACCTACTCAAAGAATGGGACCATCCCCGCAAGGCCGATGTGGTCAGCAAGGTGATCGGGGAATTTCGCGGGTGGGACAATCCCGCGACCTACCGAAAGGCCTTCCCCCGATTTCTCGACGCGCTCAACCGCCCCCAGCAAGCCTCCTAGACCAGGTAGTACCGCGCGGCGACGTCGCAACCAAAATCTTGGTCCAGGTCTAGACCAAAGCGCCGAGACTTTCAGCTACGCCGCGCCGCGAACTCCAAGCGATCCATCTGGCTGGTTAGACGCCAAGCCATGGACGTGCCCCGTGCACTCAAGCTCTCAGGAAACGGAGTTCTGGGAAGTAGTTCCTGGGTCACCGCCCGGCGTTTACCGATCTACGCAACTCTGGCCGGATGACGCGCTACCCAGAAGTCAGACAGGAACGGTCAGTTCGCCGGTAAATGGCCGACCCCTTAACGTGCCAATGCCCTCGCTGATCACGTGTAAACTGCGTGCGGTCCATCCGGAGGAAACCGCCGGCCGGGTGACGCCTCAGATTCGGACTAATTTCATTCCCCGAGTGGCTTATCACCTGAATGGATTCGCGGGCTTCCTAAAGCTCATTGCTCTGAAAATCGTGGCGCGGGAGCGGGACGCTCGCGCGACTGCGGGCGGGACGCCCACACCACACCCGTCCACTGTCGGTTGATTTTCATGGTTTCCGGGCGCACGCCCGCCGGCGGGCATGAGCGACTAAAGCCAGAAAAGTTGTATCTGGGGGACAAAAGCCGTGTCATGACGCTTCAAGGATGAGGCGCGCGATGCCCTCCCGTCCTTGAATTTCGACGATTCGCGGAAAAACCAGAATCCACTTTCGGCGATCGTAATCAGCACCGGCCCTCAGGCAGTTGAGTTGAAACCCGTGATGGCGGCGGAGATGATAGTTGACACCGTAACCACCGTTGTTGTCGTAGTGATGGTTTCCCTGATCGTCCGTCAACCGAACCACAAACTCGTCAACCGGCAAACCTGAAAAGTGATACAAACCCACAGCTCGGCCATGAATATCTGCAATCCTGAACTTGGCAAATTCACCGATATCCCGCCAATTAGAGCAGGAGGGGGCCTCAAACACGGTTCCAGAACCGTAGAGCGCGACAGATTTCGGTCTCACGGATTCATCGCCCACAACCCAAACGTCGAGGAAATCGGGATCGAACCTGCCCGAGACGGGAGGTCCCCAATTGCAGAGAATGGATATAACCGAAACTATAGTATCCGAATGAAAATGACTGGACGCTACAAGCTCGACCTCATCTGCCTCCAGTCGCCACGCTTCTTGCGCCGTCATAGTCTGTGCCTCCTTAGCCTCAACGCGAACTCGCTCTAAGCACGGTGCCTCATTTTCTTCGAAGAACTACAAATCCATTCGCAGGAATAGCGAGATTATGCCCCGCAATCCCCCGGTCCCGTCGCCAGCTATAAGTGTGACCGGGCTCCCAATTCGCAAAAAAGCGCTCCTGTACGTGCTTGGAATCCTTCACGGGGAAGTGGCGGCAGATGAGATCGCTGGTTTGATCCAGCATCTCTTTGCTCGAACGTTAGGTTGTGCACGTAGTTGCTGAAAGGCATGCTCCTCCTCGCGACTGCCCTTTATGCCTGTGACGGAATGTCACCTTCTTACACTGCGTCTACTGATCTGTCAAGTGACAGATATGAGATTTTACGGCTATGCGGTAAGTACGCAACCGGGAGGCCGATCTCCCAAAAAGTTGACACCGTTCTCCGCTGGATGCTACAAAGGTGTGAAGGCCACGGCCAGCGTGTCCCTCAGTTGCGGTGGGTGTAGCTCAGGTGGTAGAGCGCCAGACTGTGGATCTGGACGTCGCGGGTTCGAATCCCGTCACCCACCCCAAACTTGCCAAGATTTTCAATGACTTAGGCTTAGTTCTAACCCGGCAATCACTCAAGACGAAGATCTGGATGTCACGATTTTGAACCTCGCGACCTATCTCCTTATTCTAAAAGAACTTGCATCCGATTGCCGCCGGTGGAGTGTTCATCGGGTTGCGCTGGGGTTGCATAGTAGTCCGTAGTTGTTTAGTACGCGTCCGGTGAACCCATCTTTCGCGGTTTAATTTCAGGACCGATACTTCTCCATAGCTGAATGCAAAGATCGCATGTGCGAATGGCACATGGGAAGTAGAGGTGCGGTATGGGCGGCG
>Ga0187879_10002900_pt1 | contig 11552 bp, 10 predicted proteins | sample June2016WEW_19_1_FD_132423 | JGI IMG/M metagenome (GOLD analysis project Ga0187879, IMG submission 132423) | Peatland microbial communities from SPRUCE experiment site at the Marcell Experimental Forest, Minnesota, USA - June2016WEW_19_10 | ecosystem: Environmental > Terrestrial > Soil >... | reverse complement strand
TCATCTCTTCGGCAAGAGCGTCGGAAGGAACCGAGAAGCCAGGGTGTTGTACTCTCACAGTCTGCGTCAGAACGCCAGTGTCATTTTGCAGAACCCTCAGCTTGATCTCGTGAGGCGCAGCCACGGAGCCCTCAGCTGGCAAAATTCCTATGCCCTGGTTTCTCCCCCCCGCCTTGGCACGGTAGAGTGCAGTGTCTGCCAGCTCAATGGCCTCTTCCGCACAAATGGCCTCGTAAGCGCGCCGACTCCAGGGAAAAGCAGCCCATCCCACGGAACAAGTCTTGCGCACATAAATCCCGTGTCCAAGATCAAAGGCTTCCGATGCCATGACATCTAAAATGCGATCACAGAATGCCGTCGTACCGGAGGGGTCGGCGGACCGGGACATGATCAGGAATTCTTCTCCTCCCCAACGCACAAGAACATCGGACTTGCGCACCACTCTGCCCAGACGCTCTGCCACTAACTGCAGCAGCCGGTCGCCGGCGGGATGACCGTGGAGATCGTTGACCTCCTTGAAGAAGTCCACGTCCACCATAAGAAATATCAGGTCGCGATGATCCATCTTTCGGATATCGTTATCCCGAGCCCGCTCATAATTTCGCAACACTTGACCCGCTTCCGCCGTCAGAATTTCTTCCAGATAGCGCCGATTCCATACCCCGGTCAAGGCATCCGTATAAGAAATCTCCTGAAGTTCAAGGTTCTTGCGCTGCAGTTCCAGGCTATGCCACCGGAGAGACTGTTCTTTACTCTCCAGCTCGTCCTTCAACTTGCACATCTCGTCAAGATTATGGCGCGACAAACGCAGCAAGTGAAGCAATTCATGGTCCATCCAATTCTGCTTGAGGAATACCAGCGTGCCCATCAAAAACATTGCTCCCGCGGTCAGCAGCAGACGGTAGGACCGAACACTTGGCGGGACATCTCCGCCGAACGCTGCCCAAGCCACCATAAGCGGCGTAGAAAATACCGCGACCATCGCCAACCTTGTCGTCCATGTGCTGTGGTCGCCTTGAGCTACTTGGTCGGCAGGCCGGCTGGGCGACGATCCGCGTGCCATGAAACCCACTGCCGCGAACCACGCCATGGCGGCGACCAGCGGAACATCGTATAAGCTGCCGGTGTAGTACCGGTGAAAATCAATGGCCACACTCGCGAGGATGGAGCCCATGCTGTAGAGCAATGCGGCTTTGAGAAATTGCCCATAGATCGTGCGCCAGGAGCCTTGGCTGCGCCTCCATACCATGTCGATGCCCAAAATCAGAACGATCTGTTCGCCAGCATAGAGCAGATCAAAGCTGCGCCCGTATACGGCCTCATTCGGCGCAACATACTGCCAGGGAATCACGATGAACAGATATAGGTAGAGCCACCAGGTCAGCAGCAGAAAAAAATCGACCGATCCGAGCCGCAGGGAATGATGGTTCTGTCGTAAATGCGGTTGCACCACCAATGCCGCCATCATGGGGACGACGTGCAGGAACAAAACTACATCGGCCACAAACGGGTTCGGCACTTCTTGCCGCAGGAAGACCTCGAAGTAGGTCCACAGAACCTGCGCGCAAAGCCACATTCCGCAACCCAGCCCCATGAGGCCCCAAAAGAGCTGCTCTTTCTTGTCGTGTGTTCTGGTGTTTGAGAGGATGGCAAGCGTGGCGCATGAAAGCAGGACACATTGAGTAAGATCGCCGAAGGCGGTTAATCCAACGCCGCGGCCGACTAGCACCGACACCAAGGCGTGTACGCATACCACTGCGCATACGGTTCCCGTCCACTTGCTCGGTTGCCGCACAGAGATCAGTCCCACTTTAAAAGTGTATGGGCATGCCCCGGTCTCGCAGGCATTACTGAAGTAATCGACGAAAGTGGCTGGAGATTCACGGGAAAGTCCCCGACTAGCCAATCGCGGCCGTGAACCGTTCAGTAAACCGGAAAACATCCTGGTAGGAGTTGTAGAGCGGAACCGGCGCCACTCGGAACGTATCCGGGTCTCTCCAATCGCCGATGATTCCTTCTCCAGCCAGCCGTTCGCACAATGCTGGCCCGTTCTGCGGAATTCGAATTGAAAGCTGGCACCCGCGCCGCTCTTCTTCTTGCGGTGTGATAATCGAAAAGCTGGCTGAATTTCTTCGATTCAGCAAGAACTCCAAGTAACCGGTTAACCAAACACTCTTGCTCCGCAAAGCATCCATGCCTGCCTCGTGAAAAATCTCCATCGATGCCCGCAGAGCAGCCATACTCACAATCGAGGGATTGCTCAACTGCCAGCCTTCAGCACCAGTCATGGCGCAAAAATCCGGCCCCATCCGAAAACGTGACGCCTCGTCGTGCCCCCACCATCCGGCGAACCTCGGCAGGTCCAAAGAATTGGCGTGCCGCTCATGGACAAAACAACCAGCGACACATCCCGGCCCTCCGTTCAGATATTTGTAGCTGCACCAAACCGCGAAGTCTGGACCCCATTGATGCAGTTCTAAACGCAAGTTGCCCACCGCATGGGCCAGATCGAAACCGACGGTGCAGCCCCGCGTATGACCAGCCCGCGTTATCCCGGCCATATCGAACGCTTGCCCCGTCGCGTAATTCACCCCTCCCAGCAGGATCAATGCGATCTCATCCCCCGAACGCTCGATCAGAGACTCAATTTGTTCATGGCGAAGACAAGACTCTCCGGGCAGCGGAGTTAGCTCGATCAGCGAAGTCGCAGGATCGAAGCCATGGAAACGAATCTGCGACTTCACAGCGTACTGATCGGAAGGGAACGCACCACGCTCCACCAGGATTTTGTGTTTTCCGGGCGTGGGTCGATAGAACGAGACCATCATCAGGTGCAGATTCACCGTGAGTGAATTCATCACCACAACTTCGACGGGCTTCGCACTTATCAGTTCTGCTGTTTGCTCTGTGAGCAGCCGGTGGTAGGGCAGCCACGGATTCTTTGCGTGGAAATGAGCCTCTACACCCAGTTGCGCCCAATCGATAAGTTCCTGCTGAATATAGGTCGCGGTAGTTTTGGGCTGTAAACCCAGCGAGTGACCGCACAGATATACGCAATCACTGCCCGCATGTTTAGGTAACAGGAATCTCTCCTGATAGTTCCTGAGTGGATCGCGGTCATCCATCGCAACGGCAAAATCCTTGCCGGGCTGAAACTCGATGTCCTTCACCGCCGCAGCTCCAGCGGAGTGAGATCGCGACGAATCAACTGGTCTGCTTGCTTCCAGTCGAGATCCTCCACGCGATCAATACCGTCACAGAGTTCAGCCAGCATCAGATCCTGCGTGGCACCGCGCGTCAGCGCAACGGAATAGGGAATACGATGAAACGTCACCATCGCATACTTCGGCACGAAGAGTGCAGGATATTTTGCTTCCAGCGCCAATTCCACCTTCTTTCGAAGCAGAAACCGCGCGTCCGCGACTCGATCTCGCATCTCCGTGAAATTTTCAATTGCCATGTCCGCAATTGCGTCGGTATTGACCTTGCGCTCCTTTTCGAACTCAGCGAAGACGAGCGGCCAGTTTGTGCCTTGACGATCGAGCAACTCGGCCAGGCAGCTGCAGTCCTCAAATCCGCAATTGATGCCTTGCCCGAAGAAGGGAACGATCGCATGAGCCGCGTCCCCTAGAAGCAGGGATCCTCCTTCTACATGCCAGGGAGAGCATTTAACGGTGACCATGGCGCCGGTCGGATTCGCCGCATAGTTGTCCGCCAATTCCGGCATCAGCCGAAGAGCGTCAGGGAATCGATCTTCAAAAAACTGAACCACAGTAGTTCGTGTGGTAAGGTTCGTGAAACTGTCCTTCCCCTCGAATGGAAGAAATAAGATGCATGCGAAAGTGCCATCGATATTGGGCAAGGCAATCAGCATATGATTGCCCCTCGGCCAGATGTGAAGGGCGTTCTTGTCCAGCCCGTGTTCGCCCTTTGTGCCGTCTGGAATCGTCAACTCCTTGTAGCCGTAATCGAGATACTGTTGAGAAAAGTTAAAGCGGCTCAACTTGAGCATCTCGGTCCGAATCGCCGATGCGGAACCGTCGCAGCCCACCAGAGTGTCGGTCTCGAGGTTCGCCTCTTCACCAGTGCTTTCGTCGCGCAATCGAACCACGCCCGTCTTCAAGTCGTATCCCGTGCAGCGTTGATTGAAATGAATGGCCGCGCCTCGTTCCTCAGCGGCATTCATAAGAGCGAGGTTCAGTTCTGCGCGAGAAATCGAGTTGATGACTTCCGTTTCATCTTTCCCATACGGCTGAAAAGTGAGCTCACCCGCAACCGAATGCATCATCCGTCCTCTCATCGGGATAATGATGCTTCGCATTCGCTCCCACAGCCCCGCCTGCCGCAAGGCGTGAATACCGCGAGTTGAAAGAGCGAGATTGATCGAGCGTCCCGCACTCATGCGAACTCTCCGCATGTCCGGACGCCGCTCGTAGATGTCCACTCCCAGTCCGCGTTGCCTCAGCAGAATGGCGAGAAGAGGACCGGTCAAGCCGGCTCCGATCAGAGTCACTTTCTCAGGGGAAGATTTCATAGCAGATCGAACGAAAGGATTCGATAAATGGCAAAACCAGGCGATGCCTCACTCGGTCAGTAATGTCCTCGCCTCCCACAATTCCGGGAAGAACTTCTTGTCGAGTGTCAGCTTCAAATAAGACGCTCCCGCACTTCCCCCAGTGCCCATGCGGACCCCGATGATTCGCTCCACCAGTTGAATATGTCGCAATCGCCAGCTCACCACCAGTTCGTCGAATTCCGTGAGCCGCTCGCACACATCGATCCAGTCTCGATAATGGTGTTCATCCTTATAAAGGGAATGCACCGCCCGGGCGCGGGCTTCGAATTGCTCCCGTTCGGTTGCGCCCGCGGGGCGGGGCGGCAGCTTGCCTATGGCCTGTAGTGCTCCAAAAAATACATCGCGCAACGACGGCTCCTCCAGCCGGCGTTTCAGACTGGCGTATGCCTCTGGGGTCGGTCGGTGATAGCGGAGCATTTTTTCGTCCTTCAACCCGCACAGGAATTCAATTTCACGAAATTGTTCGGATTGAAATCCGCTGGCCGGCTCCAGCAAGCCGCGAAAGGCAAGAAAATGCGTCGGCAGCATCGTTTCCAGGATGGTGAACTGCTCCACCAGCACTCGCGTGATTTCTGTACAGCGGCGCAGCAGCCGCGCTGCTTCGTAAACTTCATCATGCGACTGCGGAGCGGCGCCCGCTTTTTCCAAATTGTCCACCACGGCATCCAGATCGTGCAGCAACTCCTTGAACCACAGCTCATAAGTCTGATGTACAACAATGAACAACAATTCGTCGTGATGGATGGGCGAAGACTGGGGCCTCTGCAACTCGAGCAATTCCGGAACTTGCAGATACGAGCTGTAGGTGAGCTGCCCCGGCTTGGGCCCGATCGGCGACGAGCCCGCAACGGCGCTGGCTTCCTTATCGGCAGCCTCGGCCGACCCACAATTGAGTTCTAGGAACCGAGCGGCATTCCCGCTGAGCAACTTAGCCTTCGTATTCTGTGGCAAATGGCTTTGTCGAATGAGAGAGCCCACGCGCTCTTCGCCGAGAGGAAAAGGATAGTCCGAGCCGAGCATCACCCGATCCGTTCCCATGGTTTCCACGAGAAACTGCAGCGCACGCTGATCGAACACGGCGGAATCTGTGTAGAAGCGATTGAGATAGTGACTCGGCGGATGCTGGCAGTCCCCACGCGCAACAGGCTGATGGTGCCAGGCATTTTCCAGCCGCCCCAGCAGGAATGCAAAACTTCCTCCACCATGCGCGAAACATAAGCGGAGCGCAGTCGGCAACCGATCGAACGCTCCACTCAGAATCAGTGTCACCACCGACAGTTGCGTCTCGGCTGGCATGCCTACCGTCCACGGCATCATGTATTTCGGCATGCGCTCGCGCCCCAACATTTCCCACGGATGAACCAGCACGGCCGCGCCTGCGTGGGCGCAGTGGCGCAGGAAAGTCTCAACTCCGGGATCATCGAGATTCTTGTTTCCAATGTGGTTTCCAATCTGGACGCCGAGATGTCCCGCCTGCATGCATCGGCTGAGTTCCTTGCAAGCAGCGTCAACATCCTGCAACGGCACCTGGCAAAAAGATTTCAACCTGCCTTTTCCTCGGCGGCAAAGTTCGAGTGCCGCGTCGTTGAACAACTGCGCACAATCCAGCGCGTGTTCAACCGGACGCTCATAGGCAAACAGCACCGGCGTGGCAGAAATAACTTGCAGATCGACTCCGTCGCGATCCATCTCCCGCAACCGCACCTCCGGATCCCAACACGCCGAGTCAATATGGCGGAAGAAGCGATCCCCCACCATAATGTCCGCTTTCCCCGGCTCCGTGTGTTTGATCCAGGGCCAGTCCGGCGTGCCGTAGCGCGCTGCCAGATCAGGCCATGAGCTGGGGAAAAAGTGATTATGAATGTCGATGACTTGCATTCTTCATTTGCCTGGATGGATCGTGCCGCAGCCCTGGCATGTGCGCCGGTTCTCGTTGCTATAGAACTGTTCAAACAGAGGCGGCAGGTCCTTCACAATGCTCTTTAACTTTACTTCCGCCCGATAAACTAGCTGGTGGCAGTCCGGGCAGTACCATTCGAATGCGTCCAGTGAGCCCTCGGGGCGCGGTACCTCGATGACGACCCCGATCGTGTCGGCTGGCCGTTGTGGCGAATGGCGCATGTGTTTCGGCAAGAGAAAAATCTCGCCTTCTTTGATCGGTATTTCCAGCGGCGCCTTTCCCGGCGTCTCCATGATGCGGAGAGCTATATTGCCCTTCAATTGGTAGAAGAATTCTTCGGTGGGATCGTCGTGATAGTCGCGCCGCTGATTCGGTCCACCCACCACCGTCACCATCATCTCTCCGTCTTCCCAAACTTGAGCGTTCCCCACCGGCGGCTTGAGCTTTTGTCTGTTCTCGTCGATCCACGCCTGAAAGTTAAACGCCTTCAGATTCTTTATCGATGCCATTTGTGTCCTCTATCTCGGCGGCTTGTAGGCCGTGGCCTTGATCTCAATCAGCAGGTGCGGATGCGGCAGCTGGTGTACGGCCACTGTCGTTCTGGCGGGACCGTCGTATCCGAAGAACTCGCCATACACTTCGTTATAGCCGGCGAAATCATTCATGTTCACGAGATACGTGGAAATATCGACTACGTCTTGCAGCTCCGCTCCCGCACTCCGCAAGATGTCGCGAATGTTTTCGAGCACGGCGCGCGTTTGTTCGCGGATGTCGAGAGTTGTGGTGCCCGATGGAAGGGCTTCTGCGCCCGCAATCGTGTTGTCGGACCGGCGCGCGCTGGTCCCGGATACGAAAAGGAAGTCCCCCGCTCGTTTGATGTGCGGATACTTGCCGCGTGGCGTCGCTTTCCCTTCGACGACTTTGCTCTCGATCCTGCTCATTCTTTCCTGCTTGATTCCTCTGGTTCCGCCCAGCAGGGAGTTGGCATGCTCAGAGCCGGATGCAAATATTATTCAGCTCGGAATAGAAGTTCAACGAATGCATTCCGCCTTCCCGGCCAATTCCAGAAAGCCCCACTCCACCAAATGGCGTGCGCAGATCGCGTAAGAACCAGCAATTCACCCACGTGATGCCCACATTCATCTGCTGCGCCACGCGGTGGCCGCGCTTCAAATCGCTGGTCCAGATTGAAGCCGCGAGTCCGTATTGCGTGTCGTTGGCCATGGCCACCGCTTCTTCTTCCGCATCGAAGGGCGCGACGTGACACACCGGGCCAAAAATTTCTTCCTTCACGCACCGCGCCGATTCCGGAAGCCCAGTATAGATGGTTGGTTGCACATAGAAACCGTGATCACGATCGTCGCCGAACTTCGGCACCCCTCCGCCTGTAATCAAGGTTGCCCCTTCCTCCCGCGCTAGGCGCAAGTAGGAGAGCACCTTTTCGCGATGCTGGGCAGAAATCAAGGGTCCCAAGTCTGTTCTTTCGTCAGTCGGCCAGCCCGAATGCAGATGCTCCGCTTTCTGTCTCAGCTCCTCTACAAATGCGCCGAAGATCCTCCGTTCCACATAGACTCGCTCCGCGCACAAGCACACTTGCCCCGTATTAGGAATACCGCATCGGACAATCCAGCAATAGTCTCTTCAAAATTGCAATCCGCAAATACGATGGCCGCATTCTTCCCGCCCAGTTCAAATGAAACCGGTTTCACGGTGGGTGCCACAGCTTTCATGATGGCAGCGCCCGTCCGCGACTCTCCAGTAAATGTGATCGCGTCCACTTCAGGATGCTGTGTGAGAAACTCTCCCGTAGATGCAGCACCGAACCCGTGCACCACGTTGTAAACGCCATCCGGAATTCCGGCGTCCTGCATCGCCTCCGCAAGCAGCGTCGCGCTGGCCGGAGTTTCCTCCGAAGGCTTGGCAACCACGGTATTCCCGCAAGCCAACGCCGGCGCAACTTTCCAGGTGAGCAACAGCAGCGGCAAATTCCAGGGAGTAACAATACCGACAACCCCGAGCGGCTTGCGCACCGCGTAGTTCAAGGCCTGGGCCCCGTCAGCCGTTTCTGTCTGAAACGACTCCAGCCCGGCCATCTTGACCAAGTCGGCAAAGATGCGGAAATTCCCAGCGGCGCGAGGAACGTCGAGTTTTGATGCCAGGGAAACTGGCTTACCTGTATCAGCTACTTCGGTTTGAACGAAGCAATCAAATCTCTTTTCGATCGCATCCGCAACCTTGTGCAATCGCGCCGCCCGTTCGCGAATTCCGAGCCGTCCCCACTCTCCCCGCAAGGCACGCCGAGCCGCATGTACAGCCTCATCCACTTGAGCAGCATCGGCCTCAGTGACTTGCGCAATCACCGTCCCGTCCCCCGGGTTTATGTCCACGAACTCTTGTTTCCCGGGCACGAAACTGCCGTCAATGTAATTTTGAATTAACTTCACGAGATTCCCCAGGCGGGCTTTGGCAATCGTAGCAGCCAAGCTAAAACCAGGCAATCGGACCGGCAGTTAACCGTGTCTTTGTTGCAGGTATCGCTGCAACGCGTCTTGCCAGGAAGGCATTTCAATTCCTAGAGCTTGCATCCGAGAAGGCGACAATACTGAATACGCCGGTCGCGGCGCAGGTCGCGCCATCTGCGCACTGCTCACCGGGCGCACAGTTGTCGTAAGCCCCGCGCTCCGCACGATCTCCTGGGCAAACTCAAACCAGGTGCAATCTCCCGCGTTGGTGACGTGCACGATCCCGTTTGCCTTCCGCTTGCACAGCTGAATGAGCCCTCGTGCGAGGTCGACCACGTAGGTCGGACACCCCCGCTGGTCGTTCACGACATCCAGCGCCGGACGGTTTGCCGCGAGCTTTAGGATCGTGTCGGGAAAGCATTTTCCACCGACTCCAAACAGCCAGGACGTTCTCACGATGCAGCAGGCCGGCATCAGCTCAAGCAGCCTAATCTCAGCCTCTGCCTTGGTTCTTCCGTACACGCTTTGCGGATTTCGCTCGTCTTCAGCTTCATACGGTGTGGTTTTCTCTCCGTCAAAAACGTAATCGGAACTTAAGAACAGCAGCCGCGCCCCAACTTCCCGCGCCGCCTTCGCGACATTCACTGCACCATCGCGATTCACCCCGAAAGCCAGGTCCCGATTACTCTCGCAGCCATCCACGTCGGTATACGCCGCGGACAACACGATCCACTCCGGTTTTGTCTCCCGCACTATCTGCTGCATGCGCTTCGCGTCGCGGATATCCGCCTCTTGCGAGCCGAGTCCCGTGACCGCATGCCCGCTCCACTCACGCATGAGCGCATGGCCCAGCAGTCCGGTTGCTCCAAAGACTGTGACTCTCATTGATTGGCCCGAACGGTCTACTCGAAGCGATTTACGCAAAACTCTCGGCGTCAGAAAACGCCAACCCCCGCTGGTCTTTCGCTGATACGATCGGCTCACCATCTATCCCCCAATTGATTTTCACTTGGGGGTCATTCCAGGATAACGTTCGTTCGTGTTCAGGCGCGTAAAAATCAGTCGCCTTATACAACACGTGGGCCTTCTCCGAAAGCACGACAAATCCATGTGCAAAACCAACCGGAATCCACAGCATCCGATGATTCTCGCCCGAGAGTTTCACCGTTTCCCAGCGCCCAAAGTTCGCTGAACTTCGACGCATGTCGACCGCAACATCCAGAATTTCCCCCACCACAACCCGCACCAGCTTTCCTTGCGGGTGCTTCACCTGATAATGCAGGCCTCGCAGCACACTACGGGAAGAGCAGGAATGATTGTCCTGTACGAAAGCTTCGCGAATTCCGACCTCTGCCATGGTTCGCTGGTTGTAGCTCTCCAGGAAAAAACCGCGCTCGTCCCCAAACACCCGCGGTTCCAGCACGAACACCTCCGGAAGGGAAGTCGCGATTTTCTTCAAAGCACTCATGGCAGGGCAAGTCCTGAAGCTGGATTGATCAGAATACTTTCTCTCGCAAAAGTTGAAGCAAGTAGATGCCGTAACTATTGTTCTTCATCGAATTCCCGATCTTTTCGACCTGTTCCGCCGTGATGTAACCCGACCGCAGTCCAATTTCTTCAGGGCAGGCCACCATCAGTCCCTGTCTCTTCTCGATCGCCTGGATATAGAGCGATGCCTCCATCAACGACTCGTGGGTTCCAGTGTCGAGCCAGGCCATTCCACGCCCCATCACCACCACCTCCAATTGGCCGCGCTCCAGATATGCTTTGTTTACGTCGGTGATCTCAAGTTCGCCCCGCGCACTCGGCCGCAGCGCCCTCGCGATTCTTACCACCTGATCATCGTAAAAATAAAGTCCGGTCACCGCGTATCGCGATTTTGGCTGCCGAGGTTTCTCTTCAATGCTGAGGGCCCGTCCGGCTCCGTCAAATTCCACTACGCCGTATCGTTCGGGATCATGCACTGGATACGCAAACACGCGCGCACCCTTCGTTTTGCTCGCGGCCTCCCGCAGGTCCTTCGCCAGGTCATGCCCGTAAAAAATATTGTCGCCCAGCACCAGCGCGCAGGCACTGTTTCCCAGAAAAGTCTCTCCTACCAGAAATGCCTGCGCGATTCCCTCCGGCTTCGGTTGAACCTTGTATTGCAACCGGATTCCGAACTGACTGCCGTCCCCCAGCAAGGCCTGGAATTTGGGCACGTCCTCAGGAGTACTAATAAGGAGGATGTCGCGAATCCCCGCCAGCATCAGCGTGCACAGCGGGTAATAAATCATGGGCTTGTTGTAGACCGGAAGCAAGCTTTTGCCCATGGCGTGGGTCACGGGATACAATCGCGTACCCGATCCCCCGGCCAGAATAATTCCTTTGTAGGTCGTGCTAATTGATGTTTGCATTTCGCGATTTATTTGCGAGGCACTCAAGAAGAATATTGCGTTTCAATCCATTTGCGATAGCTGCCGCTGGTAACCCCGCGGATCCACTCATCGTTTTCCAAATACCATTTCACCGTTTTGCGAATGCCGCTCTCGAAGGTTTCTTTGGGGCGCCAACCAAGTTCCCTTTCAATCTTACGCGCGTCCATGGCGTAACGCCGGTCGTGTCCGGGACGATC
>Ga0187879_10002889_pt1 | contig 11594 bp, 10 predicted proteins | sample June2016WEW_19_1_FD_132423 | JGI IMG/M metagenome (GOLD analysis project Ga0187879, IMG submission 132423) | Peatland microbial communities from SPRUCE experiment site at the Marcell Experimental Forest, Minnesota, USA - June2016WEW_19_10 | ecosystem: Environmental > Terrestrial > Soil >... | reverse complement strand
GATCTCCGGGCGGACCCGCAGGGGTTCCTCGATCGCGTCTGCGACTTCATCGGGATCGGTCGCATCGCGCTGGCCGGCGAGAACCTCGACGACGACTCGGTCAACGCGGTCCGGCGCCAGCCGCGCAGCTACAAGCTCGCGCAGAACGGGAGGCACATGCGGGTCTGGATGAAATCGCGCCGCATGCACCGCACCCACAACTTCCTCGAAAGCCTAGGCTTCTGGGAGTTCTGTGCAGGGCGCGGCGCGGATTTTCCGCCGCTCACGCTGGAGCAGGACGCGCGAGTTCGCGCGCGCTACCGGCAGGAGGTCGAGGCGATCGAAAAGCTTATCGGGCGCGACTTGTCCGCCTGGAAGATTCCCCGCGGCGAGCGCCCGCGCGCGCAGGTCGCGTGAGTTGCCGCGCGTCACGGTAGTAATTCCGGTTTACAACAGCGCCACGACGGCAGCCGAGGCGATCGAGAGCGCGCTCGCGCAGAGCTACACCGATCGCGAGATCGTGGCGGTCAACGACGGCTCGACCGATGCGAGCGCCGAGGTGCTGGCGCGTTTCGCCGGCCGCATCCGGATGGTTACGCAGTCCAACCGCGGTCTTTCGGCGGCGCGCAATGCGGGAGTTCGCGCAGGCGCGGGCGAGCTGCTCGCCTTTCTCGATGCTGACGACGCGTGGCTGCCGGAATTTCTCGCGCAGACGATTGCCGCGCTGGATCGCGATCCGCGCTGCGTGCTCGCTTATGCCCAGACGACGGTAGTGGCGAGCGACGGGTCCGCGCTCGGCGCGTCGATCGCCGGTGGACCGTCGCGCCATCATCCGCCAGAGCTCGGCGAGATGCTCGAGCATTTGTGGCCCATCATGCCGAGCGCGGTGGTGATGCGCCGGGCGGCGTTCGAGCGGGTGGGCGGATTCTGCGAGGAGTTTCGCGGGCTTGGCTACGAGGACGTTTACATGTGGCTGCGGGCGCGCGAGCTCGGGCCGTTTGCCAGCCTCGCAGAGCCGCTGGTGCGCTGGCGCTTCTCGCTCTTCCCCGCGCGGCTCAAGGGCGCGCGCAAGGAGCGCGCGGCGGCGCAACTGTTTGAACGCCTGGTGCGCGAGCGATGGAACCGGCCGGTCGCGGCGCTGGTGCGCGAGCGCGAACGCGCGCCGCGGAGCATCCTCGGCTATATCGGGCTTCGCGCGCTCAGAGAGGGCGATCGGGCGCGCGCACGCCGTGCATTCGCGCGCGCAATCCGCTTCGATCCGTTGCGAATCAAGAATTACTTGCGGCTGGCCAGGACTCTGCTGCCGGACGCGATAGCGCGGGCGCTCAGCGGACGATCGCGCGCCGCCCGCTAGCGAATAAGCGGCTTTATCCGCCCGCTTACGCTCGGCTGACGGTCGACTTGCGCAGCGTCCTGTAAGAGCGGCCTTCGCCCAGGCCGAACCGGTTCAGCATCCGGTAAACCGTGTAGCGCGATACGCCCAGCAACTCGGCCGCGCGATGGCAATTGCCCTCGGTCGCCTGCAGCGCGCGAATCAGCGCGATCTTTGAGGCCTCGCGGATTACGCCGTCGAGCGAGTAGGGCCAGCCCGCCATTTGGAAGCATCGCTTCGACGACGCCTTCGCGCAGTCAATCGCGGCGCCATTGGGGCCGCCCTCGAGATTGAGCCCGCCGTTTTGCAGCACCGCCTCGACCGGCTCTCCCAGCGCTTCCGGATTCGCATCGTCGTGGCGGAAAGGCAGGTCGTCGAGATCGATACGATCGCTGTCGGTCATCAGGACCGCGCTCTCGATTGCATGGCGGAGCTCGCGGACGTTACCGGGCCATTGGTCGGCGCACAGCACGTCCAATGCGCCACACGAAACCAGCTTTACGTCCTTGCCGAACAGGCGGTTGAAGTGCTCGATAAAATGGGCGACGAAGGCCGGAATTGCCTCGCGCCTCTCCCGAAGCGGCGGAATCACGATTGCCGTCGCGTTGAGGCGGTAGTATAGGTCGTCGCGGAATTGCCCCGCCTTCACCATCGCGCGCAGGTCGCGATTGGTCGCCGCGACCAGCCGAATATCAACCGCGTAGGAACGCGACGAACCGACCGGCTGGATCTCGCGGGTCTCGACCGCGCGCAGCAGCTTGGGCTGCAGGCGCAGCGGGAGCTCGGAGATTTCGTCCAGGAATAGAGTTCCGCCGTTGGCGGAGCGGAAATAGCCGAGCGAATCCTCGCGGGCATCGGTGAAAGCGCCGCGCACATGGCCGAAGAGCTGTGACTCCGCCAGCGACTCGACCAGGTTGGAGCAATTGAAGGTCACGAACGGGCCGCCCGGCGCCGGGCCGTGCGTATGCAACGCTCGCGCGACCAACTCCTTGCCGGTCCCGGATTCGCCCTGAATCAGGATGGCTGACTTGTGTGGACCCAAGCGCGTAATGGTTTTGAGGATCTTGCGCGCTGCCGCCGACCGCACCACCGCCCCGCCAACCCGTTCCGACCCTTGCGCAAGATCCGCCAGGCTCAACCACTCGCACGCCGCGTCCGCCGGCTCGGCGCGAAGACTTCGCATCGCAGCCGCGACCGACGATCCGTTTGCCGAGTATTCTTGTAGGCGCATCTTTGGTTCCTCTCGAGCGCTGATTCTTCCACCACCACCTACACTTATTTACTAAATCTGCACGACTAATTCGCAGGGCTTCGGTATATTCCAGTAATGGCTCGCGTGTCAAGCTGTCGAGCGCAGATTTTACCGATTTTAAGCAGAGGCGAGTCCATTTGTGTTTTGCCATCGCCCCTTCCATCATGGCAAGCGCGGCGCAATTATGACGGGGATACGCCGCGAATAATAGCCCGAGCTGCCACAATACCGTTTTGGATATAATCGAGCAGTGGCTCATGTGCCAAGCTGGCGAGCGCGGACCTTACCGTCTGGCGTGAGCAAAGGCGAGTCTATTTGTGTCTTGCCCTCGCGCTTTTCACCGGGTTGCCTGGCAGCAATCGGCGTCTGATTTTTGTCGATCAACTGGCGAAAAGATTGCGCAAATGCACGTGAGCGATTCGCCGCGCCGGTGAGCGGCTGCCACTCGATGCTCGCGACGGGTATATATGGGATTGTGCGACGCGTTCGCGGATGCGCGCACGGTCGCGGAACCGGCTTCTGAAGTCGCGACTGTTTCCAATCCTTTGAATTACCTGTAAGCATTGAAATCTCTCGGGCGAGCCGTTAGCTCAGGTGGTAGAGCATGTGACTTTTAATCACAGGGTCCCGGGTTCAAGTCCCGGACGGCTCACTCAAATTCCCTTCTCTCCCAGCGATTTTCACCGCTCAATGCGTGATCGGGCCGGCACCAGGGGTAGAATCGATATAGACGCAACATAGACATTTTGACCCGCAACGCATGCCGGCGCCTGCGACGCCCGGCTGAAAAAGGTTACAAAGGTGACAGAAGTTCCCCGAGGTCGGGGCCCCCGGCCAGCGGGAACAGTCAATTTTATGCTGCGAAGCCAATAATTCACACATAAAGTGCAAATTCGCGCTAAAAGTAAAAATTCCGTTTGACACTTCTGTGCACAGGAGATAAACCAGATAAAGAATACCCACAAAGTCGGGCTTTTCGCGCTCAGACACTCCTGCACGTCGGGCGAAACGACGGGCGGGGGCAAAATGCCAATTTCGGCCAAGAAGAAGGCCAGAAGGAGGACACGGGAAAATGGATACGATCACGGAGATGTTTGTGAAGATGCGCGAATATCAGCGCGGTCAGACGATGACGGAATACGCGTTGATCCTCGCGGCAGTCGCGGTCGTCGTGTTCATCGGCTACGAGACCATGGGGACGACCATCGGCAGCGTGCTGACCAACGTGGACAGCCAACTCTAGCGAGAAGGGTGCCCTCCACTTTTTGGCGAGAGGGCTCAGACGTTCGAGCTGTTCGAAGAGCCGCGGATTAGCCGCGGCCCGTATTGCACCGCCATGCGAATAGCCGAATCACCCAGTAGAGCGGGAAGCGCGCTGCCGGCAGCGGGATGAGTTCATAGTCGCCCATCGTCGGCGCTAGCGGTCGGATCCGCCCGCGAGTCCGAGCCGGATCATGTTCGCGCTGGGAATTCCGGTTTTGGCGTAGGACTTCTCGCAGTCGGCCGTGGACGGCCCGCGCATGTTGCCTTCCATGTACGCCAGCCCAGGGCAGCGGCTGCATCCCGCGACGTGCGCGCATCCGGAGCACACCGGCAGGTCGCGCATTCGAATCGAGCGCACTTCCTTGAGTTGCGGCGAGTCCTTCCAGATGTCGATGAACTTCTGCTCGCGGATATTGCCGCTCGGCAGCGGGAATTGCACGCACGGGAATACATCGCCGTATGGCGATATGTAGCAGGCGCTATGGCCCGCGCTGCATGGCAGCGCGTCGAGATCGTCGTCAGTGGCTGGCCGAGGCGGCGCGCAAAATTTCGCCGGATCGCCGCCCAGTATCGTCGGATCATGCATCACGTTGCGCAGGTTCTCGCGCGACATGTTGAGCTTGAGCAATCCACGGTCGCCGTTCATGTGCGGCGTGATCGTGGGGTCGATGGTGCAGTCGGCGCCAAGCTCGGCGGCAAGCGCCTGCACGCCCGGATAGTCGAATCGATTTTGCCGCATTATCACATGCGCCATGGTGACCTTGAGGCCTTGCGACTCGAGGAACCGGATCGCGGCAAGCGAACGGTCGAGCGAGCCCTGCACCTTGGTGATCGCGTCGTGAACCTCGGGCCGATGCGAATAGATGCTGATCTGGACCTTCTCCACGCCGAGATCGCGGATCAGCGCCGCCTCCTTTTCCTTAATCAGGATCGCGTTGGTCTTGAGCTTCACGCTGAAGGTCAGCTCGCGCGCGCGCCGGACGATCGCGAACAAATCTTCGCGCAGGAGCGGCTCGCCGCCGCTGAGCGTCAGGTAGAAAACTCCGGCATCCGCCATCTGCTGCAGCAGGTCGTGAATTTCGTCAAAGGTCAGCTCGCCATGGTCGTCGTGATCGAGGTAGCAATGCACGCAGCGCTCGTTGCATCGGTAGGTGACGTCCAGATGCACGCTGAGCGGGATGCCCAGCCGGACCGCCTTCTCGTTTACCGCCTGTAGCAGGGAACTCATGCGCTGTCCTGCGGCCCAATCGGATGGTCTGCGACAACCAGGATTCCTTCCCTGGCCAGTTCTTCGACCAGCTCCAATGCATCCCGGTACGCGACCTCCGGCTCGACCTCGAACTGCGGCACGACCTTGCTGGCGACGATTTCGCTAAGCGGCGTGGAACCGTCCGCCGCGCTCCAGATCACGCTCGCGGTCGCGTTCAGACTATAGACCGCCGAATCGCGCACCGACATCACGATCATCTCATCGTCCAGCATCCGGGCGGCGATATTGCGGCTTGGCTTGATGTACTTTTCGCTCATTGAATCAGGTTCCAGACCTCCACGTCAGGCCGGAAAGTCAACTCGAAGACCGGGACCCGGGAGACAAACTCGCAGGCGGTCTGGAAAACCCTTCCAACCAGTCTTTCGTCGTCCGCAAAGAAAAGCACATTGCGCAACAGGGTGCTAACCGCTGCGGCCGGCGAAACGGGGCTGATCTGGTTCCGCTCTCCCTTGTTCAGGAAGTAGATCGTGTGGATCGGCGCCATTACGTTCTCACCAGATACTCCCAGATCGCCAGCGAACGGCGTGCCGAACGCATAATAGCGCTCGCCAAGCAGCCGCACGTAGGAGATCTCGTCGCTCAACAGCATTGCGTCGGCGGGCGCGAGCCGGGCGATCGTCGTCTTGCCGGCGCCCGATACGCCTGAGAACAGGAACGCGCGCCCGTTCCTTATCGCGCTCGCGGAATGCAACAGGAATCCCTCACCGCTTTCGGCCAGCTCCAGGCTGTGCACGATTCTCAATACGGAATCGAGAGCGTAGTGGAATGGCAGCGAACGTACCTGGCCCCGGCGCTCGGTTGGATTCCATTGCGCAGCGAAATCACCACGCCGCATTGTCCATTGCGTCCCGGCTCGTTCCACCTTGAGTTCATCGTCACCGCCGTTCGAGATTGGCGGTTCTGACACGCTCACCTCGAGACGCGCGACGGCCCCGGCGGGATTGCATTGAAAGCGCGCAAAGCGATGTTCAAGGGTCCGGATGTATTCGGGATCGTCGGTCTGAACCGCAATCGGCAGGCGCCCTATATCGATTCCGATTTCGGGGGTTTCATTCGCCGCTGGCGACAGCATCAGTCCCCCATGCCGTCCAAGCGGAAAGCCGGCGGCGCAGCGCATGGAACCTCAAAAGTACTTCTCGAATGCGATCTGGAGTATGACGCAGCGCGAACGCGAGCAGTCCGCCGGCGCCCGACGGGCCGGCCCTGCGAACCCGCATTTCGCGGCCGCTTCGGTAGATAGCCGCCACCGTTCCCAGGACGTTATGCGCCTCAACGGGAAGATCGAAGGCGCGCGAACTGTCGCCGCGCGTCAGGAGTCGATTGCCCTCTGCGTCGAGGCGGCATGCCACCCGATGCGTAATCAAGCGTCCGTCTCTGGCGAAAACCACGACCTCTCCCTCGAACAGTTGCGAGTCGATCTTCGGGCGGACCAGCAGCACATCCTTGGGCCAAATCGCAGGCAGCATGCTGCTTCCCGCTACCCGCAGCCGAACCTCGCGCCCTGCGCGCAGACAATCCGCGACTATCTCGCAACCGATCCGATCGAGTTGCGGTTGCCGGGATCCGGCCGCCTGATCGCCGCTCAGGAAAACTTGACCACCCGTGTGCAAATCCCCTGAGTGGAAGTCTTCCCGCAGGTGAGAGCCATGGTCTCGAACACCCGCTCGCAGCGGAATGCCGGCTTCGCATAATGCTTGCGGACCTGAGCTTCGCGCGGCTTGCTTCCGGTATGATCTTGTTTGTTCATATCTTTAATCGCTCAAGTTGCTTTGTGCCGCTTGTATCGCGCATCCACCCGTGCCTCCGGACGTTGTGCACGCCTGGTTACCCAGCGTCGAGAAGTAAACGTTCGATGCCCCGGTTGTGCTCGACCCGTTGTCAACTACGATTCCGCTTGAGCCGTCTTCGGAGGCTATCGCGTCGGTCGCTGCTGTGCCGGCAGCCAGCGCAGTAGTGGCGTTGAACGAGTAAACGCACCCGGTGCCGGTGCAAACTCCCGTATTCATAGCAGGGGTGTTCGGCTCGCTCACGAACAACCAGTCCGTGCTCGTTGCAGTGTTGTAGAACTCGGTAACCGGAGAGCCTTCCGTTCCGGCGGTGCTGGTTGTGGTGGACAGCGCGTGAACGGCGACCGGCGTTCCCATCACATTGGCAGTAATCGGTATGCGGTACAGAGTAGCCTCGCCGGCCGGGTTACCGCAAAAGTAGAGGTTGCCCGTGGGCGCAGACGACAGCAGGTACGGGTGATCGAACGCACCGGCGTACATTTCAGCGTCCGCTTGGAGTCCCAAATTCACAGATGACCCGATGCCCCCGGATATTCCGCTCTCCGCAAACTGGCGCAAACACGCGTTGTTTCCAGTGCCGCAGGTGTCGCCGCCATCATCATGGTCGCAACCGATGTAGAGCGTGCCGGCGATGGTGGCGCCGGTGACGGTGGCGCTCGGGTCGAGCAAGGCACCCTCCGTTAAACCGACGCCATGGCATAGCGCGTCAGCGGCGGGACCTGAGGTAAGAACCGTTCCGGTGGAAGACACTGAGTGAAACTTCCCGTCGGTGGTAGCGGCGTTAACATGCGCCTCGCCCACGAAGGCCAGGTGGCTATTGGAATCATAAACCGGGGTCGACAAGGCGAGACCGGTTGCGGAAACAGTCGCAGGGAATCCGCCGGTGGTCACTTCTGCCGGAGGGGTTGACGCGGTCCCATTGAATGCATGCTGGAACTTGTGGAGGTCGCCGCTGTCGTCCCCGGCGAAGAGAAGGTCGCCGCCGCTGTAATCGTAGAACGGAAACGAGTTGGTGTCGTTGTGCCCGTCGGCGAACGCGATTGTGGTCATGCATGGCGCGGTGCAGGTGGGATAGGCGGTGGTCGCCACAGTCGGAGGGACCCCAGGCGTCGCGATCGCCTCGGCCTTTATCGTGAGAGTCTCGCTTGCATGGGTCGCCGTCGGGGCCGTCGCCAGATTAGCCGTAGTGCCGCTCAGTACGCTGGCGATGGTATCCCCCGTCGGTATGTCTGTTCCCGATATCTGCGCCCCCACGTCCGCTTGGGTGAAGGTTCCTGACGTTATGGTTACGTCTGGGCTGGTGGTGCTCAGGCTTCCGGTGACGGTGCGTCCGGTAGTGTTAGCATGCCACTTCAGCAGGACCAGGCTTGCGACGGCTGCCGCGGATGACTGGATGAACGCGATCTGCGAGCCGTCGATGGAAAGCGCGACAGCCGTGTCTATCGTCCCACCGGTGTTGTACGCCCAATCGACCGTGGGGACGGTGCTGCAAGTCGTTTTATACAGGTTGTTGAAGGCGACGATGCTCGCTTGCGTAATTGAGCCGGCCAGGCCGGTGTTGTACACGACATAATCCGTCGTGCAATTTGGCGTAGAATTCGGAGATAACGAGAACTTCGCGGGATACTGGCCTGGGCCCACCTTGGCGCCGGTGCCCATGTTCTCGCTCCAGTCCGTATTTATTTTAGCCTTGGATTTCTTGTTTACTGGCTTTTTTTTCAGAGGAATTTCAGGTAATCCCAAACCAACGTCGGAAGTGGCTGCATCCGCAGCCGCGGGCATCTTTTCCTTAATCTGCTGGAGCCAGTAGCGCGGGTCCTGCTGAACTCGATATTCGGTCTCCGAGCCGGGCTCGGGCCGCGAGAAAACAACGTGATGGGTGCTCCAGTCGTCGGGTACGCCTTGGAAGGTCTGATGCGTGGCGGCCTCGTAGCCAGCAATCGCGTCATCGAGACTCATCTCATTGCCCTGCGCCCAAACCGGCATCGCCAGGCCACATATGAACAGACCAATAATCCAGAGCCTCGACAGAAATTTCAGCATTTTACGCGCCGCCGCTAATTTAGAGTTGACAAACAATACCGTACCGCGTCGGGAATGGCAACCGGTTGCTTTGGGTATATCACGCATCTCCGGTCGCACGCAAACTGCCGCGATCGGAAGCACTTTCCGGAGGCCCGCCTTCCGTGAATTTTTGACGCAAATTGCAAGGCAGGGGGTTGATCGGAAGTCGCGATCTGACGGCTATGCGCAGGTTCCTGCGGCTGAACGAAGCCGCTCGGCGCTGCTGCTCGATGCTGGCATCTTGCTCGGAGTATAGTCGCGTGAGCGGTTTGCGCCGCGGGCGGCGCTACGCAATCTGAATGAATCCTGCGACACTCCGGACGCTTGACCCCGAGAGCGAGTTATTACTGCGATGCTGCGCGGCATCTGGCCCCTTCGCGGATAGACCCGCGATGCTGGCATTGGTCGAGCGCGGCGTCGATTGGAATCGCTTTCTCGCGCTCGCCAATCGCAACAGCGTGGCGCCGATGGTCGGTGCGCGTCTCAGCGTCGAAGGCGTTGCCAGTCTGCCTCCACACGTCGCCCGCGCGCTCAGCCTGAGCTACCGGGTCAACGCGTTGCGATCTAACCATCGGGCCGGCTGCGCCGCGGAAATCGTCGATTCCTTTGCGGCCAGCGGCGTGCCGGCGATTGCGATCAAGGGTCCGGCGCTCGCGATTGCCGCGTACGGCGACGTCGCGATGCGGGTGTTCGGAGACTTGGATTTCATGGTGCGGCTTTCGGATCTGCCGCGTGCGGCCAAGGCGCTGGAGCAAGTCGGCTACTCGTCGGCAACCTACCGATCCGGTGTGGTCGAGAGCGGATTCTTTCCCGACGTGACGCTCGACTTCTCACGCGAAGACAGCGTCGTGGACCTCCATTGGCGGTTGTCGCCCGGTCATTTCCCGTTTGCTCCCGAAGGCGAGCAAGTTTGGGATCGAACCGTCGAGATCGAGTTACTCGGCAGGCGCGTCCGCGTGCTCGGCCCCGCCGACACGATTCTGTTTCAGGCCTGCCACGGCTGCAAGCACGGCTGGATGACGCTTGCCCAGGTCTGCGACTTCGCACGCGTTCTCGCGACCGCTAAGTCCATCAGTTGGTCGAGCGTCCTCGACGACGCGCGGCGGACGCGAAGCCTGATGATGCTGCTGCTCGGCGTGGACTTGGCGGATTCGCTTTCGCTCTGCGAGGTCCCCGCCGAATTGCTCGACGCTGCCCGTCGCGATTCGCGGCTCGCGTCGCCGAGCCGCCGGGTAACGCGGGGCATTTTCGATTTAAGCCGTGCAGTTGAGCTCGATGAATGGTTGATCGCGCTCGGAACCATCGAGTCGGTGCGCGACCGCGTCAGATACATCGTCGGGCGCGTGTTTGCCCCCAAGATGAGCGACTGCATGCTGATGCCGCTGCCGCGCGCGCTTTACCCGCTGTATTACCCGGCCCGCCCATTTTTGGTTGCGTTTAAGCGTCGCGATCTACTGTTTCGCAAACGTAGAGATACCGGGGCATTGCGGAACTAAGATCCTCCGCAGCTCGCTTAAGACGAATAGCCGGCACCCGCGCTCGGGCTCGCCGCGCCATCGCGAGCAAGAGCGTGATGAATATTGGCTTCCCTCGGCGGCGCGAGCCTTATAGACCTGCGCATTGTGACACGATGGTGAGTCCGATCAATCGATGGTTTCCGCGCAGCGCTACGACCGACGCCAAGCTGCTGATGGCGACACGCGCGCTCCGCGGCCTTGCCGATGGCACCGTCAGCATACTGTTGCCGAGCTATCTGACCGCGATTGGATTCAATCCACTGCGCGTCGGCGCAATCGTGTTTGGCACGCTGCTGGGCTCGGCGGCGCTGACGCTGTGGGTGGGGCTGGCCACCGATCGGCTGGGCCGGCGTCGAGTCCTGCTTGCGGCCTGCGCGCTGATGCTGGCGACGGGAATTGGATTCGCCACCACGGCGAACTTCTGGCTGCTGTTCGTGGTCGCGGTGGTCGGCACGCTGAATCCATCGGCCGGCGACGTCAGCCTGTTTCTCCCCGTCGAACAGGCGGCGCTGGCCGAAGCCGCACAGCCTCGCGATCTTACCGCGATGTTCGCGCTGTACAACGTTGCCGGCGCGACGGCCGGCGCGTTTGGCGCGCTCGCCAGTGGCGTGCCGGCGATACTCGCGGCGCGCCACGGATGGGCGCTCGCGCCGGCGCTGCGGTCGGGCTTTGTCGCATACTCGATCATCGCGGTGATTGCGTTTGCGGTTTATCGGCGTCTGTCCCCGGCCGTCGAAGTCGAGCGCCAGCCCGCCAAGTCCGCGCCGCTGGCGAAGTCGCGGGCAATCGTGTTCCGGCTTGCGGCGCTGTTCAGTCTCGACTCGCTCGGCGGCGGATTCGTAATTCAGTCACTGCTGGCGCTGTGGCTGTTTCGCCGCTTCAACCTCTCGGTTCAAGTGGCGGGTACGTTTTTCTTCGCGGCCGGACTGCTTAGCTCGTTTTCACAGTTCATTTCGTCGGCGCTAGCGGCGCGCTTCGGCCGGATCAACACGATGGTGTTCAGCCATCTGCCGTCCAACGCCATGCTGATCGTCGCGGCGTTGATGCCGACCCCGGGGCTGGCGATGACATTTCTGCTGCTGCGCTTTTC